>Ga0210384_10002155_pt1 | contig 24674 bp, 27 predicted proteins | sample IncBWH2MmetaG_FD_160574 | JGI IMG/M metagenome (GOLD analysis project Ga0210384, IMG submission 160574) | Forest soil microbial communities from Barre Woods Harvard Forest LTER site, Petersham, Massachusetts, United States - Inc-BW-H-2-M | ecosystem: Environmental > Terrestrial > Soil >...
CGTCCTCGGTGAGAATGAACCCGCCATAACTGTGGCCCACGAGAACCACCGGCCCGCCCATGGCGTCGATGGCGGCCTTCGTGTACTTTTGGTCGTCGGCGTACGAGGTCTCGGGGGGCTGCGCCACCGACACCTTGTATCCATCATTCTTGAGGATGTTAGCAACTGCTTCCCAGCCGGACCCATCGGCGAATGCACCGTGCACCAGAACCACGTTCTTGATGACGCCGTTATGTTTCGAATCCATATTGCCTCCTTTGATTTGACTTTGAATTATTGGCCACTCCAATAATCAGTACGTCGCCTCTGCTATTTCGTGTTGGCCTCTTCTCCTCGCTCTCGGAGCATCCATTCCTTGATGTAAGGTGAACAGCCGACGACCGCAACGCCCGCCGACTCAGATTCATTCAGGAAACGAATACCATCGATATCGATCAGATCAACCTCTCCGAGATCCAGCGCCAGGGCTGAGCTGCAGCGTTCAATCTCGGACTTCAACTCATCGAGGTGATCGGATCGAAGCTGTCCACTTAGAACGATCCGCGGTCTGCCCTCGCCAAAAATCCTCTCGATTCTTAGCGTCATGAGTTCCGTTCCAAAACACAACTCGAGGAAATGCAATAGTCCTGCCGCTCCCAATTCCTTGAAGGAACGGAGCTTACGATTTGGAGTAGTCCTGAATTTTCAGGAATTCCTGTCTGGCGAGGAAACCGCGAATGGGCCTAAATAAGTGTCCGCAATGGATCAGTTGGCGTGTGGACCCTTGAATCGATATTTGTTAATTTTCAAACGCTCGATTTTGGAGTCGAGGGTCCGTGCCGGCAAACCGAGTTTGGCTGCCGCACCTGCTGGCCCCGAGATTCGGCCTTGGCTCTCTTTCAGCGCCGCTTCAATCATTTCTTTCTCCTGCCTCACGAGGACGATATCGAGCGCACGGGACCGCGCGGGGGGCTGGGCTGGTTCCCGCTTCAGCCAAGTCTCGTCCACGGCCAAGTTGTCATCGTCGCTGAGGATCACGGCGCGCTCGATTATGTTCTGTAGTTCACGGACGTTGCCTGCCCATCCATATGCCTGAAACGCTTCTATGAATTTCTTGTCGATAGTTCTGAACTTCTTTCCAGCCCGCTTTCCAAAGCGATCGATGAAATACTCAACCAGCAAGGGAATATCAGCTACTCGCTCGCGCAATGGCGGCATCTGAATCGGCACGACGTTAAGCCGGTACAGCAGATCCTGGCGAAACTTGCCTTCGGCAACAAGCGCGTTCAAATCGCGATGTGTGGCTGCAACCACCCGCACGTCGACAGGAATTGGCCGGCTGCTGCCAACACGTTCGATTTGATGTTCTTGCAGAACCCGCAATAGTGCAATCTGGATTTCCGCAGGTAAATCACCGACTTCGTCGAGAAAGATCGTGCCGCCGTTGGCCGATTCAAAGCGCCCCATGCGGCGTTGCGTCGCACCCGTAAAAGCGCCTTTTTCGTGACCAAAGAGTTCCGAGGCAATTAAAGAAGGCGGGATAGCGGCACAATTCACGCCGATAAACGCCCGTTCGGCGCGTCTCGACCGCTTGTGGATGGCGCGCGCGATCAATTCCTTTCCCGTGCCGGTTTCGCCCAGAATCAAAACCGTGGAATCGGAAGGCGCCACCTTGGTGACTTGACGCAGCACCTTGCGCAGCGCTTCCGAAGAGCCAACGATATCCTCGAACATGGATTGACGGTCGATTTGCTCCCGCAGCGCGAGATTTTCGTTGCGTATCCTCTCCTCGGCGCGGACGCGGTCATCAATGTCGGTCCCCGTCGCATACCAGCGGATCACTTGCTCCTGCTCGTTTCGGAACGGGTTGTAACGAATCAGGAACCAGCGATACTGGCCGTCTTTCTTAAGCGCTCGTTGCTCGGCCTCGAACGGCAGCCCGCGCGCCAAAGCGGACTCTCGCTCGTCCCGCAATTTCTCCAGGTCGTCTGGATGGAAGATTCGTTCTCGAAAACCGGGAGCAAGCACGTCTTCAATCGCGAGGCCGGTGTAATCGAGCGTTGCCTGGTTGGCGTAGATCGGCGCGCCCGACGGATCCAGGACCACGATCGTCTGCGGGATCGCATCGGTCATGCGGCGCAGTTCGCCCTCATCTTGCCGCAGCTTACTGAGAGCACGCGTGAGCGAAGTCTGAGATCGTTCGCGTTCGACCGTGATGCTCGCAATGTGCGTGAATTGGTCGATAAGGGCCTGGTCCCGTCGCGTGGGCGTTCTGGGTTCCGCGTAATAGATCGCGAACGCGCCTAAGACCTCGCCCGCCGCGGACCGGATCGGCGTTGACCAACACGCTCGCATCCCGTGCGCCAAAGCCATCGGGCACCACTCGTACTCCGCCCACCGTGTTTCGGTGTTGAGGTCAGCCGCAATGACTTGCTCGTTCAGATATGCGGCCATCGCGCATGGACCGGACTCGCCGTTTACGGGTCGGCCAACAATGGAGGTGATGAAGCTGGCCGGAAGGCTCGGCGCCGCGCCGTGCTCAAGACGCGTTCCGGTCGGATCAACCAACACAACGCTGCAGTGACACCCACTGGTCGCGCTTTCGACAAACTGGCAGAGCGCATCGAGAATTCCCGGCATCGAATGGCCGCTCGTCACCATTTCGAGGAGCAGCTTCTCGCCAGCCGCCAAGTCCTCCTCGCGCTTGTGATCTTCGATGTCGGTCGCCGTCCCGTACCATCTCACAGCTTCTCGGCCTTCGTAGCGGAGCGGCTCGGCGCGGCACAGGAACGAACGAAACGCACCGTCGAAGCGCCGTAACCGCACTTCGCACTCCCCCGGCTTATCAGCGTGGCGGAGTGCCTCCCATTTTTGCATCAGCATGGGGAGGTCCTCGGGATGAATCGCGGCTTTCCATCCCCAGCCGTGCGCTTCTTCCGGGGAGAGACCCGTGTAGTCATGCCATCGTTGATTCAGGAATTCGTTGGAACCATCCGGCAGGTTGCACCAAGCGAGGGTGGGGATCGTGTCGATTATCATTCGGAGCTGAGCCTCTGATTGCTTCGACTCGTTAAGCGCCTTCTCTAAGTCCTCTCGGGTTTGGCGTTGCATGGAAGCATCGCCGACTTCCTTTCCATCAGACATACCCGCAGGTACATCAGACACGTCCTCCCCATTCGGGCGGGGCGTGAAGGTCGAAATGCGACTAGCTCCCGGCGAACTCATGACTTCTCCTTGGAATTCCGTATTCTCCCTCTGAAAACCTCGATTTGGCCAATCATTTTTGCGTACTGCGCAGCGCCGGCGGGAACTAATGACGCGTCCGCATTCGTCTGCCGGGATCCAGTGCCGTGGCGCGTCACCCAGCTTATTCATGCAAAACTGTCCTCCTGCTCACGAGGCAGATGCTCGCGACCGCATCTTTCGTAGACACTCCGTCGCTCGGACGAATTTTGCCGCAAAGTGTGCAACATCAAACTGTCTAACTCTAGGGGTTCACTCCAAGGAAACAAAAGCGGAAAGAGTGGGCCAGCGATGAAGCTTCTAAGTGCTTTGCAATCAGAGAAAAGCTTTGACACGGTAGTCTGGGGTTCGAGTCCCCACGGGCCTACCATATCTTTCAGTGAGTTCGCATCCACAACCTCTCTCGACAAGGCTCCAATTGGCTCCCTTAGGGAGGGAGTCCGCAACTACCGAGGCCACCTCCTAAATATCCTCCGGGCGGGGCACATGTACTCCTACTGGACCGCTAATCGGAAACGTCCGAGGAAGACAACTAAGTCGGTGGTTCAGGATTCGAGAATATTCGGTCCGATTCGCAGTACCTGGCGGCTTCGAGAGCGTCAGTTCAAATCAGGCTCCCAACCATCCAAATTGGTAGAGAGTTCTTGGGTCAAGGGCGGTCCTGATAATCCATGTTGATCATCGAACGAGATTGGGCACTCCAGGGGCTTGCGCCCTTCTTAAAGCGTATGTTATGACGAACGGGTCATAAACCGGGACCCAAAGATCGATAACGTGATGAGCTTCCCAGAACCGCCACTCAAACCTGACCACAAAAAACAAGTCAATGACGCCGCGGGCCTAGTGCAGCCGGCCGGCTCTGAATCCAAAGAGGGGCCGAATACCAGCATCGCGTCGCAGTCGGAATCCCTCTTAGCTGCGGAGAAGCGAACGCTAGAGATGATCGCCGATGGCGCGAGCCTAAAGGACATACTGAACGATCTGTGCTCTTCCATCGACGTTGAGGTTTCGCCGGTGATATCAACTGTCTTGTTGATGGATCCTGACGGGGAACGCCTTTGGCACACCGCGGGCACCCTTGTCCCGCGCGATTGGCTCCCGGTAGTCAGCCCACTACCCATCTCTCCGCACGCAGGTTGCTGCGGCGCCGCCGCGTTTTTGAAAGAGCGAGTCATCGTCGCTGACGTTGCAACCGACATAAATTGGCTTGATGAGTATCGAGACCTCGCTGTCAAAAACGGGATTCGCGCGGCGTGGTCCGAGCCGATTTTGACGAAGGATGGTGAGGTGCTTGGTACCTTCGCCCTATACTCTTCCGAGCCGCGGATACCCACGGACGCCGAAATCGAAATCATCGAGGGCGCAGGGCACATTGCACTGATCGCCATTGAACGCCAACGATCCCACCAAGCCCTCGAAGAAGCTCTCGGCGAAATTAAGAACTCAGAAAACAAACTGCGAACTATCATCGACACGATTCCGGCGCTGGCTTGGTCTGCGCGTCCCGACGGCTCGGCCGAATTCTTCAACCGCCGCTGGCTGGATTATGCCGGCCTTCCTGCGGAACAGGCGGCGGATTAGGGTTGGACTGTCGCGCTTCACCCAGAAGACCGGGCTAGGCTCATGGATTATTGGCTGCACCTACTGGCTTCTGGCGAGGCCGGTGAAATTGAAGCGCGCCTGCGCCGTTTCGACGGAGAATATCGCTGGTTCCTGTTCCGAGCGAGTCCCTTACGCAACGATTCGGGAAAGGTTGTGAAATGGTATGGAACGAACACGGATCTTGAAGATCGGAAACGTGCTGAGGATGCCCTCCGGTCGAATGAACAGAGCCTGCGCATGATCGTCGACAGCATTCCTGGGTTTGTGTCTACCTTCAATGCAGCAGGCGAGGTCGAACTACAGAACCGTCAAGTCTTAGAATATACCGGCAAGACGGCTGAGGAAATGAAGAATTGGGAAACCAGCGGAATCCTTCATCCGGATGACCTTCCTCGCGTGATCGACGCCTGGACGCGCGCGATCGAAATTGGAGTGCCGATTGATATTGAGCATCGTAGCCTTGGAGCCGATGGCGTGTACCGTTGGTTCCACGGACGAGCTCGTCCGCAGCGTGGCGCCGAAGGTCGCATTGTCCGTTGGTATAACTTGGGGACGGATATCGACGAGCGCAAGCGCGCTGAGGATGAATTAGGAAAGGCTTTCGAGAAAATAGCTAAATCCGAAGCTGAACTTCGAACAATCCTCGATGCAATACCTCAGGTCATCGTCGCTCTTGGGTCTGACGGAAACTTTCTGTCGGCGAATCGGGCGCTACCGGAGTACACCGGCCTGACGAAAGAAGATTTGGGGTCGGAAAGATTTCGTGACGTCTTTTATCCGGAGGATTCCGAGAGATTGCGTGACGAACGTGCTGCGGCAATCTCGCGAGGCATTCCATTCGCGTACGAACGACGAGTGCGCCGCAAGGATGGTCACTTTCGCTGGTTCCTGGTCCAAATACAACCCGCTGCGGGACGAACGAGGAGAGGTCATTCGCTGGTATGCAACCGGTACCGACATAGACGATCGCAAACAGGCGGAGGAAAGAACGCGGCAAGAGAACGTTGCGCTGCGAGAGCAAATCGATCAGGCCTTGATGTTTGATGAGATCGTTGGCTCCTCGCCCGCCTTGAAAATGGTCCTCTCTAGCATCGTGAAAGTCGCGCCTACCGACTCTACGGTGCTGATTACGGGCGAAACAGGAACCGGGAAGGAACTGATTGCGCGCGCCATACACAAGGGTTCGAGGCGTGCTGGCCAACCTTTTATCACCGTGAATTGCGCCTCGATCCCCCCTTCGCTCATCGGCTCGGAGTTGTTCGGCCACGAAAAAGGGGCCTTCACCGGGGCCCTGCAGCGCCGGCAAGGCCGTTTCGAATTGGCGGACTCGGGCACGATTTTTCTGGATGAAATCGGCGAGTTTCCCGCGGAGACGCAGATTGCCTTACTTCGAGTGATCCAGGAGCGCCAATTTGAACGAGTGGGGAGTAGCCGCGCCATTCCGATTGATGTTCGAATCATCGCCGCTACCAACCGCGATTTAACGGCTGGTATCGCTGTGGGAACATTTCGTGTTGACCTTTTCTACCTGCTGAATGTTTTCCCGATCCGCGTGCCGCCTCTTCGGAACCGAAGGGAAGACATTCCGATGCTGGTCGAGTACTTCGTGAACCGCTACGCGGAGAAGGCGCGAAAGCAAATCAGCAAGATCGACAAAAATACGCTGATGCTTTGCCAGTCCTATCCCTGGCCAGGCAATATTCGTGAGCTGCAAAATATCATCGAGAGGTCCGTGATCCTCTGTAGTGGCGAGACTCTTTGGGTCGATCCCGCGTGGCTTTCAAGTAGAGAGCCGTCCCAGCCGGACTTCTCGAGTCCATTGATAGAGACCCTCCGGGATAAGGAAAAGGAAATGATCGAAGCCGCTTTGGCCGAGAGCAAAGGAAAGGTGGCGGGACCAGATGGCGCGGCTGCTAAGCTCGGAATTCCGCGTTCGACGCTTGACGGGAAAATCAAGCAGCTCAAGATAAAGAAATACAAATTCGTTTCTAAACCTTAGTACGCCTGCCTTTCAACTCCCCGAAATCCGGGACTTCCCGTAATTCCGTCACTCCAATTTCTTTTTCAAAGCCCTGTTTTCAGTGAGGTCCAATTGGAAGCTCGATTGCACTACTCCACTGTGGCGCGGTCGTGACGGGGTCGCGAGGAACCGTAACCGAGTTCAGAGATGTTCCTTATGAACAACGATAGGATTAGCCCGACTGATCAAGAAGGGGCGTGCGCTCAATCAATGGCGTACCTTCTGGCCTCAGCTGAGAGGGAGTTGTCCGCGTTTGTTACGGCGGTTAATGAGATGTTTGACGCCGTGCAGGCGCGGCGGGCCGCGGAAGACTGGATAGCGGAGTTGGCGGGGACGGATGAGGCGATTGAAGCCCCGGTTATTGATTGGCGGCGAGTAACAATCGCGGCAGCAGTCAGGCTTGCTGGCCGCAACTTGGGGCAGCTCTCGAGAAACTAAGCAGAAGCGCGTGTTCGAAAAATGCTCAAATCCCGACTGCGGTTTGCCGTTTGACTACCGCGAAGGCCGACTGATTCGATTCTCCTCGGCAGACGTAAAGTCTGCCGCAGGGCAACCTAAAGTAGACTTTTTCTGGGTTTGTCGGTCACGCGGGGAAAACTGATCCGCTCTTCGATCGCGTCGAGATGATTTCGCATGGTTTATCTGGATGAGTCGAACCCGACGAGAGTCGAGTAGCTTTCCTACTTCCAACGATTGGAGCTTCTATGGGTCAGGGCCGAGAAACAGCAGCCGAAATCACGGAAAACCCGAAACGGCCCTTCCTTGTGGTACCCACTACAAAGATTCTGGCATTAGGCCGATTCACGTCTCCGCCGACGGCTGAGCAACTCAAGACGATATTTCCAAAGGAGGTGCCAGATACACTTCGTCTTTACCTCGCTGGAAAGATCGACCAATGGTGGGCTCGTCAGGATCAAAAGGGTCCCGTCTTCCTGATGAATCTAACGTCGGTTGAAGAAGCACGCACCATCCTTGAGAAGCTGCCGTTGGGCCAAGCTAAGCTCATGGAATTCGAATACGTCGAGCTCAGTCCGCTGACCCCGCTTCATTTGCTCCTTAGGGAAGGCCGGGCGAACCCCAACACGTAGTTTCTCGTTTCGATTGTGGCGTCCTCGAGGCACGTCACCTTGCTGGCTGCATGAGGGCGCCAAATGGTCTGATCGATGACCTTTAGGATTGAGACAGTGGCGCGAGGGAGAATTGCGGTATTCACCCTATGTGGCCGAATCGAAAAACAGGCGATAGCCGAGTTGAGGAGACTTTTCGAACTCCAAACGGACTACCACGACATCGCTTTAGATCTGAAAGACGTAGGCGTGATCGATCGTGACGTAATGCACTTTTTCATTTGTTGTGAAGCGGCTGGCGTGAAGCTTGAAAACTGCAAACCCTATATTCGCGAATGGATGGAAAGAGAAAAGGAGTGAGTGGCAACGACGTGGCAGTGACGCACTTGTCGTTCACCCAGAATGAAATAGAAATTAAAAGTAGAGACGGAATAATGAAAGATTTGTGGGTGGAGAGCGGGTCGGGTCGAATCGGCTGTCTACTAACGCAGACCGGAATGCAATATGAAAGGCAAGCTGAAACTCAAAGGAGGATGCATACAACTGAAAAGCACAGACAAGGCGGTAGAAGTCTCCGTACAGACCACGAGGACCAAGTTTGATGGGGTCCTACTGACTATACGCTCGCGTAAGTCCTTCCTTGAGGTTACTCAGGCGATTGAGAAGGCCCTGCCGCGCTTCCACATCCCCAAGTTGATGGAGTATGTGACGCACGGGGATCGCGCGGGTGTCCAAGCGTACGTCGACTCCACTTCCAAGCCATTTTCAATCTTCTGGGATTTTGAACAGGGTTCCACAATGCGCCTTGCTGGGATTCCCATCGAGTCAAAGTTTTACCTCATCGGGAACGCTGTCATCGCGCGTGGCCTGTTTGAGTACAGCGGTGCCTCAGGTCTGGGCGCTCCCGTGCGTATCTGCGTTTCCCAGCGGGACGGGGAGCAGACACGGATCGATATGGACGATCAGTTGTCATTTTTCAGCAAATTCCCAGAGATGAAGCCGTCGTCTGTGCCCGCTCTGCTCAACGAAAAACTGACACAGTTCTTCCAGGAGATCGCTGCATAGGAAGGCCCGATGAGATTGCGTCCCTGGCTTGTTGCCTGGAGATTTTCCAAGCTCCCGAGTGCGCGAAGCACGAGGGAGGTGAGCCACGGCGCGCGGCCCGGTGGTGTCGGTCCCTTCTCTGAGGCTGTTGATGTTTTCGCTCGCACGATCCAATGCGAAGCGCCCTTCCGGGTAGTGCTCTTTACTAAGCACAGGGGCGCGCCGAGTGTGCCGGTCATCTGAGGTGAAACCAGAAAGGGAGGAAATACGTGAAAGATCCAGCGAAAGTTGAGATGAACGCCTGTGGAGGTGACGACGGCTGGCGCCGCGCCAGAAGAAGGTTACTTCAAAGATGGGCATCGTTGACCTGGAAGCTGCACCGCAAAGAATTCTTCCCGAGGTTCGAAATGAACCTAATTGTGCTTTGCCTTTTCGCTGCTCTCACAGCGGGCTCTCAGAGCACGACTGAACACCTGCCTGTAACCGACGCTGAAAAAATTGCGGACGCACTGCGAGCCGCACCAAACTTCATAACCGACGGCGCGACTATCGTGGATCATCCAGCCAGCAACGGCGGTGAATTTCGAGTTCTCCGTAAGGGTACTAGTGAGTGGACCTGCCTGCCGGGTCCACCACCCGGCTCCAAGCATGACGACCCGGGATGTTTCGATAGAGTTTTCTTTCAGTGGATAAAGGATGGCCTTGCCGGACGGCCGCAGCACGTCGATAGACTTGGCATTTCCTACATGTATATGGGTCAATGGGTGCCGGGCGCGTCCGGCGGGGAGTTTCATGTGGGACCCCACATTATGTTTATAACTCCCCATCCTGAATATTTGCAGGGTTTCACTCGCGGAGGGTGGAACGGCACATACATCATACATTTGCCCGGCCCTGATCAGGCCGATAAATGGTTTTTGGTTATACCAATTCAGCCAGCTGATAAGCAGTGAGGCTGAGATGCACTTGTGGTTCGGCCGGAACGAAACACAAATGAAGGAAATACGGAGCAGTAGAAGTCCCAGCGTACCTCGCGAAGCCCAATCAGAGCCAAACGGAAGAAGGTTCTCCCTAAGCTTCGACGAACAACAGCGATCCAATCACTGACAAGAGGGAGACGGATATGTCATCGAAACCGAAGAGAATTGGAATTGCAGAGCCCCAAGCAACCTTCGGCCAGGCAGTGACTGGAAAGGTGTCGGTGGAGAATGTGGTGGGTGACGAGCAAATTAGACTTCGCGCATACGAAATCTATCTCGAACGCGCTAAAGGGCCAGGACTTGAGTTGGACGATTGGCTCCAAGCTGAGCGCGAACTCGAAGGTGGGGCGATGTAGCGGACGCAAGCGGGCTCGATTAGGCATCGGGCTGGCATTCCTGCTACAAGGACCGTTATGAGCGATAGTGACAGAGATCGAGAGATCAGCTTCGACGAGCACGCGCGGGCGGTCGCAGCGTCAAGGAACTGCCTAAATTCTATGCCGGGGATTTCTCGCCGCACTTTCCTCGTGGGTGGGACTACCGTTGCCGCAAGCCTGCTCCTGCGTGGAATCGTTGAAGCGGAAAGCTCTGGAGGTAGCCTCAAGGAGTACGACATCGCTACTAATGGCATCTCCTTGCACGTAACTGAGCAAGGAGAAGGACCAGCCGTGCTCTTCTGCCACGGGTTCCCGGATACCTCCTATACGTGGCGCCAGCAGATGAAAGTGATTGCCTCAGCCGGCTATCGAACGATTGCTCCCGATATGCGTGGCTACGGGCGCAGTTCAGCTCCGGCGGATGCAAGCTCGTACACGCCGTTGCAAACGACGGGTGATTTGGTTGGTTTGCTCGATGCGTTGAAGATACCCAGCGCTGTTCTCGTGGGCCACGACTGGGGTGCATCTCATGCTTGGGGCGCAGCGCTGATGCGTCCTGATCGATTCAAGGCGTTATTCTGCCTGAGCGTGCCTTACGTTCCGCGTGGCGACGTGAGCGTCTTCGAGAAAATGCGGAGTTCCGGCCATCAAAGCGACTTCTACATGTTCGAACAGATGCGACCAGAGGCCGATCAAATTTGGGCCGACGCGGCGGTGACAATTCCAGGGATTCTGTATTGGGCGTCGGGTTCTGCACCCGCTGACAAGCGTTGGAGCCCTATGGATCCTAGACGAAGCCTTCATCGTCCGGCTCCCGGGCCGTTGCCATCATGGGCGGGGCCGGATTACGTCGCTCATAACGTCACCGAATTCCGCCGTACCGGGTTTCACGGTGGCCTGAACTACTATCGCGCCGCTGAACTGTACTTCGGTCTGTCCGCCGCTTGGAAAGGAGCAAAGATCACGCAGCCTTCCTTTTTCATTACCGGGAAAGCAGATGGAATGAGGCAGCTGTATCCACTCACCACGGACGAACTCCGCGTGGGCCTTCCTGGCCTTGTGGGGAGTTCCGAACTGGACAACGTGGGCCACTGGACACAACACGAAGCCGTTGCCGAGGTCAGCGACCAGCTCGCGAAGTTCCTGCGCACGGTAAGCCACATTTAGCGCGCGGCCGAAAGCCCGCGGTAATTTGTTTGACGCGGACGCGGGAAGGGTCGACTTCCTCGGGGATCACCTCAACCACTTCGAACATGATGCGCCTGCGCCTTTCAATTCCGCTCCTAGACGCCACGAGACTTTGAGACATTGGCCCAACGAAAGAGCATCACGCTCAACGGATGTTAGAGTCTCTCGACAACCCGATCTGGTTCGCGCTGACGACGGAACACCGGCTCCTTGCCCGCTCGCACGGCCTTGCGCGCCGATATCCGCCGGATGTTTCACCGCTGGCGGCGTTGCTTCATCCCACGAATGATGGATTCGCCGATTTACAGCGGCTGGTCGGTCCCGGCGAGCACGTCGCGCTATTTACCGCGAGTTCCCTCGACGTGCCTGGCTACTGGCGAGTCGACCGTTCTCGGTGGATCGACCAGATGATTTGTGACCCTTTACTGTCCCGTCCGCCTGTGACGCCGCTTCCACTCGGGACGGCGGACGTTCCCGAAATGCTGGAACTCGCCGCTGCCACCGAGCCCGGCCCGTTCTTGCCGCAAACAATCCTGATGGGAAGCTATTTCGGGATACGCGCGCGCGATGGGCGGTTGGTCGCAATGGCCGGAGAGCGATTACAATCCACTGCATTTGCGGAAATCAGCGCAGTGTGCACTCATCCCGAATTTCGCGGCCGTGGATATGCGCAGGCCCTCGTAACATTCCTTACAGCCCAGATTCAGGCAGCGGGAAAGACCCCTTTTCTTCATGTCAAGTCTGAGAACGGCGCAAAAGTGGTTTATCAAGAAATTGGATTCCGTTTACGTGCCGCAATGTACCTAACCGTGATTTCCGTCCGCTGAAGGCGTCGCGTTACTTGCGAAACGTATCGTCTAGCTGATTCAGAAACGTCAAACGACGAAGAAAAAACTCAGACGAGGTGCCCACAATGGTTGGCTCCGTACCACGCCCTCCAACCCGCTACCCGAGAAGTGATTGCTCCTACTACCGCAGGCTTGAAAAGTCTCATAAGTTTTCCATTCGCATCATTCGCGCTACCTGCTTGGCAAGACAGCATCAGGTTAGCGAATACGTAGCACTGCCAATTCAAACTGTCTCACTAAGAATTCACGCCGCGGCTTCGCTAACCCCCGGAGTGAACCCTCATCGTGAGACGGTCACTGCAAACACCTTGGACATCCCGCGCCTATCTGATGGGCCTTGAACCGGTAACGAGGATATCGACAAGTCTCCTGGCGCTTTGCTGCCAGTCAGGGCTGGTTGTCACGTTGGCGACGCCCACTAGAGCGCGAAGCAGATCCATAGCATCAAGGTCCTTCCGTATGTCGCCGCTCTTGATCGCGCGCTTCACCAGGGAGCGAATCGCTTCCTGCATCTGAGCATAGGAAGCCGCGAACACTTTCTTGTGATCGCCGACCAACGTATTGAGCGCAGGGGCGATGAGTTGTTTTGCTGCGATGGCATCAACGAAGAGCAGCAACCAGGCTCGCAACGCTTCGATCGGCGCCATGGTTTGGGCGAACTTTCGCTCTGCTGCGGCTAACTTTTCCAGCTCAGACCGATAAACCGCCTGTAGAAGTTCCTCGCGCGTCGGAAAGTGGCGATACAAAGTCCCCGGCCCAACACCCGCTTGTTTGGCGATGTCGTCCAAGCTGGCATTTGCGCCCGACCGCGTGAACGCCTCCTTGGCGACCTCCAAAAGGCGTTCGCGATTCTGCTGAGCGTCGGCGCGGGGCTTTCGCTGGGCAGGTTGTGACCGTTTCGTGGGCATATCAAAAAAGTCAAAAAAGTTGCAACCGGAGAGCATCTCCGGTTATCTTATCTAGTGCGGAGACACTCTCCGTTTTATGCGAGCCGTAGCCGCTTGTCAATAGGCAAGCGGACCGACGGGAGGAGAAAAACATGGCGAAGGCGTTTGGAGCTACATCAACCACGGAAGATGTTTTGTCCGGTATCGATCTGCGCGGCAAGCGAATCCTGGTGACAGGCGTTTCAGCTGGGCTCGGCGTGGAGACGGCTCGGTCACTCGCCGCGCATGGCGCTCACATAGTGGGCACGGCGCGCGACCTGGCCAAGGCCGAAGCGGCGACAGCTCAAATACGAAAAGACGCGGCGGCGAACGGGGGAAGCTTCGGACTCGTCGAACTCGATCTGGCCAGTCTTGCGAGCGTCCGCAATTGCGCCGATCAACTGCTCCAAAAGGGCGAGCCGTTCGATGTGATCATCGCCAATGCAGGTGTGATGGCCACGCCGTTTACCTATACGACCGACCGTTTCGAGATGCAGTTCGGCACCAATCATCTGGGCCACTTCGTCCTTGTAAACCGGATTGCAAAGCTTCTTCGTCCAGGCGGACGGCTCGTGAACGTGGCCTCTTCAGGCCACCGCTTCTCGAATGTGAACCTTGACGATTCCAATTTTGAGAGAACTCCGTATGATCCCTTTTTGGCGTACGGCAGATCGAAGACCGCAAACATCCTTTTTGCAGTTGCCTTTGACCAACGCTATCGTTCACGCGACATTCGTGCCGCTGCTGTCCATCCTGGGGTAATACAGACGGAGTTGGGCCGCCATATGGATCCGGCTATGTTAAAGGCGATGATGGACCAATTGGAAAGACAACTTGCCGCAGAGGGTAAGACGTCTTTCCCGTGGAAGACGATTCCTCAGGGAGCAGCAACTTCGGCCTGGGCAGCGGTGGTTGCTCCGGCCGAGGAGATCGGTGGGAAATACTGTGAGAACTGCCATTTAGGTCAGGTGGTCCCTGAAGATGTTGCGATTAGCCCCACAAGCGAAGGAGTCCGTGCTTATGCACTTGATCCCAACGCTGCGGAGGCGCTTTGGAAGAAAAGCGAAGAAGTGGTTGGAGAATCTTTCTAGCCGTTCGTATGTCGTACGCAAGAAAGATCAAAAAAGCGGATCAAGAAAAGGGGAAAACACAATGACAAAACAGACGAAACTTGGTGGAAGCTTTACACTTCCCGGCACCCCAATCAAGCTGGTTCGTATGGGTTACGGCGCGATGCAGCTTGCGGGCCCTGAAATATGGGGGCCTCCACGAGACGTAGACGCCGCGATTGCTGTCCTGCGAGACGCCGTCGCATCTGGCGTCAACCATATCGATACCAGCGACTATTACGGCCCGCATGTGACCAATCAAATCATCAAAAAGGCTCTACATCCCTATCCGGATGACTTGGTCATTGTGACGAAACTGGGTGCCCGACGAGGCGAAGACAAGTCATGGCTACATGCGCTTTCGCGTCAAGAGTTGATTGACGGCGCTCACGACAATCTTCGGAATCTCGGTGTCGATGCGCTCGACGTTGTTAACCTTCGAGTCGGCGGAATGATGGCACCCTCGGAAGGATCCATCGAGGAACCCTTTACCGTGCTCGGCGAGTTGAAGCGTCAGGGACTGGTTCGTCACGTCGGCCTCAGCAACGTCACTCCCCGGCAACTACAGGAAGGTCAGAGAATCACAGAGATCGTTTGCGTCCAAAACCTCTACAATCTGGCACATCGCGATGACGATGCCTTCGTAGATGCTCTCGCGAAGCAAGGCATAGCTTATGTCCCGTTCTTCCCGTTGGGGGGATTCACTCCATTACAATCGTCGGAACTCGATCGTGTAGCGTCGTCCGTCGAAGCAACTCCGATGCAGGTCGCGCTTGCCTGGCTTCTTCAGCGGTCTCCTAACATTCTGACGATCCCCGGCACCTCTTCTCTAAACCATCTCCGAGACAACCTCGGCGCGGCAACACTCGAACTGCCCCCGGATGCGATCGCTGCGCTCAACGCCATTGTCAAAACTGTTCGGGCAGCAGCTCAGTCCACGCAATAATTTCGTATTCCGATAACTTGACGCAAAGGAGCGATTTATGAAGATTTTTGTTACAGGAGCAACGGGCTTTGTTAGTTCTGCCATCGTTCGAGAACTCATCGACGCGGGGCATCAGGTGGTCGGTCTTTCTCGCTCGGATGCGGGCGCCAACTCTCTTATCGCGGCTGGCGCCCAGTTGCACCGGGGGGATCTTAAAGACCTCGAAAGCCTGCGCACCGGAGCAGCGATATCCGATGGCGTAATTCACACGGGCTTTATCCACGACTTCTCGAACTTCGCAGAAAACTGCGAAATCGACAAGCGCGCGATCGAGGCTCTCGGCGCGGCTCTCGAAGGATCCGGTCGGCCACTGCTTGTCACCTCCGGGCTTGCGGCGGTGGCGGAGGGGCGGACGCCTACCGAGGAAGATGCTCCTCGCCCTCCTTCTCCCGCGTATCCCCGCGCCTCGGAGGCGACGGCTGAGACGTTGCTGAAGCGTGGCGTGCGCGTGTCGGTGGTGTGACTTCCCCAGGTTCACAACACCTTCAAGCAGGGTCTCGTCACCTATGCAATCGCGGTGGCTCGCGAGAAGGGTGTGTCAGCGTATGTGGGCGACGGACTCAACCGCTGGGCGGCCGTGCACGTCCTCGACGCCGCCCGCCTTTACAGATTGGCGCTCGAGAAGCAGCAAGTAGGCACCAGAAATCACGCGGTCGCTGAAGAGGGAGTACCGTTCAGGGACATTGCTGAGGCCATCGGCCGCGGCCTGAAGGTGCCGGTCGCTTCCAAGTCCACCGAGGAGGCAGCAGCTCATTTCGGCATGATAGGGATGTTCATTGGTCGCGACCTTATCAGTTCGAGCGTGCAAACCCAGCGACAACTGGGATGGCGCCCAACCGAACCCGGACTCATTAAGGATCTCGACCGGGCGCACTATTTCGCGGCTGAACGACACGATAGCGGTCTGCGGTTCGAGTCCGCACGGGAAGGTTCAGAAGGATCTCGACATCGCTGAGTATAAGGACCCCCAGCACGATCCGATGATCCCGCATGTCATCGTCCTCGAACCTGGTCTCGTTATATTCAAGATCTACAACGGCTACTGGTTTTTTGACCGACCGACCATCGAAGAGCTTCGGCAAGACTTGCGTGCCGTGCTGAAGAAATGCCGTCCGGACTGGGACATCTCTGACCCCGAACTGAAAGCCGCCTGGGAACGCGGTGAACATAAACGCTTCTATCCCCATGGCAAAACCTATGGGCAGGTGCTTCGGGAGCAAGAGTAATCCGATAGTTTCGCCGCTTGTGAGAGGCCCGAATGAACAGTGCGATTGTCGCGGAATTCTTCATCCCATTGGGGTTAGCTTTGAGCGACGGCCGCCCCTTCGGGTGGTTATATGATTCAGAAACTGTCTCGGAAAGTTCGATGGCCGCGGAGCGACGTGGCGCGGAGTTAGAATCCGAGGCACAACATGGCCTGGCAAGCTAACGCCGATTTTTCTCAGCGCGGTCTAAGACCTACAATCTACAAGGGGCCGTTGGCGTTCTTCCATTGATTCTCGGGCGGAATGACAGTGAGCACGTCCCAATGTTCCGCAATCTTGCCGTTTTCGACTCGAAAAAGATCGTAGTTTGCAGTGGGCGGTTCGGTGCGTGCCTCGACCAGGCAGAGGACGAAATTGCCTTCCGCGATGTAGCGACGCGGGATCAGCACCGGGGTGTCTCCGGGCTTTTCCACCTGGGAGACGCGCGCTTTCATTCGTGCCACTCCATCACCAACTTTAGAGGCGTGCTGGCTGTAATGATCACCTTCGATGAATTCGTCGACACGATCAAAGCGCAGCTCAACAGTTACGACCTGCTTGAAGTTTCGAACGAGAGTTCGATTCGCCTCCGTCCGTTCGCGATCGATCACCGCAGTCGGGCCGTCCACCTGGGTATGCCCGGACTGATTGGGACCGGTCTCGGGAGTTTGTCCACCCCAGTGTTCGACAATTTTGCCGTCTTTGAAGCGAAACAGGTCAAACGCTATAACCGGTCCTGAAAAGCCGGGCCAACTTTCGTATTTCGAATGAAGCATGACGATGTCACCATCCACGACCGTACGATAGATCGTGATGTTGGTCGCCGGAGAATTCGTAACTGCCGTCACGAAGGCCCTGAGGCCAGACAGTCCGTCGGCGATATTCGGATCGTGTTGCACGAATTGATCTGAAAAAAAACGATCAATTGCGGTGGAATCTCGATTTCGAAAAATTTCGATCATCGCCTGGCGAGCTGCCGCACCCAGGTCGGGAACAGCCGAGTGATGCCCCGTTTGAGCCCGCGCAGGTGCCGAATCGGACAGCAGATACACGATTCCAAACAGAGCGGCGAGACTTGACCACACCATCAGTCGTCTGCGATTTTCCAGTTCCATTACTGCACCTCCCGGCAGATGTATCTATATTCCTATGTTCTGGGAAAGGAAGTTCGAACGGCACAATTCAGCTTACGGCAGCTTGTCGAAAAACATATAGAGGGCGGCAATCCGACCCTCCCGGGAAATGATGAAATCAGTCCCGGCGTAAGCCGGCGCCTCCCCAGGGCGGCCCGATACCCATCGGACCCTTCCCGCATCGCCCGATTCCTCGGGCTCAGCAATTGGCTGATATCGAAACTCAGGGTGAGTAGCCTTGATGGCGCCCGCGACGCGATCGATCTCGTCGCGGCCACGAATGGCGCCCTTGCTGGGATCGCAGAACACGCCATCTTCGGCCCAGAGCTCGTCGATGGCCGCGCGCCGACGCGCGGGATCGTTTTCACCGAAGACGTCGCGAAGATTTCGGACCAGTAAGTTCGATATGCTGTTGGACATGGCTCGTCTCCTCAATATTCAAAAAAACCACGAAAAATTGTCTTCCGGATGGTTATCAACCTCACCACTTACGGTTCTTGCTTCATCGAAAGCGCGCCTCATCCTCTCCGGTATAGTCGGGATCGAGATAGATGTGCAGGCTCGATATTCGGCCATCTCGAAACTTGAAGACGTTGCAGAAACGGCCGCCGGGAGTTTTGCCGCCTGCCCACGACTTATCGGACATTCTGCCCTGTGACGTGCCTTCAACGATGAGATAGTCAGCTGAAGGAATGAAAGTCAAACGGTCATAGTCGTGTTGAATGTATTCCAAGACGCCTTCGAATCCTTTAACCATTTCAAGAAACGAGTTCCGTCCAAATCCGAATCCGAATTTAGGGAAATAGATTTCCGCATCTTCATGGAACAGTTCAAGAACGTCCGGGTGTCCCTGGTCAGCTCTCGAGAAATATTCGCGAGCGATCTTGATCTTCTCATGATCATTCGCAACCACTGGTCCTTCTTTCTTTTCTCAGCCGGTGCCCTGGAGAAGGGCAGACGAGGTTAGCCTCATCTGCCAGGAAAGCTCTATGCTCGCTTGCTTTGGGGGGCGCCTAGCAGCTGCGTCTCCCACAGGAATGCAGAACCAGTTGCGCCGGCATGGTCGATAAAAAGCTGAGCGACTTCTCCGAGGCGCTCTGCGCGCGCCCAATCACGCTGAAGTTCGCCCGCCATACCGAGCCAGGTAATGGGTTGAGCTCCCGCAGCCACCATGCGGCGGACTGCCATATCGTGTGCTTCCGGAGAGACGCCGCCCGAGGCGTCGGTGACGACGTACACTTCGTAGCCGTCACCCATGGCATGGATAGCAGGCTTCGCAAGACACATCTCCGTCCAGAGCGCAGCCATGGCAAGCTTCTTCCGGCCCGTCTTCTTCACCGCCTCGACGACCCGGCGGTCCTCCCAACAGTTGATGAAAGTACGGTTAATCGTCTTCTGATCCGGAAAAACTGCCTGGACCTGCTTGAAAATTATCCCACCGCGTTCTTCATTGACAGTGGTGAGAGTCGTCGGAATGCCATACGCCCTCGCGGTTTTGGCTAGAGCTGTGACGTTATTAATCACGATTGTGGGGTCGTGACTGTTTACGTTGGCCAACTGGAAAGGTTGATGGTCAATGAGGAGCAAGACACAATTCTCTGGTGTCAGAAGGGCGTCGAGGCCGACTTTCGCTAACGTTTGCATGATGTATTCCTCTCTATACCTACGGAATGCCGCCTTCGGCGAAGAGCTCGATGGCGGTTACGAAGCTTGAATCGTCGGAAGCAACGAAGACGGCGTCGATGGATCGACAGCTAGATCGGCGTCCGCCCCGACGATTAACATCAAACTTTGCTATGGCCGTCCTCGCTAGAAGCGATACGTAATCCTTGGACAGGCGTAGCTTTCAGTGGTCGTTGCGTTGACTGACCGTTCTTCGAACCGCCCGTTGAACACAAAGATGTAGGTGAGATGCACGGAAAGGTGCGGATTCAGCGTCCATGCAACTTCCACAATCGGCCGACTCCCTTCGTAGTGCCCGGGTACTCCGTTGCTCGGAACGATCAGATTCCCAGGAATTCCGTACAATCCGTCTTGCTCGCTTTCGCACCAGTAGAAACCCCACCCGGTCGAAACGGAGACATTTCGTCGCGGAGCCAACGTCAGTGTCGGTTCGAGACGAATCGAATTGCTCGGCCCGAGAAGTTGTGCGCGTCCCGAATACTCTCCACTCTGAAAGAAGGAGTTAAAGGTTCCGAGATTAGGACTCGATCGGATCCGGTCCCCACTCGCAACGTCGAAGTCAATCCTGACGCGGGGATTCCATCGACCAGCGAATCCGCGCGATGCTTCGACCACGCCTCTCCAGGCGCGAATGTTGCCTGCGCCGAAGCTTCCGAATTGATACATGCCCTCGAAGTCGTACGCCCACAGTCCATTTCGCCTGAGCCTTGCTCCAACGGTATGGCGCAGTTCGTTGGCGACACCTTTGTCGAAGCTGGCGTTTCGCCGATCCCAGCCGAGGTAATAAGCGTCGACTGATGCGTGCCCAAGTCCGGTCCGCGTAACGTAGACGCCCCAGACGCTAAATTGGCGGTGCGACGAGTCATCGAAAATCCTCGGTGTCGTGGTCACCGGGCGCGCCGCCCAGGCATCGAAGCGCCATGCTCCCGTTTGTGCGATCGCGCGCACGCCGTCGAAACTTAAGGGAACGTTTGGACCTTCGCGCAGTGCATACATGCGCCCGGACCCGACCTCGATCTCCTGGCGACCTCCTCGTACGCGCACGGCTACGCCAGGTCGTTGAATGATCTCGAACTCCACAAACCCCTGGTGCAAATCTAGCTTGTCTTCATCGATGACCGGTTGCGGGCCACCAACGCGACCATTCTCGAAAGAGCTGTTCAACTCGGTCCACAATCTCAGACGCGAGCCCACGTGAATGTCCGCATGCAGCAAGTATCGCTGCAAGAGGTATCCGTTCGGACTCGGCACGCTCAAGCCAAAGTCCTGGTTGCCAAACCACTCGTACGACTCGCGCGCCTCCCCGCCGAATGAAGCCAACATTCCACCAGCTAAGTGCACGTACTTGACGATGTCCCATGGATCGCTGTGGCGGTTCGGATCGGTTAGGAATTGCCAGTTTTCGTCGTACGTCGGCAGTGGATACCTGCGCGCCGGGTCCGGCGTCGGAGTTTGGGCCGTTGCTGGTGAAGCCACCAGAACGGCCGACGTGACGAGAACAAAGGTGCAGCGCGAGAACATTTCAGTCTTGCTCCACGAACGATTGAGACGCGGCCACGCAGCTCGGGTCCCGCGTTCGACGCTCGAATCGAAGATTCGCGCGCTGAAAATTGACAAGAGTCGCATTCGCACGCGGGCCTCGAAGAATTCTTGACGCGATATCGTGGGAAAATCGCCCTTGCGACAATTCGCGGGTGCCGCGTCGTTGCTGGCCCCCGCAATCAGCGCACCTGCGCGAAGCTCTTGCGCAGTTCGGCGACGAAGAGGTCGGGTTGCTCAAACGCGGCAAAGTGACCGCCTTCCGGAACCTCGTTCCAGTAGAAGAGTTTCGAATAGGTCTGATCGCCCCACACCTTTGGCGGTGTGAAAAAATCGCCTTTGAAGATGCTCACCGCAACCGGCAGATCAATGGGCATTCGGGCGAAATCCTTGGCGAAACTCTCAAAGTAAACCCGCGCCGAGGACGCGGCGGTGTCAGTCAGCCAGTACAGGCTAATGTCATCCAACATATGATCGACAGAGATGGCTTCCGCTGGATCACCCTTGTTGTCGCTCCACGCCTGAAATTTCTCGTAGATCCACATTGCTTGCCCGACCGGCGAGTCGGCAAGACCGTAACCGAGTGTTTGGGGTCGCGTTGCCTGGATCGACGCATAACCCGAACCATCGCTCGCATACTTGCCGAGCTGAGCCAGTCCCGGCTGATCTTCTGCCGTGTAGCCGCCCGGGGGTGGCGGTGGAGGCGGAAAAAGAATAGGAAGATTCAGATGAATAGCGGCAAGCCCCGAGGGCTGTTGCTTGGCCATCCAACCCGACACTCCGGCGCCCAAATCGCCACCTTGTGCTACGTAGTGGCTGTAACCGAGACGCGCCATCAGTGCGGCCCAGGCGTTTGCAATACGCGGAAGGCGCCAGCCCGGTTCGGTCGGCTTGTCCGAAAAGCCAAACCCGGGTAGGGACGGAACTACAACGTGGAAGGCTTCATCGGGCTTGCCGCCGTGGGCCGTCGGGTCTGACAGAGGTCCAATGACCTGCAGAAACTCGATGATCGATCCAGGCCACCCATGGGTAAGTATGATCGGTAGCGCATTTTCGTGCTTCGATCGGACATGAATGAAGTAGATCCCGAGACCGTCAATTTGCGTGCGAAATTGCGGCAGCGCATTCAGTGAGATCTCAGCACGACGCCAATCGTAGCGAGTGCGCCAGTATTCAATGAGCGCCTGCGCTTTTCCCAGCGGCACCCCCTGGGACCAGTCCGTTGCCGATCCGCTGTCAGGCCAGCGAACAGCGGCAAGTCTCCTTTTCAGATCGTCCAGCTCCGCCTGCGGCACATGCACCTTGAAGGGTGTGACATCCTTCGTCGCTGGGGTGAGCGCGAACTGTGCAGCGTTCGTTGGGCTCCCGGGGCTCCCCTGGGCGCTTGTCGGCGCCAGCCCCGCGGACAATATACCGGCGCCACTGGCTGCGACAGCCGCACGAATGAACTTACGGCGCGAGGTGCGTGGCACCGGGACTCCCGTTCTGTTTTCTAAGTCGTTGTTCATGGATCACTCCTCCAGCGCGGCGTCCGTGCGCGGAGATTTCATTCATCATGAAACCTCTGGTGTGTCTTGCTAGGACTTCAATCGAACCCATCACGAACCCCGTTCAAGCGCGGAGCGTGGTGAAACAGGCGCGCAATTCGCGAACGAAGGCTGCTGGCTGCTCGAACGCCGCGAAGTGACCACCCTTGGGCAACTCATTCCAGTAGATGAGCTTCGAATAGTCCTTTTCTGCTCAACTGCGCGGTGCGCGGTAAATCTCCCGTGGGAAGACACTCACACCCACCGGAAGATCGATCTTGTCGCCGGCATAGCTGGCCGGACTGGTCTCCCAATAGATTCGGGCTGAGGACGCCGCAGAATTTGTCAACCAATACAACGATATGTCGTCGAGCATCTGGTCCTTCGTAAGTGCGCTTTCAACGTCGCCGTCATGGTCGGTCCAGGCGTTAAACTTCTCGTATATCCACGCCGCCTGTCCGACCGGAGAGTCTGCGAGGGCGGTCCCAATCGTCTGTGGTCGCGTCGCCTGTTCCAGGAAGTAGCCGGCCCCTTGAGTCTGAAAGGTTGCCGCGGCATCGACGGCGCGCTGCTCGTCCTGAGAAAGGCCCTCGGTCGGAATCTTCTGCGGAAAGACGAGCGCCCAGTTAAGGTGAATAGCCGCGAGCCCTGGCGGTTGGATATGTCCGAGGGCAGTCGTAACCCCAGCCCCCCAGTCACCTCCCTGGGCGACCCAACGCTCGTAACCGAGGCGCTTCATGAGCGCGGCCCACGCGTTGGCGATTCGCACGACGTTCCACCCTTTCTTGGGCGGTTTGTCCGAAAAGCCAAATCCCGGGAGAGCAGGAACTACGACATGGAATGCGTCATTCTCACTGCCACCGTGCGCGGTCGGATCGGTTAAGGGGCGGATCACGTCGAGAAACTCGAATACGGACCCCGGCCACCCATGGGTCAAGATGATAGGGAGCGCACGTTCGTGCTTAGAGCGAGCGTGGATGAAGTAGATCCCGACGCCGTCCAAGGCTGTGCGAAACTGCGGGAGCGCGTTCAGCGCCCGTTCCGCGCGCCGCCAATCATAGTCCTGAGCCCAGTAGTCCGTGAGCGCGCGAATCTTTGCCAGCGGTACACCCTGGGACCAATCGGTTACCGATTCCTTGTCCGGCCCCCGGGCATAGGCAAGTCTCCTTTTGAGATCGTCCAGTGCTCCCTGCGGTACATGGACCTTGAAAGGAGTGATGTCCTGCGTCGCTGCGGGAAGCACGGTCTGCTTAACTTTGTCGGCGCTCCCACCAGCACTTAGCGCCGTCAGCTCCGCCGACAATATACCGGCCCCACCGGTTGCGACGGCCGCACGTATGAACCTACGCCGCGAGGTGACGGGTACCGCTACTTCTGTTCTGTTTTCTAAATCGTCCTGCATGAGTTGCTCCCAAGCCTATAGCGTCCATTGGATGCAACGCTTCGTTGGACTCTCAGAATCGCTTCACGCAGCCAGGGACCCCGTTTCTTCGACGATCTGCACAAAAAAGAGACCCCCGAGATCGGCGAGTACGGATCGCTTCACGTAGTCGAGACTTGATTACTGAAGCCTAAACACCAAGATGGCGCCTCCCTGAGGTACGTTAGACTTCGTCTTTTGGATCTCGTCGATGCCGTTTTGAAGTCCGCGCGCGTCAAGGTCCCAGCCCGTAGTGACTGTAACGTATTGGTCCCCATCCACCTCAAATGACGTTAGGACGCCGATTGCTCCAGAGGGGAGCGGGAAGCTCCACAGTTGATCGCCGGTGCGCGCGTCAAACGCTCTGAAGAATCGATCCGGAGTTCCACCAGCAAAGAGAATGTCTCCGCCCGTGACCAGAAGCGGGGCCCAAAGAATAGTCGTGAAATTGTGCTGCCAAACTCGCTTGCCAGTGTTTAGGTCCCAGGCCTGAAGTTCTCCCAGGTGATCGGAGGCGCCAGCGCCGGTGCGGACCGATCCGAAGATGCTGTCGACGTCGTACCCCACATAAAACCCCTTGGAGTCAGCCACTGGGACCTCACCTTTTGGGAGATACGCGCAGACATTGTTGTTCGCCGGGATGTAGAGGAGTTTTGTCTGCGGGCTCCAAGCCTCGGGCGGCCAGTCTTTGCCGCCGCCAATACTCGGGCAGAACTCGGCCCCCTGGTGCGCCCCCGGTCGCTTGGACTCGTCGACCGCGG
>Ga0210384_10002157_pt1 | contig 24665 bp, 24 predicted proteins | sample IncBWH2MmetaG_FD_160574 | JGI IMG/M metagenome (GOLD analysis project Ga0210384, IMG submission 160574) | Forest soil microbial communities from Barre Woods Harvard Forest LTER site, Petersham, Massachusetts, United States - Inc-BW-H-2-M | ecosystem: Environmental > Terrestrial > Soil >...
GGGCTGGGTGTAAATCTCGAATGGTCAAGTGATACCCTTGCTGCTTATTCACAGAACAACCTGAAGTTGACCTTCTTTGATGCCTTGACTGAACAACAAATAAAAGGTGATGTCAATTACGATTTTAAGATACTGGATACCTCTGGAAATACGTTATACTCGCAAGCAGGTTTTGTGGCCAAGAACGGTACAAACATTCAACCAATTAATCTGCCTCTTGATGGCATTTATCGCATTGAGATAAACATAAAATCAATTATCTACAATGGCTTACCTGACACTAGTAGAATTGGCTTGGCAAGAGGTGATATGGTGATTCCATCTATTCTTTCTACTAACAAATCTATTATTATTCCAACATGGATCAAAAATACCGCAAAATTGTGGTCAAATAGTTCAGTAAGTGACAATGATTTCATAAAAGGGCTTCAGTACATGAACCAAAATGACATCATAAAAATTCCGTTGGCAACGCAAAACATTTCCTTGCATAATATTCCCCACTGGCTAAAAAATAATGCTGGCTGGTGGAGTAATGGCCAGATATCTAATGAAGAGTTTGTCGGAGGCATCCAGTACCTTATCAGCGTTGGAATAATCGAGCATTAGATCTTTATCTTTCATAAAACGATTCAACTTGACATTCTATCTAGTTCGTATTACGTCCTAGTGCAACAAGTAGATCGTCTGTTTCACCAATAGTGGCAGTTGTTAATACCAATGATACTCCATCTATCATATTAGTACCCTGAATAACTCTTGTTATATGAGAGATTGAATCAAATTTTGGATTTACTTGTACTAATGCCACCGTGTTTGGATTTTTTGTTTTTATGTAAGATATTATTGGGTCCAGATAGCTATGATATTGGGTTTCGTTACCTGTTATTTTTTGCATCTGTATGTCAATCAAATCTATCTTCGTCCAATCTACCTTTTGATATTCTGCCTGAAGTAAATCTCTACTTGGGGTGATAGCATATTTGAAGCCAGCCTTATGAACAACGTCAGCAAGCTGGTTTGTAAACGTAGCAGGATCGGCTACCTCGTCAGGCGGTGTAGAAAGGTTGGCGTTGTTTGGTTCGTTATCATAACCAATATACTGAATTTGGATGTTGCTGCTAGCTTGTTGTATAGCGTTGTTCACTGAATCCGAAGAGAATCCTAGCAGAATTCTTTGCTGGGAATCATACAATTGAAGATTTTTGATCCTAAAACTAAATCCAAAATCAGTTTTATGTTTATCTAGCACAGATAATAAAGTGTCATTTAGGTGTGGTGCAAAAGTTGCAATCAATCTTTGATGTGTTAAAGTCACATTATGTGAATGTTGCACAGGGAAAATAACTAGTATCATGATTAATCCCAACAACGATATTGTGATAAGAATAATTAGATACTTCATTATTTGATTCATGAAGCAAGGATTTCGTGTCACGTTAATAATAATTGCCTAACAATTTAACTTGTCTTATGTTGAAAATTATAGCAAATCAACATTATATCATTATACCCAGGGTTACTTTTATTTTCATTTTGTATCGATAGGTCAATTCCATAACTGTAGATAAAGATTTGTTCTTAATTCAAACTCATTTAAACATCATAAAATGCAAGCACGGGTCGTTTTCATATACAAAGAGTTATCGGATTCCCAGCGCCTCAGATGGCGTTACAACCACAAGCTTCTTGCCATCAGATTGGGTTTTTACATATGCCAGTATCTGTTGAAAAAGAACTGGGTCTGTATGAAATGGTATCTTTTGGCGATCAATTTGGTGAAAGCTCAATATAATCCAACTATGATCTTGTACTGCTTTATCTATCCAAAATTTCGCAGCGGTAAAGTTATTTATTGGAGGACCGGGTGGAACGCCTACACCAAGATGGTGTAAAACAGGAATGTCAAGGTCATTATTCTTGCCATCATGTTTAATGGAGCTTACCGTATTTTCATACATATTTCGATGAAGGATTGGTGTTACTGTCCACTTGTAATGCTGGTTAATTATTGACTCTGACAAAGGTGTTAGGTGATCATATGGTGAGATGTACCCTGTCACTTTAAATCCGTGACTTAGTAGTGTTGTTCTACTAAGAAGAATTTCCTGCGTTAATTTTGTTTGTGCAGTAAAGTTAGTTATTATTGGATGTGTAATTGAATGGTCTACTATTTCAAAGCCGTGATTTTTATAATAATGTAGTTGCCCCCAACTCATATAATGAGCATTAGAGATGACACCTGTACGAACAAGAAATGCACCATCAAATCCATCCTTTATCATTGCATCTGCCGCTAACCTTTGACTCACAAAGGCATGATCATACCAAAGTGTAAGATACGTTTTGCTTCCGTCATACTTTTGTATGGCAAATGATTGCTGTGGATTAAAAAGTGCTACCAATACCAACAGCACAAACAGCATACACCACTTATTTTTTAAATCCAATTCTAACTACCATTTTGTTGCGTTTGTGTTGGTAATGCCCGATGTCATTATTTTGGAGATTGTTATTATGAATACCGTAGTTTTGTTCTTGGAATTCAATTTTACAGCTCGATTCCGCTTTTTAAGACTGACAATACCTTGGTTACAGAGTCCTCCAGACTTTCTTTGTCTGTGTTTATCACCATGTCTGGTTTTAGCGGCTCCTCGTATGGATCTTGTATGCCGGTAAAATTCTTGATTTCGTTGTTTCGAGCCTTCTTATACATTCCTTTAACATCCCTACTCTCGCATGCATCCAATGAACACTTTACGTAGGTTTCTAGAAAATTTCCGTTACCTATTATCTTGCGTGCTGCTTCCCTGTTTTCTCTAAATGGGCTAATTAATGATACTGCTACAGGGACATTGTGTTTTACAAGTAATTTTGCCAAGTAGGCGACCTTTCGATTATGTTCGTCTCTTCCTTCTCTAGAAAAGTCTTTTGGCGAGAGCCATTCTCTGAGCTCGTCCCCATCAAGCACAGCCAAGTTTGGGATATATTCTTGCAACTTTCTTGCTATAGTAGTTTTTCCCGAACATGGTAGGCCTGTCATCCATATCACAAAGGGCTTGTTTTTTCCACCGTGAACCCAGTTTGATACATCGCTTGAAACCTTTCCTTCCATGTCCTTGGGAATTGGAATATCCATGATGTCCAAGATGGTGGGAGCGACGTCATATATGCTCAACCTTTCAAGTTTTGTCGTGCATTTTTCCTTCATTTTATGGTATAGTAAAAAGACTCCATCCATCCAGTGAACAGAATCGTCTGGACCAGTGTCATTTTCGGACAGGTAAAGGGTCTTATGCCCTATAGTTCCTGCTGAGCGCCAATACAGGTTATCAAAGTAGATCATCATGTCTGGCTTTGAACCCCTGGCCTCGCCATAGAGATCATCTGGATAGAATGCTTTATTATCAAACTTTTCGCCGTTTGGGCCTTGAATTGACATTATTCTCTGTTTAAGCTCGTCTCTTACCTTCTCAAATTCACTCGCAGGAATTTTTCCTTTGTCCTCTCTTCCTTTAACATTGAAAAATATTCTTGCGTAATATCCTCCCCAGCCCCACGCGGTGGTCTTTTCCCAGTCTATATCGCACTTCTCTATCTCAGTAACTGACTCTGGATATTTTTTCAATACAAGATACCCCTCTTTTATTAACCATTCATTGATACACAGGGCACCCTTCATACTGGCAGTACCATGATCAGATACAACAAGGACGTAGGTATTATCATCAATAATTGATAAAAGCTCGCCTATCTTCTTATCTATATACTCGTAATATTCTGGTATCACCTTTTCATACTTGTTATTAGGCTCATAACGAGGATGCTCGTGATCATAGTATTTCCAAAACATGTGATGAAGCCTATCCACTCCTATTTCCACAAACATAAAGTAATCCCAACTTTCTTTGGTTAACATCTCTTTAATTACCTGAAATCTTTTTTCTGTCATTTCATAAAGACTTTTTATTATTTCATCCCTGTTATCAGTTCTGAATTTTACATCAAATACATACTTACCAACCAGACTTTGAATCTCATTGGATAATTCTGGTGGATAGGTAAAATTTCCCTGATCCTTTGGTGTGATAAAGCATGAAACGAGCTTACCATTTACTTGTATCGGTGGGTAAGTGGGTGGAACTCCTACCAAGCATACTTTTTTATTTTCCTTTGCTAAAATATCCCAAACACGTGGCTCTCGTATAGTTTGTGAATTTGTTAACCATCCTTCAGTATATGAAAAACCTTTGCGGTGACGAAAACCATAAACACCAAGCCTTCCTGGGTTTTTGCTTGACATCATTACCATCCACGCTGGAACGGTAATTGGAGGATGACAGCTCTCAAGTGTTGTGAATATTCCCTTGTCCATCATGTGTTTAATGTTAGGCAACCTATTTGCTAATTTTTTGAAAAGGAGATCTGATGGAACTGAATCAAGACCAATAACTAAAATTTTTGGCTTTGACAATTTCAGTCCCTCACCTGGAGATCGTATTGAACAAATAATGATGAACGTTTATTTTTGATACTACTCAACCCCGTTGTCTTGATTATGTAACACCATATAATAAACATTTACGTTTTGCATGTTCTGATGCATCATAGTAATTCTGATTTCCACAAATGGTAATGACAAAAATTTAAATTATTTTTTGTTATCAAAAACCACAGTCGGTTTTTATAATTGATTTAAAGTTGTAAAAAATAAAACATCTGCTAATTGTGATTTTTGTGTCGTGAATTACTTGCTACATGTCACTTTTTTGCACAAACGCATCTTATTTTTTTAATTTAACAATTACCTACAAATCATCAGATTTTTGTTGTCCAGCCATAAGGAATAATTTATCAGAACTTGCGGTTACTTTGTGTTTTATTGATTTTGCAGGAACTCCTGCTACTATATCACCACTTGGAACATCATGAATGACAGAGGCACCTGATGCTACAAGGACATTATTTCCTACCTTGATCTTATTTTTTAAAGTTGCATTAAGCCCGACCCAACTCGAGTCACCTAATATTGTACTTCCTCCAATAACTGCACCAGCAGTAATCTCACAGTTTTTGCCAACAACTACATTGTGAGAGATGTGCACCAGAGCATCAATCTTTGTGCCATTCCCTATCACCGTATCTGAAAGAGAACCTCGAGCAATGTGACTGTTTGCACATATTTCTACGTCATCCCCAATCAATACCTTGCCAAAATGTGGGAATAGTTGAAGATCATTCTTGTCCCTTTCGAAGGCAAACCCATCATCGCCTACAGTAACTCCAGAATGAATCACACATCTGTCTCCAATAATGCAGTCTTTGACTAGACTTACCCTGTCGTATATTATAGTGTCGTTTCCAATTTTACAATTGTTGCCAATTACTGTGTAGTCACCAATATAACAACGAGCTCCTATCTTTGATGTTTTAGATATCACTGCCTTTGAAGAAATCCCAGTCATCTTTTTCTTTGCAAATATTTTATTGGCTAAATCCACAAAAATAAATCTAGGATTGTCAAGAAAAATAAATTGTACGCCTTGCTTTGGGTGTACAAGTCCATGTAAACTTTTTTTACATAGAATAGCTCCTGCATTGGATTGTGAGATGAGCTTGACGGCTTCGTTTCCCTCCGCGGAACAAAACGAAAGGTCAGACGACGTCGAGTTTACAAGAGAAGAGACGCCTTTTACCTTCTTGTTATTGTTGCCCTCAACGTAGTACGCGATATTCATTGCAGATAAAATTGATTTAACATCCCATTGGTCATTATGTTTGTTAAATTTATTTACCACACATATAACGAACCATGTCAACAATATAAGTTTGAAGATAGTTTCATAAGAAAATAGAATCACTTTTGGAAAAAGATTAATAATTATTGAGTTGCACTAAATTGTAATTGTTTTTGTGGGATCACATCTCAGATTTATGTTACGATTTAATTCAAAACAATTCATTTCCGTAAACGGATTGAGAGTTATCAAATAGATCAAAAATAAATACGACTGGAATTCTATAAAGTAATACAAACGGGGATTAATGTGTACAAGAAAAATAGTGTTATTATAGAATTAGACATTGAATCCTCTGTATTTTATACCTATAAGCATGGATTAGGGGGATTATTGAGACAATGAAGATAATAGCTCTAAGCTGCATTCCTCTTGATTTGGAGATAAGTTGTTTTGGCACACTATCAAAATACATCAAAGATGGACATGAGGTGTCCTTGATAATATCCCAAAGCGAACAGATATGGACAAAAGAAGCGTTAAACGCAATAAAGGCATCATCAAGAATAATTGGTATTTCACAAATATATTTTGTAAAGGAACTTAACCTCTCTTCAGTTACACAGGACAATGTCAATAAGCTGAGAAGTCATATTGAATCACTAAATCCCACAGTTGCGATCTTTCCTTCTATACGAACACAAGACGAGAGACGAAAAACATTCGCAAAATCATCCCTTCTAGCTTGCAGAGGAATTGGAAACATAATTATGTATGATCCGCAAAAAAATCCAAATTTTCATCCTAGTATCTATTCTATTATGAATGGTGAACTTGAAGTAAAAGATTTGTGTTTAGAAAAATATAACAGAGATTTCAGGAAGAATAAAACCTCAAAGAAAAAGATGAGAATGTTGCTTAGGAGTTATGGACTCCGCGCAGGAATCAAAACTCCCGCAGAAGCATTTGAGACAAATAGAATATTGCTACTAAATAACACCGGTTTCTGAAGAATGGTATGAACAAAAAATTGTCCTCAACACACTTTGCTTTAGAAGCATTTGATTCTTAGGTGAGTATATTGAAAATAGTTTGTATAACCGCTCATCCTGATGATGCAGAAATGGGAATTGGTGGAACTCTAGCGAAACATGTGGACAATGGTGACGATGTTCATGTAATTCTTACCACACTTGGTGGTGTAGTAGGACCACCAAAAAAACGAGAGAAGGAGGCACGACTGGCAGCACATATTCTAGGTATTGATGATCTTCAGATATTGAACTATCCGGTACAAAAATTGAACAAACCAAACCTAGAGTTTGTTAAGGTGATAAAGGGTATCTTGACAGAACTAGGACCAGATAGAATCTATACTCATACCCTATTTGATTATCATCAAGTTCATGTCACGGTGGCAGAATCGGTGATGCACGCAGCAAAAGAAATTAGGCAAGTATTGTCCTGCGAGGTCATATCTTCAACCACACCTGAATTCAACCCGAATGCATTTGTGGATATTACAGACTACATGGATTTAAAAATTAAAAGCCTCAAAGTTCACCAGACTCAATCAAACAAATTCTACATTCAACCAAATGTTATGCGTTCGCTGGCAAATGTTAGATATGTGTGGGGCAAAGTAGGTAAAAATCCAATGGGTTATGCAGAAGCTTTTGTAATTCGTAAATTCATTCACTAGTTCATGAAATCATTTTTTTATACAGGACAACACAATCACAAGTATTTATTGGCCAACAATCCTGCTGGGATTGATTCATTTACGAATATTGTGATTTTTCAAAATATGAAACAGGTTGTTATGAGATTATTCTTAATTATTGCCTTGTTTCAACATATGCATATGATAATTATCTTGAATCAAATCTTGCCTGATGTCCTAGGATATACAAGCACATCTTACAGCGCTTGTTCTTGAAAAGCTCACTTTCATCTACAAACCTAATATTGATTCTGTCGTGAGGACTTATGACGTGACAACCACAGAGAGTTTTCCAAGTTTCTTGTAAGAGATAATGATTTTTGTGTATGCCAGAAGCTCTTCCCCTTGTATAGTAAAACCATCCAAAGGTAATCTTTGCATTCTTTGACATCTCTAGTGTCATATTTGAACAAATATTGAAATCAGAATTGAAATACATTGCGCATAATTTCTACTAACGTGCAATCTACGAATTGTTTTTCAAGCCTTGTTTTTTTCTAACATAAGAATCCAAAAAACCTCCAATTATTGCTATAAAGATTATGACAAATGATTCTATCATTCCTGTAAGGTCTTGGTTGACTATTGATATAATAACACCAACTACGCCAATAACCGCAAATATACGCTGAATTATTTGTAATCGTCTTGCCAATGGTTTACAAAATTATCTGCTCTTAAAAAATCGATCGACTTATTCAATGATGTTGGAATAATCCTAACATTTTAGAGCCTTTTGATAACATGCAAAAGCCTCCTCATATTTTTTTAATTTTGAAAGGATGTGACCTTTGTAGCCCCAGGCAATCTTAGAATCTGGATTTATTTCTATAATTTTGTCATAGTTTTTTATAGCCTCATCAAATTTTTCCGAATAGTAAAGCGCATTACCTTGGTAATACAACGAATCTATTTGCTCAATTTGCATGTATTTAGTAATTTTCTTCTCATGTTTTAAAGAATGAAATCATCAAATAAAACTATGATTTTTGTCATTAAATTTTTTTGTTTTTGCTTTGCATAATTATGGTAATCCATCTGGGCTATGTAACATATCCTGTTTTAGTCTCAAGGCTCTGTAAATTATAGGAGCATGATCAGCTTCGACGTCAGTAGTAATATAGAGAATGTGGTCTGAATCCAAGGGCATTGTAATTCGTTTTAACTTTTCATATTCTACTAGAGCATACTTTCCTTTTCCTATTTTGTTTGAAACCTCGTTTCTTGACTTCCATGCATTAATAGCAAGCTGAAGGGATTTTTGGCTCTCTTCTGCAGTAAGAAGGTTCTCAACTCCCTTACGGTGGCCGCTAACCATAACCTTGCCACTCATATCAAAGATTGTAGCAAAGCGTATCTTAGGATCTAGACTCATAATCTTTTCGTAGAGTAGTTTGTAGTCCGTACTTATCACTTTCTCGTGTAAGTGATAAAGTTTACTAGAACCGAAGTTTTGTTTTAGAAAATCTATTTTTCTCTACCACTCTCGAGTGTAATCTCCAGATAACATATTCTGGATTCGTTCTATTATGTCTGATTGACCACCATCAGTGCCCCAGGTTACCAAAAGCATATGATTACTTCCCAAAGGCAGGGTCAATCTCCTCAGATTTTCGTAAACAGCCAAAACATACTTTCCTTTGCCAATTTTTGGTGCAAACTTGTTGCGAGATTTCCATGCATTTACTGCATAACTAAGGGTCTCTCTGGTTTCGTCTTCGTTTAGGAGGGGCGTTACTCCATCGCGGATTCTGGTTTTCACTTCGTTTCCTTCCATGTCACAGATAGTGGTATATCTAATGTGCTTGTCGGTATCCATTATTTGTTCCAACAGTTTTTCAAATGGCATATTATATTATAGCTGTTCAATTAGAAAAAGATTCTATTTTGGAAATTCGTTACTAAATCTTATCAAGTCTTTTGATGTAAGTCCCAACAAAAAAAAATAATTATCAAACATAATTCCAATTCTCTAGTCAGTTAGAGGCAGCTAATTTTTCATTGACTTATATATAGAAAAATCATTAAAGCACTCAAATGACAATACTTGAAATTAAAGACATACATGTTGAACGAGAAGGAAAGGAGATTCTAAAAGGTGTAAATCTCAAGACGGGTCCAGGTGAAATTCATGCCATAATGGGTCCAAATGGTTCTGGTAAAAGTACACTAGCTTACACATTGCTTGCCCATCCAAAATATAAGGTCACAAAGGGAGACATTTTGCTTGATGGCCAAAGTATTTTGGATTTATCAGCAGATGAACGGGCAAAGAAAGGACTCTTTTTAGCTTTCCAATACCCAACAGAAGTTTCTGGTGTAGGATATTCACACTTTCTTAGAACTTCATACAATGCGTTAAGTAAAGCACTAGGTAATCAAAATCGCGAAGTCTTTTTGACAGTTAGAGAATTCCAAAATTATCTAAAGAAGAATCTTGACGAAGTAGGTCTAAAACATGATTTTTTGTCAAGGTACCTAAATGAAGGATTCTCAGGTGGAGAGAAAAAGAGATCCGAGGTGTTACAAATGGCTGTACTACAGCCAACAATTTCAATTTTAGATGAACCTGATTCTGGACTTGATATTGATGCAGTTCAAGCAGTTGCAAAGGCAATTAGCCAAGTCTCAAAAAAAGATTCAACTGTTATTATTATTACTCACTATGCAAGAATTCTGAAATTCCTAGACAAGCTTGACTATGTACATGTCATGTCACAGGGAAAAATAATCAAAGATGGACCAAAAGAGCTCGCAGACGAACTGGAGCAAAAAGGATATGCTTGGTTGGGAATTGAAGAGCAGCCAAGCACTACCCAATAGGAATCAAAATACATCGTTTGTGAAATGTAACGAAGATAGATTAAGAATAGAAAAATAATTGAATGTATGGGCTCAAGTCCACATATAGAATTTGTTTCCAGCTTTCTAGTGTATTAATTTAGAATTATTTTGTTGATCTTCACTTAATTGCTCCTCCAGTACTTACCTATTAACACAGTTTATCTCCTACTAGATGACTCTCATATTTATGAAAGCGAAGTTTAAGACAACCTGTTCTGAATGTGGGGCTCCAATTAAGGCCGGAAGCGAGATTTCAAAAGGCCCATCTGGAAAATGGGTACACAAACACTGTACTCCAGAATCTGATAATCTTCCATAATTTCAATATCCATATGTAATTATTGCAAACTAGGTACTAATACAAACAAGACAATTTCCAAGAATTTTAGCATTTCAGTTATATAATCAGGATTTGAATTTCTCGTTGCAGAGGTATCGAAGCCCGGCCAACCGAGAAGGACTCAAGATCTTGGCAATAGGAAATCCTTTCCCTTAGGGGTTCGGGGGTTCAAATCCCTCCCTCTGCATTTTTTTATGTCTTCTTTGTCTCTGCTTGCGATTTGGCTCGTCAAACCCACGGTGATTTTCTCCCATGATATTCCAAGATAGTCTTTATCATTAAATTTTTCTTCAAGATAACATTGAACTTCATAATCCCGTATTGATTTGCACACACCATCAACTTGTTCTAGGAATTGTTTTTGCTCGTTAGAAATCTCAAAGTTCATTTTAGAAAGATTGGTGCAGTACATGTTGAGTCTTTTACCACGTCGTGGATAAGATTATCGAATTGAAATGATTTATGCTCTTACCATTTGGATCTCGCGCACGCTATGTTTAGAAAGATCCTCGTGAAGCATTGCGTGGGATTCGTCAGTAAAAGTCAAATTACATCTATAACATTTCCACGCTTTACTGCTCACATTAACTATACGTGAAAATAATTAATAAGTTTATTGCATGATTCATCTAGTTTTTATGATAATAGGGATCTAAATCGGATAACTTTGGAATTTTCTTCTCTATGTAGTACTATTTTTGTATTTTTTTCTGAATGAATTCATTTATCGAGCTTGACTAACATTAATAGATAATAAAGTAATTTGTAATAAACAAAAGCTGAAATTTATAAATTATAACTCATTTCAAACACCAAACTTGCAATCACTTGAAAAACTAAAAATCGATGTTCGAAGAATGATGAAAAAAAATGATTCGGCCCATGACTTTGAACATATTATGAGAGTTTACAAAAATGCCCAAAAAATTGGAAGGGAAGAAAACGCTAACATGAGACTTGTTCGTGCAGCTGTATTATTGCATGACATTATTTCATTTCCAAAATCCGATAAAAAATCCAAGACATCTTCGATAAAAAGTTCGATTGCGGCACAAAGAATACTTCAAAATCACGGATATGGTAAAGATGAGATAAAAATAATATCTGAGTCAATTCGCGATCATAGTTTCTCTCAAGGTACAGTTCCTAACACCATAGAAGGAAAAATACTTCAAGATGCAGACAGATTAGATGCAATAGGAGCAATAGGCATTGCTAGAACATTTTCTGTTGGTGGATCTGGAAAAAGACCATTTTACAACAAATCAGATCCTTTTTGCCAGAGTCGAAATCCTGATGATAACAGATGGACTTTGGATCATTTTTACAGAAAGCTTTTGCTATTAGAAAAGAATATGAACACAAATGCGGGAAAAAAAGAAGCAAGACGTAGAACAAAAATAATGAAGAAATTTCTCAATGACTTTAAAAAAGAGATCTAACCATAGTCAACATATCGCTTGAATCTTTTTTCAATTTCTGGGTTTTTGCCGGCAAGAATTTTTTCTAGCTCTTCTTTGTATCTTCGCTTTACATGTGAACTCATTTGTAAAAATTCTTCTGACTTTGGATAAGAATCAACTAAAGCGTCTAGTATTTGCAAATATTCTACAACTTTGTTTCTGAATTCTTCTTGTGATGGTTGTCTTATCTTGCTCATACGAAACCAGACTACTGCCCAGCTTGCTCCTACTACATGTGGTAATAAATCAAAAGCACGGTCTATCTCAAAACCATCGTCGTCTCTCATTTCCTAACCATTTATTACCTTTGCAGCGACCTTTGAAAGGTACGTAACTATCATGTCGGCACCGGCTCGCTTGATTGCAGTAAGAATCTCCATTGTGACCTCGCTTTCGTCTATCCATCCCTGCATAGCTGCCGCCTTTATTAGCGAATATTCGCCAGAAACGCTGTAAGCGGAAATAGGTATATTGAATTTTTGCCTAGTCATTGCAATCAAATCAAGATAAGCCAATGCTGGTTTTATCATCACAATATCAACCCCTTCTGCAATATCTGTCTCAATCTCCCTCATGGCTTCTTTGGGGTTTGTATAAGGCAGCTGGTAAGTCTTCCTGTCTCCAAACTTTGGAGCCGAGTGTGCCATGTCTTTGAATGGAGAATACAACGAGGAACGATGTTTTGCAGAATGTGACATTATTGCAACATCAGTAAAACCCGCATCATCAAGTTTTTGTCGTATTAACTTGACTTGTCCATCCATCATTGCAGAAGGTGAGACTACATCGGTGCCAGCCTGCGCTTGACTTAAAGCTACTTTTGCCAAAACATCCAAACTAGAGTCATTGTCAATTTTATCCCCTTTTACTATTCCACAATGACCTGAGCTTGTGTATTGACAAAGACAGACGTCAGACATTATTGCAATTTCATTTCCTAGGTTTTTCTTAATATTTGAGATTGTCTTTTGTACAATACCATTTTGTGAAAATGCTGATGTGCCATGATCATCCTTTGTTGTTGGAATTCCAAATATCATAATTGCAGGAATCTTCAGATCAGCAATTGAGTTTACCTCATCTACCACGTCATTGAGTGGAAGTCTATCAAAACCAGGCATTGATTCTCCTTGAACTCTTGATTTCAAATCTTCTTGAACAAAGATTGGACAAATAAGATCTTTTGGGGAAAGTCTAACTTCTTCTAACAGTTCACGAATCTTGCCGCTTTTTCGCAGACGACGAAGTCTTAGATTTGGAAAAGACATGTACAAAAAATACTATCTGCAAGCAATATAATCTGTTACTCTTTTATTTTATAGTCAAAAAGTTTACTAATAGATTTTAGTAACTCAGAGTCTCCTTGTTCTGTTGCTCTTCTGAGATTATTCATTGGAGTAGATAGGATGCCTTCTACTATCGCTTGAGTGAGTTGGTCAATAATTTGTATTTTGTGCTCATCAGTTTCTCCAAGCATCTGAAGTGCTTTTTTAAGTTCCTTGACCCTCACTTGATCAATGTCTTTGAAAACATTCTTTACTACAGGTTCTACTTCCAATCTCTTCATTACCGCCTCTACAACTGGGATTTCTTCGTTAATTATTTTTTCTGCTGAAGAGGTCAATCCTATTCTGCTTCGCATGTTTTTGTCTACCATTTCGGCAATCTGGTCCAAATTCATCATCTTTATTTTCTTTATAGTAGAAACTCTTTCATCAACTGTACGAGGATTTGACAAATCCATAATCATCATTCCAGTTTTTTTAGAGTTCATTGCGTCCTTTATTCTGTCATAGGTAACAAGAAAATACGGGGCAACTGTAGCCACAAATAATACATCTATGTTCTTAAAGTTAGATATTGCATTTTCAAACTGGATTGGGTTTCCTCCAACTGTTTCTGCAAATGCTTGTGCTCTTTCATAAGTTCTGCTTGTTATAAAAAATTCAATGGTTCTCTTTTTAAGAGATTTTGCAACGAGACTTGCTGCCTCCCCAGTTCCGATAAGCAGAATATGTTTTGATTTTAGATCGTCGATATTTTCTTCAGCCAGTTTAACTGCCATCGAACCTATTGATATGCTACCACGACTAATTCCTGTAGAGTGCCTTACCCGGGAACCAACACGTATTGCCTTGTCAAAAAGTGTGTTAAGGTTTTTCCCTGAAGCCCTAAGCTCTCTTGCAATATCGATGGATTTTTTTACTTGTCCGAGTATCTGTTCTTCTCCAACAACTAGTGAATCAAGACCAGAAGTTAACTTTAGAAGATGCTCAAATGCATCTGTTCCTTCACTTACCTCCAAGTTTTCCTTGAATGCGTTCTCTTCTAGACCTGCTACAGATGCCCAGGTCTTTTTTATTCTTTCAATGTCTTTTGTATTTCCAACTCCAAAGAGTTCGACTCGATTACATGTTTGCAGGATTACACATTCTTGTAGTCCAGAATATTCAAGAAAAGAAGAATATGCAGAGTCCATATCTCTGAAGGTAAATCTCTCAAGCGTATGAATCTGAGATTTACGGAATGTAACCCTGGCGTTGATTATATTACTTATTTCAGATCACCTAACATCTTCATAACCCTCATCTTTGCATTTTTAAAATTTCCTTCTTTTATTAACTGTTTAACATGATTGTCATTCATAACGCTATATAGGAACTTTTTTCTCTCAGGAAAGGTTTGAAGTTTTGTTTTTGCCTCCTTTCTAGCAAAGTCTTGTAGTTTTATCTGATAGATGTCTTCTTTTTTGATTATTTTTCTAAAGACCTTTTCTGCTTGCAATCGTATCTTTCTTGCCATGGCAGGGCTCCTTCCACCGGTAGATACTGCGATCTGGACAGAATCTTCGATGTTGATTACAGAACCAAAGGCAAAATCACTTACCGCCGGATCATCAGCAGCATAGGCATAGCATCGCATCTCTTTTGCCTGTTGAACAATTTTTCTGTTTAATTCTTTATTATCTGTTGTTGCCATCACCAAAAATGGTTTATATTTTTTTAAGAAATTGGCATTTTTTAGTTTCATTTTTTTAAAACTGATTTTTTTTTGTTTGACATATTCTTCTATCTCCTTTTTTGTTTCGTCACTAATAACCAAAATTTTACAATCTTGAGTCATCAATGCTTTGACCTTTTTGAGTCCTTCGTTACCTCCACCAACAACTAAGACCAAATTTCCTTTTAGATTTAGGTCAACTATCAATGATTTTGGATCGACGTTGCATGTTATTTATAGTTACATGGAAATCTCGGTAACACTTTTAATTGAATATGAAGCTGATCCTAATGTCTATGGATAACCTCGATAAAGAGATTTTAAATGAAATTCAATGGACGTTCCCACTAATTCCAAGGCCATACACAGAAATTGCCAAAAAATTTGAATTGCTCGATGAAGAATTAATGCAACGATTACAAGCTATGAAAAAAAGTGGGGTAATCAGACAGATGAGCGCCATCTTTGATACAAGAAGACTCGGTTACAAAAGTGCATTGGTAGCTATGTCGATAGAACCAGAAAAACTAGATCATGTTGCAAACCAGATAAATAAACACCCAGGTGTAAGTCATAATTATGAAAGAAATCATGAGTATAATCTTTGGTTCACACTTGCTGTTCCTCCTGGTTCCGATCTGAAAACTGAGATTGACAAGTTTTCAAAATTACCTGGAATAAAAAAGACAAGACTTCTTCCAACGATAAAGCTGTTCAAGATTGGAGTAAAGTTAGACATGATAGACGAAAAAAAAGCCGAAGTTAAACCAATCGAGGAAAAGAAAAAAATTCATCAAATAAAATTTGTTGCAACTGAAGAGGATAAGAACTACATACGTGAGCTGCAAAAAGATTTGGAGGTTGTGGAAAGACCATTTTTGAAATCTTCACAAAATTTGGGAATAACAGAAGAACAACTTCTTGAAAAGGCAAAATATTATGAAGAAATTGGCGTTATGCGTAGATTTGCAGCAATTCTTAGACATAGGGAGGCAGGCTTTGTGGCAAATGGTATGATAGTATGGAAGGTTCCCTCAGAAAGAATCGAGGAAGTTGGAGTAAAGTTAGGCTCATTTCCGCAGGTAAGTCATTGTTATGAAAGACCCGTATACCAAGATTGGCCATACAATGTGTTTTCCATGGTACATTGCAAGTCATTTGATGATGCACAAGTTGTTGCAAAAGAAATTCAAAAACATGTTGATGTTGCCGAATACAAGATCCTATTTAGCTCGCGTGAATTCAAAAAAACCAGGGTCGAATATTTCGTAGAACATGAATTTAAGATAGAAGACCCTATCACAGTATAGATTCAGATCAAAAAAAATTCTAACTCATTATTTCTATTTGGGACAAAGGCATTGTATTTAGCGTTATTTTTATTGATTTTACCTTACTTTGGTACATAAAGTACTTTTTACCAGATTCATTTGTTGCACCTGAAACTCGTAAAAATCCATATTTGTGTAGTTTTCGTACCCATCTGTATACTTGGGTTAGTGGGATGTTGGTAGATGCGCTAATCTCAAGTGCAGATTTTGGTGAGTTTACTGTTATTTCAAGTATGTCCAAGGCTTGTCCATTTGCCATAGTCTTCAAAACTGTGTCTCTTACTTCTTTTTCTAAAATGTCTCTGCCAAGTAATAGTACTTGCACGAATATCATATTTTTTGGCAAGATATAATAAAATTGATTATAGTGCATTTAGATGCAATTAATTGCAAACATCTTAGATGGGACGTTTATTCAGTGAATTTAAATGAAATCATTCCTGCATTATATTCGAAATTTATATCCTTGTCTAAAACTTCCCTAAAAATTAATTCCAATACTGTTTTGTGGTATAACGACCAGTTTTCGCCAAGATCGTGTTTTAGAATTATGGTATGAGCATCATTTTTGATTTTGTGATTTATTTCAATGGATGATGCTTTCATTCTTGCTTCAAACCATGAAAGAAAGGATTCTAAATTAATATCACCTTTCATAAATAACGCAATATCACGTACGACATTTTTTCCTATACGAGCAGCCATCTCTATTACTTCGTCTTTTTTCATTTTTCCAAAAAGCTCAATAACTATAGGCTTGGCGATTGGAATCATCCCTACTTTGGATTCAAACATGCCCCATTCTACGTAGCGCTTGAAAATTTGGTTCACGAAAGTGTTGAGGCTGGTTTCTCGATGTTCTGATTCTGTACGTAGTTTGTTGAGAACATCTTCATCAATCCGAAATGTCATTGTAGCAGTTTTTTTGGAAGTGACTACCATCTGTATTTGCAATTAGCTTTTGCAGATAATATAACATTATTGAACTTATGCAGTTTGTGCTGACGTCTTCAACTCGTATGCAGGCCACTGGCTAAACAATGCGGTTATCTCGTTCACGTCAGATGAACTAAGATATTTTCCATCAGCCATCTCAGAAAACATCACTATCTCTTTTTCGTCAACTATTGTTGGAAGTACGGATGAAACAGCATATTGTGATAAAATAAACTTGATAGCAAGTTCCGTTATGTTAAGGCCGTTTCTTTTTGCAATTGGCATTAGCTGGTCTACTTTTTTTAATGATTCTTTTATCCAGTCTCCGCTTCGAACTGACCGGTGGTCTTTTTCATTTACCTTTGTGTCTGCATTTACTTTGCCAGTTAGGATTCCTGATGCGTCAGGAACTCGAACGAGTATTCCTACATTATGTTTTTCTGCAGATTCAATTAGCTGGTTTCCAGGGTTTTGCTCTAAAATGTTGTATACTGTTTGTACTGCTGTGACGTTTCTTTTTTCCATAGCTTCGATTCCCTCTTGGGCCCATCCTATCGCAGGACCTAAAGCTACTTGATAGCTTTTGATCTTTCCTTCCTTGATTTTTCTATCAAGGATGTCAAAAACTGCATTATCTCTTATTGTATGGATTTTTGGGTTGTGCAGGCCGTAAACATCTACATAATCAGTTTGCAATCGTTCTAGGCTTTTTTGTAGTGCAAATTCAGTAAATTCTTGAGTAAACTTTTGAGGAAGTTCCTTGTGTCCAATCTGCTCGTTGCTATAGATGTCATAACCATACTTTGTGGAAATGACTACATCGTTTCTCATTCCAGAAAAAACTTCACCTATGAGCCTCTCGCTTTTTCCTCTACCGTAAATATCTCCACTTTCAAAATAATTAATTCCAACATCATGTGCTTTCTTTAACATCCTTTTGGCTTCATCATCCTCTATTTTCTTACCCCACCAATCAAGACCCAGAGTCCATGCTCCAAATCCTATCTCAGAGACTTTGATCCCACTTTTACCAAGGGTTCTGTACTTCAATTTACAATTCTCCTAAACTCTGAAAGTTTTTGTTGAATCTCTGCATCATTTAAAACCGATTTTCCAGATTCTAGATTTACATTTAATTCTATCCAAGATTTGCAACCTTGGAAATCTGGCAGGATGGGTACTTCAGTTGGTAGCATCTTGAAAACCTTGAGAAACATAACTTTCATGGGTTTTTCTGGCATCCAGTTCATCCTTTCCACAATATAGGAATCACTCCAAATATGAAATGGAGAAAGACGTTCAATTTTCTCCATGGAATCCAAATCTTGTTCTTCTACAACCTCTGCAAATGAAGTAATTCTATTGATACCTTCTTTTGGTTTGTTTTCTCTGGACTCTGCTAAATATCCATAATATTGTGATTTTAGGGATTCATTATCTTGGTGTTCATAAGTAGGAAAGAGAAAAAATTTTTTTGATTCCGCAATAAAACCAGAAGCAGTCTCAAGAATACCTCCTTTTCTTAGAAGAACTGTCTGGTTACCATTTTCAAGAGCTTTGATAACAGTTGCCCATTCTTTTAATGCCTTCATCATCCAAGACTCTTAATCAGTGGGATTATGTCTTTTTTTATGCAAACGATCATTGGTGTATCAACCTTGATGTATGCGCTGACTCGAGTTTCTCTTAAATCCATAATTAGGTCTTGAAATGCGTGTAGATCATCTGTTTCAAAAGCAAGCATAAAGTCTTCATCGTGAATTCCAAAAGAGTATGTAGTGTTTAGAGTTACTTGGGGATATTTTTGGCCAACTTGGATGTGTTCTGACATCATATCTTTTCTTTTTTCAAGCGGAAGGAGATACCATTCTCGTGTTTTGACAAATGGATATACTATTGCGTACTTTTTTTGTTCTTCACCACCAAGCCAGCCACGAGCACCAGAAGTTTTTGCATAAAGAGAGGGTCTTGTGCTTGAAAGATACACGTGGGTTGGAGTGATGTATTTCCCAAAAACAGTCAGATATAGTTTTGATATGACGTCTTGGATTTGTTCTATTGATTCAGCGGCAAACCAGAACAAAAATTCTGCATCATCACGTAGCCCTAAAGTCGAATACGATCGGAATTGAATCCCAGAATGTTTTATTATGTTTTCCACCTCCTTTGCAGATTCCTCTTTTGCAAGATCTGCCATCCATCTCCACTTGGGGTCAACCTTAAAAAATGAAAAATTGAAAAATTGCCTTTTTTCTTCTGACATAACAACTAATCAATTATAACCTTATTTAATAATATACGATTAAACCAACCACCGCTAAGTTGAAACAAATAATATCTGAATAATTTTTCAGCCATAACAGTTGCAAATTAACAAAAAAGACGTTTATTTTATCACAAGTGTATCACTTGTTTTTTGTACAATATCAGCAATCTTGTCATTTACAGGAATGTTTCTTCCAGGAAAGATTCTGCTAAATCCTATAGCAATTAGTCTGAATGCAAAAGAAGTTGCAGGGCACTTTGTTTGGGGTCTTGTTGCTGGTGCAGCAACTTTCAGGGTAAAGTACGCTCTACTCGGAGGTTCATTTGCAGTTTTGATAGATTCTGACCATCTAATAGCATTATTACAAACAGAGGCAATCCCACGAATGAGTCATTCAATAATTTTTGCGGCAATTTCTGCAATAGTTTTGATGGCCATATTTGGCAGGCGGGATTATATTTTGGGCACAATTGCTGCTACTAGCGTGGCAACTCATATTTCCTACGATATTTTTAATGGCGGATCTGGATTTCCTCTGTTCACTCCGTTTCTAAATAGTATTTTATCATTTCCTAAAATGGATTGGATTTTCTTTGAGATTGCAGCAATAATAATAATAGCTGTCGTGACTTTCTTGGTTAAAAGAAAAGAGTTTGCTGAAAAGCAAAAAGTTTCACAGAAATAAACTATTAAGATAGCCTACAAGGTTTTCGAACCAGTTAACAAAATTTGTAAAAAATTAAGATTAGATTTTCTTTGTTTTGTTTATAGCTATTTTGACATTTGTCTTGTGTGGATCTTTAACAGCTTTTATGGCAATTTTTGCTTTTAGTTGTATTTGAAACATTCATGCTCATCTTTGCATATCCTTTAAGTTTACTTGTTGCCATCTCTTTGAGATGCTTTATCGCTGCTTCTTGTTTCTCTAGGGCTTCTTTTACCTTGGCTTTTACTGATGGATCTTTTGGCACATTTAAATTGGTTTTATACCAATTGGTACCACCAATTGCTTGGGATTTGTCACGAGTCGCAAGTTCATCTGCAAAAGCAGAATATCTTAGTGAATGACTTGCAACACTAAATATCAATACAAAAATCACGAGTCCTGCAAGTTGTCCTAGATTCATTTTGAATCCTAAGGGAAGCTAAAAGGCCAGGAAGTGCCATAAAGCGTTTGGTAGTGGTTGATGACGGCCTGCTCATAATTATAACCTGATGAACCCGAAGCCAATGTGCAGCCATTGTTAACATTGCCTGTAAGCCAATATGCTTGAGTAAGATACCATGGCTGGATCATTGAGCACCCGCTTGCTTTGCTGTTTGCTTGCTGGAAGAAAGTGTTCCATTGAGCAAAATACACATAGACTTGATACGAAGGATTAAAGACTGACTTGGCATATAGTGGACTGGTTGTATCCTGTGTCGCATCGATGTAATGATGGCCACTAATTGATGTCGCACTTTCACAGTAAAAGTAAACTGAGGGACCAAAAGGTATGAGATCTGCTGTGGTTGTTGGAGTACAACTGTATCCTGATAAACTTGTGGTCAGGCCAAAGACGCCATCACAGGCAGGTGTGCTTTGGAACAATCCATAACTATGGGAATAGTCTACCTGGCCGGTTGCTGGATCTACTGCTGACGAGCCACAAGGACCTGGTGGGTGGTCTCCAGAGACAGCACCTGCACTAACAGCCCATGGACCGCAGTTCATACCGCCACATGACTTTGTAGTAGGAGCGACTAGAGGATTTATTCCACTTTCTTCTGCCATTTGAGCTTTAATGATTTGCCCTTGCCAGGTTTGTGTCATGCCTGCAACTTTCATTCCTGCAAGAATGCATCCATCGTAAAGATCATAATTCTTGTTGCCTGTTGCAATTGGATCCACTGCAGGTGGAGTACAGTCTGCTACACATCCGCCGCTTATGCTACAATTAGCAAAAATGTTGCTGTTTGAGGTTGTAGTTGCAGATGCGGTGTTTGATGGTAAGCTTGTTCCGATTATATTGTTAGCAGAGACACGATAGGTGTATGTCGTACCAGTAGATAGTCCAGTATCAGAATATGTTGTTGCGGTACCAGTACTTGATACTAGGGACCAGGTGGAACCACTGTCAGCTGATCTCTCAATTGTATAACCTGTGATTGGAGATCCGCCGTTGTTGTTTGGTGCAGTCCAGGAAAGGTCAATCTGTGATGATGAAGCAGCAGCTGTTAGTCCTGTTGGTGGTTGTGGTACAGTTGTAGTACCTGCCGTCGCAGATGCGGTACCAGATGGTGAGCTTGTTCCTATACTATTGATTGCAGAGACGCGGTAGGTGTAGGTTGCACTAGAAGCTAGTCCAGTATCAGAATGTGTGGTTGCAGTAGAGCCTGTGGTTGGTACAATGGTAGACCAGATAGAACCACCGTTAGATGATCTCTCAATCTTGTATCCCGTGATTGGAGATCCGCCGTTGTTTGCAGGTGCGCTCCATGATAGATTGATTTGTGATGATGATGCGGTGGTAGCTGTAAGTCCTGTTGGAGATTGTGATACAGTTGGTGGTGTATTTAGTGCTCTTAGTTGTGCAATCAAATTATTCATTGTTGTGACATCACACCCTTGGCAAACCATGTTCACTCCATCAATTAGGTTCTTCACGCTCTTGATAGCTGCCACTATATTTGGAATTGTATCCAAGTCTTGGTTGACCTGAACAAAAATCAGTATGTTTGGATTTTTTGATCTTACCAAATTAACTTCAGTTGTGATTGTGCTTGTAAAGCTTGGGTCGCTAGTATTTGTTTGAGCTTGAATTCCAACAAGATCCACCTTTGACCAGTCTATGCTCTTATAGCTGCCGAGCATGCCAGACCATGTGGGGTCGATCGCAAATTTGAATCCAGAAGCATGCACAGTGTCTGCTGACTGGGCTGTGTATAATGCTGGATCGTTTACTTCTATGGCAGGTGTGGATAGATCAGCATTGCTCTTCTCAATATCATATCCAACATAATCTATAGGAAATGAGGATGATTTTGAAATGCTTATGGATGAGTCAAGAGAATTAGTTGCATCAGTGCAGGTTACACAGTAAAATAATTTTATCTTGTGAAGGCTTGGATATTGGGCAAGGTTTGATGCTCGGAAATTGTGAACATAATCGTTAGATCCAAGCATGGAAGATTGCGTTGCACTTGGACTAAATATTCCAATCATGCGCTGTTGTTGTACAGTTGTTGTAGTTGCAGATGCAGTATTAGATGATGAGCTTGTTCCTATTATATTGATAGCAGAGACGCGGTATGTGTAGGTTGTACTAGAAGCCAGCCCAGTATCTGAATAGGTTGTTGCAGTACCAGTATTAGATACTAGAGACCAGGTGGAACCACCGTCAGCTGATCTCTCAATTGTATAACCTGTGATTGGAGAGCCCCCGTTGATTGCAGGTGCAATCCATGATAGATTGATTTGTGATGTTGAGAAAGTACTAGCTGTTAGTCCAGTTGGAGGTTGAGGTATAGTTGTAGTTAGTGTTGTAGTTACATTCAGAATTTTAATGACAGAACTGCTTGAAGTATACTGCGAATCTCCTGTAAATTTAGTCTGAATATTGTATGATCCTGCAGCAGGTGCAACCAAACCGCTTACGTTGTACCAACCAGTAGAATTTGTCACAGAATTTGGAATAACTATTGGAGAGGTTGCCGTAAATGTTACTGTCTTGGATGGTAAGAATAGACCAGTAGTAGAGTCCTTGAATATTCCATCAATAGTATAAGTAGTTCCATTTGTTACTGTGATTGGAACCCTCAAACTCCAAAACACCGAACTATGGATTAGTGTATTATATGTATTTGCAGCCGAGTCTGCACCAAGATACTGAGAGTCTCCAGCAAAGTGAGCTTGCACATTCCATCCTGATAGGACAGAACTTGGTGAAGCACCACTTACAGAGAAAGTACCATCGGAACTAGTTACCACAGACAAGAGGTTGGTTGCTCCTGTTCCGCTAAATGTAACTGTCTTTCCTCCAAGACCAGCTCCACTTGAGCTGGTTATCTTTCCTGATACAGTCACGCTAGCACCCCACGGCACAGAGCTTGGTGAGATTGTATTTAGTGTGAGTGTAGTTGAAGTTGTTGTAGAACTTGTAGTTGCAGATGCGGTACTAGATGGTGAGCTTGTTCCTATTATATTGATAGCAGAGACGCGGTATGTGTAGGTTGTACTAGAAGCTAGTCCAGTATCAGAATGTGTGGTTGCAGTAGAGCCTGTGGTTGATACAATGGTAGACCAGATAGAACCTCCATTAGATGATCTCTCAATCATGTATCCCGTAATTGCAGAGCCGCCGTTGTTTGCAGGTGCGCTCCACGATATGTTAATTTGTGATGTTGAAACGGTACTAGCTGCAAGTCCAGTTGGGGGTTGAGGTACAGTAGTTGTGGTACTTGTAGTTGCAGATGCAGTGTTTGATGGAGAACTTGTACCTATAGCATTGACTGAGGATACACGGTATGTGTAGGTTGTACTAGAAGCCAGTCCAGTATCAGAATAGGTTGTTGCAGTACCAGTATTAGATACTAGAGACCAGGTGGAACCACCGTCAGCTGATCTCTCAATTGTATAACCTGTGATTGGAGAGCCTCCGTTGATTGCAGGTGCAATCCATGATAGATTGATTTGTGATGTTGAGAAAGTACTAGCTGACAAACCAGTTGGGGGTTGAGGTACAGTAGTTGGAGTTTGGGTTGTTGCAGATGCGGTACTAGATGGAGAACTTGTACCTATAGCATTGACTGAGGATACACGGTATGTGTAGGTTGTACTAGAAGCCAGTCCAGTATCTGAATAGGTTGTTGCAGTACCAGTATTAGATACTAGAGACCAGGTGGAACCACCGTCAGCTGATCTCTCAATCATGTATCCCGTAATTGCAGAGCCGCCGTTGTTTGCAGGTGCGCTCCACGATATGTTAATTTGTGATGTTGAAACGGTACTAGCTGCAAGTCCAGTTGGGGGTTGAGGTACAGTA
>Ga0210384_10002158_pt1 | contig 24663 bp, 21 predicted proteins | sample IncBWH2MmetaG_FD_160574 | JGI IMG/M metagenome (GOLD analysis project Ga0210384, IMG submission 160574) | Forest soil microbial communities from Barre Woods Harvard Forest LTER site, Petersham, Massachusetts, United States - Inc-BW-H-2-M | ecosystem: Environmental > Terrestrial > Soil >...
GCACCTCGAACCGCATCCAGTGCACCCCGACCGGCCCCGGGCAGTTCCCGGTCGATCTGACGGTCAGCGACGCCAACGGGTTCGCCCTCCGACTCCCGGCGCTCACTGTCGTCGTCGACCCGCCGGTGCACGTGACCCTGAGCGCGACCCATACCCTCGCCGACCTATTCGAATCGATCCGGCTCACGGCGTCGGTGAGCGGTGGGGGCGGCGGGTACTTCTACGACTGGGTCGGTCTTCCGCCCGGCTGCATGGGGGTCAACGCCTCCACCCTCCTCTGCGCCCCCGCCGGGACCGGCGAGGCGGGCATCGCCGTCGCTGTCTCCGACGGGCTGGGGGGCAGCTCGGAAAGCGCGCCGGTCGACCTCTTCGTCAACCCGCAGTTGACCGTCTCCTTGACCTCGAGCTCCTCTTCCCTGCCCGCCGGCAACGCCCTCAACGTCTCCGCCGTCGTGACGGGCGGTTCCGGTGGATTCGCGTTCGCCTGGACCGGCTTGCCCAGCGGATGCGTCGCCGCCGACGCCCCGTCGATCCTGTGCGCCCCGGATGCCGTCGGGACGACCACCGTACGCGTGACCGTCAGCGACGCTGCGGGTCAAACCTCGACCGCCAACCTCACCATCGCGGTGACGGATTCGAGCTCGGGCCTCCTCTCGCTCGGCGGCTCGATGGCCCTCGCCGAGGGGATCTTGGCGGTCGCGGCCGTCGTGATCGTCGCCGCGATCGTCGTCCTGCGGCGCCGGCGAGAGCCGGATTAGCGCCTCGAGGCGACGACGCTTACAAGTAGCCGAACTGGCGTTTCGCGAACTCGCTCATCCGCTCCGGGGTCCACGGCGGCTCCCAGATCATGTCGACGACGGCGGCGTGGACGTTCGGGACCTTCTCGATCGCGCCCTTGACCTCCTCCGCGAGGATTCCGGCGACCGGGCAGCCGGGGGCGGTGAGCGTCATGTGCAACGTCACGTCGTCGCCCGTCCAATCCATCCCGTAGATCAGTCCCAGGTCCACGATGTTCATCGGGATCTCCGGATCGTAGATCTTCTTCAGTCCCTGGACGATCTGCGACTCCCGCTCCGCGTACGGTCCGGTCGTGGCCGGCAACGACCGGGCGACAGGCGGCGGAGAGGCCGGGGCGGCTTCGCTCATCGTCCGGAACGAGGCAGCCTTCCCGTATAACCTGTCGGGGGCGCTCGGGTGACCCCGTTCCCGCCGGGCAAACCCGTTTATGCCGTCACCGGGTGGTTGGCGCGTGAAGGACGTCCACGCGATGCCACCGGCGCGGGGGTCGTTGAGGCTCCGCCGGGTGGGAGTGGCGGCCCTCAAGAAACCGCTGGTGGTGCGTCGTCCCGAGCAGCTGACCACGCTCACGGCGACCTTCTCCGTCGCCGTCGACCTGCCGGCCGAGCGGAAAGGCTCCGATCTCTCCCGCAACGCGCAGCTTCTGGCCGAGATCGTGGACCGGACGGCGACCCGCCCGGCCTCGGGACTCGAATCGGCCTGCTCGGAGATCGCCGCCGAACTCCTCGTCCGACACGCCTACGCCCGGGAGTCGACGGTCCACGCGACCGCCCCGTACTTCCTCTCGCGCGGGATCACCGAGGAGCGCCGGTCGCTCGAGGATTATCTCCTCATCGCCGAGGCCCGGGCGACGCGAGGAGCGGACGGGTCGATCACGATCGCTCGGTCGATCGGGGTCGAGGCGGTGGGGATGACGGCGTGCCCGTGCGCGATGGAAGGATGCCGGGAGAAACTGACCGCCGAATTCCCGCTCCTCGCCGACCCCTCGCTCGCCGGCTTGCCGATCATCACGCACAACCAGCGCAATCGTACGCGGCTGACGTTCGAGCTGCCCCCGGGTTCGGAGGTCGAGGCGGACGAGATGATCTCCGTCGTCGAGGCCTCCCAGTCGTCGCCGACGTTCGCGATCCTCAAGCGCGGGGACGAGGCCCAGGTGGTGCTCGATGCCCATCGCCATCCGAGGTTCGTCGAGGACGTCATCCGCGAGGTCATGGGAGGGGTCGTCGAGCGGTTCCCGCGGCTTCCGGACGACACGATCGTGACGGCCGAGACGACGAGCGAGGAATCGATCCACAAGTACGACGTGGCGGCGGCCCACACCGCCACCCTCGGCGGATTGCGCGGCTCGCCCGACCGGCCCTGAGGAACTCTCGGAGGCGCTGTGCGATACGCCTTGGGTGCGCTCCGACGTCGCCCCGGTCGCGCCGCCGCGACCTCCCTGGGCATCGGCCTCGCCACGGCGCTGGTGGTCGTTCTGCTCGCCCTCTCGGCCGGGATCCAATCCAGCGCCACCCGACTCGCGGCGGCGAGCGGCGTCGACCTGCTGGCGACGAGCGCCAACACGACCATCACCTCGGGGACGTTCCCGCCGGTGACCGGGGCCCATCGGCTCCCGTCGGCGATGCGATCGGCGGACCCGAACGTCGCCGCTGCGAGCCCCTGGCTGGTGACCGCCCTCACCTTCGGGAACCAGTCGCTGTTCGCCGCCGCCAATTCGAGCGCGGTCCCGAGCGGCTGGGCGCCCGCGGGGTCGGGGGCCGTGGGCTGGATCCCTTCGGAGAACGCCGGCATCGAAACGCCGTCGAGCGTGGTCGGCCCGGGTTTCACGGCGACCGGTGACCCGTACTACGGGAACGGCGACTACCGGGGGCCCGCGACCGATTCCGTGGTCCTGGATTCCGGTCTCGCGGCGATCCTGCACGCGCACCCCGGTTCGATCGTCTGGGCCAGCCCGGCGAGCGTCGCGAGTTCTTCGGGCCTCCGCGACTGGTATCTCGCCGCCGTGCCGTTCCGGGTCGTGGGGATCTCCGGCCCGTTCTGGCTCATCCCCTCGGCCCTTCTCGGTTTCTTCTATCTCTCCGAGCTCCAGGCGCTCGTCGGGGGGTCCGCGGTCGGTTCCGACTACGCCTCCCTAGTGCTGATCCACCTCGCCGACCCGACGAACCCGGGGTCGGACCAGTCGACACTGGCCGCTCACTTCCCCGGGCTCACGCTGTTCACTCTGGGGAACATCCTGGGAGCCGTCCAGAGCATCGTCGACCTGTACCGCACGTTCGGGACGTTGATCGGGATCATCGGGCTCACCGTCGCGACGCTGTTCACCACGACCGTCCTGCTGATGAGCGTCGACGACCGCAGCCGCGAGATCGCGCTGCTGCGCGCGGTGGGCTTCTCCCGACTTCGCGTCGGCGGACTCGTCGCCGAGGAAGGGATCTACCTGTCCCTGATCGGCCTGGGGGTCGGCCTCGGAGCGGGGGGCGCGGCAGGGTACGCCCTCAACCGATTCCTCCAATCCCTGCTCCCGGGACTCCCCGCCGGGTTCTCGTTCGTCTCGTTCGACCCGACGGTGATCGCGAGCGGGCTCGTCGAGGTCCTTCTCATCGGCCTGCTCGCCTCGGCCCTGCCGGCGCTGCGCGCCATGGGGTTGTCGATCGCCGAGGAGCTGAGGGCCGCATGAACCGCGCCCGGCCGCCGGCGCTTCGTCACCATCGCCTTCAGGCGATCCTCACCATCGCGGCGATCGCCACGTCGGTCTCGCTGCCGGTCGTTCTTCTGTCCGTCGGCGGGGGGGTCTCCGAGCACGAGATCGAGCAGCTGCAGAACGCCGGTTACGAGATCGTCGTGTCGGCCTCGGGGATCCATGGGGTGAACCAAGCGCACACCCTCGCGATCTCGATCGATCGCATCGCGTCGGTCGCCGCCGCCTCCCCCGTCCTGAGCGTGGCGGTGGACGCCTTCGCGGCGAGCGGAGGCCCTCAGCCCGTTCTCGTCGAGGGAGTGCTCCCGGCATCGTTCACGGCAACCGAGGGACCGACCGAACGGGCGCTGTTCCCGGCGCCGCTCCCGCTCGGCGATGGATCCGACTCGGTCCATTATGCCCAAGGCAGCTACGCCGGGGCCGCGACGTGGAGCGTCCTCGTCTCGAGCCCGTTCCTGGCGAGCTCCGGGGAACACGTCGGATCCTCCCTCGTGCTTTCGCCGACCGCGGATCGCACCGCCGGGGTTCGGTTCAACATCACGGGGGTCTTCGGGGTCCCACCTACGTCGCTCGGCCCGACGGCCGCCTTCGGCATGGTCGTCCCGCTCTCGGACCTCCAGCTGCTCGTCGGGCTCGCAGCGGCGTCGGCGTCGGGTGCCCCCCCGCTGGACGCGGCGGATACCGTGCAGGTCGCCCTCGCCGGCGGGGCCGCCGGGGACCCCGCCCAGATCGCTCGCGTCGCGTCGGCGATCCAAGGCCTGGTCCCGTTCTACGGCGTGAGCTCGCTGACGGACCAGGTGGATCACGTACGCGCGGCGAGCTCGGTGCTCACGGGGTTCTATCTGGCGCTCTCCTCCGTCGCGCTGACGGTCGGGTTGATCTTCCTGGCCCTGGTCCTCGTCCGGCGCGTGGAGTCTCAGCGTCGGTCGATCGGCGTCGCTCGCGCGATCGGGGTGCCGGGGCGTCTCATCGCCGGGGGGATCGTCCGCGCCGGCCTGATGCTGTCCGCCATCGGGGCCGGGCTCGGGGTCGTCGGCGGGATCGCCCTGGTCCTGATCCTTCAGCGCTTCGGGGGGCCTGCGGTGGAGCTCGCGGCCGGGCTCGCGGTATTCGACCCGCGGACCCTCCTCGGCCTGACCCTCGGTGTGGTCGCGCTTTCGCTGGCGGCCAGCGCCATCGCCACCCGGTACGCCCTTCGGCTCTCCATCCCCGAGGCGCTCCGATGAGCTCCGCGGACGCTCCTCGCATCGTCCTCGAGGGGGTCGGCAGAACGTATGGCGAGGGTCGGGCCGGGGCGGTCCGCGCCCTCGACACCATCGATCTGGAGATCCCGCCGGGCCAGCTACTGTCGGTAGAGGGGCCTTCGGGTTGCGGGAAGACGACGCTGCTGAACCTGCTCGGCCTCATCGACACCCCGACCCGCGGGGAGCTCCGGTGGAACGGCACGCCGATCGGACACCTGGGAGAGCGGGAGCGCACCCGTCTCCGCCTCTCCGGCGTCGGGTTCATCTTCCAACGGTTCTATCTTCTGCCGACCTTGACCGCCCGCGAGAACGTCGAGCTGCCGATGCGAGCCGCCCGGGTGTCACCCGGCGATCGGCATCAGCGGACCTCCCAGCTCCTCGAGTCGGTGGGACTCTCCGAGCGCGCCGACGCCTACCCCCACCAGCTCTCCGGCGGAGAGGAGCAGCGGGTCGCCGTGGCCCGGGCCCTGGCGAACCGGCCCGGCCTCCTTCTCGCCGACGAGCCGACGGGCGAGCTCGACTCGGCGAACACGGAGGCGATCCTTCAGCTGCTGATCCGGTCCCGGGCGGAGAGCGGAGCGACGCTGGTCCTCGTGACCCACAACCCGAACGTCTCCGCTCGGGCCGACCGCCACATCCGGATGCGGGACGGGCTCGTCGTCGGCGACGGGGGGGGTCGTTAGGATGGCACGGATCGCGATCCTCCTCAACGACCGCTGCCACCCGAAGGAATGCCAGTGGGAGTGCCAGGCGTACTGCCCCCCGGTTCGGATGGGCCAAGAGTGCATCGTCGAGGGGCCGAACGGCAAGCCGATCATCTCGGAGACGCTGTGCATCGGCTGCGGCATCTGCGTTCACAAATGCCCGTTCGACGCCATCAAGATCCTCAATACCCCGGAAGCCGACGAGTCGGAGATCGTCCACCGGTACGGCTACAACGGCTTCCGACTGTACCGGCTACCGCTCCCGACCCCGAAGGGGATCATCGGGCTCCTCGGACCGAACGGGACCGGGAAGTCGACGGCCCTGCGGGTGTTGGCCGGGATCGAGGTCCCGAACCTCGGCGACTACGAGCACCCGGCTTCGTGGGACAAGGTGCTGGCGCGGTATCGCGGGACGGCGCTCCATGCCCACCTGTCGAAGATCGCCCGCGGCGAACTTCGCGCGGCGATCAAGCCCCAGTACGTCGACCGGCTCAGCGACGAGCCGTTCACGGCCGAGGGGTACGTCGCCGCGGGGGGCACCGCCGACCCGACGTCGGCGCTCGCCCAGGTCGGCCTCGCGTCGAAAGCCGGCCGCAAGCTCTCGGAGCTTTCCGGTGGCGAGCTCCAGCTCACGGCGATCGCCCGGACCATTTCCGCCGATGCGGACCTCTATCTGTTCGACGAACCTTCGAGCTACCTCGACATCGTCCACCGACTCGAGATCGCCCGCGTCCTCCGCCGATTGGGCGAGTCCCACAGTGTTCTAGTGGTCGAGCACGATCTGGCCCTTCTCGATTACCTCGCCGACCAGGCCCACCTGGTGTACGGGGAGGAGGCGGCGTTCGGGGTCATCAGCCACCCGCTCCCGATGCGGACGGCGGTCAACACCTACCTCAACGGATACCTGAAGGACGAGAACGTCCGGTTCCGGACCGAGGCGGTTCGGTTCATCGCCCACCCGCCGAAGCCGCCGGCCCACCGCAATATCGCGGTGCGCTTCGGCCCGCTCGAAAAATCGTTCCCCGAATTCCGCCTCCGGGTCGGCGGAGGAGAGCTCGCGAAGGGGGAGACGATCGGGATCGTCGGTCCGAACGCCACGGGCAAGACGACCTTCGTGCGGATGCTGGCCGGGGCCGAGACGCCCTCCGAAGGGAGCCCCCCGAAGGGGGTGACCGTCAGCTACAAGCCCCAGTACCTGAAGGCGACGCAGTCCGCCAGTCTCCGCGAACGGGTCACGGCCCTCGCCGCGGACCCATCGTTCGACGCCCGACTATTCGAACGCGAACTGGTCCCCGGACTCCACCTCGACGGCCTCCTCGACGTCGCGCTTCCCGATCTTTCCGGCGGCGAACTGCAACGCGGAGCCGTCGCGCTGGCCATGGCCCGCACGGCGACCCTCTACCTGCTCGACGAACCGTCCGCGTACCTCGACTCGGACGAGCGGATGTCGATGGCCCGCCTCGTCCGTCGCCAGGTCGAGCGCACCGGGACGACGGCGCTCGTCGTCGACCACGACGTCTACTTCCTCGACCTCGCCTGCGACGGGCTGATGGTCTTCCAGCCGGAGGGGACCGACGGGCGGGAGGGTCGAGGCGAGGGGCCGTTCGCCATGCGCGAAGGGATGAACCAGCTTCTCCGCCACGTGGAGATCACCTTCCGACGGGACGCGGAGACCTTGCGCCCGCGCATCAATCAGGAGGGGTCGGTCCTGGACCGGGAGCAGCGGAGTCGCGGCGAGTACTACTACGAACCCGCCGCCTGACGTGAGCAACCTGGACGGCGTCCGACGGCGCATTTACCGAACCCCCTCGAAATGGGTTGCCATCTGTGCCATCCCCGGTGACATGCGTTGCTCCTCGACGCCGATGTACGAATCGGTCGTCGATCCCGACGCGGGGCCATCGACGGCCTGGATTTCTGCCGTCGGAGTCCCGGAATCGCGGCTGATACCACCGAACGCCCGGGCCCTTCGAACCCCGAGCTGGGACCGGCACCCGAATAGACGTCTCGCCGTGCGACTGGGCCGCAAGCTGATGTATCCGACCGCGATGCGATGACCTGCGGGGTGGGACGGTGCTGGAGTGGACACCGCGGACCCGGAGCAGTTCGCCTGGGTGGTGGACGACGATCTCGGTAGTCCTCGCCATGGCCGTCTTGGCCTCGATCCTTTGCCCACTGGCCTCCTCGCCGTCGCCCATTCGCCACGGGTCGGAGAATCACCCGGGCGGTGTCGCGCTGCCGAGGACGATGAACGCGATCCTTCGCCCCATGGTGCATGTGGTGAGCCAGCCGCTCGCCGGGACCACCGCGATCTACTCCCTTGGGTCGATCGGAACGAAGGCGTTGAGCGCCGTTTCGCTCCCGAACCTCTCCCTCGAGCTGGTCCTGTCTGACGCGAAGACCAACACCTCCAAGGTCCTCGGTCTCGTTCCCGGTGGAAGTGCGGTCTCCCCGAACTCGATCACCGGGGCGGGAGGGGCGTTCTTCGTGGCCCTGCTCAACACTACCACCCTCGTGGAATCGTACGAGAAGGTCACGACCGCGGGAAAGGTGTCGTCCGTCGCGCCTCCGCTGGTCTCGACGGTCCCCTGGAGTTTTCCGTACGGGAACGCCACGGCCCTGGTCGCCGGGGCGCAAGGTCGTCTGCTCGTTCTCAACCCCGCCACGCTGGCGGTCTCCGCCAACTACTCGTCTGCGCTCCCGTCCCGGCTGCTCATCGACGTCGTCCTCCCGTCGGGGACCTCGCTCTACCTCGCCGGGACCCTGTTCGGCAAGCTTTCCTCGAACACGAGCGCTTGGTTCGGCGTTTTGGATACGACGACGAAATCCCTCACCCGGATCTCCGCGGTTCACTACCTCAAGGCGCCTGTCGGCGCGGCCTTCTACGCGCTGGCTTCCGCCGGGGGGTACGTGTACGTGGGCGGCGGGGTCCAATCATTCAATACCTCCCCGTTCGACATCCAGACCGTTTTCGGCCTGTTCTATCGGTATTCTCCCGCCTCCGGAGCGTTCACGAATCGCAGCTCGCTGCTCCCCACGCAGAACGAGACGGTGTGGGCGCTCGCTCCGTGGAAGGCGACGGTCCTCCTCAGCGTCGAGGGGTTCCAGTTCACGGCCAACAGTTCCTGGGAGTCCGGGGGGATCTTCACGGTGGGAGTTCCCGGAGGGAAACTGATCAGCCAATCGTCCCTTCTCCCGAGTGGATTCCTCGCCGACTTCTTCCTCGTGACCTCCGAATCCGGGGGGTACATCTTCCTCGGAGGGTTCAACACGTCATCGGGGTTGGGTCAGCTCATCGCCATCCGCCCGTAAGGAACCCTCGGCGGCTCTGGACGGAGCGGTCCGAGCCCCGATTTCACTCTGCTGGCGGCGGCGGGTGCGCGACGTGGCTGGTGCCGGAGACGAGTCTTCTGAGGTAGGCCCGCGCACCGGGGTCGGTCGTTCGAGAGGAACGAGTCGTTCTCACCCGGAAGGTGGCCACAGGGCCGACACTTCTGAGGTCTAAATACCCCTTCGTTGTTCCCTCCTCGCCTTAGGGTCGAAGCGCGCGATGGGCGCCGAGACGCCCGGGCAAGGAACGAAACAACATGGGGGAAACCGGGAAGACTCAGAGACGAACGAATGGGGCTTGGTCGGCCCGCGCGATGTCGTATGGAACCACCGGGTTCGCGACGGCCGTCGCGCTGCTGATGATCCTGTCCCCGGCAAGCGCCGGAACGGTGCACTCGGCGACGGTCCTGTCGCCAGCGTACACGCACACGGTGACGCAGTCGAGCATGTCGAACTCGATCCAGGGATGCGCGAAGGAAAAGGTCGGCGCGACGAAGTGGACCGCTACCTCCGGTGTCATCTCGGAGTCGGACGCGGCCTCGGCGAAGACGTGCGGCAAGTCGCTCGGGTACGTCGGCGGCTACAGCTCGGCCTACGCCGATGGCGGCATCGAGGTCGCCATCCCGTTCAAGGTCGCGAGCTCCGGCAACCACGCGATCGACTCGAGCTGGACCGTCAACCTGGCGACCTCCTCCTCGTACACCGCGGGGGCCTGCCCGGCAAAGAACGTCAACTACAACCCGCCGCTCTATGGGTACAGCTACGGCTACTGTGAGGCCGGCGCGAACCTCGGGTTCGACGTCTACTCTACGGTCGTGGACCTGACCAACAACAGCTGGTACGGCAACTACAGCTACGCGGACTCGTACAACGACTCGTACTGGGAGAACTACACCTACTGCTACAACTACGGGACTCCGAGCTGCTCCAACACCTCCGGACCGTTCTCCTACTCGTACACCTACGGGTGGAACGACCCCGGGTTCTCGGCGTTCACCTGGAACGGAGCCACGTCCTGGTCGATGTGGAACAACGGGACGAACATGGTCAAGAGCCACCACTACGTGCTGATCGTGCAGATCTACTGCAACGCGGGCGCATTCGCCGAATCGGCTAACCTGTTGGGTCCGTGGGCGGGCTCGGGCACCGCCTCGCTCAACATGGCGACGCTCGGCAACGGAGCGACCCTCAACTCGGTCACCATCACGTAGGGTCGACCACCAACGGCGGCCGGGCTCGGCGCCCTGCCGCCATCCAACCCTTTCCCCCGCCCATTTTTTCGAGAATCAACGTCCAGCCGGATTCTCCCCGAACGAGCACCGGGTTCGAGCCGGCTCGGCCCGACATTCTCACTTCGTTACGGGGAAAGCCACGCCGTTTCCGAAGTCTAAATACCCCATTGCGGTTCCGGCCACGGTCCTGGGGACGATCGACGGTACGCCTCGAGCGCTCGTCAGGACGGGGAACCAAGAACTATGGGGGAAAACGGGAATGCCCTGAGACGAAAGAACACGGCGTGGTCGGCGCGGGCGATGGCGTTCGGATCCACCGGACTCGCCGCCGCCGTCACCTTACTGATGGTGTTGGCGCCGGCGAGCGCGGGGGTCGCCCCGCTCAAGGTGATGACGCCCGCCTACAAGCACACCGTGAGCCAAACGAACAGCTACCTCTCTCAATCCGGATGTGCCAAGGCTAAGACGGTCGCCGGCAAGTGGAACCCCGGCTCCGGCACGTTGACGGGACTCGCGTCCTCCTCGTCGAGCAGCTGCCCGAAGGTCCTGGGAGGCGTCGGCGCCTACAGCTCCGGGTACGCCCAGACCTCGATGGTCGTCGCCGTCCCGTTCACCGTCTCCAAGGGCGGGAACCACTCGATCAGCGAGGCGATCTCCGTGAATCTCGCCGAGTCTTCGGCGCTGACCACGGGGGCCTGCCCGGCGAAGAACGTCAACTACAACCCGCCGCTGTACGGCTCCTCCTACGCCTATTGTGAGGCGGGGGCGTTCGTGGAGTGGGAGATGTACGCCTACCTCGCGGACCTGAGCAACAACAGCTGGTACAACTACAACTCCAGCTCGGCGTTCGCGTACAACAGCTCGTACATCACGAACTACACGGACTGCTACAACTACGGGACCCCGTCGTGCTCGAACTCGTCCTATGGGTCGAGCTACGGGTACGCCTACGGGTACAACGCCCCCGGCTTCTCGTCGTCGACGTTCATGTGGAACGGAGCCACGAGCTTCAGCATGTGGAACAACGGCACGAACATGGTTCGGGGCCACCACTACATCCTGGAGGTCAACATGTACGTCTACACCGACACCTACGTCGACGCCTACAACCTCCTAGGCCACTGGGCGGCCAGCGCCTCGGGGCTCGTCAACATGGCGACCCTCGGGAACGGAGCCACGGTCTCCTCGATCACGGTTTCGTAGGTCGAGGGCACTCGGGCGCGGAGGTTCCCCTCTGCGCCTCCCAACCTTTTCCTTCCTTTACCTCCCGCCGATCTCGAGGAAGTTCCGGGACCGGTGAGACCCCGCTGTAGCTCCCGCTCCAGTTCGCCCACGTCTCCGCCTCGCGTGGGCAGCGGGGGGGACGCGGCCGGCCGCAATCCGCGGACGTTCGGACAGCCATCTCGAGATGCGCGGCCGTGCGGGAGATAGGGTGTCGAGGCGCCTGCCCTGGGCCGAAGCTTCGAGCAGGACCCCGAGTCGGCGGATCCGCGTCGTTTCTCGGCGAGCGGACATCACCCAGAACGCGGCCGTGCGGCGGTACGAAGGGGGCTGACGCTCGAAAAACTTCCAGGCCGGTACGTTCGATTCGAACTTCCGGCGGAGCGGAGGAGAAAAATCTCGAGGCGGCTCCTCGAACGAATATCCCGCCGGTCGAGCGTCGACCCTCGCCCGGAATGCTCGGATCCCCGCTTCATGCATGCGACCTGAACGTCGGAGCGCTCCGACCTTCGCCACGTTCAACCGGCTCCAAGGGCTCCCACGCCGCCGCGGAGTGTAGCGGTTCGTGTAGCTCACGGCATCCAGCGACCGCACCAACCCATCGATCCAGCCGAAACAGAGGGCTTCCTCGACGGCCTCGTCATAGGTCACCCCTTTCCGGCCGGTCCCCACCTTGTAGTATCCTATCCACAGCTCCGTCGCCCGGTCATGGTTCCTCTCGAACCAGGCCCGGAGCCGTTCCCGGGTCTCGAAGAAGCGGACCGGCGTACCTGCTGGGGGGACCATCGTTCCCGGCAGCGTTCCACGTTTCTTGACGGTTTCCGGGCGCGGTCGGAGTCGGGCCGGGGGCCGGCCTGAACGAGCCGGGAATCCCTTGGCCGCTCGCGCTGGAGGGGGAACGATTTCGGGATCAAGATTCATTCAGGCAGGTCGCCTTGGGGTCGGCCTCAATCGCCACCAAGCCGCGACGATCCCCACGGTGGCTCCTCCGACCCCGGCGATCCATACTAGAGTCGAGCCGTCGGATCGACCGGGAGCCGACGACCCCGGACCGAACGCCCAGGAGTCGTTGGTGGGCGTGGCTCCGGCGCCTCCGAACAGCAGGACGTAGCCGTCCACCACGTCGTAGGCAAGGAGCGGCTCGGCCCGCGAGGACGGACCCGATCCGGTGATCACCGGCGTCCACACCCCCCCGGCATACGCCCAGGTGTCGGCCAGGAAACTCGGCGACGCCCCCCCAAACAGAATCACCGCCGAGGCGGCGGGATCGAACGCGATGCCGGGAGAGAGCCGGGGGACGGGCGAGCTCTGGGTAGTCAGGTTGGTCCAGGTACCCGAGGCAAAACCCCAGGTCTCCGAACGGGGGACGCAACAGCCGCTCGCGAACGCATCATCGGTGCCTCCGAAGAGGATCGTCGTGGATGCCGGAGCGTCGTAGGTCATCGGCGCTCGGTCCCGGACCGGAGGAGCCGACGACGGACTCTGTGCGCTCCAGACGCCCGCATGGTACTCCCAGGTGTCCGAGAGCGGAGCCGGGGCCCCGGCAGGCCTCACGCCGAACCCTCCGTAGAGGACGACGGCGTGGTCGGCGTCGCTGTAGGCGATGGCTGCGTCGTCCCGGGCGGGCGGGGACACTCCGGAGGTGAGATTCGTCCAGGCCCCGCCATGGTACCCCCACGTGTCCCCGAGATACCGGCCGTTGGGGTCGATCCCCCCGAAGAGCAACACATACCCGTCCAGGGCGTCGTACGCGATCGCCGGCCCGAGCCGGGCCGGTGGAGCGTTGGACCCCGGGAGCGGCGCCCAGACGCCGTGCGAATAGCTCCACACGGTGGGGGGACCGGTGCAGGCGCCGGAGGGTCCGTGCGTCGCGGCTGAGCCACTTGTGTACAGGAAGACGAACGAGTCTGCTACGTCGTACGTCATGCCGCCCCCGCAGGCCGGCGGCGCGGCCGAACCGCCCACCAAACTCCAGCGACCGCTGCTCGCCGTGAAGGGCGCGCCGGGGCCGATCGTCAGGACGAGCCTGTGGGAACCGAATGCCTCGGCGCTCCCGCTCGGGCAGGCCGCCACGAGCACAACGATCGCGATGGTGGCGGACCGCACGAACGACGTAGGTGGGGACCGAGGGGATCGCCGGAGTCGGATGGTCGCCGTAGGGGATTGCAGGGCCTGAGCATCAATAAGCGCGCGGTCCCGCGCCGTCTCCCTCTCGCCCGAGGGATGCCCGATCCGTCCATCCCCTGGGCCGGTGTCCCGAGGTCCCATCGGATACGGTGGATCAAGGTCGAGGACGGCGAAGCTCAGTCCCCGGTCGGAGGCACTCCCCGGTTCGCCTGCCCCAATCGGTGGCGCACGTCATCTGGTGCTACCCGTTATCACGAGGGGGGCCTACTCGCGTCAGGGACTGGCTTGGGAGCCGAAAGAACATCGAGCGATCCCACCGGCCGCGGGAGCCCGGCCGGGACGATCGACTCGTCCGGGGTCTACCGCCAGAACGCTCCGGTCTCGTACGCGGTGATCGGGTTCTACCTGATCCTGATGCTCTTGCTCGTCTACGTCTCCACCCGCGGATCGTTCTCGAGCTTTCCGTTCATCACCGAGCTGCTCATCGCCGTGTTCCTCGTCTTCCTGGTGCGCAACCTCTCTACCCGCTACCGTCTCGATTCCGACCAGCTCGTCGCCTGGCGGATCTTCGGGAACCGGCGCGTCCGGTTCGAATCCGTACGCAAGATCGAGTTCGCGAACCTGCGCGACCTCGGCCCGGTCGGGATGTTCGGCAGTTGGGGGTGGCGCGGTCGGATGTGGAGCCCGGTGGCCGGGACGTTCGATGCGATCTACACGATCTCGACGGGGCTGCTGGTCACCGCGGGCGACCACCCGCTGTTCATCTCGCCGAAAGACCCCGCAGCGTTCGCGCGCGAGCTGTCGAGGCGGGCCCGGTCCTACACGGGCGACCTCGAGACCGATGTCGGGCGGGATCCGTCGCCCTCGTCCCGATCAGGGTTTTGACGACGCTTTCGCGGGGTCCTTCGAACTCTCCGGCGGGGTCCAGGGCTTCGGTCCGCCACGGCGCTCGGCGCGTCGACCGATCGCCCGGCCGACGAGCCCGGCGACGATCGCCCCCACGACCGCGGCGATGACGAGGTCGAGGATCCCGTTGTACGAACTGCTCAGGTCGATGTACCCGAACTGCTGGCCCAGGAGAACGACCACGAGACCCAGCACCATTCCGCTCGCCACGGAGTGGGAACCGGCCCCCATCTACGTCGAACCCCCCTTACCCGAGTCCTCCGCGGTCGAGTCCGGCGTCGATCCCGCATCCGTCGATTCCGGTGGCGCCTTGGAGCGCGTCGACTGAGTCATCCAGCGGCCGACGGTGGCGATCGTGTAGACCTCGTAAACCGCGACTAGCGCGAGTCCGATGTTGACGACGGTCAGGTGATCGGGTGCAGTCGCCTTCAGGTAGAACACCTCCGACCAGATGCTCGTCCCGTTGGCCGTGATCAGGGTCCCGGCGAGCTGATAGACTCCCTCGATGAGGTAGTGGTTGAGGCTGAAGTCCGCCGTCAAGTTCACCGTCCCGTTCGGGGCCGGGACGGGCGAGATGATGTTCTGGTCCTTCGTCCAGACGCTGAGTCCGAGGAAGAAGACCTCGAGGCGAGCCGTCTGGATCGCGATCGAGAGGGGCTGGTTGACCTTGCCGCCGGAGGCTTGCCACGAGAACTGGACGTTCGCCGAACTCCCGAACGTGACGGCGAGCGCGGAGGAGGCGGACGAGGCGGTCGCCGTCGGGTGACCGTTGTAGAGGATCGCCCCGGTCACCTCGACCGTTCCCGGCCCGGGGGTTCCGGTGACCGGGAACGGATGAGCGCCACGGCTCCCGGAACCGCTCCCTAACGGGCTGGCGATTAGGAGCGCGACGAGTGCGAATCCCGCAGCGATCGACGGGCCAGCGATCCTTCGGGCGCCCAGCCGCAGTCGCCGCACGCCGAAACCATGGCGATTCCTCGGATATGTAGCTGACCGAGGCGAGGAATCGGCGTATCCGCCCCGATACCGGCTGTCGACCGCGCTCAGTACCGGGCCATGGTCGGGTCGACCTTCGTGGCCCACGCGTCGATCCCGCCCTCGAGATTCCGGACGTGCGTGAATCCCAGTTCGAGCAACATCCGGGTCGCGCGGCTCGACCGGTTACCGGAATGGCAGTAGACGACGACTTCCCGCGCCTTGGTCAGCTCGGTCAGTCGCTCCGGCAGCTGGCGGGAGGGGATGAGGACCGCCCCGGGAAGATGGGCGATCTCCCACTCCTCCGGCTCCCGGACGTCGAGAAGCATCGGGGGCTCCGACTTCGAGAGCTCCTGGGTGAGTTCCTCGACCGACACCCCGGGGACGGCGCGCGCGGCGGAGTCGCTGGCGCTCGGCACCGGGACTCCGCAGAACGCCGGGTAGTCGATCAAGCCCCGCTGGCTCGAATGTTCACCGCAGATCACGCATTGCGGGTTCTTGTGCAGGGCGAGTTCGCGGAACCGCATCTGGAGCGCGTCGTAGAGCAGCAGTCGCCCGACCAGCGGCTCGCCGGCTCCGAGCAGGAGCTTGACGGTCTCGGTCGCCTGGATCAATCCGATGACCCCGGGCAGGACCCCGAGCACGCCTCCCTCGGCGCAGGAGGGGACCAGGTCCGGTGGCGGGGGTTCGGGGTAAAGGCACCGGTAACAGGGCCCCGAACGAGCGTCGAATACGCTCGCCTGTCCTTCGAATCGGTAGATCGAACCGTACACGTTCGGCTTGCCGAGGAGAACGCAGGCGTCGTTGACGAGATAGCGAGTGGGGAAATTGTCCGTCCCGTCGACCACGACGTCGTACGGTCGTAGCACCTCGAACGCGTTCTCGGAGGTGAGCGCGGCTTCGTGGGGGACGATGCGAATGTTGGGGTTGAGGTCGGCGAGCCGCTCCACCGCGACCTCCAGCTTCCGTCGGCCGACGTCCGGCGTTCCAAACAGGATCTGCCGTTGCAGGTTCGAGAGCTCGATCCGATCGAAGTCGACGAGCCCGATCTCACCCACCCCCGCGGCCGCGAGGTACAGTGCGGTCGGAGAGCCCAGTCCACCGGAGCCGACGACGAGCACCCGGGCGGACTTGAGGCGCTTCTGGCCTTGGACCCCAACCTCCGGTAGCAAGAGATGCCGGCTGTAACGACGCATCTCCTCGGGGCTCAGCGACGGTGTGCCCGATCCGATCACAGCCTCCTCGCTCCCGGGTTCATGTCTCCGGGCTCAGATACTCCTTGTGGGCCCGTACCCCGTCGGATAGCCCACGGGCGGCCGGACAGAGGGCGCTCGCGCCGGCGCCCGCGTTCGGAATCTCCGGCGCGCCGACCCTGGCATCTTCGGGCCCCCCCGCGCGGCCCTTACTGGAGTTGGATCAGGTGGGTGCAGCGCATTCCCCCACGCGTGATCGAGTCCTGAAGGTCGATCCCGACCTGACCGAGGAGCTCCTCGGTGAGATGCTTGTCGAAGACCTCGCACAGCAGGTAGGAATGAGTGAGGGCTGTGTGCCGGAACACGCAGTTCGTCCGAGTGATCCGGAGGGAGCCGGAGTCGCTCTCCTCGATCGCCGACCGGAATCCGAGCTCGTTGAGCGCCGCCACCAAGGCCTGGGTGCGCACGCGGGTCGAGCCGCCGGTGGGGATCTTCCGTACGATCTGATGCGCCATCCGGCGCGCGGCCTCGGCGAACAGGGCCGAGACGAACCCCTCGCCTTCCCGGGCGAGGAGCTCTTCGATGACCGAATCGAGCAGGAGCTCGTAGCGTCGGGGGAAAAGGTCCTGGCCCTCGGAGGTCAGGAGGTATCGTTTCCGCGGCCGGCCGACCCCCTCGCGATGGAACGTCGGCACCACCAACCCACGCTCCTCGAGTCGTTCGAGGTGGCCGCGGGCCGCCGACTCCTGGATCCCCAGCTTCTTCGCCAGATCTCGGGCGGTGCGTGGGGCGAGGGCGAGCTCCTCGATGATGCGCCCCCGGGTGCCCTCACCGACCCGGAACTCCGCCGCGCTCATCGTCGACCCCCTATCCTCCGCCGGGCCTATCCGTCTGGCGGTTCGGATTTTACACACCGCGCCATGCTTAAATAAGCGTGTCGGGTGGTCGCGACGTTCCAAGGCCATGACGTCAGCCGGTTCCGCGCCGCACAGCCTCGCCGTCAAGGACCTGCACGTCGAGATCGGCGGAAAGGAGATCCTCAAAGGGGTCGACCTGACCATTCACGCCGGCGAGTTGACCGCGTTGATGGGCCCGAACGGCTCGGGAAAGAGCACCCTCGCCTACGCGCTGATGGGGCATCCGAAGTACAAGGTCACCCGAGGCGAGGCGGTTCTGGACGGGAAGGACCTGCTCAAGATGAGCGTCGACCAACGCTCGCGGGCCGGGCTGTTCCTCGGGTTCCAGTATCCCCAAGAGGTCTCGGGGCTCTCCCTCTCGAAATTCCTTTGGACGGCGCACATGCAGCGCCACACCATGGAGGACGCCGACGCCGAGGGGTTCGGCCGGGACCTGACCAAGAATCTCGGGTTGCTCGGCATGGACGATGCGTTGCTGAAGCGTTCCCTCAACGAAGGGTTCTCCGGGGGCGAGAAGAAGCGCGTCGAGGTGCTGCAGATGGCGACGCTGAGGCCGCTGTTCTCGATCCTGGACGAGCCGGATTCCGGCCTCGACATCGACGCGGTCAAAGCGGTCGGCGAGACCGTCGCCAAGCTGCACCGACCCGACGCCGGCATCCTGGTGATCACCCACTACCAGCGGATCCTGAAGTACCTCAATCCGGACCGGGTGCACGTGATGGTCGACGGCGTCGTCGCGATGTCCGGCGGACGCGAACTCGCCCTCGAGCTCGAAGCGAAAGGATACGACTGGGTCAAGGTCGGCGCCGCCGCCGGCACGTGACCGGGCGTCGAGATCCCGGGAGCGACCGACCGTGGACGTAGCCCGCATCCGGGAAGATTTCCCGATCCTCACCCGAGAGTTTCGAGGGAAGCGGCTCGTCTACCTCGACTCCGCCGCGACCTCCCAGAAACCGAAGCAGGTGATCGAGGCCGAGGCCGATTTCTACGCCCACCGCAATGCGAACGTCCACCGCGGGGTCTACGCCCTCTCCGAGGAGGCGACCGACGCCTACGAGCACGCCCGTGAACGGGTCGCGAGCTTCCTGAACGCCTACGACTCCTCCGAGGTGATCTTCGTGCGTGGCGCGACGGAGGGCCTCAACCTCCTCGCCCATTCCGTGACCGAGGGCCTCCTCCAGAAGGGCGATCGGGTGGTCACGACGGTGATGGAACACCATTCGAACATCGTGCCCTGGCAGCTCGCGAAACAGCAGGGGAAGATCGACCTGGCGTTCGTCGATATCGACGACCGTGGCCAACTAAGGCTGGGCGACTACGGGCAGCTCCTCGGACGACCGACGAAGGTCGTCACCTTGACCCACGTCTCCAACGTCCTCGGCACCATCAACCCGGTGCGAGAGATCGCCGATCGGGCCCACGACCTGGGGGCCTACGTCATCGTCGACGCCGCCCAATCGGTTCCCCATCAGCGGATCGACGTGCGAGAACTGGGCGCCGATTTCGTCACCTTCTCCGGCCACAAGGTGCTCGGGCCGATGGGGATCGGCGCCGTGTGGGGCCGCCGGGAGCTCCTCGACCGCCTCCCACCGTACATGGGCGGTGGCGAGATGATCCAGGAAGTCCACAAGGAGAAGGTCACGTTCCGCGGGTCGCCCGCCAAGTTCGAGGCGGGCACGCCGAACGTCGGAGGGGCGGTGGGGCTGCATCGGGCGCTCGACTATCTGGAGAACATCGGATGGTCGGACGTCGAATCCCACGAGGACGCCCTCGCGCGACACTTCTTCCGCCAGGCCGAAGACCGGTTCAATGGCCGGCTCAAGATCTTCGGCCCGGGGCGCGGAGAACCGCGCGCGCCGGTCTTCTCGTTCTCCCTGGCAGGGGCTCACCCGCACGATGTGGCGAGCCTGCTGGATGCCGAGGGGGTCGCCGTCCGAAGCGGCCACCACTGCGCCCAGCCGCTGATGGAACGCCTCGGGGTACCGGCCTTGACCCGGGCGAGCCCGTACGTCTACAACGACATCGCCGAGCTCGACCGGTGCTTCGACGCCCTCGCTCGCGTCGAGCAGGTGTTCAAGCGCGCCCCGGCCGCCGCCTGAACGGACACGTATTCGCGCGCATCGGCCACCGATAAGACGGAGGATTCGCCTTTACATACCCAGCTCCGGCTCCGCCGGAACCGGAGGGGATTCGTGGACCTCGCGTCGGGCTTCTGGCTGGCGATCGTCGCGTTCGGCGCGGCGCTCGTCAACGGAGCCGTCGGCTACGGTTTCTCGTCGATCATCACGCCGATCGCGATCTTCTGGTACTCGAACAAGGTCCTCAATCCGGCGCTCGTCACCGTCGAGCTGGCCGTCAACCTGACCCTCCTGGTCCGGGAGCGCAAGTTCCTCCGCGCCACCTGGCATCGCGCCAATGGGGTCATCACGACCCTGCTGCCCGGGGTCATCCTCGGAACCGCCGGCCTCACCTACCTTGCCGTCAACGACGTGAAACTGGCGGTCTACGCGACTTTGCTGCCACTTGTCGTCGTGCAACTCTACGGGGTCTCTCGACCGTTCCGTAACGAACGGCGTACCGGTCTGGCGATCGGGCCCGGCATCGGGTTCCTCTACGCATTGACCACGATCTCCGGCCCACCGCTCGCCGTGTTCTTCCGGAACCAGGGGCTGACGAAGAACGAGTTCCGGGCAACGATGGCCCAGGTCCGGGTCGGGGAGTCGTCGCTCACCCTGGCGACGTACGTGATCTTCAGCACGTTCTTCGGGGCGGGGCTCGTCTCCGCCCCGTCCGCGGTTCTCCTTCCGTTCCTCATCGTGCCGGTCGTGATCGGAGTACCGCTCGGGACGCTCATCCTTCACCGCGTCTCCCCGGACGCGTTCCGTCGGTTCGTGATGGCGTTCGACGGCCTCCTCGTCTCCTATGGGTTCTCGCGTTCGATCGTCACCCTGAAGTGGGTTTCGACGAACGCCGGCACCGTCGTCATGCTCGTGCTGTTCCTGATGGTCGCCGCGCTCGCGTGGTGGTCGCTCCGTCAGCTCACCGGCTCCCTTTGGTTGGAGTCGAGCAGTTCCTCGGAGCCGATCACGGCTCAACCTTGACGGTCGGCTTCTCCCGGGGAGGGGTCAGGGGGTTTCGGGACGCCATCGATTCGACCTACGACTGGGGATCGCCGCCCGCGGCCGTTCGAAGATCGGGGGTGAGGATGACTCGAACGCGATCCGCCACGACCCCATACCGACCTCGCGCCATCCTGAAGTAGCCGCGAACCGTTCAGTTCTTGGTGGTAACCACGTCGGTAGAGCCCGCTCCGACCGTCGGGGAGATCTCGGCCGCCCCTACCGCCGGGTCACCCACCCTGACCACACCCCCCTACCCACCGGCCGTGTCAGGCCCCCGGCTCGTGCCATCCCGCCGTCTGCTGACCGTGGCGGCGGGCTTGGCGACGGTCTTCGTGGCCGCGGTCCTGATCTCCGGTTACGCCGGCGTGGCGCCTTGGTCCGGATCGATGCCATTCGGACATCCGGAAGCCTCGTCCAGCTCCTCGACCTCATCGTTCTGGGGCGCGGAAGGCTCCGCAGCCGCGTTGCTCACAACGGCGAATGGTGCTCCTTGGAGCCCCGTCCTCGCCGCGGGCTTTGCGCTCGAACATTCGATCACCCTCCCCGGAGGGAACTCTACCACCAATCAATCGTTCCTCCCGGGCTGTTCCTCGACGTCCTCCGTCGGGTCGTCGGCCTCGTTGACCATTCCGTCCACCCCGAACTCCGCCGCCCCCGGCCTCGCCGCGGCGTGGCTTTTCGTCTTCACCGACTCGGAGCACAACCTCTCCGTCGTCGTCGTCCTCGGGACCCAGGTGAGCGTGTTCCAGACCGCGACCGCGGCGGCCTGCGGACCCATGCTGGCGCAGTACAGCGCGATCTCCCCGGCCGCCATCGACTCGACGCAGGCGGCGGCGACCGCGGATGCTTGGGGCGGGACCGCGTTCCGGGCCAACACGACGAGCGTGAACGCCATCTACTCGGTGCAAGGGGCGATGACCTACCCCAACCTCTACTCCGGTATACCGTGCGGCAACAACTCCTCGAGCGGCAGCGGGGCCCCTCCGCCATGCTGGGGCCCTCCACCGGTCCCTCCGACCAACTACTCGGTTCCCTCCTCCTGGTCGGTATCGTACACGAGCTGCGTTCCGTATGCGATCTTTAGCTCGTGTTCCGGACCTGTCCAGATGTTCGGGGCCACTATCGACCCGCTGAACGACACGGTTCGAACGGTGTTCGCTTTCGAGGGCGGGGCAGGCTACCCGATCCTCAATCCGGGCGGCCCGAGCATGGGGCCCCCACCCACCCAACTGGGCCACCCCTGACGGGTGCCCCCAATCCGTGCCCTCCGGGCTGCGTCTCCTGCTCGGCGGGCAACTCCCGGCCCAGCACCCCGGGGGCTCCCGAGCGCCGTGCTGGCGTGGGACGATTGTCGCCCGCTACCTCACGGACGATTTAAATACATCAGGGTGATGGAATCAGGTGAGGAAGATCATGGCACAGACGGCATCCGACCTCACCCCGCTCGATTACACTCGCTACGACTTCAAGAATCCGGAGACGTACCTCGTGCGTACCGCCCGGGGGCTGAGCCGGCAGATCGTCGAGCAGATCTCGAAGCTCAAGGACGAGCCGGAGTGGATGCTGGACTATCGGCTCCGGGCCTACGAGCACTTCCTCGACCGCCCGATGCCCGACTGGGGGCCTTCGCTCGAGGAGATCGACTTCGACGCCTACACGTACTACGCCAACCCGATGGCGGAAGGGGACACGAAGAAGAGCTGGGAGGATCTCCCGGCCGACATCAAGAACACCTTCGACAAGCTCGGGATTCCCAAGGCCGAGCGGGACTATTTCGGGGGCGTTGGGGCCCAGTACGATAGCGGCACGGTCTACCACAAGATCCGGGCCGATCTCACGGCGAAGGGCGTCCTCTTCTGCGACACCGACACCGCGGTCCGGGAGCACCCGGAGATCGTCCGGAAGTACTTCGGCAAGATCATCCCGTACAACGACAACAAGTTCTCGGCGCTCAACAGCGCCGTCTGGTCCGGCGGGAGCTTCGTCTACGTGCCTCCAGGGGTCGACGTCGGGATCCCCCTCCAGGCGTACTTCCGGATCAACGCGAAGAATGTCGGACAGTTCGAGCGCACGCTGATCATCGCGGACAAGGGCGCGAAGTTGCACTACATCGAGGGGTGCACCGCGCCGGTCTACTCCACCGACTCGCTCCACGCCGCCGTCGTCGAGGTCGTGGCAGAGCCGAACGCGAAGGTCCGCTACACCACCGTCCAGAACTGGTCGAAGAACGTCTACAACCTCGTCACGAAGCGCGCCGTGGCGTACGAGAACGCCCTCGTCGAGTGGGTCGACGGGAACATGGGCAGCAAGGTGACGATGAAGTACCCGTCGGTCTACCTCAAGGGCCGGGGAGCCCGAGCCGACATCCTTTCCGTGGCCTTCGCCTCCCAGGGCCAGGTCATCGACTCGGGGGCCAAGGCGGTCCACTCCGCCCCCGACACCTCGAGCAAGATCATCTCGAAATCGATCGCGATCCGGGGCGGCCGTACGAGCTACCGCGGGCTGCTCCACGTCGCCAAGGGGGCGACGGGCGTCAAGGCGGCGGTCCGCTGTGACGCGCTCCTCCCGGACGAGGACAGCCGTTCCGATACCTACCCGTACAACGAGATCCACGAGCAGGATGCGACGATCACCCACGAGGCCGTCGTCGGCAAGATCGGGGAGGAGCAGATCTTCTACCTGATGAGCCGCGGGCTCAACGAGTCGGACGCGATCCACCTCATCCTGATGGGCTTCCTCGCGGAGTTCGCGAAGGAGCTCCCGGTCGACTACGCGCTCGAGCTCAACCGGCTGATCCAGATGGAGATGGCCGGCTCGGTCGGCTAGGCCGGCGCTCCCGCCTTCCTATTCGAACCGGCCGACGCCGGGCGCGCTCTCGGCGGAGGTCGCCGATTCGAACCGGGATCGGACGCTCCCCGACTTCGCGGCGATCCGCATGGCGATCGGGCGGTTCTTGAGGCTGACGCGGACGAACCCGGCCCCGAGGAATCCGGCCGCCGTCGCCTGGAGCGAAACGTTGGCGACCCCGACGTTCGCGAGGATACCGAGCGGCGCCGCGACTGGAACGATCGGGCCGACGGGGATCGGGGCGGCGCCCGGAGGCGAGGGCGGAGCCGGCGGCAGCGCCCCCGACGCCCCCCCGGGGAGCGCGGACTCCACGACCAGCTGGGAGAGCGGGAACGAGTAGGTCTGCGCAGCGCCCGTGATGCCGCCGACGTTCGGCACCAGCGTCGCGCTCGTGAACCAACCGCCGACGTCCGAGCTCCCGGCGGCACGGCATAGGACGGTCAGGCACGCATCGACCGGGACCAGGGCGTAGGGGGGCCCGGACGCCACGACGTTGAACGATGCCGTCCACCGGTCGCCCACGCTCAGGTGGTTGAGCGACGGCTTCGTGCTGAAATTCCACGCGATCATCCGGACCCCGCCTGCCGTGATCGGGGTCGGCACGGTCTGGCAGCTCGGGAGGAATCCGTCCGCGGTCGAGCACGACGCGGCGAACTGGGGCTGAGGGGCGAGCGCGATCGATCCGAACGGGACGAACCGGAACATCGGTTGGGAGGTGCTGTTGGCGACCAGGAGGTTCGTCACCGGTCCGAACCCGATCCGGGTGAGCGCCTTCAGCAGGTTCGGGTTCTCGTCGTTCGGCGTGAAGATCGGCCCGTGCGTGACGTAGGTGAGGTCGCCGGTGTTCCCGTTCGGGCAGGCGAAGTACGAGGGCCCGTCCCACGTCCCGCCGGTCGCGGCGGCCAGATCGCAGCCGCCGAGCAGGATGTGCGTCGAGTCGGTCTGGACCGCCGGCCCGCCGGGTCCCCCGCCGATGGAGGCGGCGGAAGTAGGCCAGCCTGGGGAGAGCGGGTCGGTGGGAGTGTCCCAGACGTCGATCGTATCGATGGTGCAGACCCCGCCGACCGAATCCGTGCACGTCGGGGAATGGTGCGCCAGGGCGGCGATCGAATCGTTGAGGTTGCCGTCCTGGGAGAGGACCCAGCCCTCGCAGTTGGGGCTGACGCCGTCGCCGAAATTGTACGCCGGCTCGCACGTCCAGCTGTTGGGACCGTCCTGGTACTGGGGATAGGAGAACGCGTTGTAGAAGCTCGAGCTCACGAGGTAGTTCTCGATGTAATGCGGGTCGCGCGGCGCCGCCGACCCGAGCAGGACCAGAACGTGGTGGGTGTTGGGGGACCAGTCGAGGC
>Ga0210384_10002160_pt1 | contig 24630 bp, 24 predicted proteins | sample IncBWH2MmetaG_FD_160574 | JGI IMG/M metagenome (GOLD analysis project Ga0210384, IMG submission 160574) | Forest soil microbial communities from Barre Woods Harvard Forest LTER site, Petersham, Massachusetts, United States - Inc-BW-H-2-M | ecosystem: Environmental > Terrestrial > Soil >...
ATGGCCGTGGCGTTGCTGACGCGGACTTCGAGGGTCGTCCGATGGAACCCACGGCTGCGGCACCGTTCTAAGAACGTCGACATCAGCCGATAGCCGATCCCCAGCCCGCGGACGTTGCGGTCGACGGCGAACATCAGGATGCGGGCCTCGCCGTCGATCTGGGAGACGCCGAGGAGGAACCCGACGGGGCGCTCGAGCGCGTCCACGCCGACGAGGAACCCCTCCGGCCACTGCTGGCTCAGCGACTGGTAGAGCGATGGGTCGTAGTGCTCGTGCAGCGAATCCGCGACGATCGCGGAGATCGTCGGGACGTCCGGCGACCGGAAGCCCCTAAGGTGGATCGAGGTCGCGGGGCTGGAAGGGAGCCCCGAACTGGGAGGCGCCGCGGCGTCAGCGATACATCTCACCCGGCCCCGCCGATGGGTTCTCGTGCATCGCCGAGATCGACTGCTGCTGTTGCTGGAGCGTCTTGCGGACCTCGCCCTCGATCTCCCGCGCCTTCTCCCGGAGCGGCTTGGTGTCGAGGACGAGCATGGGGACCAGGGGATTGATCGACTCGATCACTTTGGCCGCCGCCCGGGCATCCGGGTAGTCCTTGTGGGCCTGCGCCACGACGCACAGGACGGGGATCTGCCGGCCGATCGCCGACAATAGGAGCCCGCCGGCGAATCCCGTGACCACCCCGTTCGCCGGGTCGAAATGGTATTTCCCGAGGAGGGGTGCGGCGGCGCGGTTCGCCATGGCGACCACCCGCGCGTCCCCCTTGAACTCCTCCTCCATCGGCTGCCCCTCGACGGCGACGATCAGCTGGACCCCCTTCGCCTCGGCCCAGTCGAGGATCGCTCGGCCCATGTGGGTGAGGATCTCGGCGGGGGGCTGGATATCGGAGATGACGACGACCAGTTGCTCGCAGCTCTGATCGACGCCGCAGACCGTCTTGCTGGCGTAGAATCGGACGGGAGCGTTGACGACCCCCTCCTCCATGATGACCGTCGGTGGGAAGTCCTCGCTGGCCATGTACCCGATTGCGGTCATGTCGAGGGTGTGGACGAGATAGGAGACGGCGACCGACCCCACGAGCCCGTGCGTCGGGAAGCCCACGACCATCATCGCCCCCTTCAGCGACTCGTCGCGCGTATCGACGATATGGAGGTCCTGCGCGACGGCCATGCTACCGGTTTCCCAGACGGTTGCAGGGCGCCCGTGCCTTAAATCGTTCGACAAGAATCTCCCCGCCCCGCCCGGCGTCGGCGCATCCCAGTATGCCTTTATACCGGTCAAGGCCAGCAAGGGTCCGATGAAGGTCCTCATCACGGGGATCGACGGCTACTCCGGTTGGCCGCTCGCCCTCCATCTCCTCTCCCGGGGCCATGACGTGGCCGGACTCGACAATCTCGTCACCCGAAAGCGGGTCGCCGAGGTCGGTAGCTGGTCGGCGCTCCCCATCCTGTCGTTCCCGAAACGGCAGGAGGCCGTCCGTCGGCTGCTCGGAAAGGAGATCCGGTTCTACAAGGGCGACCTCGGCGACTGGGAGTTCGTCCGGGAGGTCCTCGGGGCCGAGCGCCCCGACGCCGTCGTGCACCTCGCCGAGCAGCGGAGCGCTCCGTACTCGATGATCGACGTGCACCACGCGGTCAGCACCCAGGTGGAGAACGTCACCGGGACCCTGCACCTGCTCTACGGGATCAAGGAGATCGTCCCGGACTGCCACCTCGTCAAGATGGGGACGATGGGCGAGTACGGGACCCCGAACGTCGACATCCCCGAGGGGTTCTTCGACATCGAGTACCGCGGCCGCTCCGACCGCCTTCCGTTCCCCCGCCAGGCCGGCTCGTGGTATCACTGGAGCAAGGTGTTCGACTCGGGCGACGTCATGTTCGCCACGAAGATCTGGAACCTCCGCTCCACCGACGTCATGCAGGGGGTCATCTACGGGACCCGGACCCCCGAGATCACCGACCCGGCCCTTTTCACCCGTTTCGATTTCGACGAGACGTGGGGGACGGCCCTCAACCGTTTCGTCGCCGAAGCCGTCCTCGGTCTCCCGATCACCCCGTACGGGCAGGGCCACCAGATCCGGGGGTTCATCGCCCTCGAGGATTCGATGCAATCGCTGCGGCTCGCCATCGAGCACCCGGCCCAACCCGGCGAATACCGCGTCTTCAACCAGTTCGACGCGGCGTACTCGGTCAACCACCTCGCTGAGATCACCAAGAAGGTCGCCGAGGCCCAAGGGATCCCCGCCACGATCGAGCATCCGCCCGACCCGAGGGTCGAGGCCGAGCAGCATCACTACTACCCGATCCACGAGCACCTTCCCGCGCTCGGCTACCGGCGCACCCGGGAACTGGAGGAGGCGCTCCAGGAGATCTTCAAGGACGTCCGGAAGTACAAGCGCCGGCTCGAGGCGCGGCGCCATGTCGTCATGCCCGCGGTGAGCTGGCGGGACGCCGACAACCGGCCGCATCTCGACGCCCGAAGCCCCCCCGCCGAACCCGCCGCGACCCCGGCGGCCCCCGTCGCTGCCCCCGGCTCCCCCACGGACCCGACCCGGTCTCCGGCGTAACGCGCGATGCACGGCGTCCTGACCCTCGCCGGGGAGGGGACCCGGATGCTCCCTTGGACGCGCGGCCTCCGCAAGGAGTTCCTGCCGCTCTACGACCACAACCCGGACGGCGACCCGGTGCTCAAGCCGGTCGCCCACCTCGTCCTAGAGACCCTCGTCGAGGCCGGCGTGGACGACGTGACCCTCGTCGTCGGGGCGAAGGACCTCGCGTTCGTCCAGAACTACTTCTCCATCGACCAGGAGTTCCTGGCCCGTCACTCGCATCACGCCGAGCGGCTCGCGACGACCCGGCGCTTCTATCGGACCCTCAAGGGCCTGCGACTGCGCTATGCCGTCCAATCGGCGCCCCTCGGCTTCGGCGACGCCGTCCTGCAGGCCGAGCCGTACGTCGGCCACTCCCCGTTCATCCTGCACGCCGCCGATGCCGTGCTCCTCGAGCCGAAGCGCGGCGCGCTCCTTAGGACCATGTCCCGCCTCCTCGAGCTGGAATCGTCGGACGCGGTGCTGCTCGTCCGTCGCGTCGCCGACCCGACGCGCTACGGCGTCGTCGAAGGGATCGCGGACGGGAGGTTCGGGGGCCTGCCGAAACTGAAGGTCACCGGGATGGAGGAAAAGCCGAAACGCCCGAAGTCGCCCTGGGCGGCGACCGCCGCCTACGCGTTCTCCCCGAAGCTGTTCGATGCCCTGCGATGGGTCCAGTCGAACGACCACCCCCGGGAGCTCGAGGTGACCGCCGCGATCCAGCACCTGCTCTCGACCGGAGGGCGGGTCTCCGCCCTCGTGCTGACGACCCGGGCCGGAGAATGGCGGTCGGTCGGCTCGCCGGAAGGGTTCGCCCGGGCGCTCCAGCGGACCCGCCACCGGACGCGCCGCGCACGGGCGCGACCCGCTTAGCGCGGCTCCGGAAGCGCAAGGCGAGGGATTAAACGAACAGAGCCCTTGCGGCCGCCCGGGTATCCCTACCGCTGGACCGTACGTCCGGCGGCCGGAGGCCGAGCTCTGGAATGAAACGGCAGATGGTCGATATGCTGGCGGATCTGATCAAGATCCCCAGCGACCCGTTCTCGGACAAGCAGGAGGTGCTCGACTACGTGCAGTCGTTCACCGACCAGCTCCACATGCGTAACACGTTGTTCGGGGACACGGCCGCCCCGGCGCTGCTCGCAGAGTACGGCCAGGCCGGCATCGTCCTCTCCGGCCACCTGGACACCCCCCCGATCGGCGACTATTGGAGTTTCTCGCAGAGCCAGCTCGCCTCCGGCCGGATGTACGGCCGCGGCGCGGCCGACATGAAGGGGACGGTCATCGCCATGCTGCAGGCCGCCCAGGACCTCGTCGCGCGGAAGATCCCCGTCGCCCTCGCCCTCACGACCGACGAGGAGACGACGATGCAGGGGGCGATGGCGCTCGCCAAGACGCTTCCCATGCGCCGGGCGAAGGCGATCATCGTCGGGGAGCCGACCGGGCTACGGGTGGCCCACGCCGAGAAGGGGGTCCTCGACCTCGCCATCGAGACCCGGGGAAAGGCGGCCCATGGCGCCATGCCCCACCTGGGCGAGAACGCGATCTCCAAGATGATGCGGATCCTCCGCGGCCTCGAGGGGTTCAAGGGACGCATCGCGCATCCCGAGCTCGGCTCGGTGACGATGAACATCGGGACGTTCAACGGGGGCACGCGCCTCAACGTCGTGCCGAACAAGTGCACGGCCGAGGTCGATATCCGCTTCCCGCCGCCGTACTCCCCGGACCAGCTCTACCGGGAGATCGAGGAGCATCTGCGTCGCATCAAGACCCCGTTCACCCTCCGACGGATCGTCAGCATGCCGTCGGTCCAGATCGACCCGGCGAGCGAGCACGTCCGCATCCTCCAGGAGGTCTCGAGCGCCGAGTCGGCCGTCCTCGTGCACGCTTCGGAGGCCGTCTACTACACCCAGGTCAACCCCCGCGTCGTGATCTTCGGGGCGGGCGAGGAGGAGCTCTCCCATCAGGCGAACGAGTACGTCAAGGTCGAGGCCGTCGCCCGCGCGGCCGAGGTCTACAAGAAGTACGCGCAGCGCCTCTCCGTCGCCCGTGCCGGATGACCCGGCCCGCCGGCGCATCGCTCAACTTTCGACCCGATTTCCCCCGGGACCGGGCGGGGTCGAGCGCCACGTCGCCGAGGTGAGCAAGCGGCTCGCCCCGCGGAACTTCGAGGTCGGCGTCTACACCACCGATCTCTACCGGGAGTTCCCCTGGGAGCGGCTCGGCGCGGAGATTCCCCGACGCGAGACCTGGGACGGCGTCGCCATCCGGCGGCTGCCTACGTGGAGCCTGCCCGGCGAGCTCCACTACCCGTTCTTCCGTGGGCTGGAGCCCGCTCTCGCCGAGGATCGTCCCGAGCTGCTCCATGTGCACACGTACGGCACCCACCACGCCGCCGTCGCCCGCCGGTATTCCCGGCGAGCCCGCGTCCCCTACGTGATCACGGCCCATTACCATCCGATCTGGTCGATCGAGGGCGGGTGGCTGCGCCACCGGATCCGGGGGTTCTACGACCGTCGGCTCGCGGCGCCGATCGTCGCCGGGGCTTCCCGGCTCATCGTCCAGAGCCGGGAAGAGGAGCGGCTGATCCGGGAGAACGGCTTCCCCCTCCCCCGGGTGGAGCTGATCCCGCCGGGGTACACGCCGCTCCCCGAGCCTCCGCCCGGCGACCGTCCGTTCGCCCGGTCGCTCGGCCTTCCCGGGCCGTTCCTCCTGTTCGTCGGGAGGCTCGCGTCGAACAAGGGGTTGGTGCCCCTGGTCGACGCATTCGCCTCGCTCGCCCGCCACGACCCCTCCGCGACCCTCGTCCTCATCGGGGAGGATGGCGGCATGCTCGCCACGGTGAAACGCCGGGTCGATGAGCAGCAGCTGGGCTCCCGGGTGCGGTTCACCGGATTCGTGGCGGACGAACGGATGCTCGCCGCGGCGTTCCGCGAGGCCCGGCTGTTCGTGCTCCCCAGCGAGTACGAGGCGTTCGGTCTGGTCCTCCTGGAATCGCTGGCGCAGGGGACCCCGGTCGTCGCGTCGCGCGTCGGCGGGGTCCCCGAGTTCATCGAGGACGGGCGCGCGGGCTTGCTCGTTCCCCGCCTGGAAGTCCCTCCCCTCGCCGAGGCGATCCTGGCCCTCTGGGACGACGAGCCCCGGCGACGGGCCATGGGGGAGTACGGTCGGAACGAGGTGGTGCCCCGGTACTCCTGGGACCGTGTCGCCGACCGGCTGTCGTCCCTCTACCGGGAGGTGCTCGGCGGGTGAAGATCGTCCAGCTCGCCCTGCGGTTCGACGCCCCCGGGGGCGTGGAGACGACGGTCCGAGAGCTCTCCCGCGGCCTCGCCGCGGCCGGGGATCAGGTCGAGGTGTTCGCGAGCGACCTGTTCGACGAGCCGGCGTGGATCCGACGGACCGATTACCCCCCGACCGTCGACGGCGTTCCCGTCCGCCGGTTCCCCGTCGTCAAGAAGATGATCCCCGGGCTGACGATGCCGATGATGGCCGGGGTGATGGACGCCCTCTCGGAGAGCGGGGCCGATGTCCTCGACGCCCATTCCCACCGGTACGGACACGTGCTCCAGGCGGCGGCCGTGGCCCGGCAGCGCGGGATCCCCCTCGTCGTCTCGGCCCATTACCACCCCGCGGATCGGGGAGAACCGGCCTGGAAGGCCGGTCTCCTCCGATGCCAGGACCACTTCTTCGGGATGACCGCCTACCGGGTGGCGCGGGCCGTCGTCGTCGAGACCGAGAACGAGGCGCGCCTCCTGAGAGAGTTCTGTCCGGCGGACCGGATCCGGGTCGTGCCGCCCGGGATCGACCTCGCGGCCTGGGCGGACGCCCGCCGACCGGCGACGGTGCCGGAGCTGCCCGACCGGTACTTCCTCTATGCCGGGCGGATCGCCGCCAACAAGGGGCTTCCGTCGCTCCTTCAGGCCCTCGCCCGCATCCCCAAGGAGCGGCGACTGCCCCTGGTCGTGATGGGCCGGGATTGGGGAGAGCAGCCGATGCTCGAGCGCCTGGCCGGGGAGCTCGGGGTCACCGCCGACCTCCGGTGGCTCGGTCACACCGAGTCGGCGACGTACCGTGCCGTCGTTCGGCGGGCGACCGTCTTCGTGCTCCCCTCCGAGTGGGAGGCGTTCGGCCTGGTGCTCCTCGAGGCGATGGCGGCGGAGCGGCCGATCGTCGCGACGGCGGTCGGGGGGGTCCCGGAGGTCCTCGACCACGGGAAGGCCGGCCGGCTCGTGCCGTTCGGGGACGCGCCCGCGCTCGCGCGACAGATGGAGGAGCTCGCCACCGACGAGAGTGCCGCCCGCGACCTGGCGAAGGTGGGCCATCGCCGCGTCGAACAGTTCAGCATGACCCGATCGATCGAGAACCATCGTCGCCTCTACCGGGACGTCGCGGGCTAAGCGCCTGACACCGAGGGTCCCATCCTGGGGCGCCGGTCGAAACCTTCAATCCCACGAGCCTGGCTTCCGAGCCGTGGCCTGTGTATGCGCCTGCTCCTGTTCGGCATGCCTGGCCGGCGTCCTCGCCTCCGCCGCGCTGACCCAGGCCGGGATGAACATGGGGAGGGCGTGGGCCCGGTCGACCCGAGACCCGCCTCTCCCGGCCGAATCCCCGTACGGACCCGGATCGGAGCTGACGACAGAGGACGCGCGATGTCCGCACTGCGGGACGTTCAAGGATCCGATGGAGTACCTCCACCCGACGATCTGGGAGAAGGTCCAGAGGTTCTTCGATCCGGCGGACGACGTCCCCGGTCCCACCCATTGAGCCGAGAGCGCCTTGTCACCCGGCGGAGGCACAGTACGGGCAGTGAGCGGTCCAGTTCGGGAGGTACCGTCCGCTTCGGGGACCCGGAGGCCCGAGCCGCTGGGCAGTGATGGCGGCCGCCCCCAGTCGATTCACGACGGGAGGGCGCGTCCGGAGGCGGCGATCGCCCCGCCGGTGATCCCCTGACGGCCCGCCGCACGGTATTGGGACGACGAGATTACCTGACCCCCCCGTCCGCCCGATGGGGGCCAAAGCATCCCTTTCCCGGAACTCGTCGTTCTCTCCCTCGACCGGTCCGTCCCGCCCGGGCCGCAGGTCACCGGTGTCAGGGGGCCGGCACCGCGGGGATCCTGAGGTGAGACTCGCTCTCCAGGACGGATCGATGGTCCGTGATCGAAAATCGGTGCTGGTTCGGGGCTGTAGATAGCCTCCGGTCAAAGTCGAGCATTTGCTTGGCCAACCATTCGAAGTCGGCGAAGATCAGCGGGTCATTGCTTTCTTCTCTCCACTTCGTGAGGAGGTTCTCTGGCGTGATGATCGCCTTGTGGTACGCCGTGATCCAGGTGCCGAAAGCGCTCCAGACCATGCGCTTTTCGAGCACGCGTCCCCGGGTCAAGGCTCCCATGAGTTCGAAGAAGATTCCGACCTCCCAGTCGTCCGGTTCCTCCCCTCTATCCTCCCGGAGCAGCCACTCACTGAGCTCCTTCCGGGCTTGGCGCATTCTCGGACTGTAGAACCGCTCCCGAAGGTCGAGAAGCGTCGTGGACGAGTGGAGGCGTTGGGCTTGGCGGAGTTGCCAATAGGCGAAGACGAGGGTGCCCACAACCAGCGCCCACGTGCCGATGATCGTCGCCCACGTGGTGAAATCGAGTGCGGTCACGGGCTCGGCAAATCCATGCCCCGTGATAAGGGGACTTTCTTGAAGAGGCTGTCAAGAGGACCCCTTGCCGGAAGGCTCAGGATGAGTAACGTGGCATGGAAGGCCCCCCCTGGTGCAAGGTCCGGCGGGTCACTGCCGCCCACGATTCTTGAGGGCGGGGAGCGGGCTTCGCCCCCCTTATCTGCGCGATTTTATTCCGTGCTCGCGATGGGTTAAATGGCTACCTGGGCGGACCACCACTTGAGAATCGGGGCAGGTGGCGGCATTACCGCGGCAGTGGTGACGCTACTCCTCGTCGCGCCGAGCACGGTCGCCACTGGCACCCACGCTATTGTCCTGACGCCGCCGTTCAAGGCGAAGACGGTGTACAGCTCTGACTACATCATTTCCTCAGGGAACGGTTCGATGAATTACACCAAGCCTTTCTTTAATCGACAAACAGGCTTTGCCGGGTACTGGGGGGACGCAGTAATCCCTCGGTGCAACGGTACCTGCAACTCAGTCCAAGCGGACTATAGCCCGAGCTTCGCAGGCCCTCAGCTCGGAGTCGAGCTGCCGATCAACGTTCCTGCAAACTACACGTCGGTCGAGCTAAACTCGACCCTGACCTTTGTGGAGACCCTCCACGCGCATCCGGGCACATGCCACTTCCAAAATGTCACCGGACGGACCTCTGTTTGTGGTTGGTATGACCTGTGGCTCGTCCAGGTCAGCTCACCCTACCTGGATGATGTAACGGCTAACCGCAGCTATGGACCGTCCAACACTACTCTCACGACCTCATCTTGGAAAGGCGTGCAAGGGTACATCGACGGTTGTCAGATCGTCAACGGAGCGAACACCTGCTTCTCGTATCGCTCCGGCCCAATCTCAAATCTGACGGCAGTGCGAACATCGTGGAACACGACTTTCAAGATACCCGCCACGACCACCCCCCACCGTTACCTGCTCGAGCTGTCGTTCCTATGGGTAGTCTATGCCGGTGTCAGCACTTCGGTCGCTGGACCTCAGACCGCCAAGGCAACGCTCAGTGGCTTTTCGAACAGCGTCGAGCTCAATATGGCGCGAACCGGGCACGGATTCTATCTGAACTCGATTACCTACTCGTGAGGGGAACGGTTCCGGAATCGCGCCACTTCCGAGCGTCAATCGCCCACGACGGCGCGCCCGTCTTCATGAACGCGTGGTCGGCCCGATCGCAGGGCATAGCCGACAGACGACCCCCTGCCCATAGCGAACCCACTCGTTGCGGGTGGGGTCAAGGGTTGGATTCGGCCGTCGGCTCGAGCCTGTGGGAAGGGTGTTTCGGTCTCCCGTCACTCATGTTCACGGCCAACGGTTAGGAGGAACTCGGCCCGGGTCGACAGCCACCCTAGCCGCAGGGGACGGGCCTAAGATGCGGAGCTGCTGGCGGACCCGCCCCCAGCGGGCCATCTGGGCAAACGCCCAGATGCCGACGACAACTGACGCCCCAGAGAGGAGGCCGACCACGAGCCAGAATTCCTGAATCCACAACGGGACGAACGAAGGGGCCCGGGTAATCGTGGCGAGGCGCACGGCATTTGCGGCCTGCCAAAGCCAAAAAGTCGGGATTGCCAAAAGGAAGAAGGCCGCCAGAATTACAACGAGACGCGCCCGCTCCCGTTTCTCGGAGATGATGAGCTCGCCGAGGTCAAGAGGCATCCTGTAACCTCCGACAGGACGGAGATCGAGGGGATAAGTCCTCGTTCGGGACTCACCGGCGGAGTCGGTGCCTCTCAGCCCGAAGCGGCGAGCCTGAGGAGTCCTACCACAATCGCGGAGGCCGCGATGAGGATGAGCATCAAGAAGACCAAGCGGACCACGATGATCCTTACCGGCAAGAACTTGGTGCGGTCTCCCAGGACAAGATCCTCAATCGAGAAGACCGGCGTCGGCCCCACTTCGGCCTCGTGGCCTCGCTGGTCCGAATTCGGTTTGACCGCGGGATCTTCTGCCTCCATGAATTCGACCATGGCCCCCCCAAATCCCCTGCAGCGAGCCAAAACCTTGGATTCAGAATCGCTGGACCAATTCGAGTGCCCGCCTCGGGACCATGTGTCCCGCGACGGCAGCTGATGCGCCGATGCTTGGGACGCCGATTGCAAGGCTAAGATACGAACCGTCCCACAAAATGATGAGGGTCGCGGACAGCACCACAACGGCGTACAAGGCGAGGGTGACGCCGAGCACGAACACCCCGTCCCACGGGTCCATGAGATTGTTGATCCGACGGGTTGCCCTCTGAAGCCTTCGCATTTCCGGGGGCAAGGGACACCCGAACGCTTCGAAAGCGACGCGTCGAAACTGATCGACTCCAGCGCAGCCTCGCAACAGACCCTCTCCGAGTGCTACCCCGTAGCACGCGGGCGGCAAAAAGGGTTGAGTTGGATCGGGGTCCTGGCGGACGGGCTCAGGGGATCGTCGGCAAGGGCGCCGCGCCCCCGACCCGTCGGCCGGGCCGGCGAGCGGTCCGCCGGGGACGAAGCCCGGCGCGCCCGAGCGCGCCGCGAACGGCGACTACGCCGACGAGTCCGACCCGAGCTGCTGGATGAACGGGTAGGCGTTCATCGAACCGAGCCCGGTCGCCGGGTCCCACCCGGTGCCGGCGGACCAACCGTTCGAGCCGGAGGTCACGTCGTGGAGCTCCGCGGAATAGTTCCCGCTGCCGCCGCTGATCCCGTAGACGTGGAGGAACAGATACGCCCCGTACGATCCCGCGGCCGCAAAGCCGTTCGCGGCCCTCAACGAGTTCACGTCGGCGGTGAGCCCGGCCCAGATCGGGCAGGCGACGCTCGTCCCGCCCACGACGTTCCAGCCCCCGTAGGCGGTGTCGTAGACCCAGACCCCGGTGCTGGGGTCGGCCACGGCGGCGACTTCCGGCTTGGCGAGCTCCTTGTAGCTGTCGGAGATCTTGACGGTCGATTCGTAGGACGGTTCCGAGGTGCTGCCCGCGTAGCCTCCGCCCGATCCGGACCACGCCGACTCCGAGGAGTAGGTGCTGCCGCTCCCGAGCGAGAGCGTGGTGCCCCCGACGGTCAGGATCTTGAGGCAGTCGGCCGGGCTCTGGCTCCCCTGGAACGTCCCCGAGCCCCAGGCACCGCTGTCGCCGGCGGAGGCGAGGACCGTCACGTGGGCGGTGGCGGCGGTGTTCAGCAGGCTCGTCGCCTTCGACCCGCAGCTGGACGTCCCGCCCCAGGAGTTGGAGATCTGGTTCCCCAGGTGGTGCGAGAGCGCGTAGCCCCACGCGCCGTAGAGGGCGCTGTTCGTCGGGGAGTTGCCCTCGATCATCTCGATCGCGGCCCCCGGGGCGACGGCGTGCGACCACTCGACGTCGAGCGCGGTCTCCAACGACCACCCCGAGTTCGAGCAGAGTCCCCCGGCCGTACTGTAGCGGAGCACGGTCAGCTTCGGATCCGGGATCCCCATCCCCTTGTCGAACGCGGTGAGGTCCGAGGCGAGCTTCGAGTCACCGCAGGCGTCGACGATGACGATCGTCTCGCCCGTGCCGTTGAGCTGCCGGTTCGTGACCGCGCTGGTGAAGTTGTAGGCGGTCCGCACGTCGCCGACGCACAGTCCGCTCGACGAGCAGCTGAACGAACGGGGGTGGACGGCGGCGGGCACGACGAACGGATGATCGCTCCCGACGGCACGCGAGACGGAGGTGTAGCCCAGCCCCCCGGCCAGCAGGAGCGCGGGGGCCAGCATCATGGCGACGGTAGCCCAACTTCCGACGGCGATCGAACGTGCGCCCATGGAGCCTCGGAGGGGATTCAACCGGAGCCCAATATAACCCATCGGTTCGTCGTATCAAGGGCCCGACGATCCGAGGACTCGGAGCGGCCCGCGCGAGTCGGGCCGCCGGATTAGGTTCGGGGTCCCCGGCCGCGTCGCGGACTAACGTCGGATCAGCCGTCGTCGCGCCTCGCGCGAATCGCGGCTGTCGCTCGGTCGCGGGTTCTCCCAAGGCTCCTGACCGGCGGCGGCCCCGGCGATCGGGGCCGCGGCATCCGACCGATGGGCCCGGCGCCTCCGCCACGCGAAAAGGCCCACCGCCGCCACACCCAACGCCACCGCGGCTCCCACGAGCCACTCGAGCTCCGTCGTCGTCAGGACGAACCCCCCATGGCTCCCCCCCGGCGCGGCGACGACGATCACGGTGAAATTCTGCGAGGACGACTCGCCGGCGGCGTCGGAGACGCTGACGGTGACCGGGTAGCTTCCGGACCGATTGTACACGTGGGTGGTCGAGGCCACGGCGGAGCTGGAGGAGTCCCCGAAGCTCCAACGGACGACGATCGGGGGCGTCCCCCCGGCGACCGTCGAGCTGAACGTCGAGGCGGCTCCCGAAACGACATCGCCCCCGGGCGCCGAGGCGACGAGGGAGAGTCGCGGGTTGACCGTCGCGACGAACGTCGCCCAACCGACCCCGCGCACCGAGTCCGTCGCGGTGACGTTCCCGCTGTAGGTCCCCGGAGCGGCGAAGGCGTGGGCGACGGAGGTTCCGCTGGCCGTCGACGCATCTCCGAGGGCCCAGGCGAATCCGTACGGGGGCGTTCCGCCGGACGCGCTCGCATTGAACTGCGACGTCCGCCCGACGTCGGTCGCCCGGGGCGTGATCGATACGCCCACGCTCGGTCCGGGGAGCACGGTCACGGAGGTGGTGGCGTTCGCCGGAACGCCCGCCGCATCGGTGACCACCAACGTCGCGGTGTAGCCGCCCGTGGCCGAGTAGGGGTGGGCGAGGTTCTGGAGCGACGTGCTCGAGTTGTCGCCGAGGGTCCAGCGATAGATGTACGGGGGGGTCCCGCCGGACCCCGAGCCGGCGAACGAGGCCGGCTGCCCGACCTCGACCACCGAGGGAAGCACGGAGGCCATCGCGAGCAGCTTCGGTTCGAACACCCAGGTGTCGGAAACTCCGCCGCCGCCCGGGCACGTCGGGCACCCGGAGCTGGTGCCCCCGAACATCAGCAGGAAGCCCGTCCGGCTCAGGGTCCCGGACGGCCACGTCGACGTGCTCTCCATCGCGGCGGCCGCGAACCGTCCGGACGGGGTGGCACCGGTCTGGCCGGTGAGGTTCGTCCAACGGGCCGCCCCGTACCGCCACGTGTCGGAGAGCGGGCCGCGCGTCCCGTTCCCGCCGAATAGGACGGCGGTCGACGTGATCCCGAAGTAGGAGAGGAACGGCCCCGAACGGGCCGGAGGCGAGGCGGGCGACAACACGGCGACCTTCGCCCAGTGGGCCCCGACGTACTCCCAAGTGTCGTTCAGGGGGCCCGCGGCTCCCGAGGAGCCTCCGAACAGGAGCGCGTATCCGTCCGCCTCGTCCCAGACGAACCCCGCTCCCCATCGAGCGGTGGGGGCCGACCCGGCCCTCGAGGTGTTGTTCTGCCAACCCGCCTGGGTGTACCCCCAGGTGTCGTTGAGGGGCGCTCCGCCGGCCGAGGCACCGCCGAAGAGAACGGTGAATCCGCCGGCGTGGTCGAAGGAAAGGGCCGCCCCCCAACGAGCCGGCGGGGCCGACCCGGGATTCGTGAGGTTGACCCACCCCCCGCCGACGAACGCCCAGGTGTCGTTGAGCACCCTACCGCCGCTCCCGATGCCGCCGTAGAGCAGGACGTAGCCGTCGCGGGAGTCGTAGGTCATGCTCGCGTACGAGCGCGCCGGTGGCTGGGTCCCGGCGATCGAGGCGTTCGACCACTGTCCCCCCGAATAGATCTCGGTCGTCGCGGGAGCGGGACACGCCGACGGCTCGCAGCCACCGAACATCAGGAGATCCTGCGACGTCGGGTTATACGTCAGGCTCGCCCCCCGGAGCGGGGGGGGCGAGAGGCGTTGGACGCCGGTGAGGTTCGACCAGGTCAACGTGCTCGCCTGGGGGCCGGTAGAGAGCCCGATAGGGGCGGCGGGAGCCCCCGATCCGCGGGCGAGCTGGGCCGAACCTGTCGAGGGCCATAGGGCGGGCGGGGGGGCCGCCGGCGGGGTCGACCCGCCAGTGGCCTCCGAGTGCACCGGCCGGGGGGCCGGGCCGACCCCAGGAGCCTGGGCGGCGGACAACAGCAGGAGGTAACTGACGAGAATCGCCGAAGCGATCGCCGTGCGGCGGTGCGGACCGAGATGCGTCGTTCTTCGGGCCGCGGCCCTCACCGCAGCCGACCTCGGGATGGATACGCGGCCCGCGGGCTGAAAAACCCTTCGAGAGGGTTCGACCGACCGAAATCCACCCCCCAATTGCGCCCAGCGTAATTCCCTGGGGGTCCGGGGGGCTTCGTGCCCAGCGGCCGCGGGCTCGACCTCAGGCGAGGACCCAGGTGTCGTTCGTGAAGTACGCGCCGCCGCTGTACCCTGAGAACAGCACGATCTCGGAGAGCAACGGGTCGTAGCTCAAGGAGAAACTGACCCGGGGGGACGGGGAAGCCAGGGGGTGGAGCTGGACCCATCGGGTACCGTGGAGGGCCCACGTGTCCCCCAAAAGCGTACCGTTGAGCTGGGTGCCGGCGAAGAGGACCACTCCCGAGGGGCGAACGTGCGAGGGCCCGGGGTTCTCCACCATTTCCGACAGGTATCGGGGCGGGGGGGCCACCGCGGTCGTCAGGTTCGTCCAGGTTCCGGCGCGGAACTCCCAGGTCTCGTTCGAGATCGCCTGGCAGACGTTGCTGAGCACGGAGACACACCCGCCGAACAGGACCACCGCTCGGAGCACGGGATCGTACGACATCGCGGCGCCCATCCGGGAAGAGGGGGTGACGCTGAGGTTGAGCTTCGTCCAGGTATCGTTCGCGAACGTCCACGTGTCCCCGTAGGGGAGGCACGTTCCTGCGGTGTTGGGCGGGCCGCATCCGCCGAACAGCACGATCTTGCCCGAAGCGGCATCGTACGCCATGCTCGGCGAGCTCCGACCGGGGGGGAGCACTGACGTGTTCATCTTGGCCCAGTGCCCGTGCGTGAAGTTAAACGCCGCTCCGGAATTGATCGTGTAGCCGTTGCCGCCGAAGAGGACCGCCGTCCCGGCGGCCGCATCATAGGCGAACCCGGCGAGGTTGGTCGTCGAGACCCGTCCCCCGAGCGACCCCACGCGCCACCCCGAGGCGCCGAAGATGTACGTGTGGGCCGTCGACGGATACCCCCCGAACATCACGACGCCCCTCACCTGGGGGTCGAAGGTCATCTGGGGCCCGATCATCTGCGGTGGGGAGTACGACAGGTTCGCCGTCAGGTTCGTCCACGTCGTGTTTCCCCCGACCACCGGGCCCCCGGCCCCGACCGCGATCGTGGTGGGCGCCCCCGCGGCGAGCCCGAAAATGCCCGGGATCAGCAGGACGGCGATCGCCATGCCGACCCCCGGCCTCGTCACACGACCCGAAAGACGATAGGCCTAGTTAAGCACCGGAGGCCGCCGGGTGGAGAGGACGCGGGCCAGGGACCTAGGGAGGGCGATCGAGGCGCCGGAGCTCCGCCGAGACGCGTTCCAGGGCCTCTCGTTCCTCGCCGCGCTTGAGGAGGGTCCCGGCGTGGAACAGGTAACCGAGGAGCGCGAGGATCATCCGCCGTTCACTTCCTTCGCGTAGGCCCGGAGGATCGACATCCCTTTCTTCAAGTTCGCCCGCGAAGCGGCGAAGGAGAGTCGGAGGTGCGACGCACCGCGGGAGCCAAACGCGTCCCCGGGAGTGCTGATGAGCCCCCGCTGCAGCAGCGCGCCCGCGACCTCCTGGGCGGTCCCGGGCCAGGCGAACTTGGGGAACGCGTAGAACGCCCCGCTCGGAGGCACGCACGAGAGCCCCGGGATCCGGTTGAGGCCCTTGACGACGAGCTCCCGGCGGGCTCGGAACTCCTTCATCATGACCTGGGTGGCCCCCGGTCCCGCGTTCAGGCCGGCGAGCACGGCCGCCTGCGCCGGGGTCGACGGGCACGCCATCATGTGGTAGTGCAGCTTGTTGATCTCGACGGCCAGCGAGCGCGGAGCGACGAGGAATCCGATCCGCCAACCGGTCATGGCGAGCGTTTTCGAGAACGAATTGACGACGACGACGCGGTCGCCTCGTCCCCAGAACGAGGCAAACTTCCCGTCGTAGATCATCTCCTCGTATACCTCGTCGGAGACGATCGTCAGGTCGTGGCGCTCGGCCAGCTCGACGATCCGCTCGACCGTCGCCTTCGGGAAGACCCCGCCCGTGGGGTTGGACGGGCTGTTGACCACGATCGCGCGGGTCCTCGGAGTGATCCGGGCCTCGAGCTCGTCGACGTTCGGAAGGTAGTGGTTCTCCTCGTCCAGGCCATAGGCGACCGGGACGGCGCCGCAGAGGCGGGCGTGGGGCGCGTAGAGGACGAAACCGGGGTCGGGAACGAGAACCTCGTCCCCGGGGTCGTAGAGCGTCAGCGCCGTCGCCATCAACCCCTCCGATCCGCTGCCGGTGATGATCACGTTGTCCCGGTTCGTGTCGGGGTCCCGGTCGACGTATCGCTCGGCGACCTTGTCGCGGAGCGCGGAGATCCCGGCCGACGGTCCGTAGTGGTTCATCCCGTGGCGAACGGCGTCGCATAGGGCGTCGACGACCGCCGCGGGAGGTTCGAAGTCGGGTTCCCCCAAGCCCAGGTTGATCGCCCCGGGCGGAGCCGCCTCGAACATCTTGCGGATGCCCGAGATCTCGACCTCGTGAGCGCGCTGGGCGACCACGAGGGCCGCCGACCAGCCTCGACCTCTTTACCGTTGTGCCGTCCCGAGGGAGGGAGCCGCCCCGGCCCACCGGCCTCGACCGGTTTCGACCGGTTTCGGCGCCACGACGCGGTTTCCACTGGGGGGGCGAGCCGACCCGGCGTCTCACCTCGAGCGGCAGAACCGACAGAGGTGGGCGACGCTGGTCACCTTTTCTCCCAGATGGTAGCAGCGCGGGCAGAGGGGGAGGCCGCAACTCTTGCAGGCGGTCTTCTCGCCCGCGGGGTCGATCCGGCCGAGACACGTCACGCAGACCACCATGGTCGGCTTGGCCGCCGGCGCCTCGACCCGCGGTTGCTTCAGCCGCTCGACCGCCTCTCGTTCGAGCTCGGCGAGGAGATCGCTGAGGATCTCATTGGGGGGTGCCGCGAGCTTGGCCGGGATCGCCGTCGGCCGATCCGTGGCCTCGGCCCTCGCGGGCGCGGGAGTTGGACCGCCGGGCGCCGGCGGAACCGCGACGGGTGGGGTCGGTCGGATCCCGCGGGCCGGGGCGGGAGGCGGGCGGGTCGCCGGAGGCTCAGGAAGTGGGCCCGAGGCCACCGCCGTCGGGGGCGGTCGGACGGCGGCCCGAACTCCGCCTCGGTCGGAGGGGACGCTTCGGGGAGCGGCCACCGGGGGAGTCGGGGGCGGGTTTGGCGCGACGAACGCGTCGGGCGACTCTTCGATCCACGGCTGGGGGTCCGTGACCTCCGGGACCTCCGGCACCTCCGGACGCGCTTCCCGCTCCCATTCCTCGACCGGAACGATGACGTACCCCCCGGGTGGAATCGGGTTGCGACGAGCGTCCGGAGTGCGGAAATCCCCCGAGATCAGGCCGGTGACTCCGCCGCCGAGGGCCACGGTGCCGATCGCCAGACTGAGGAGCCAAAGCGGCAGGCGAGTCGAGTGACCTCCCGCGATCGAAGCGAGCACGGCTCCCACGATGAGGGCGGCGGCGGCGAGGAAGAAGAGAGGCAGGGTCTCCCGGAGGTTGAGGAGCAGCAGCTGCCGGCGCTCGCTACGCGGCCCCTCCTCGAGAGCCGCGGCATCCCGGGGGCCTAACGGTCCGTGCCAACGCCTGCCTACCGAGTTCGCCACGACCGGCCACCGGTTTCACGTGATATACGTCGTGCTCGGAGGATGAGGATATCGGTGGAGGAGCAGTCGGAAGACGGCCGAGATCGAGGGAGTTCGGCCTTGACGATCGGTCTCGTCGGGAAGGGGTTCGTGGGGGACCGGGAACCGGTCCCCCGGATCGGGGATCGCGGCCCGCCTACGGGCAGGTCGCCCCACTGCACTGCTGGACGCCGAGCGTCACGGCAGTCAACGTCGAAGTCGAAGTGCCTACGTCCCAGGTCAGGACGACGGTCCCGCCCACGGCGGTCCCGGCCTGCTTGAGATAGATCGTCGCACTGCCTCCTCCGGAGGAGGCGGTCACCTGGATCGAGATCTGGATCGATCCCGTCATCGAAGTCGTGAAGGTGTAGGTGACGATCTGGGCGAAGTCGCCGGCCGTGCAGGTGTTCGCACAGAAGTTGTTCGCCCCTGTGACGACCACTTGCGGCGCACCGGCGCTCCCCGTCGACGCCGATGGGGCAGGGTTGGACGTCGCCCCGAGCACGGTCGAGGTGTAAGTGACCCCGGTGACCGCCCCGCTCGAGCTGACAAAGTTCCCCGATGCGTTCTGCGTGCTGTTCGTCAAACCGATCGATCCGATCGTGAATCCGCCGATCAAGGCGAGGATGGTAGCTGCTGTGGCAACGTAGATCGTCCGTCCTTCAATGCGTCTCATCGTGCGCCCCTCGGGGCACTGGAAGTTTCTGAGGTTCGAGGTATTTAGATGTCGGCCCCTGCCGGCAACGCCCCACGCCGGGCCGGCGCACCGGACCTCCCGAGCGACCCTACGCCCTGGGGGGAGGGGTCGTGGGCGGAACCCCGCCTCGCCCGTACCGTCGGGAGAGGATCACCGCCGTCGTCGTCGCCAACGCGGCCGCCACGACCAGCGCGATACCGAATGGGCTCCCTCCCGGGGAGAGCGGCCCGAAGATTCCGTCGGCGCCCGGCCCCGGTGCCGCGGGGGGCCCTCCGAGTGCCTCGGCGGGCTCCCGAGTGGTCGTCGGTCCGCTCAGAGCTTCCGTGACCAAATCGACCGTCCAGGTGGTAAAGAACTCACAACTGCCGTTCGCCCGGACCGTCGGGTCGCTGCAGGGCGCCAGATAGACGAATCCATAATTGAACTCGTAATGACCAGAACTGCCGTTCAGCTGCGACCCGCTCGTCAGATGGCTCGCCCCCCAGGCACCGTAGAGCGCCTGGTAGGGCGCGCTGTCGCAGATCGTGCTCCATGCGGCAATGAGCAAGCGGTCGCCGTCGGCGATCTTCGGGTAGGCACTCTGGTTATCGGGGGGAGTCACGTTGATCCCCCCGGCCCAGTCCTTCGAGTTGTTCGCCAGACTGTCGTAGAGCCCGGAATACCAGTTACTGAGGGTGGCGTTGGAGTTGATCGTCGTACAGACGGGGATCTCCGTCGCCCGCGCGGCTCCATCGGGGAGCGCGGAGGCCGCGCCCACGGGAAGCAGGACCAGGGCGAGCCCCAGAACCAGGACCGCCCCGCGAGCGTGAAGATGCGCCGACAACCGTCGCGTGGAAACTCCCCCCGCCCATCCGTGAGGGGCGCACGGGTAGTTGAAGGACCACCCCGCGCGCGCCGGCGTGGGCCATCGCCGGAACGATATTCCCGACCCTAGGCGCCTCGCTTCCAAAGAGACTTGTAGCCGGGCCGCTCCGCATCTCCGGGGATCTCGCGGATGACCGTCACGGTAGTCGTCGGCGCGCAGTTCGGCGACGAGGCGAAGGGGAAGATCACCGACTATCTCGCGGCCGACGCTCGGTACGTCGTCCGAACCGGCGGCGGCCCGAACGCCGGCCACAGCATCCACCTGGCCGAGGGATCGGTCGTGCTCCATCAGCTGGCGTGCGGAGTGCTCCGTCACGGAGTCACCGGGGTCAGCGGGCCCGGGATGGTCATCGACCCGTTCCGGCTCGAGGAGGAGATCCGGGAGCTCGAGGGGAAGCACTTGCTCAAGGGGACGATCCTCCTCAGCGAGCGGGCGCACGTACTGCTCCCGATCCACCAGATCGAGGATGCCTGGGAGGAGGAGGTTCGTTCGGCCGCCTCTCCGAAGGGCGGAGTGGGGACGACGCGCACGGGCATCGGACCCGCCTACGCCGACCGGGCCGGGCGATGGGGGATCCGGATGGCCGATCTGGCCCGACCCGCGATCCTCTCGGAACGGCTGGACCTGTTGTACGCCAGCAAGGGCCACCTCAAGGGATTGCCGCCGAAGGATGAGCTCCAGACCCGACTCGTCGAGGTCGGGGGCCGGTTGGCCCCGATGATCCGCGCCACCGAGCCGCTCCTCTGGGAGGCGATCGCGAACGGCGAGAACGTCATCCTGGAGGGGGCGCAAAGCGCTCTCCTGGACGTGGACTTCGGGACCTATCCGTACGTCACCAGCAGCCACCCGACGAGCGCCGGGGCGCTCATGGGCTCCGGCATACCGCCGCAAGAGCTCGATGAGGTGCTCGGCGTGACGAAGGCGTACTGCACCCGGGTCGGGGCCGGACCGTTCCCCACGGAGGTCGGCGGAGAGGTCGGCGAGTACCTGCAGCGCGAAGGCCACGAGCGGGGCGCGACGACCGGGCGACTTCGGCAGGTCGGTTGGCTCGATCTCGTCCTCCTCCGCTATGTGGCGAAGTTGAACGGCTTCACGTCGCTCGCCGTCACGAAGGTCGACGTGCTGGGCGGATTCGACGAGGTGCCGGTGGCGGTCCAGTACGTCACTCCCCACGGCGACACGCTGACCGATTACCCGCCGGCGATCGCCGAGGACCTCGCCGGGGTCCAGCCCGTCTACCAGAAGTTCCCCGGATGGCCGAAGTTCAACGAGCGGCTCAAGGAGCGGCTCCGAACCGACGGCGCTCACGCCCTCCCGTCGACGCTCCGGCGATTTCTCGCGTTCGTCGCGCAGGAGACTCAGGTGCCGGTCGAGTACGTGAGCTTCGGCGCGGACCGGGACGATACCCTCTGGCTCGGCCGGGGAGCACCGGCCCGTTCGGCGGGCGCGGATCTCCCGGCCTGGAGCGGCTGAACCTCCGCTCCCGCGGGCCGGAGAGCGCAGCGTGGGGATCGACCCGTTCCTCTACGTCGCCTTCGGGGCAGGTTTCCTTCTCGGCCGGATCCCGCACCGGCCGAACCCGTGGATCGGCCGAGCCACCCTCGCCACGGTAGGGGCGCTGATCTTCTTCCTGGGGTCGGAACTCGGCTCGATCCCGGGGTTCGATCCGGTAACGGAGGTTCCCGCCGGCCTCGGCTTCGCCGGTCTGATCGTCGGGTTCACTATGGCGATCGCTCTCGTGCTCCCGAAGCGGCCGGCACCCCCGGACCGCGGCGTCGCGGAGCCCGAACGACCGGCTCCGGCCTGGATCCTCTTCGTCCTGGCGCTCGTCGCCGGATTCGTGGTGGGCCGAGGGACGAGCCTACCGTCGGCCTCCCTCCTCACGGCTTCGCTCTATCTTCTTCTGGGGCTCGTCGCGTACGATCTGCGCCTATCGAAGAGCGGACTCTACCGACTCAGGGCCCCGCTCACGGCGGCGGTCGGTGGAGCGATCGCCGGCGCGGTCGCGTTCGAGCTCCTGCACCCGGTGGGGTGGGTGCCGGCGTTCGCGACCGCGTTCGGGTTCGGCTGGTACTCGCTGGCCGGACCGCTCCTCACGGCTCAGTACGGCGCGTCCCTCGGGCTGCTGGCGTTCCTGACGAACTTCCTGCGCGAGGACCTGACGATCCTCCTCTCCCCCTATCTGGGGAGGCGGGTCCGGGCCGAGGGATTGGTCGCGATGGGAGGGGCGACGTCGATGGACACGACCCTCTACTTTGCCGTGCGATATGGGGAGCCGAGAGGCGACCCGGCGAATGGGACGATGGCCCTGGCCTCTGGGCTCACCCTCACGGTCACCGCCAGCCTGGTCCTCCCGATCCTGTTGAGCCTCGGCCGGATGTGAACGCCTATTAGGGCGCCCGAGCGTCCGAGCCGCGTCGCGCGGGCTCGTAGTCCAGCGGTTAAGACGTCGCTCTCACACAGCGAAGACCGCCGGTTCGAATCCGGCCGAGCCCATCGGCGACGAAACACTCCGATTCCGCCGGGAACCGTCTCCGGCGGCCCTAACGAACGCGTCGGAGCCCGGGACGGTCGAAGTCGGTTTTCGGTTGGGAAAGGGTTGTGCCCGCCCGCGCGCCGGCTCGCTTGGGAGCCGGCGCGACCTCACATCAGGTGATGGTGATCCGCTGGATCGTGGCTCCGTTGCCCAAGGTCGCCATGTTCATCGACGCGGCGGCGGCGCCGTGCCAGTGGCCCGCGACATTGTACGCGTCGGCCTCGGAGAACACCTCGAAGAACATGTCGATGAACAACATGTAGTGGTGGGTCCGCACCATGTTGGTCCCGTTCGTCCACATCTGGTAGGACGTCTTGGTACCCCAGGCGAAGGACGACCCGAAGCCGGGAGCGTTGGAGCCGTATTGGCCGGTGTTGTTGAACAATGGGCCCGTGGTGTTGGTGCAATACGCTCCGCTGTAGTTGTAACACTCCGTGTAGTTCCACCAACTCGATTCGTTGTAGCTTTCGACGGAGCTGAAGTTGCTGTACCAGCTCCCGTTCTGCAGGTCGACCACGTAGGCCTGTTCCTCGAAAATGACAGCGGCGTACGCGAGGCAGAAGGCGTAGTTGTCGGTCCCGTAGGGCGGGTTGTAGTTGATGTTCACTTTCGCCGGGCAACCGCCGACCGTGTACACCTGGCTCCGGGCCACTTGAACCGTCCAGGCGGAGTCGATCGAGCGATTCCCGACCAGCCCGGCCTTGAGCGGGATCCCGACGTAGAGATCGTTGTAGGTGTAGATGCCGCTGTCCGCGCCCACATATCCCACGGATTTCGGACAGACTTTGGCCGATACGCTCTCGGATCCGTTGATCGCGCCGGTGAGGGGGGACCACACCCATCCGGGTCCGTGCTGCTTGTAGCAGCCCTGCATTTGCGGGAACGAACGGGCCATGCTCGCCGTCCCCTTGTAGGGAGCCTTCATGACCACCGCGTTCGGGTGCACCCCCACGCCAGCGCTCATCGGGCTCAACACCATCAAGAGCGTCACCGAAAGGGCAAATCCGGTCGTCCCGACGGTCAGCGATCGTGCCGTCCGTGCTCCCCAGCCCCGCATCCGGTCCGGCGCTCGTTCCGCATCGTCGCTCGTTCTCCCGTTCTTCCTCATCGCTAGTTTCCCCCGACCCCCGTCGGCGGCCTCGTGCTCCGAACCCTCACGCTCACTCGATTCGACACGGTCCACCTCCAGAGTTCCCTCGGCACTCGCAGCGACCTCGACCGGACGTTAAATGGTTCTGAAATGTCTCGGGGGCTCTGGGGAAAATTTCTGCTTGACCGTTCCCATTTCTTGCAACGGGCGAGAGAAACAGGACGGCGCCCTTATCTCCGGTAACCCGTCCGGTCGTTGAGGGCCTCATCGTGACGCTGGACTGGGAGATCTACGACCAGCTCCTCCGTCGGACCGAGAGCCCCATCTGGGGCCGGTTCCCCCGACCGCCGACGGCGGAGGTCGCCTCGCGCCTCCGGGTGTCGCCGAACACGGTCTGGCGGAAGCTCGGCGACTGGCGTCGACGCGGATTCTTGAGGGGTTACATCATCCTGCCCCACCCGAACCTACTTCAGGCGGCCATCACCCGGTACACGGTCTCCGCCACCGACCCCATCGCGAAAGCTCGGTTGCTGAAGGATCTCGAGCTCGTGGAGGGCGTCATCCTCGCCGTCAACGAGGTTGGGGTCAAGCTCGCGGTGATCGGCGCGACCGAGCTCAACGACGGTCCCCACCGGCTCCGGGAGCTTCTTCGGCGATTGCCCGGGACCGCGGTGGTGAGTCCACCGCACCGCGCGTGGCTTCCGCCCTGCGAGGGAGAGCTGACCGGGGAGGACTGGCGGCTCCTGACGATCGTACGGAACACTCCGGAGGCGCCGGTCACGCGGCTCGCGTCGAGGATGGGACGATCCACCAAGACCGTCTCCCGCCAGTTGGCCCTCCTTCGAAGGTCGCACCGAATGCTCTCAATGTGGTTGGAGGACTGGTCGCATTTCCCGTCGCTCGTGGCCGGCTTCACCTTGAGGCTGGAGCCCGGGGCCGACCCCAACTACGTACGGAGGGAGTTCCACGGGATGGTCCCCGGATGCCAGGAGCGCGCGTGGTTCGATTTCCCGCCCGGCGAACCCGGCCGAGGGCTGACCTACATGGTCGAGATCGCCACGACCGCGGAGATCGACACCGTGGTCCAGGCGGGACTCCGAATCCGTGGCGTGGCCAGGGTGGAGAACAACTTCCGCGTGGCGGACCGCGACTACCCGACCTGGATCGATCGCCGGATCGAGCTCCTCCGACGCGGTCGGGCGGTCTCCTGAGGTGAAGATGGATCGCTCACGAGGTGCCGACCCTGCTCGAGCCATCGCCCACGCTCGTCGAGAGCCGGCCCATCCGACGGGAGCCGACACCGTGATCTTCGACCTGTTCCATACGCTCGTCAACCCGGAGGAGTTCCTCCCGGACTCCCATCTTCGGGCGGACCGGGAGGAACT
>Ga0210384_10002161_pt1 | contig 24610 bp, 46 predicted proteins | sample IncBWH2MmetaG_FD_160574 | JGI IMG/M metagenome (GOLD analysis project Ga0210384, IMG submission 160574) | Forest soil microbial communities from Barre Woods Harvard Forest LTER site, Petersham, Massachusetts, United States - Inc-BW-H-2-M | ecosystem: Environmental > Terrestrial > Soil >...
ATTCCTCGGCCGGGCGTACTGGACGCTCGACTCGCAATTTATCCACTGTCGCGATCAGTCGCGGTACGAGCGTGCGGGCAGCGCAAACAAATGCTGCATCGCCTGGCTCTACGAACTCCACATCTGCGACCGGCTCACCGTGGCGCATGATGACGTCAAGTGTTCCGTGGCCGCGCTGCGGCCTATGCTCCCACGGCCCCGGCGTCGCCTTTTCGCACAGCGCTCGCGCTGCCTCGATCTCGTCGTCAGTCAATTGCACGTCGCTCATCGTGGGTGCTTCTTCGCGTAGGCGACTGCGCAGATCGCGTGCGTAATCGACATGCCGAATTCCTTGTGGAGCAATCGCGCCGGTTCGTCGGGATGATCTTCGATCGCCATCCGCGCGAGCTCGACCTGATCGTCGGTCAGATGCACTTCTTGGCGTTGATCCATCAGATACGTGGGCATTAGTCGATTACGTCCTCGAGTGGCGGCCACTCGCCGTTCACGCTGCGCTCGGTCTTCGCAGATGGCAGGTTGTTCCAACACGTGCTCTCGATCATCCGATCGTCGTCGGGCGGTTCGATCGTCACGACAGGCGGTTTCTCCTCGATCGTCTCGACGAGGCGCTCGTCGTAGCTCTCGGGCCACGCCGTGCCGCGATCGAAGATCGCGCGGGCCTCGGCCTCGGTCGCCGCCTTGATCGTCCGCTCGTAGACGACGCGCTGCACGCGCTCGACGCCGATCTTGAAGCGCGGCAGCGGATGGCAGCGATCGCAGTCTTCGTTGCCGCAGAGGACGTCTTGATCGTCGCTCACGTCCCACTCCTTCCGATCACTGCCGCACCTCGTGGCAGAGCCCGCACTCCTGATAATGCTTCGTCGTCTCGTCCCAGCAGTCGAAGCGGATCTTGTCCTCCCAGATGTGCGAGCACCCGACGATGAACTTCGGCTGGCGCACGCGGCTGTTGTTGCCGAGATCGCGTACGCCCTGGCGGGTGAGCTTATCTGCCGGCATGTCGCTCTTTCTTGTGCGCGGCGCGGATCGCGTTCAACGATTCGCGCGTGAGCGAGAGCTCGACGCGAGCACCTGGGAGCAGCACGCCTCGCGGCACGACGCTCTTGAGCCCGTCGACGATGAGATCAACGATCTGTTTGTCGTCGATGAACGGGACACCATCGCGGTCGTCATCGATCATGACGAGGTAGTCGAGCTTGACGCGGGCGATGCGCTTCACCGCGGCGCTCCGATCGCGTGCGCGTACGGCGACGCCCGCCCGACGCGACGCGTGTCCTGGCAGTTGAAGCACAGCCGCACGCGCCGGCGCTGCCCCGCCCAGCGGTAGGGCACGATCGAGCTGCACGCGCGGCAGACGTCGTCACCGCAGCCCCAGCACGTGACCAACGAGCTCGCCGGCGCGCCGTAATTCGGCGCGGCCTCGCAGTCGATCGAGTCGACGACGGAGCAGCAACGATCGTTCATGGTGTCTTTCTGCCCCCGACGATCAGCTTGGCCCAGCACGCGAAGCAGACCCAGATCCCGCCGGCACCGCCCGCCCCGCCACCGCCGAGATAGTGGATCCGGTGCTCGTGCCGACAGATCAAGAGGCCAGGATCGTCGGCGAGGCCGGCAACGTCACCGACGGGCGTTGGCGTGATCGCGGTCGGCGTGTATGGCGAGCTCGCGCCGTTGTCGCCGAGGAGCACGCGCTCTTTCTTCATGGCGACGTCTCCTCCGCACGCTCGGTGATCCGCAGCGCGACGACCTTGCCGTCGCCGTGCTTGATCGCGAGATCGAGTCCGTACGGGAAGCACATGTTGAGGAACATCTTCGCTCGATCGGCTGACGCTCCGGTGCGGACCTGGATCATCGACGGATGTGACCGCGGCCGCTCGGCGTCCTCCCAGCCGTAGTGCGTGACCTCGGGCGCGTAGTCGTCGCCGAGAATTTCTTCGACGAGCACGGGGATCGTTGGCTCGTCCGATCCGTGCAGCTCGACCCACCGCTTCTCGCCGGGATTCCAGTAGGCGATTTCACCGGCGCGCGGGCCGCTCTTGGACGTGCGGCGCGTCGCCCACAGTTTCCAGGTGCGACCGACGATGATCGTCATCTGGGTCGGATCGCGCGGGTACTCGACGAACTTGCCGTCGCTCACCGTGGCGGCTCCTCGTCGTCGAAGCAGAAGCTCGTCGCCGGGAACGCGTGCCAGTCGTGCGAGAGCACGACGCCGCCCCTCGGCACGTCGAGCACGAGTCCGTACTCGTCGAACTGCGCGAGCACGTGGCCCGGCGGCACCGGCTCGCTCGGCGGGTTCGTGCATAGCTTCGGATCATCGATGATGAGTGCCGTCTTGCCGCGCAGATGCTCGACGGTACCGACGTAGGTCGCGTGCCTCACGGCCACACCGCGTGCTCTGTTGCCCACCGCGCGTAGTTCCGCTCACCGGGCTGCTGCTTGCTCATCCACTTCTGGATCTCGGCGTCGACTTCGGGGCTGGCAATGTCGAGCAGATAGCCGAGGCGCCCACCCCCGGCGTACGCGCGGATGTGCAGCACGATCACCTCGCGCATCTTCGACGTCAGCGCGAGCCAGAGGCGGTTGTCCTCGGTGAGTATTTCGGCCACCGGTACGTCGATCTCGAAGGTGCCACGCGTCTCGCGACGGTACGTCTTCGGCGACTTGCCCTGAGTGGTGTCGACGATCTCGACGATATCAACTTTCATCGCGGCCATGCCTCCGTCTGCCCCGGCAATCGAATGTGCTCGATGAAGACGTACGTTGCTGCGCCTCGCCTCGCCTCGGTCTCGTCGATGATCTCCCAGTAGCCGGACCCGCCGTTCTTGCTGACCTTCCCGTGGAGCCACGTGTTCGATAAGTAGAATTCGCACGCATCGCCGGGCTTGAGCGCTTCGATCTTCGCGAGCCAGCCATCGCTCACTCCGTTGACGCGATCTGCGTTGCGGTGCACACAGGCGGCGGTATGTTCTCCGGGCTGTGTGTACCTGTTGCACGTGCAGACGTAGCCGGGTTGAGCGGCCTCGCGTGTGGCGCTGGTCTTCTGTGTGCTCCATCGCGCGCGCTCGAGTTCGGCTTCGGTCGGTGGATCGTACTCGTTGGGTCGATCGATCACGATCCAGCTCGGCTCTCGATTGCTGAGCTTCACGATCGCCTCGGCGAACTGTCGCGTCATCGCCTGGTGGCTCGGCAAGTCGTGCTCACCTCGATCGGCGAGGAACTTCCGCGCGGCCGCGACGGTGACCTCGAGACGTTGGAGTTCACCCGGGCCGACGTCCCAGCGATTCGACTCTGGCGGCAGCTCCTTGAATTCGGGCTGCTTCACCGTGTAGCCAGCCGCGCGCGCCGCATCGATAACCAGCTTCGTGGCCTCGCGCATCTTGCGATCGAGAGAGCGAAGTTCTCGATTGATCTGCCGCCCGCGCCACGCGGTGATCGTCCGCACCAGGTCAACCGCGTCGTCGTGCGAGAGATCGGCGAGGAGCCACACGTCATCGAGGTGGAAGGCACGATCGTGCCGGTTCACGTTCAAGCGGACGTGGAGCTTGTCGTCGACCTCGAACGCGATCACACCGCGGCCGTAGCCGAGCTTGGTCGACGGCACCTCCGACACGGCGGCCTGGAGAGTCGACGCCGCGTCGCCGGCGGCCGGATCGCACTCGGTGGGGCTGGCGTACTTGCCGTGCGCGTACCAGCCGCATTTCGGGCACACGTCGTGATCTTTTTTCGTTATCGGCGTCGTCACGGTTTCTCCTCCGTCGGCGTCCTCATCGGCACACCACGTCTGGCCAACGATCTGTCGCGTGCTTCTTGTACGTCTCGTGCGCGGCGCGCACGTGCGTGAGCACCTGATCGAGTGGCATCTTCGTCGCGAACGCGAGCCGCGCTCCGACCATGAGGAAGATCCCGGCGCTCATGTGATCGTCAAAGTCGAGGCGATCGTGCCACGCCCTAGCGAGCGCCTGAAGTTCATCGAGCAGGGCCGTGAGTTCATCCTTCGACAGCTTTGGCCTATTCATCTCTGGCTCCGCTCGACGCGCTCGATCGCGGCCATGATTGCCTTCGTCATCGTGATCGCTCTCATCTCGCCGATGTCGGAGTTCTTGAGCGTCGCGAGCACGGCGTCGGCGATCTCGATGTCGCGGCGGTGGTCGACCGGGTCACCGATCAGCTCCTCGCGGAAGTCGTTGACGGCGGCGCTGGCGTAGTCGGAGGCGACGGCCGCGGCGGAGCGAAGGCGCTCTGGATCTCCGGCGTAGCTATGCCGCAGCTCCTTCGAGAGGGCGCGAACGCGCACGAACTCGGCCGCCCATACGGCGCGCTCGAGCTCGGTGGAATGCTCGGAGAAGTCGTCGCCGCTCTGCTGCGTCTTGATCAGGACGCGAGGGCGTCGTCCTCGCAGGTCGTGGAGTCGCTCGATCACCTTGTCGGTGTGTGTCGGCTCCTCGTTGCTGACGACGGCCGCGGCGATGTCAGCCTCGGCCAGCATCTCGCGGATCGCGGCGGCGATCGTGCTCTTGCCGGCGCCCTGCGCGCCGCGGACGGTGATCTCGATGATCGGGTGCTCGACGTCGCTCATGGCTGACCTCCCAGCGCCTTCTCGAGTTCTTTCGGATCGATGACTTTGTTCTGCACGAGCAAGCGGATGAGGGCGGAGAGCTGCGCCGACGTCTCGAGAGTCCACGTGTCGAGCGTGCTGTTGCGGACCTCGTTGCCTGCCGCCGCCGGATTACACGTGTGGTAGCCCATGTTGTTGCGACCGCCGCACGCACCGCAGTACGGCGTCGGCGCCGCAGTTGGCGACGCTTTGTTTTTGGCAGCGTCGGGGAGTGTTGGATCGGGAACGAGTACGCCCTCGCGCACCAGCCGGCCGAGGCCGGGCAGGACGTCGTCCGCCTCGCGCGCAGCTTGCTCGATCTTATTCGCTTCGGCGGAGGCGTCTGTTTTTGGAGTAGGCGCTTCGTTCTTGTAACCAGGCAAGAAGGCAACGCCGACCGTCGGCACACGCGCTGGCTTCCACGCGAGGCCGCAACCTTGGCAGACATGCGTCTCATGCGCCTCCGTCGCGAAGCGGCCCTCGTCGATGTGGAGCACGCCACACTTCTCGCACGGCAGACGCATCGGGATCGGGATCTTGCGGACCTCGGCGGCCGCGACGGCGGCGATGTTCACCCACGCGTCCTTCTGGCGCTGGTGGAGGTTCTCCCAGCAGGGGACGCCGACCGCGGTCGTCCACCACTCGGTGTAGAGCTTCTCGGCGAGGACGAAGAGGGCGTGCTTCATCGTAGTCCGTCCTTGAGCTTGCTATGGGCCGTCGGCCATGGCGGAGCCGCGGGCGCTTCCTGCTCGCGATCTTGCCGCCGCCGCATCAGCTCGCGATCCGCCGCGTCCTGCTCCCACTGCTGGTACTTGTACCCGGCGGCCTCGATCACCGTCATCCCGACGTTGGTCGCGAGCCACTGCACGATCGACGATGCGACGTACCAATCGCGCGCGCTCGGCAACGTCTTCTCGTCGAGGATTCGCGACAGCTCGAGATCGCCGACGAGCTTCTTCCACGCGTCGTGGATCTTCGCCTCGCGCGGGTTGTGGCCGTTGGTGACACGATCATGGTGCGCGCCGATGTAGCGCCACTCCTTGGTGCGGGCGAGCACCGCCTTCGCCACGCACGTCGAGTAGACGTGGGTGCAGTGCGGGCACTCGACGTCGCCGGACGCACGGTTCCAATCAGCGCGCTCGACGCGCTCCTGATCGATCTTGTTCGGGCGCGACAACTCGACGATCGCATGCGCGAACGAGACGATCGTCAGCGAGTCCTCGGCGCGATCGCGCCCCAGCTCGCCGCGAACGCCAGCGTGGATCCGCTTGGCCAGCTCGATTGCGTCCCTCGTCGAGTCCATCACGGTACGTACTCCCTGAGCACGTAGTTGTCGGGCACGGCCTTGAAGAAGCGCGCGGCGTGATCGCCGGAGTACGTCGCGTTGAGCGCCGCGACGATCGTGTCGACGTAGTACGCGTCGACGTGGTCGGCGATGAGCTTATCGTCCGAGGCGCCGAGTTGCTCGCGATCGAAATTGTCGACGGAGATGATCTTCACGGCGCTTCCTGACGCGGGCCGAGACGATCCACCTGCCGGAGACGCAGCCCCAGCTCGCCCAAGATGTCGACTAGCTCGAGCTTGGAGTTGTGAGGCATCTGCGACGCGCAGACGATCAGGATGGCGTGGCCAACGAGATCGCCGACGCTCTCCGTTGCCAGCTTCTGGAACTTGTTCATGCGACGATCTTCCTCTCCAAATTTCACGATTTCCTCCGCGGCCGGATCGACACGCCGATCTGACGGAGCTGTCGCGCGACGGTGACGACGGTGCCGCGACGGATCGGATCTGGTACGAGCAGTCGCAGCTGGGGATCGTCGAAGTCAGCCGGATCGCGCATGTCCCGCTCGTCCTTGTCGCCGATCGGTAGCCGATCGAGCAGGAGATCGAGCGCGACCAGCTCTTCTTCGACGAGCATGCCGACGAGATCTTCCGGTGATGGACGTAGCTCCATCAGCGGGCGATCGACGATCATCGGTGGACGCTTGTCCGCCATCACGCGATCTGCCTCCGGCCCTCGGCGGTGATCTCCCAGCGCGAGGCGCCATTGCTCGGCGCGTGGCGGACGAGGCCCCGCTTCTTGAGCCTGCCGAGCAACATCTGCGCGGCGTAGTCGCCGCCGCCGTTGGACGAGATGACGTGTCCCCGCTTCAAGTCGCGCCACACGGCGGCGCCAACCGTCGTGGCGTCGACCGGGCCGTGCGCGGCGAGGTAGCGGAGCACGCGGAGCGTGGTCGACTCGCCGTTAGCCACGTGTCGATCCTCCGATCTTCTGCATCTTCGTGCGCCGGCGCAAGATCGCGCGCACGAGGTCCAGTACGTGTGCGTGCTCGATCTCGGTCCAGGATCGATCTCCGATGCCGTAGACAAACTGGCGTAGGACGAGGACGTCGTGTGGGATCTTCACGGCGACACATCCAACGCGCGCAAGCGAGCCAGCTTCCGCGGCCAGCCGTGGTAGTCCCACGTCCGCATCTGCTCCGCGGCCGCGACGCCGCGATGGATCTCGACGTACTGCGCGGCCTGGGCGATCGGCCTCACGTAGATCGCCGGGTAGTCGCCGAACTGCGTCGCGGTCGCGTCGACGATGTGGTCGTCGACCACGCACCACGCGTGATCGGACGGGTGCCGCGCCTTCCACGCGAGGACCTCCTTGGCGCGCCGCCCGCCTACCCCATCGAGGAAGTAGCCCATGCGGAGCGCGTCCGGATCGAGGAGACGAATCGCGATCGTGACGGCGGCGCGGCCGCACTCGCCCTTGAGATCGAGGTACTCGGCGTCGGGCTCGATCTCGCGTCGAACCAATACCGCGACAGCGATCGCGTCTCGCAGCTCGATCGAGGCGCTCGCGACGCGCGAGGTCTTGTACGTGCGCGAGGTCTTCCAGCGCGCGAGGCCGGCGGCGAGGCGGAGCTCGGCGTCTCGGATCGACGTCACACGCGCTTCCTCTCCGCGAGAGCCCACGCATCGATCGCGTCGTTGATCTTCTTCCGCGCGTCCGGTAGCTCCCACAAGATGCTCGCGATCCGCTGCTTCAGGCGGCGGAGCTTGGGCGCGGCGTAGGGGCCCTCGCGCAGCTCCCTCGCGATCAGGGCGTGCGTAGGACTGCAGGCTCGGGCGGTGAACGGCTGACCGCACTGGCCGCAGATGAACCCGCGCTTCTTGGTCACGACGTCCGCTCTGCTTTCGTCCGCACGATCGCGGCGACGTCGTCGTAGCGGACGACGAGCAGCTCCTCGCCGTCGATCGTGAGGGTCACGCCGCTGAACTTGTGGAGCGCGACCAGCCCGCCGGCTCCGAGCATCGAGCAGGCGTCGTTGTCGAGCGGGGGCGGTCCCATGTCGAGGACCTCGGCCATTCGAAGTGAATCCTCGCGATCGATCGCCGATCGCCAGGGCGGGGCGACGATCCGAACCACGAGGTGGCCGGGCATCGCGTCGATCGCGTAGTCGCCGACGTACGCGCTCATCGCGGGACCTCCCGTAGCACGGTCACGATCTTCGCCATCGCCCGCACGGCGGAGTTGCCCTGACTCCGCTTGGGATCGCGATGCTGCTCGAGCGCTTCGGCGATCTTCGGCCAGTCGAAGGTCGACGCGCGCGCCTCGTTGCGAATCTCCGCGAGCCAGCGCGCGGCGCTGACCTGCGCTGGCCGGAGCGGGTGGCCGGCGATCATCTGCGAGATCTTCGGCCGCCGGGCCTTGCCCACCATCCACTGCGCGCCGTACTTCGCCGGTCGCCGGCGCATCCCGTTGTCGCGCGCGATCCGCTCGGCGACGTGGCGCGCGAGATCGGCCGACGACCACATCGATTCGAAGTAGAGCCGGCCGATCCAGGCGCGCACGGTCGTCGTGCGATCGGGATCGATCTCGACGCACCAGAGGCGCAGCGGCGGGGTTCGTGGGTTGCTCATCCGGCCCACCCCCCGCCGAGATCGGCGGTGTGCTTGTGGATCGTGTGATCGTTCTTGGCCGCCTGCTCGCTCGCCCGCCACTCGCCGGCCTTGCTGCACTGGCAAACGTAGCGAAAGCGCCGCGCGATCGGCGGCTCGCCGTCGTCCTCGATGAATGCCTTGGCGTGCTGGTTCATCTGGATCCCACCGCCGCCCTGCGCTTGCCGATGCCGAAGAAGCGTCGCAGCTCTCGCGCTCCCTTCGGATCGCGCATCGTGATTACCGCGCTGAGCGCCTCGACGACCTTGATCGCGCAGCTCGTGCACAGGTGCGCGGTGAAGTCAGCGCCGCGGACGACAAACGGCGAGTAGACGGGAGGTGGTACGGGCTGCCCGATCTGGACGAGGTGCCGGCGGTGCTCGCGATCCGTGCAGCCCGAGCACGAGAGGCGCTTGTCTTCCTCGCGGTGCTCGGCGGTGATGCTCACGACTGGGACTTCTTTCCGGCGATCAGTGGCAACTCGCAGCGGGGACAGATCGGACCGATGAACTTCGTGTTGCAGTAGCGACACGGCTTCTCGCGCTCGGCCCAAGCAGCGAACGCGTCGTCGGTCATGCCGGCGCGGTAGCCGCTCATAGGTCGCTATCTGTCCCGACGACGAGCGTCTGCTCGGTCACCCGGAGCACGCGCTGATCGATGTTGCCGTTCCCCATCGCGCGCGCGTAGCGCAGCGCCGTGGCGTAGTCCGCGAACAGCCGCGGCTCCATGAACGAGCCATCTTCGAGCGCCTTGTCCTCGAGCACGAGGTAGACGTCCTTGCCGCGGGCGTCGCTGAACTCGGAATACGCGTGGCGCTCGACGAGCGCGTCGATCTCGTCACTGTTCATGCCGAGGCCGCGGACGACGCGCGCGCCGGCCCACGTCTTGGGTAGTGGCCGACGTGGTGGCTTCTTCTTGCCTCTCATGACTTGACGACCTCCGGCGGGTTCACGACGTCGAACGGATCGATGACCATGGCGCCGATGCCGCGAAGCGCCTCGCGCACGCGCGAGAGGACTTCTTCGGCGGCGCGGTTCCGATCGAGCAGTTTCTCGATGGCCGCGATCACGCCGGCGACGTCGATCACGCGCGCGCCATTGCGGACGCTGAGGAGCCGATCGATGTGATCGATCAGATCGACGAGCTCGCCGCTGTGCGCGGCACTGGCCGCAAGCTTCTGATCCGATTCAAAGGCGGCGACGGCGTGCTTTTGCTTCATTTCGGCGAACTCTTCTTTGAGCTTTGCCAGATCGGCGATCGCCAGCGCGTGCTTTTTGTAAAGCGCCGCCGCCTCGCTCGCGACGACGGCGCTCACACCGAATGGACCGAATAGCTCCCCGCGGAGCGCGAGACGGACGTCGTCGAGCTTTCGACGCTCTTGATCATCCGCAGCGCTCGCATCTCGTAATGCCGCCGTTTGTTCGACGAGGGCGAACAGATCTCGGCCCAGGTGAGCCCAGCTGGCCATCTCGCCCTGTCGGCCGCCGCCGCCGACGAGGGACCAGCCATCCCCCTGCGGCTGAACCTGGGCGCACGGCGATCCGGGCGGTGCCGCGCAGACGGGGCACTCGACGTTGCGGGCGGCCAGAACGAACTCCCCGTCATAGATCTTCGTACTCTTGTCGCCGGCGGCCTCGCGCGTGAGTCGTCCGATCGCGCGCGCGGACGTCTCTCGCGCGGATCGGACCTCTCGCAGCTCGCACTCGAGTAGATCGACCTCGCCAAGAAGACTCTCGATCGCGTCGTTGGCCTCTACCAACTCGGGCGCCTCCCAGTGGGGCAAGTCGACGAGCTTTCGCCACGCGTAGCGCTGCTCCGACGTAGATCGCGACGTCTTGGGCTCGGGCGGTAGATGCTCGATCCCGATCCATTCGACGTCCGGGGCCGCGGCGGCGCGCACGCGACGGATCAACGTTGGATCGCGGTGGACGTTGCCCTGGTATTCGACGATCTGCTGGCCGTCGGCGTCGCACGCGGCGACGTTCCCGTTTCGGAACACGATCATGTGGCGGATGCGGGCGTCGATCGTCACGGCATCCCCGCGATCGGCGTCCCCGCCGGCCCGGCGATCGCGCCCTCGCCGCGATTGGCCCCCCGCCACGGATCCGCGGGCAGCCAGATCGGCCGCGGATGTCGCGGGCCGGGGTTGTCCGACGCGCGCAGGTACTCGGTCCCGGCGTAGACGACGGCCTCGACGCGGCGGCGAAGATTCCAGTCGGCGACCTGCTCGCGGGTGGCCGCGTAGCCGATCAGTGCGAGCAGATCGATCACGCTGTCGATCACCGCGTCGTGGACCAGCGCGAGATCGTCCTTGGCCGCGCGCGCGTACGCTCGACCAAAGCCGCGCGGCACGCGCCAGATCTCGTTGAGGACGCGGATCGTGGTGAAGCGCTTCATGGCGCAGTTGCCTCCCTCATGCGCGCGAAGATCGCGTCGCGCTCGTCCTCCGCCATCGCCGCGAGGCGCGCGATCGCGCCATTGGCCGCCGACTCGATCAGCGAGATCAAATAGGTGGTGACGAGATCGATCCGCTTGTCCCGCGCGTCGTCACCCTTGGTCGCGACAATCTGGTCGACGATGTCGCCGGCGAGGGCGCGGATTTGATCTCGACGGGTGATCGCCGCGGTGTTGACGCCGCGAGGATGCGTGACGACGCGTGATCGCGTCATGGGTCACGCCTCGGCGTAGAGAAGTCGGCCGACCGGCGCCGGGGGACAGATCGCGACGCGGGTGGATCGCCGCGATCTGATCCCGATCTGTCCGGCGCGCGTTGGGGAGCGCTCGCCGGAGAGCACCGGTCGGCCGAGACATTGATCTTTCGGTCGAGGTAAAAGCGGACGTCACGCTTCACGTCACACGCCTCGGTGGCTTCCCGTTGAGCGGCAGCTCGGTCTGATCGCCGCCAACGACTGGTGGCACCGGTGACGGAGGCGGTGCCGAGCTGAGGTTCAGGATGTCTCGGGCCCAATCGGTGATCGTCTTGCCTGAACGCCGCGCCGCGCGCTTCCAGGCTGTGAGCTCCTTAGCCGTGAGCTTCGCTTGGAAGAGATGAGATCGCTTCGCGGTCACGAAGGATGAGTATTACGAGGTAATACTTGTTGTCAAGCAATGATCGATCGTGTTACCGGTTGAAGAGATCGCTATGTGCTGGTGGAAGCATGACGACGACCATCCTCCTCCAACTCGGATTCGCAGCAGCGGCGATCACGCTCGAGATCGCCTTCGCGCTGCGAAGCAGAGGCGGTAAGTCATGAAGCGCGACCTGGATTGCGTCGAGCTGCCCGACGGCTGGACGATCGAGGTGCTCTGGCCCGAGCAGAGGTTCAGGTTCGCCGTGATCACGTCGCCGCCGCCCGGTCGATACGGCGCCACGCTCGACTTCGAGCAGCGCGGTTTCCGCAGTGGCTTCAACTGCACGAGCGGTCGCTTCGAGGGCGAGAAGATCACGCGGCGCGGGTTCGAGCGCAAGCAGTACAAGGGCCGCGGCTGGATGCAGGCGATCGTCGACGATGCGGTGGCACACCTGCGGAGCATCGAATGAAGCGTGCTTGTCCGGTTAACACCCAAGGAGTGACGTAATGCGCAAGAAGGACGAGCTATCCAAGAAACACACATGCATGCAGAGCGCGCATCCAAACGAGATGACGTTCGTGTTGATCGGCCGCGATGCCGCCGCTCCGCACGCCATCCGCGAATGGGTGAACAAGCGCATCGAACTCGGCAAGAACCAGCCGGGCGACGAGCAGATTATTGAGGCGCTCGCGTGCGCGGACACGATGGAGTCCGAGGGCCGCAAGTGGGTCGGGGCTGCGACGCATTACCCCGAGGGCATGGGCGAAGAGTCGCGGAGGCTACATCGTGAGTACAACCGGCTCGTAAAAGAGCAAATCGCCGGGGCGAACAACGGTATAGCCATCTGCGCCGTGACAGATGAGTGCAACGCGAAGGGCATCATCCTCGTTCCGGGCGGCGAGAACCTGTGATGGGCAACAACCGGATAAGCATGGAATGAAGACATCGAACGACAACCGATCCGGCGTGGCGTCCACCCCAGTAGATCCCGACGCGAAGATCAGCTTGCGCGTGCCGTGCGTCGAGTGCAGGGATGCGCTTGTCGTGCCGCTGCCATACGCCAAGGACTCGATCGCAGATCTGGTGGACGATCACCTCTGGATCTTGTCGACCCTGACGCCGCCGGGATCGAAGACGATCGTCCTCGGGCTGCTCTGCCCGAGGTGCGCGGAGCGCATCTACCCGCCCGAGGTGCTCAGGGCCGCCGAGGAAGCGCGGCAGAAGCGGCGGTTGCTGTCGTGAGCGCGTGGGATCTCACCAAGCTCGCCGCCGACGTCCAAGAGACGCTGCCGGTCGAGGTCACGACCTGCACGCTCGAGAACGGTTCCCGCGAGTACCCCGCGATCGAGATCCACCCCCGCGTCTCCTTGCTCGATCGTGCGCTCGCGGCCACGGTGACCGTCTCGTTCACCGACGATCGCGTCGTGATCGGCATCCACAGGCCGGGGAGCGACGAGCACCACATGAGCCGGCTGAAGGCCGGGCACTCGATGGATGCGGTGCTCGCGCTACTCCACTCGATCTTCGTCGACGAGGCGTCGTAATGCGCGTCCGCCTGCTCGTCGCCATCGATCCCGACGCCGGCATCGAGATCACCCCGGCGCCGCCCATCGCGGACGTCGCTCCGGGCGACTGGTACGAGGTGACGACCTGGCCGCAGAAGCACTGTGATCTGGCCCGTGTCATCGTGCGCGACTACGTGATCGAGCAGTTGACCATCGGAGTCGACGTCATCGATCTGCCGGCGCCGCGGACCTGGATCGATGCCCTCGGGATCGAGCGCCGCTCGTACCAGCTCGTACCGCCGATCGCCGTCCTGGCGGGGTTGGCGATTCGCGCTTGCCTGCGCAACATGGGCGATCAGCCGCAGCGCGCGTGGTCGAGCGTGCTCTTCGAGGAGCCCGAAGATGCTGACGATCGCTGGGAACCGGGCTTCACCATCGTCACGCGAGGCGGCCGATGAATTCACCTAACGAATGGATGCGCGCGATAGACGCCACGATCGCCAACCAGGTCGCGATCGATCTGGCGTGGTGGGATCGCCAGCGGAAGGGCCGCTGGATCGTCGTCGAGCCCAAGTACCCACGCCGCGGGTGGCGGTTCTCGCAGCTCTCGGTGGCGCGCAGCTTCGCGCGGCGGTTCGGCGGAATCGTGCGGCACTTCCGCCAGCGCGACTGGAAGCAGATCGATCACTGGGCGCACCCGATCGCGACGATGCGCGGGACCTGGAGCGCGACCTGGAGTCTCGTCGCCGGCGCCCTCGCCGTGGACACCGCCCAATAGGCGATTTGCATGACGAAGAAGAAACAGCGCCGCTCGTTCGACAACCTGATCACGCGCGACGTGACGTTGCGCGAGATGCTCGATGCGACGGCGTATTATAGCGACGACGAGGTCTTCCGCTGGTTCCAGGCGTCCTACGTCAGCGGCGACGGTAAGATCCATCCGCACGAGACGCTGCGGCTGACGATTGGCCAGGTACGACGCGAGATCGGGTGGACGCGGCCGTGAGCTGCCGCCTCTCCGCGCGCGGCCATCGCTGGCGCGAGCCAAAGCTCGCCGCCCAACGTCTGAAGCCGAACCCGACCCTGCGCGTCTGCGAGTGCGGCGCGACCGGCTACGTCAACAAGCAGGGCGTGATCGAGGTCGATTGGGAGCCGCCCACGATCGGTAAGCTCGCGCCGCTCGCGATCGTGCATCCGTGCGATCGATCCGAGGTGCGCGAGGTCATCCTCCAGCTCGGCGAGCTCGAGGTCGAGTACCGCGCGAGTGGGCGCGGCGCCTCGAGCTACCTCGCCGCGCGCGATGATCTCGTGCGGCAGTTGATGGAGCGGCTCGGGTGAACGCAAGGGAGCAAGAGCAACGCGGGGCTCTACGATCCGCGACAACGGACCAAGGCAAACGATGACGATCAGCAAGGAAAATCTAAAGTACGTCGAGACGTGGGCTAGGGAGAATCTGGGGCCGCGCGCGCATTCTTTCCGGCCGATCGATAACCCAAATCCGTTCGGCAATTCGCCTATCTGCAAGACGTGCAAACAAGACGAGTTGCAATGCGGATGGGATCAAGATCCGAAGTCCGTACCGAAGATCGTACTCGCCCTGGTTCGTGACTATCGAAAGCGTGCGAACCGGTGACCGCGGGTAAGCAAGAGCAGCGCGGGGCTCTACGATCCGCGACAATCCCGCTCACAATCGGGGCGAAGCGCACGTCGAGTTGTTGCGTGACCTCAAGAGCAGCGCGGCGCTCTACCGAGCCGCGACACCCACAGCTTGATCCCGACTCGAACTACAGCAGCGCGGCGCTCCACCAAGCCGCGACCCTACTTGACTGAAGTGAAAGGAAACCCCCGATGATCCGCAACTACGAATACGGCCTGCTCGATCCCACCGTCAACGCCCAGCTCATCGACGATCAGATGCGCCTCGGGCACCGCTACTACAACACCCTCGTCGAGATCGAGCGGGAGCGGCGGTCGCGCGTCACCACGATCTTGACCGGCCACGCCGACACCGAGGCCCTCGCCGCCAAGGTCGCCGGCCTGGTCGATCAGCACGCCGCGGCGCGGCTCGCGATCAAGGCCACGCGCAAGGCGACCCGAAACCGATCGGAGACGGCCGCCATGCGCCAGCGCGCGAAAGATCTTGGCGCCGAGTTGGCCGCGGCGCGAGAGGAGCTCAAGGCCGGCAAGGTGGCGATCGCGGATGATCCGATGATCGCGCGCGCGATCGCGGTCGCCGACGATCACGCCAACGCGCGGATCAAGGCCGAGCGCGCGACGTGCGGTGCCTACTGGTCGACGTACCTGCTCGCCGAGCAGGCGATGGACGCGGCGAAGAAGAGCAAGGCGCCGCCCGAGTTCCGGCGGTGGTCCGGCAACGGCCGCGTGTCGGTGCAGCTCCAGGGCGGTCTCGATCTGGCCGCGCTGTGGGGCGGCGACACGCAGATCGAGATCCGGCCCGTGTCGCCCGACGCGCACGATCCTGGCAAGCCGCGCGGCGTGCGCCGGCTCGCGAGCCGCACGATCCTGCGGATGCGCGTGCGGTCGACCGACAAGGGCAAGCCCGAGTGGGCGGAGTGGCCGATGATCTTGCACCGGGCGATCCCGGAGGGATCGGTGATCAAGACCGCGACGGTGATCAAGCGACGGCGCGACTGCCGGCGCTGGGACTGGCGCCTGATCTTGACGATCGACATCCCCGACACGTACGCGCGGCGCGCCGTGCCCGATCGCGGCGCGATCGCGCTCAACCTCGGCTGGGCGATCACCAAGGGCAGCTCGACGCCCCACGAGGCCGAGACGCACGCCACAGGCTCGATCCGGGCGGGCTACGTTTTGTCCGACGACGGCGCGATCGATCGGCCCGTTCTGGTCGACCGATCTGTGATCGATCGCGTCGAGAAGAGCGAGGCGATCCGATCGCAGCGCGACAAAGATCTCGACGCGATGCGAGCTCTCCTCGTGCCGTGGCTGCGCGCGCACGAGAAGGAGTTGCCCGAGTGGATCGTCGAGAAAGCAATCTTGTCGAGGGCAGCTCCGCGCCCCACGAGCGGGGACGGTACTGCGACGCAGACAGAGGCAGCTCCGCGCCTCGCGAGCGGAGACATGGAGGAGCAATCTGCGGACGTGAGTGCCGCAGCGCCGGCCGCGAGGCTCACGATCGCGGACGAACCCTCGGGCAGCTCGCTGCCCCACGAAGCGAGACGGGTGAAGCTGTCCGACGACGATGGCAGCTCGGCGCCCCACGAGGCCGAGATAGCTGGCTCAATGCGCGAGGCCCGACGGACCTGGCACGTCGCGATGTGGAAGTCCCCCTCGCGCTTCCGCGCGATCGCCTTCTACTGGCGCGCTCACCGTTTCGCCGGCGACGACGCGGGCTACGACCTCCTCGAGAAGTGGCGCTACCGCGACGAGCACCTCGAGCGCTACGAGTCCGGCATGCGCCGCGGCGCGCTGCTCGATCGGCGCGAGCGCTACCGGATCTTGGCCGCCGACCTGGCCGGGACGTACAAGACGCTCGTGATCGACGACTTCGACCTGCGCGCGTTCCAAGAACTCCCCGCGCCGGAGAGCGACAAGGCCAAGGTTCCCACGCAGCGCCGGAACCAGCGCCACGCCGCCGGCAGCGAGCTGCGCGACGCGCTCAAGAACGCATTCGGGGCCGCGCGCCTCGTCAAGATGACGAGCGCGGACGTCACCCGGACCTGCCACGCGTGCGGCGTCGTCAACGCCGACTGGGATCGCGCCGCGGGGCGCGAGCACGCGTGCGACGGGTGCGGCGTCACGTGGGACCAAGATCGGAACGCGTGCGCGAACCTACTCGCGCGCGAGAAGGACGGCGACGGGGAGCGCGGGGCCGCGCCGAAGAAGAAGGAGTCGCGCACCGAGCGGATGCTGCGGAGCAAGCGCGAGAAGAAGGAGGCCAGGGAGAGGGAGGAGAGGGAGAAGATCGAGCGGGACGAGGGCGGCGCGAGCCATACGGACGTCGTCGCCTGACGTCGACGCAGTGACAATTGAATAGTTGACTACGTTACCCGCGATCGCGAGCGCTGCTCGGCGCGCTAGGAGCCGAGACGGCAGGTCGTGGCACGGTGGCACGGGGCACGGGCGCCCCCGAGGCTGCTCGACGCCCCACGAGTCGAGACAAGCTTCAAGTGGCGATGGCCGAACGGCCGAACGGCTCACCACGAAGATCGCGAGCGTTGCTCGGCGCTCGGCGCGCTAGGAGCCGAGACGAGGACTACCTCGCCGGTCGCGTAGCGAGCGCTGCTCGGTGCACTACGAACCGAGACATCAGGTGAACACCATCTTCCGCGAGCGCTGCTCGGTGCGCTATGAACCGAGATGCCTTCACCTCGGGACCGAACGATGTGTACGCGAGGGTTGCTCGGCACCCTACGAGAGCTGAGACGGCGCCCCCTTCATTCTTGTGGTTGATCTCGGCGCGAGCGCTGCTCGGTGCGCTACGAACTGAGACATCACGCCGTCCTTGGTCTTTGGCGATTTGGCGGTTGCCGCGCGCCTCGCGCCTCGACAGATACGATCGCTGCTGCGGAAGACGGCCGAGTCGAACGGCAACCACAGTGAAGGGTCCATCGGATTAGCAAACCGCGCTCGCGACCACCGCGAGATCATCTTCCAGTCGCGGAGCGTTTGGGACTCGAACCCGGACCCTCTCGGGCCTTCCTGTTTTCGAGACAGGCGTCGGCACCATTCCGACCTCACGCTCCAGGAGTCAGCGCGTAGCGGGAGCTACGAGCGACTGCTACTAGACGACGAGGATGAGCGGCGCGACTTCATCAGATCACTTCGTAGCGAGGGACGGGAATCGAACCCGCTGTGCCTTTCGGCGACGGCTTATGAGGCCGCCTAGCGCCCGGTGCTTGTCCTCGCACAATACAAAAATAAGCTACACGCGCAACGAGCGGCCGTCAAGGCAGTCCCTCATGGCCTCAGCTGATCGCGCGAATCCGACATCAGATGACGCTAGTAACCTCCCATCACGATGCCCTATGTCGATGCTGACAAACGACGCGCTTACCACAACGCTTGGCACAAGAAGCAATACGCGAACGCCCCAGCGTACAAGGAAGCGTTCAACGAGCGCGTCCGCCGTCGCAACAAGCGCCGCCACAAAATCGTCGCTGATATGCTGGCCGCCTTTCGCGCCACGGGGTGCATTTTTTGTGGAGAAAAGGAACCGTGTTGCTTGGTCGCCCACCACATCGATTCAACCGAGAAAGATTTTTCGTTAGGTAGGGCGCGCTATAGCGGGCACGGCCGCAATCGCGTGATGCGCGAGCTTGCGAAGTGCGTTTGCCTTTGCGCGAACTGTCACGCGAAGCTGCACGCCAACGTCATCTCAATTAGCCGTAAGACGCTTCACTTGTCCGCCAAGCGCGCGATGGCGCGTGTGACAGCGGTAGAAACCGACGCGCGCGCTCAAATCGCCGCAGAGGTTCGCGAGCACCACGAAGGAAGAAAGCGGTTGCCCGCCTCGGGATCGAGGCATCGGCAAGAAAACGACGATAACGGCTTCGATCTTCCACTAGCTTTGGTGGACTGATCAACGCGGGCGGCCGCTGAGCGTCGCGTCGATGTCGCGCTGGACCTGTTTCGAATGCCGCGCGGTCTTCGCCTTCGACTGGTTGCGCAGGTACCCCTTGTACGCGAGCTCGAGCCGCCGCGGATCGAACGCCGTCACGCCGGCGCGCTTGAGCTGCTGGCGGAACGGGCGCTCGTAGGACGACGCGATCTCGTGCGCCGGATCGTACTCCATGCCGTGGCGCACCATCAGATCGCGCTCGACCATCTCGTGCAGCGCGGTCGCGGTGCGATCGAGTCCGTGCAGCGCGTCGTCGACCCAGATCTCGGGGGCCGGGATGTAGAACGGGTAGATGCCGTCGTTGCCGCCCTGCGTGAAGTCGATGTCCAGCTCGTTGCGGACCTTCTCGCCCGAGACCAGGTAGACGGGGAAGCCGGCGACGCGGCCCAGGAGGCGGATGCGGGGCGGCTCGAGCTTCATCGACGGAAATTGTCGCCCAGCGGGGGGCGCGTCGCAACTTCCGATCGGGATCGGTTACTGATCAACGTGCCGTCGGCGGGATTCGGACCCGCACTGTGCCGATCTTGAATCGGCTGCCGCTACCGATTGGGCTACGACGGCGAAGAGCTGCACGGTGCCGACGAGTGGACTCGAACCACCACTGGACGCGTTCTGAACGCGCTGCCGCTACCAATTGGGCTACGTCGGCCGATCGTGTCGCGGACTGGATTCGAACCAGCACTGGATGGCCTCTCAGACCACTGCCACTACCAATTGGGCTACCGCGACGTCATGCCGGCGGCGTGGTTTGAGCACGCACTAGAGCGTGTTTTAGGCACGCCGCCTCTACCATTGGGCTACGCCGGCTCAGACAAGCTGCGAGCTACGCTTGCCTAGGCCGGCAAGCGTAGCGAGCGAAGTCGAGCGGGTAACCGGAAGACGTGCACGATGATCGACGTGTAGCGCGATCACCCGAAAACGTCAAGCGGAAGGCGCGGCCTGGTCGACGCGAACGCGGTGCCACGTGAGCGCGGCGCTCCAGTCGGGCGAGCGACGTAGATAGTCGACGAGTAGTGCGACGAGATCGTCCGCGGACACGCGACGATCACAACGATGATGATCGCCCGCGCCGCCGTTACGGTACTCGACGATGAACTCTTCGTCGACGGTGCCGGCGGCTTGGACGTACGTGTCGTCGTCGAGGCTGAGAACGATGAACGCCTCGCCGATCTCGGTGAGTTCAGCGACTGCCGGAGCGATGTCCTCCGCGGCCACCGGATCGGCGATCATTTCTTCGTGAGTCTCGAGGCGCATCGAAAATTAGATACCAAACCCGTAGTCGCCCGTCGAGAACAGCCGGCCCTCCGCCGCGCGCCGCGCGACGAGGCCGGGCAGGCGCCGGCCGCCGCCGAAGACGAAGCGGCCGATCTGCGCCGGGACGCCGGCGTAGAGGCCCTGGTTGAGGATCTTCAGCAGCGTCGACGACGCGAAGCTCGTTTGACCGACGTTGAACACGAAGCTGACGATCGCGTCGAACTGCGACTGCGTGAGCGGAACGGTCACGAGGCGCGACACGATCGCGGCCGCGTCGGACGTCTCCTGCGCCAAGAGCTCGAGCCCGCGCTCTCGCGTGATGCCCCGCTTGAGCTCGGCCGGCTCGCTGCCGTCGCACGGGCCGAGGTGGACCAGGTGGCCGAAGCCGATCGTGCAGTGGCCCGCGGCGTCGTTGACCAGCTTCGGATCGAAGCCCTCGAACTGCGCGATGAAGCGCGTCCCCTGATCGCTGATCGCGGTCGGCGATACCCCGGAGATCGCCGGCGGCCGCGGCGGCAATCTGCGCCGCGCGAGCCACGCGACGATCGCGACGAGGCCGCCGCCGAAGATCGTCGGGCGGAGCCAGCGCGTCGGCGATCGGCGATTCACGCGCGCCTGCTCGGATGCTCCGGGCACGATCGCGAGTGGAACGACTCGTCGGCCGCGAGTTGCGCGGACGTGTGCGCCGGCGGATTGCAGTTGCAGGTGGGCGGGTAATCGTCCGGCCACACGGGAGCGCGGCCCCCGTGCGGCCACGCTCGGCCATTCGCTCGCTCCCAGTCGCCAGCCGGCATCGTCGCTATCTTACAGCAACACGCGCGAGCCAGCGCAGCGGCGCGCGATGTGGCGGAACGACGTCCCAGTCGGCCGCCTCCGCGCGCGGCACCCACGCGTGGCTCACGTGCTCGTCGTCGATCAGCCGAACCTGACCGGACCAGCGCCTGGCGTAGAATACGTCGATCGTCCCGCCGCGAGCGCGCGATCGCATGAGCGGGACGATTGATTGGACACGGAGATCGGTCTCCTCGCGCGCCTCGCGCACGGCGGCGTCCGCGGGCGTCTCGCCGGGCTCGATCATGCCGCCCGGCAGGTTCCAGCGGCACGGCATCCACGGCGCGGTCGGCCCGCGCAGGAGCAGGAGCACGCGGCCGTCGCGATCTTCGATGATCACCGCCGCGCTGTTCACGCCTCTGAAGATATCGCAGAAGCGGCAAGTGAGCGCGCTCGACGGGGATCGAACCCGTGTTGCCGGGTTGAAAAGCCAGCGTCCTGTCCAACTAGACGACGAGCGCGAGAGTGCCTCCGGCTGGACTCGAACCAGCTCACCAAGATTCGGAATCTCGGGCCGCGATCCACGCGCGGAGGCGTGAGCTGACGATGATGAAGCGGCGCCTTCGGCAAGACTCGAACTTGCAACCTCCGAGGTAGGAGCTCGGCGCCGCTTCCGATGCGGCTTCGAAGGCAGATCGTAGATCGCCGAGGAATCGGACCTCGCCGCACCGATTTAGAAGATCAGGCGCTGCAATCCAGCAGGCGATCCAAGACGAGCGAAAAGTAGGCTTCGGGGGCGCGGCGCTGTAGCGTCGACGTCGTGGCGTACAAGGTCCAGCTGACCTACTTCCGGCAGACGGGGAAGTATCTGGCGCGCGCCGAGATCGAAATCACGCCCGCCCACGACGCGATCACGAAGATCTGGGAGGTGATCGACGGGATGCGCCGCCTCGGTCAGCTACCGGGTCTGCGACCGGGCGCTGGCCGAGATCTGTTCGTCCTCGTCGACGTCCCCAATCATCCGCAGCGCGCGCCGCACCTCGTGATGCCGCCGTTCGTCGATGACGACGACGTCACGCCGCCGCGCACGTCGACGGGTGAGATGGCGCCGCTCGTGCGCGTGCCGCTCGAGGAGATGCCGCGCACGAGTACGCGCGACGTCGTCAAGGTGGATCTCGAGGCAGACACGGTCGTGCAGAGCACCGACGAGATCACTCCCGTCGACGTCCCAATCCCGAAGCCGCCGATCGACGAGGAGTAGAGCATCGGGCGTGAATCGAACACGCGAATGCGGAGGTTGCAGCTCCGAGCCTTGGCCACTTGGCTACCGATGCGCGGTTCAGGGGCGCGGGTTCGAACCGCGATAGCTGGGTCCAAAGGCCAGCGTCCTACCAATTGGACGACCCCTGATCATCTGTCGAGCCGTCACTCGGGGTCGAGCCGAGCCCTCTCGCATACCAAGCGAGCGTGCCGAGCCGCGGGCACCTTGACGGCGAAACAATCGTGGACAGGACGCGAATCGAACGCGCCGCAGCCGCATTGCAAGTGCAGCTCGCCCCCTTGGAACATGCCTGCCCATCGCGCCGGTGACGGGAATCGGACCCGCCTGATCGTCATAGACAGTGACGTACTCTCTCCAGAGAGATACACCGGCAAGTGCAAGCGCGTTGCCGCGCGCTCGCGTGTCAGTCGCTCTCGAGCTCCGACGTCCAGTACAAGTAGTCGCGCCACGCGTCGGGCACTGACTCACGACTCACGGCCACTACGAGCACCGGCGACGCGGTCGGCTGCACGGGCGCCTTGAGCAGCCGCATACCGGCTTGCTCTGGCGTGCGATTCGCTTTCCGACGGTTGCAGTCCTCGCAGCACGTGACAATGTTGGTCCACATCGTCTTGCCGCCCTGCGCGCGCGGCACCACGTGGTCGTACGTCAGATCGCCGATCGAGTGCCGGACGCCGCAATACTGGCAGGTGTACTTGTCGCGCCCGTAGATGTTGATCCGGGAGAACTTCACCGGCTTCTTGTGCCGGCGAAACGCCGCGAGGAGCCTCACCACCGACGGGATCTTGATCACGATCGACGTCGTCTTGATGTTGCGATCGTACTCCTCGATCACCTCGGCCTTGCCGAGGAAGAGGAGCGTGATGGCCTGCTTCCACGAGACGATGTTGATCGGCTCGTAGCTCTGGCTGAGGACCAAGGTTCTGTGTGTCGGCTCCATGGCGGTTGCTCTCCTTCGTTGATCCTATGACGCTTGACCGGTGGCGGATCTGACACCGGATCTCCTTTCGTCGAGCGTGCAGGGTTCGAACCTACGATCTCCGGTTCCCCGAACCGGCGCGATGCCGCTTCGCCAACGCTCGAGCTTCGGGTGTACGACGAGGATCGAACTCGCCTGAGCTGGAGCCACAATCCAGCGCCATCACCAGATGGCTACGTACACCATGCGTGGGTCCCGGAAGACTCGAACTCCCAACATCCCGCTCATAAGGCAGGCGTTCTACACGTTGAACTAGAGACCCAACACCATTCGTCCGCCCGGCTGGACTTGAACCAACAGCCCTTCGCCTATCAAGCGAATGCTCTACGTTGAGCTACGAGCGGTAAAGTAGAGGGCGTCAGGATTGAACTGACCGCGTGCAGTTTGTAGGACTGCCTTCACCCCCAGGTGAACTGCCCTCCATGTCGTCGGGGTGGTGAGAGTCGAACCCACGATCTCGCGGTCCCGAACCGCGCGCGATGCCACTTCGCTACACCCCGATGCCGGTAGACCTCGCTGTCGTTCCAGATTGCTCCGTTCCGACGCGGGGACACTCAAAGCCGTCGAACCGTCGAATGATTGCTTCTACCGCGCGGCTTCGTAGCGAGCTGGAGAATTGAACTCCACGCGATCCGCGTATGAAACGGACATCACCGCCAGGTGAACTGCTCGCCATGAGCGGGCCGCCAACGAATCGAACGCTGCAAGCTCGGATTTGGAGACCAAGCCGATCCCAGATCGCGACCCGTAGTGACTCCGGGTGGATTCGAACCACCATCCTGAGATTCGTAATCTCAGATCCTGATCCGTTAGATGACGGAGTCGCGTCGTGTGCGGGGATCGAACCCGCGTTACCAACGTGAGAGGCTGGCGTCCTAGGCCACTGGACGAACACGACAGAAGTGTCGACGTGCGCGCGGCTGGGATCGAACCAGCGAGCTCCGGCGTGTCGAGCCGGCGATCTGCCTCTGATCTACGCGCGCATTTTCGTGCGGGCGACGCGAATCGAACGCGCCTGGAACGGTTTGGAAGACCGACGCCTCACCAGACGGCTACACCCGCAGAAGGTTCTCGGCAGCGGCGCCTGCGTCGAGCTGGGAGCGCTCATCGCCAATCGCCTAGAAGGAGCAGCTCGAGAACCGTACGCTCCGAGCCTCGGGATCGAACCGAGAATAAGTGGTTAACAGCCACCCGTGATGCCTTTTCACCAGCTCGGAATAAGAGAGCCTCGCCACGGAGTCGACCCGCGTCCGCCCATTTACAAAACGGGTATGCAACCGCCAACACTTGCGAGGCATTGTCGAGCCCTCGTCGAGAATCGAACTCGAGCCGGCGCATTACGAATGCGCTGCACGACCGTCGTGCTACGAGGGCGATCGAGCAGGTCACGGAAATCGAATCCGTCTATCCGCGTTGGCAACGCGGTGCCTCGCCAGTCGGCCTGACCTGCAAGTGATCCCGAGCCGCGTCTCAGTGCTGAGCTCGCACGTCATCGTTCACCGGCTGCGTCGCGGGTGGCCGGCGGGACGCTCGGGCGCCCCTTCGTACTCCTCGTCGAGGTGGCGCGAATCGAACGCGCAATCCCGTGATCCCAAATCACGTACCTTACCGTTAGGCCACACCT
>Ga0210384_10002162_pt1 | contig 24580 bp, 24 predicted proteins | sample IncBWH2MmetaG_FD_160574 | JGI IMG/M metagenome (GOLD analysis project Ga0210384, IMG submission 160574) | Forest soil microbial communities from Barre Woods Harvard Forest LTER site, Petersham, Massachusetts, United States - Inc-BW-H-2-M | ecosystem: Environmental > Terrestrial > Soil >...
TTCCCCTGTCAACGCTTCGACGCCGCCCTCGCGAGCGGCTCCGCATGACTCAGGGCGGATGTGGGTCGCTACTTCACATTCGTATGACTTTTTCATTCACTACACCTCGCCGGTTTGACCGGCGCACCAGGAGAAACCCCATGTACCCATAGCCGGGGAATATTGGGAAGGGTTCCAAAAGGCCAGGTAGGCCACCGCAATCAGGAATAGGGAGCAGATCATAAACGCAAGCTGCTTATGGCGTAAAAATCGGGCTTTCCACTCTTGTTTTCTCCAGCCGATTGCCAGAAGTACGCCCATTGCCAAGGAATCCACGCGGCAGGGTGTCAGGACGTATTGCGCTGCGGGGTACTGCGGCACAAAATGCGAAACTCCCATACGCGCCATGGGCGCACCAATAACAGCGAGGCACAAGAGTGGCACCAGCTTGCGCTCGGGAAGAAAACGCACCGCCAGCGGCATCATCAGATAAAACTGTTCCTCGATCGCCAATGACCACAGCTGGCCGAGCCACCCGGTACCAAGATTTCCATGTATGACCTTTACTGAATTTTGAAGAAACAGGAAATAGACGGGGGCGGCGCTCCATTTCTCCGGGCTCCTGAACAGCGAATCCGACAGGCCCCTGAGCACGCCCTGAAGCGGTGTAAAGATTAAAAAGAAATAGATCCCAATCCAGAGATAGTAGAGCGGGAAGATCCTGTAGAAACGCCGGGCGTAGAAAGTTCCGAAATAATGCGGCGAAGTACGCGCGTCCAAGAGAATTCCCCCGATCAGAAACCCGGAAAGCACGAAGAAAAGGTCTACACCAACCCAACCCATGGCGAACAGTCTTTGAAAATGGAAGAGGAAGGTTCCCTGCGCGGGCAACGGGGCTGCATCCGTCCATACTCCATGGTCGGCAATAAAATGGAACAGCACTACGACCAGAATGGCCATGCCACGAAGCCCGTCCAGCTCGGTGATGCGCCCAGGCGAATTTGAAGTACTGGGGGCCACCCCAAGCAGCGTGTTGGAAGAGGAATTCATTTTCGGATTGGGCCCTCTACCGTGGTGTCGGTTGTTTCAGGTTGCGACGCGCGGGAGAAAAATGCGGTGCGAAAGTTCGGTCGCGGACACCCTCGGCACACTAACAGAACTCCAGCCGCTGGAGTGTTGAAACATTGGGACCCCTTGTGTTGGACATAATCACGGCTAGCACTTTAATCGTATTTTCAACGCCCAGTCAATCGGGTCAAGTGGAATGAGCTTTAAACCATTTTGAATGATGTGGGTTCCGTCCTTCGGTTATGGAAGGGCAGGAATGGGGCACCCCGCGCTTTGGTCTTTCGGGATACGCGTTTTCACCCCAACCCATTTTCCATTCACAATTCCTGGATGGCGATGCGGCGTGAATCTCCACCTGCGTGATCGAGGCGGATTTCTACCCTGGGCCAGTCCGTGCGGAACGTGAAATGCTCGGGCCACTCGACGATTACGATGGCCTTTTCGGAGAAGGCGTCCTCGAGGCCGAGGGATTCGAGGTCGTGAAGACTTTCGATGCGGTAAAGGTCGACGTGGTAGACCTTGCACGCATTCAGGAAAGGCTCAGAGCCCGCAAAATTGTTTGCGCGGAACTCGTGGACGAGATTGAACGTGGGGCTGGTTACTTCGTCTTCGCGCGCGGCGCCCAGGCCGCTAATGATTCCCTTGGTCAGCGTGGTTTTTCCGGCGCCAAGGTCTCCCTTCAACAGCACCAGGACGGGCGGCCGGAGCTTCCCGGCGATTTCGCGGCCCTTGGCGATGGTTTCTTCCGCGGAGCGGGAGATGAATTCGTTGCGCGTCATTTCTCATTTTCCATCTGAGTCAGGTTGCGCCTTTAGTGGAACACGCTTCAGCCTGTTGGGTTTTTCCGTGGGCGAGTTTTTCACGAGAACAACAGGCCGCGCATTCGGGCAGAAACCCGACAGGCTGAAGAGTCTGTGTGACAACTCGATTTCGAACAGACCAGCGGCTAAAGCCGGGTTGATGCCAAACACCTTACGGCACGGCTGAAGCCGTGCCCCACAAAGATTTGCAGTTGCCACGCAGGCTCTGAAACCTGTCCTACTAATTCCCTTCCCACTCCGCGAGGACACGCGCGTGCGCTTCCGGGATCGCGTCAATCAAGTCGGAGGCGATCAGGGGCGCTTCTCCGACTCGCGACGCGGCGATATCGCCGGCGAGGCCGTGCAAATACACGCCCAAGCTGAGCACGCGCGCCCAATCCTCGACGCCAAACTGCGCCGTCAGGCCGGCGAGAATTCCGGTGAGCGCGTCGCCGGTTCCGCCGGTGGCCATCCCGGCGTTCCCTGTGGTGTTGATATAGGCATGCCCTGAAGGCGTCGCCAGAATGGTATGAAAACCCTTCAGGATCACATGCGCGCGCCAGCGGCCGGCGGCTTCGAGGGCGATTTCCAGACGGCGCGCCTGAACTTCCTTCACGGTGACCCCAAGCAGCCGCGCCATTTCGCCCGGATGCGGCGTCAAGACCAATGCGGCGGCGTGGCGCTCGTTCAAAGTGTCGGCCGCGCCTTCGTAGGCGTTCAGCCCGTCGGCATCCAAAATGATCGGGAGTTCCGTCTGCCCAACGATCAGCCGGATGAATTGTTGCGTTTCGTTTTGCATGGAAAGCCCCGGGCCGATGGCGAGAACGGACTTGCCTCGCAAGATTTCCGCAAACTTGCCGTAATCGAGGTTGCGAAGGCTGGCCGTCCCGCCTTCTGTGGAGGCCAGAGGCGCCGTCATCATCTCCGGCATTCCCCCGGCCACGATGGGCAGCACATCCTGCGGCGTGGCCACGGTGACGAGTCCCGCTCCGGAGCGCAACGCGCCGCGGGCCGCAAGAATCGCCGCGCCGGATTTCCCGAGCGATCCGGCGACGATCAGGGCGTGGCCGTACGTCCCTTTATTGGCGATCGGGTCACGCGCGAGCGGCAAGGCGCGGAATTCCGCCGGCTCGATCCAGTGAATTTTCAAATGCGTGTCGGACTCGAGCAGCTCCGAAGGCGTCCCGATATCTTTTACGACCAGCTCACCGCAGCAAGGCGAATGCGGCAACACCAATTGTCCGACCTTGGGAGCGGTCAGCGTCACGGTGAAGTCGGCAGCCACGACCGGGCCGCCAAAATCCTGCGAGTCCGAGGCCAGCCCGGAGGGCATATCCACAGCCACGACAATCATCTTGCCGTGCCTCTTGGCGCTCGCTGCGTTCAAATCTTCAATGACGGCCCCCAGCAACCCTTCGACGGGACCGCGCAGACCGGTGCCGAGCAGCGCGTCAACAATCAGGTCCGCCTCGGCGAGCGCGGGGCGCGCGGAATGCCATTCCGCTTCGCTGGTCACCACGTACAATTCGCCGATGCCTTGCTGCCAACGCTTCAAATTGGCCGCCGCATCGCCCTCGACCGAGCCCGGATTCGCAAACAATAAAACGACCGCCGAGGAACCAAAATCTTTCAAGAGCCTGGCGACCACCAGGCCATCGCCGCCGTTGTTGCCCTTCCCGCAGAGCACCAGGATTTTGCGGCTGGTGAGGTCCGCGAATTTTTCGCGCAGAAATTCGGAGATGGCCGTTCCCGCGTTCTCCATTAATTCAATGCCGGGAATGCCGTAGCGCTCGGTGGTGAGCCGGTCGGCCTCGCGCATTTGCGCCGCGGTCAGGACTTTCACGCGCGCTTCTCCTCGGAAGCCCCGGAAAAGCGCATCACAATCAAAGTCATATCGTCGGCCTGTTCGGGAGATCCGGACCACTCCTCCGAGGCGCGAATCATGGCTTCGGCAATGGCGTGGGAAGATTGGTCTTTATTCCTGGCGGCCACCTCGACTAGGCGCTCGGTGCCGAATTCCTCGCCGTACACGTTTTCGGGCTCGATCAAGCCGTCACTGTAGGCCACCAGCATGCCGCCGTGTTCGATTTCCACGGCGCCTTGCTCAAACGGCACGTCATTGAACAAACCCACGACCATCCCTCCGGTTTCAAGACGGCGGACCTTGCCGCCGCTAATATAGATGGGGGGAAGATGCCCGGCGTTGGTGTAATGGAGCTGGCGCGTCACCGTGTCGTACACTCCAAAGAAAACGGTCGCATAACGCTCGTCGGAAGTGTTGCGAAATAGGTGCAGATTGAGGTGCGAGACAATTTCGGCGGTATCAATTTGCTCTTGGCGAATCCCCGGCTGGCCGTTGCGGTAGCGGAGTACGTCGCTGCGCAGCGCGGCTTGCACGTTGGCCATCAAGAGAGCCGCGGACATTCCCTTCCCGCTGATGTCCGCGACCGCGATGGCCAGCCGCGTGGGCGAAATGCGAATGAAATCGTAGTAATCGCCGCTGACCACTCTCGCCGGGCGGCAAATCGCTTCGATCTCGATTCCCTGCAGATTCGGCACCGAGCGCGGAAACAGCTGTTGTTGCACTTCGTGCGCGATGGAAAGCTCGTTCTCGAGCTTCTGCCGCTGGCGCTGCTCCTCGATCAGCGTGGAGACGGACTGCATCATGGAATTAAACGACTCGCCAAGCGCCGCGAGCTGATCGCGGTGCGGGATGCGCACTCGATAGCTGAGATCGCCGTCCTGCACGTGCTGGGTCGCGCTGTACAGGCTGCTGACCGCCGTGGTGATCGTCCGCGTCATGATGATGCCCGTCACGAGCGATATGATTTCGATGAATAGAAAAACCGCGCCGACCACCAGCAACGCCGTGGCCGCCGCGCCCCCCAAATCTCCGAGCGGACTGAAAAGCCGCCGGTTCAAAAGCGACGGACGCGTGCTGAAGGACGCGAACACCCGCGCTGTGCCCGTCTGCCCCTGTTTCTGGTCCAGGTCCAGCACTTCCAGACCCACGATGCCGGTGATCAATTTGTCGAAGGGATTCACTGCCTTGGGAACGGGCCGATCAAGCGTCCCGATTTGCTCCACGGACGCGTATTGCTGCGTGCCGATGACGATCGGGATTTCGGACTTTACGTTGCCGCTTTCCGGGCGCAGCACATTGAATTGGACCGGCCCGAGTTCCGGCGCGAGTGTGTCGATCAGCTCGGGCGTGATGGGCACAATCACGGAAACTAGAATGCGACCCGCAGGAGTCGGGCGCGCGACCGCGGCTCGCAATGCCAATTGCCCATCGCTGAAAACGAGCCCGCGAAAGCGGTCCCTGCCGTACGGGTCCTTGGTGTGAAGCAATTCTTCGCCCTTGCCGGTTTCGACTCTCAAGCCGGGCAATTCAGTCATGGCGTTCTTGATATACGTGGCAGGGTCCACGGGCAAGGCCAGACCCGCAGCGCTGCTTCCCAGCGTCGCTTCGGCGGCGTATGACGTCGCCAAGGCGGTCGCAACCACGCCCACGCGCTGCTCGCGCTCTTCCATCTCGGTGTAAATCACGTATGAGCCAAGCTGCCAGTACAGCAGATACGCCGCAAGGCCCGCCATCGCCAAGAGGAGCAGCACCGGAACGACCGCAATGAATATATACGCCGCGACCAGCCGGTTGCGCAGGCTCCAGAGGAGATGGTCGCGCGCCCACACCCATCCGCGCACCAGCCAGTAAATCGCGGCGCAAACCGCCAGGAAGAACAGAAAGCCGGATTGCGGGAAATGGTCGTAATACTCCCGCAATCCCAAAAGGGCTGCATAGAGAAAGAGAATCGCGAGAGCAATCCAATCGATCGGACTCATCCCCGCCCAAATGGCGCGACCCCGGGTTGTGAGTGTTGAGGCCATATATGCGCGGGAGATCCGCCCGTGCGAAGGAACAGAATACTACGGCGGAAAATAGGATAGGAGAATACTCGAAATCTATTCGGCGTCGCGGCTTCTAACCGGCGCCACGGGAGTGTATCGGTCGAAACCCGGGAACGCCAACCGGGAGATTGGCGTTCCCGGGCTTAGATTCAAATTGCTCAGATTTTTTCTTGCACCGCTTCCGTTTTTTTCTGGCCGAGCGTCACCGCAGTATTTCCTTCGTGGCTCTCTCTGGTAATGCGGCTGTGGCGAATGCCGTAACTAAAATAAATGATCAGGCCGATCACCAGCCAGATGGCCAGGCGGTACCAGTTTTCGACGGGCAAGGAAAACATCAGGACCAGGCAGCACAAGATCCCGAGAATCGGGACGATGGAACCCAGCGGGGCGCGAAATGGACGCCGCACTTCGGGATGCGTGCGCCGCATGATCAAGACGGCCGCGCAAACAATCACGAAGGCCAGCAAGGTTCCGATATTCACGAGTTCAGCCAGAATCCGCAGCGGCAGAAAAGCGCCCATCGTGGCGACGCACAGACCCGTCAGAATGGTCGATTTCCATGGCGTGCGAAACCTCTCGTGCACGGCGCCGAAAAATCCGGTTGGCAGCAAACCGTCCCGCGCCATGGCCAGAAAAATTCGCGGCTGGCTCAGCATCATGACCAGAAGCACCGAGGTGATCCCCGCGACGGCTCCGATGGAAACCAGCAATTCCGCCCACGGCAGGCCCACTTGCCGGAAGGCGTCGGAGACAGGGGCGTCGATATTGATTTGACTGTAATTCACCATCCCGGTCAGCACGCCGGCAACGGCGATGTAAAGAACGGTGCAAAGAACGAGCGAAGTCATGATGCCAATGGGAACGTCGCGCGACGGGTTGCGGGCCTCCTCGGCATGCGTGGAGATCGAATCAAAACCGATGTAGGCGAAGAAGACGATGGCGGCTCCGGCCAGCATGCCCATGGGCTGGCCGCCGGGGCCCGTCCGGCCGAGTACGGTATGGCCGAAGAAACTGAGTCCGCTCAAACCAAACGGCGCGAAGGGATGCCAATTCGCCACGTGGACGTAAAATGCCCCGACACCGATCACGAAAAAAACGATGGCGAGTTTCACAATCACGATGGCGGTATTCACGCTGGCGCTTTCACGGATCCCTTTCACCAGAATCGCCGTGACGATCAAGGCGATGGCGATCGCGGGAAGATCGAACCAGGTGCCCGTCAAGCTGAGGCGTCCCGACGTCAGATCGTAATCAAAAGGCGCATTCGTAAAATGCTGCGGCAATCCCATGTGGAAGAAGCGCAGGAAATCCTGAAAATAATGGGACCAGCCGTGGGCCACCGTGGCCGAAGCCACTGCGTACTCAAGAATCAGGTCCCAACCCATGATCCACGCGAATAGTTCGCCCAGCGTCGCGTAAGCGTAAGTGTAGGCCGATCCGGCGACGGGCACCATCGAGGCGAACTCCGCGTAACACAGCGCCGCGAAAAAACAGGTCATCCCGGACACCACGAAGGAGAGCATCAGCGCCGGGCCGGTAAGGTCATGCGCCGCGACGCCGGTGAGCACAAAAATACCGGTGCCGATGATCGCGCCCACGCCGAGGCTTGATAATTGCACGGGGCCAAGGACGCGGCGCAGGCGATTGTCGCCGTGGAGTTCCTCGATGAGGGCTGCGTGCGTCTTTATTTGAAACAGTTGATTTGCCATAGCCACCTTTTGCGATTCGAACAGTTCAAAACAATCCATTCGAATTGGAAGGGATCACGCCCTTACACTCAGAAATCCCCGCCTCTGAAGAGGCGAGCTACAACAACATGCGATCCCTAGCGCGATTGCTGTAGCCCGGGTCTTCAGACCCGGGGGTTTGCCTCACCGGACCGTCGGGACCAGGCCCAGTACACGGGAACGCCGAGCAGCACGATCACCAGGCCGGGCCAGGTGTCTTGCGTTTGATACAGAATCAAGATCAACATGATGATCACCGCGGTCACAATGTACAGAATGGGAACGACGGGATATCCCCACGCGCGATAAGGCCGCTCGGCGTCGGGCCGCTTGCGGCGCAGGACGAAAAGTCCGCCGATGGTGAGTACGTAGAAAATCAGCACCGCGAAAATTACGTAGTCCAGCAAAACGCCGTAGAGATTTCCGTACGTTACCGCGCCGGTGGTGGCGTTCACGAGGCGCGTCCGCAGCAGCACCAGGATCGCCGCCCAGATTCCCTGCAGTACCAAGCCCATCGCCGGAACGTGGTTGGCGTTGAGCTTTCCGATGCCGCGAAAAAATAATCCGTCGCGCGACATGGCGTAATAAACGCGCGCGCCCGCGAGGATCAGCCCGTTGGCGCAGCCGAAGGTCGAGGTCATGATTGCGAGCGCCATCAGCGTCGCCCCGCTGTTGCCGAAGATCGCGGCCAGCGTGGCGGTGGCCACGCGGTCGTCGGGCGCAGTCTGAATCTGGTGCAGCGTGAGCGTCGAAAGATATCCGAGGTTGGCCAAAAAATAGAGCGTGATGACCACCGCTGTGCCCACGGCGAGAGAAACGGGAATGTCGCGCCTGGGATTTTTCACTTCGCCGGCGGTGAAGGTGATGTTGTTCCAGGCGTCGGCGGAGAAAAGCGATCCCACCTGCGAAACACCGAAGGCAATCAGCAGACCGAATACGCCCGAAGCCGCGGTCACGGATGGAATAAAGGATTTCATCCAGGCGGCGCCCGGTTCGATGGTCTGCGGATCGTGCAGCGTCCAGATGCCCGTGAAATTGGCCTGAATCGCCGCGGCGTTGCGTCCCAGGAAAATTCCGGCCAGGATCAGAGCGGCCAGCCCCAGCAACTTGGCCGAAGTGAAAACATTCTGAATCAGCTTCCCAAGTTTCAATCCGCGCGTGTTGAGCGCGGTGAGAAATAGAATGAGCAGCAGGGCCACGAGTTGCTGGACGGAAAGGCTGATCGCGTATTTGTCGGAAAGCGCAACCGGAGGAACGATCCAGGCGCTGGGAGAAATTGCCGGCCACACCACGCCGAGAAATCGCGCAAACCCGACGGCTACCGCGGCGATGGTCCCGGTTTGAATGACAAGGAAGAGAGTCCAACCGTACAAAAATCCCCAGAGCGGAGAGTAGGCTTCGCGAAGGTAGACGTATTGCCCGCCGGCCTTGGGCATCATGGCCGCTAGCTCACCGTAAGAAAGCGCCGCGGTCACCGTCATCAGGCCGGTGATCACCCAAGCCGCAAGCAGGCCTCCGGTCGATCCGGCGTTGCGGGCGATGTCTGCGGAAACAATAAAGATGCCCGATCCGATCATCGAACCGACCACGATGGTCGTCGAGTCGAATAAGCCCAGCCCGCGAACAAATCCCGAGGATTCCGCTTCGACAGGAAGAGTAGCCGCTATATTGGATCTCGCTTCAGACACCGGGCCACTCCTCTCCTCTTTCGCCGGGGCCAACGCTAGTTAAAGAACGTTCCGCGCAAAAAGCAGATCCCGCTCTCGTTCAAGCTCCGCGCGCCTCCGTGGAGGCGGCCACGTCCAGGTATTCTCGGGCCCGAGCGCCGGGGTTCGGGGCGCAAATCAGATCGCGAATCACGGCCAGGGAATCCGCACCGGCGCGATAAACTTCCGCCGCGCGTTCCAGAGTGATTCCGCCAATCGCTACGAGCGGCTTCTTCGTCATCCGCCGCGCCTCGCGCAAGAGTCTCGTGCCGACGACCGGGTCGGGATTTTTTTTTGTCGCCGTCGGAAAAACAGGGCCGAAGGCGATGTAGTCGGCGGAAGTGCGGTCCGCCGCGGCGAGTTGTACCAGCGTATGCGTGGAAACTCCCACCCAGCGGTCATTGCCGTCAAACCCGCCGCAAATGGCGCGCGCGTCTTCGACGCCGAGGTCTTCCTGGCCCACGTGAACTCCGCCTGCGCCAGCCAGCAAAGCTATGTCAGCGCGGTCATTCACGATCAAACGTACGCCGCGCGGCCCGAGAACGCTCGAAAGTTGCCGGGAAATGTCGAAAAAATGTCGAGAAGAAGCCGTCTTATTGCGGTACTGAATCAGCTCGACCCCGGATCCTGCTAGCGCTTCGGCCAAATCTAGCTCCGAAATGGCGAGCAAAGTGGGATCGATTATGGCATAGAGGCGAGGGAACACAAGGTTCATACGGGTTTATCCGGCGCGCGATGTGGCGAATCGGTCAAGGAAGTGGGTGTCCAGCCGGCCTGCGCTAAAGTCAGGATCCATCATGATTTTACGCTGCAGAGGAATGGAAGTCTTGATGCCTTCGACCACGAACATCTCCAGGGCTCGACGCATCCGGACGATCGCCTCGGCGCGGGTATCGCCAAAGGCGATGAGTTTGGCCACCAGGGAATCATAGTACGGCGGAATGACGGCGTCGGCGTGGGCCGCCGTATCCACGCGGATTCCGGGCCCCCCCGGGGTGCGGAACACGGTGATGTGTCCCGCCGAAGGGACGAATGTTTCGGGGTCCTCGGCGTTGATGCGGCATTCGATGGCGTGCCCGTGCAACTCGAGTTGGCCGACCACATCCTCTAGCCGTTCGCCCGTCGCCAGGCGAATCTGGGACTTGATCAAATCCACGCCGGTAACCATTTCCGTAACGGGATGCTCCACCTGGATGCGGGCGTTCATTTCGATGAAGTAGATCGAGCCGTCTTCGTCCATCAGGAATTCCACTGTGCCCGCGCTGGTGTAGCCCACTTGTTCCAGCGCCGCCACCACGCGGGCCCCGAGTTCGGCGCGCAGCTTGGAATCCACCGCCGGGGAGGGCGATTCCTCGATGAGTTTCTGGTGGCGGCGCTGGATGCTGCATTCCCGTTCGCCGAGATGCATGACCCGGCCGTGCTTGTCCCCCAGGACTTGAAACTCGATGTGCCGCGGCCGCTCGATGAATTTCTCGATATACATGTCGGGTATGCCGAAGGCCTGCTGCGCCTCATTGCGGGCGGTTGCAAACGCGCTGGGAAGCTCCCCCTCGTTGCGCACGACGCGCATCCCGCGCCCCCCGCCTCCCGCTGACGCTTTCAGGATGACCGGGTACTTGATTCGGGTGGCTTCCGCCAGGGCCGCGGCCTCGTCGGCGACGATCCCCTGGGAGCCGGGCACGACGGGCACGCCGGCGGCGGCCATCTCCCGGCGGGCCTGATCCTTTTCGCCCATCATGCGCAGCAAGTCCGGAGAAGGGCCGATGAAGGTGATGTGCGAGGCCTCGCACACTTCGGCGAAATTGGCATTCTCGGAAAGGAATCCGTAGCCGGGATGGATCGCGTCGACGTTGGTGATTTCGGCGGCGCTGATCACTTGCGGGATGTTCAGATAGCTCTCGCTGGAGCGGGGCGGCCCGATACATACGGCTTCGTCGGCAAAGCGCACGTGAAGCGCATTGCGGTCCGCCTCGGAATAGACCGCGACCGTGGCGATGCCCAGTTCCTTGCACGCATCGATGACGCGCAGGGCAATCTCACCGCGATTGGCTATGAGGATTTTTCGAAACATTTCTGGCCGAATGTGGCACAGGCTTCAGCCTATGGGTTTTCGTCCTCGCAAGGCCCAAAACTCGCAGTCTGAAGCCTGTGCCGCTATTTCTTTTTTCCCGTGGGCCGCAGCGCAAACAGCGGTTCGCCATACTCCACCGGCTGGCCGTTTTCGACCATCACTCTCGCGACTTCCCCGCTGATATCCGCTTCAATCTCGTTCATCAATTTCATGGCCTCGATGATGCATACCGTCTGGCCGGCCTCGACGAAATCTCCCACACGAACAAACGGCCCCGCGTCGGGACTCGGCCCCGAGTAAAACGTGCCGACGATGGGCGATTTAACAAGGTGCTCGTCCGCGGCCGCGGCCGGCGCAGGCTGAACGGGTCCTGGGCTGGCCTGCGGGGCCGCAGGGGGAACGCTTGGCGGAGGCTGAGCCATAATGACCTGCGGAGGGGCAGCTTGCGCCACAGGAAGCGCCAGGACCGGGGCCGCGCCGGGCTGGGGAATCGCCTTTTTCAGGCGTATCCTCAGGTCCCCATGGGCATACTCGAACTCCTCCAGCCCGTGTTCCGACATGAAGGAGAGCAAGCGCTCCAGCTGGCCGAGGTCGACTCCCGGCACGGAAATATCAGAAGCGCAAGGTTGTTTTTTGGATCCCTTCATCGTTTTGCTCAGAGTTCGAGGAATTCCCGGGGGGTGGTCGTAAGAATTTCGGCGCCGCGCGGGGTCACCAGGGCATCGTCTTCGATCCGTATTCCGCCAACGCCCTCGACGTATACACCGGGTTCCAAGGTCACGACGTTGCCAGTCTCCAAAAGCGCTTTTTGGTCCCGAGCGATCCGGGGATCCTCGTGGATTTCCAAGCCGATCCCGTGACCCGTGCTATGGACAAAATAACGGCCTAACCCCTTATGTTGCAGTACGTTTCGTGCCGCGGCGTCGATAGCCCCGCAAGTGACTCCCGACTTCAGCGCGTCTCTTGCCGCCGCCTGCGCGTCCAGGACCGCCTGATACCACTGGCGAACGCGCACGGGGGCCTTACCGACGTACACGGTGCGCGTCAGGTCGCTGCAGTAGCGGCGCAGTATAGCACCCAGGTCCAGTACGACCAACTCGTTTTTCCCGATTCGGCGCGACGTGGGACGCGCATGCGGCAACGCCGAGCGCGGTCCCGCAGCCACAATGGCTTCAAAGGACTCCCCGGAAGCGCCTTTCCGGCGCATCCGGTAGCCGATCTCTGCGGCGATGTCAAGTTCCGTGACACCGGGACGGATCAAACGAATCGTTTCCTCCATGACCTCGGAACCGAGACGCGCCGCATTCCGGATTCGATCGATCTCCGCGGCATCCTTAACCGCGCGGAGACTTTCGACTATGCCGTCGATGGCAACCCATTTTAAATTGCCTCCTGCCGCCTTCCTGAGCGCCTTCCACCCCGCTAAAGTGAACCGCGAGGGAGATACGGCGACTCTGTGGCGTTTTCTGGCTCGCAGGTGGCCGCCAACGGCATCGAGAAGCGAGCCCGTGTGGATCTGCACGCGGATTCCACGATTTTCTTCCTTGGCCTGAATCGTGAACCTGCCGTCGGTGAACAAGGTGGCGGAAGCCGGATCAACCAGCAAAGCCCCCGAATCGCCTGAAAATCCACACAAGTAGTAGATGTTCGGCGAGTGCGTTTCCAGCAAGGTACCTGCCCCGGCGGAATCCAGCGCGTGGCGAAGGTGTTTCAAGCGGCTGGTCGTGTTGATCGGCATAAAAAAGGGAGGAAACCGAGGTCTCCTCCCAGGTCACGCGATATTGTACCTTGCGGGACTCAGCCCGGCAAAATTCGAGGAGTCACGAAAAACATCAACTCCTGCGTAGAGACGCTGATGTCCGTGTGTTTGAACAGGTTGCCAATGAGGGGCACGCTTCCCAGGAGCGGCACCTGGTTGATGGTGGTATTTTGATTGCTGATCACCACGCCGCCGATGACCACAGTTCCGCCATCATTGATGAGAACCTTGGTTTGCGTCGACTGCGTATCCAAGCCCGGCTGGCCGTTCACGCTGACCGCCTTGTCAATCTGGGTATTTTGGATGTTGACGTCCAGGAAAACGGTGCCTTCCGAAGTTATCTGCGGAGTCACTTCCAATTCCAGTACGGCATCGACGTATTGCGTGGAAATGGTGTTATTGATGTTGGTCTGGATCGGGATTTGTTGGCCTTGCTTCACGGTCAACTTGTCGTTGTTTTGGGTGATGCCCTTAGGCTCCGACAGGATTTTGCCGACTCCGCGGCTCTCCATCAAGCTAAGCAAAAAGTCGATGGCGTAGTTGTGGCCTTGCGTGGAGAAGGTGAAGCCGCTGTTCGGGGCGGTGGCGCCGAGATTTGAATTGAATGGAATTTGGCTTGACCCGGTCCCACCGGTGGAGAATGGCGGGTTCACCGAGTGGATGACAGGACTCAGAAAAGTCGAGATTCCGGTCAATCCGCCGAAGGCCGTGTTCCCCGTGACGCCGGTGGGAGCGGAGAACCCGAATTGCGTGCCGATCTCGCGGGCAAAGGAGCGGGAAGTCTGCACGACGCGGGCTTCAATTTCCACTTGTTGCGCCTTCCGGTCGATCTGGCGCAATAAATTATCGACCTTCGGGATCGAGGCGGGAATATCGCGAATGATCAAAGTGTTCGAACGAGCATCGGGAAAAACGTCGCCGCGGGCCGACAGGATCTTTTTCACCGTGGGCACCATGGTGGTGGCCTGAGAGTAACTCAGGACCCGCGTGACCGTGACCATTTCGACCGCGTCGGCCTGCGCCTTGAGCAGCTCGCGTTGCTGGTCGGCTTCGTGCCTGAGTGTATCTTGGGTTGCGATCCGCAGAACGTTTCCGTCAATTTCCTTAGTCAGTCCATTGTTGCGCAACACAATGTCCAGGCCCTGGTCCCAGGGAACTTCGTCGAGGACTAAAGTCACCGTTCCCCGAACCGCGGGGTCCAGCACAACGTTCAGCCCGCTGATTTCATGAATCAGGCGGAAGAAATCCTTCAAATCCACGTCCTTTAGATTCACCGAAATCGGGTCTCCGGTATATTTCTTTCCCTGCGCGGGAGCTTCGGCGGGAGCCTGGGAATTGACCGCGGGAGGATTCTGCCCCTCGGGAGCGGGCGGTTCACCGGCGGGCCGGGCGAAACCCATCTCTCGTCCCGTCAGCCAGCCTGGCAGAGGCATGTTCGGCACATTGACGGCCGCCAGTTTGTGCTGAGCAGGCATTTTGGCCGGACGGAGCGCTGCCGGCATGGCCTGAGCCGCCGGGGTGGTGAAAAAAATGGTAACGTCCGAACCGCTGGATTGCGTGCTGAAGGGAACCAGCTTGGCAAGGTCAATCACGATTCGCGACTGCCCAGAAATGGGCTGGCCCATGCGCACGTCCAGGACCGGCGAGTATCCGCCGGACACTTTATACTTTTCGATATTCAAGCGCGTATCGGCAAAATCCAGGACTAGGCGAGGCGGGGAGTCCAGACGCGAAGTCTGGAAATGCAGTTCCCCGGTGCCATGGATGCTCACGGTCGTTTGCGGGCCTGGCTGAGCGACTTCGACAGCCGAGATCGAGGCCACTGGTGCGGTCACGCTGACGGGTTTTAGCTGGGCGACTTGCGCGCTCGCGGGTTGCACTGCAACCGCTGCGCCTGCCAGCCATAGACAGGTGAACCCGAGAGCCGGCCAATTGGTCTTCATTGCTGTTCTCCTGGACTTGGGTAAAGTCGTTTGGTCACCGTGTGTTCCAGCGGTTTTCCAAATGCGTCTTTGCCAATTTCGTGGAATGTAATTGCATCGAGCGCGATTTTCTCGACCGAGCCGTCGTACAACTTGTCGCCTTCCCTCAGAAAATAAACGCGCTGTTGCGAGTTCGAAACAATGGCGATCATCCCGCCGGAACTGCGCACGATGCCATCGATGCGCAAGGTTTCAACAATCAGGCCCGCCTTTCCGGGCGGGAGGTTTTCCGGAGGCGCAGAGGCGGCGCGCGCCTTGGTGAGCAGAGCGTCGAAGGGATCGCGTTTTACCGGAGGCTTTTCCACCGCGGGCTTTTCGACGGGCGGCTTGGCGGGATTCGCGGCCGCCGCTTTCTTCGTGGCCTCCTTGGCCTTGGCCGGAGCTTTGGCGGGAGCCTTGGCAGTTGCGGGGCCAGCAGGCTGCGCCGGGGTCTGCGGGGCCGGTGGCGCCTGGGATTGGCCCGCAGTCTGATTCGTGACAAGTTCGCGCACCGCGCTGGGCTGGACGTTGGGGTGTTCTTGCGCCAAAGCACAGGTTGCAAGAACCGCCCAAAGGGCCAGCGGCAACAGGGTTCGCGTTGATTTTGCGAGTCGCATAGTCAGTCGGCTCAATTCCGCCTATTTTTTGACGGGGGGTTTTTTGCCCGCCGCCACGATCTCATCCGTCGGCTTGCTAAAGAACGTTGTTACCGTGCAAGTTCCAGTGACCGTCGTGCCGGGCCGCAGGGGGAACTTCGATTTCGTTTGATCCGCAAGGCCAGCGAACGACAAGTCACCCACATTGATAATCCGGGATAGACGGCTGAGACGGGCAAAGAAATCCTCGACGCTGAAATACGGCCCATCCACGCTAATTTGGAATGGCAGCTCGTAGTGATAGTCCTTGGGAACGACTGCCTGCGCCTTCAGGCTGCGAATCTGCACGCCCGAAGCGGCAGCGGCTTCCTGAAGGAGACGCATGAACTCGTCCACTTCTTTTTCTTCCGGCACAATCGCCTTGAGGGTGTCCAATTGCTTTTCCAGAGCGGCCATCTCTACTTTGAATTCCGCATTGCGGCGCTCGTAGACCTGCAGTTCCGACACCTGGCGGTTCAAATCGGAATCCTTGGTATGATTATCGTCCAGGGTATTGCGCATAGCGGCCACGGGCGACATGGGCAAGTATTCACCCGCTCCAAAAATAACCAGCGCGAGCGCGAAAAAGATCAGCGCTTGCAGGTACCACGGATATTCGCGGAACGAAATCGCCATCGCTCCCCCTAGGTCTTCCCCGCCTTGCGGGCCGCGGGTGGCGCGTTGGCGCCCGGGGCGGCATTGCCGGCGGCGGCCGGCGCAGAGGCGGATTGCGGCAGGCCAAACTGAGCCGTCAGACTGAAAACAAAAACCTCAATCGTCTTGCTGGAATCATCCTGATGAGATTCCAGGATTTCCACTGTTTGGAAGTAACCCGAACGCTTGAGTTGGGTGATGTAATTTGCAACCGCATTGATGGAACCCGCCGAGCCGTTGATGGTCAGCGAATCCCCTTTGCGTTCCACGGAAGTAAGCCACAGGGTATCGGTGCGGCTGACGGTGTTGGCGATGGCTTCGAAAAGCTCCTGGCCACCGGTGCGGTTGCGCTGGAGTTCTTCAATGACGCTGATCCGCTGCTGCAGGATGGCCCGTTGCTTTTCGAAATTATCCACTTGCTGTTTCAACTGTTCGAGCCGCGCCTTTTCACCGGTCTGCTTCTGGATGTGCGCCAAAATCTTGGTATTTTCGCGATCCAGCAGCAGATAGTGCCCGTACAAAGCGCCGCCGCTCACGACCAGCGCAATCGCCAGCAGGACATATTGCAGCGTGGCCTCGAGCGGTACCGTGGTGCGGGCGGCTTTCGGCCGTACTCTCCCGAGCAGGTTGATCCGAATCATGGTTCGTCAAAGCTCCTGAGCGCGAGCCCTACCGCGATCGCCAGACGCGGAGCAAGTTCGCGAATCTGATCCTCATTGTGGCGAGCCGGATTGATCACAATTTTGCGAAACGGATACATTTCCTCGACCGGAACGGCAAACTCTTCCCGCAGTACATCCATCAAGCCGGGCACGCGCGCGCTGCCGCCGGCCACGACGATTTTCTGAATGCTCTCGCCGGTCGCGGTGGCCCGGAAAAAGTCGAAGGTCTTTTGAATTTCCAGGACCAGGATGTCGGTCACCGACCGCAGGATGGTGGCGCGGTGTTCGTCGGCCACGCCGGCGATGTTCTCGCCGTGCTTCAGCCGCTCGGCGTCTTCAAAGCTCAGATCCAGTTCCTTTTGGAGCGCATCGGTATACTGGTTGCCCCCGACCGAAACGTCGCGCGTAAAGAGGGGGATTCCGCCGCGCACGATATTGATGTTCATCACGCTGGCGCCGATATTCAGCAGGGCGTTGGTTTGGCTGGGGTCCGGATCGTAATTTTCCTCGTAGCAATTCTGCAGGGCGAACGCATCGATATCGACCACCGTCGAATTCTTTCCCGCTTGCGCCAGCACGTTGGTGTGATTCAGGATTTTATCTTTTTTGACCGCGACCAGCAGGACATCCATTTGCGAGTCCACGGACTCGAGCAACTGGTGGTCCAGGTTCACGTCGGCGATATCGAAGGGAATGTGCTGGCTGGCTTCGGATTGGATGCGATCGTAGAGCTCCTCCTCGGACATGGAAGGCAGCGTGACGCGTTTGACGATCACCGAGTGGCCCGAAACCGCGGTGGCCACGTTTTTCGCTTTGACTTTGTGGGAGTCAAAAATATTGCTGATCGCGCCGGCGACGAGCGGCGCGTCCATAATCGCGCCGTCTACAACCGTGTCCTGGGCCAGAGGTTCCAGCCCAAAACTGACGAGCTCGTAGCCGTGTTTCGTGCTCTTTAGCTCCACGGCTTTGATGGAACTGGAGCCGATATCCAAACCGACGAGCGCCTTTTGTTTAGAGCCACCAAACATATCCAAACCCCTCAGGAGTCCATCGCCTGCCGAATCTTTCAAACTTTGGCTGAGCGATCCGTTCTCGCAACCGGATCAGATGGCCTCAAAACCAAAGTGGCCTTTGCACCCGCAGGCGTCGCGAAGAAGAACCTGGCGGCAGTATTGCCCCGACCCGGTTTCTTGAACCTAACTTTGCGTCCGCCACGCCTGCACTAGCCGGTCGAACTGGTCGCATCGGTCGATTTGCTCGATCGGGGCCCCATACGGCCCCGGGAACACATCGCGGCGTGAAAACCAATTCCCGCAGAGCGGTGGCCGCGTACAGCGAATTTGGCATCCAACACAGGGTGTGTCAAGCAATTGGGATTCGCAAGTTGTTCTGAAGAATACCGCTTAGGCGGCTGACCGCATGGACAGGAAATGGGCAAAAAGCGCAAGCGGTGGGGTTTTTTGGATACTAGGACTACTATTACTAGTATGAGCTTTCCAGACACCTCTCCGGGAACTTTGTGCTACCGCGACAGACCCAGCGTTTGCCAGAACGAATCGATGCGCCGTTTGGTGACAGAATCCATGACAATTTCATCCGGCCAGGGCCGCCGAAATCCTTCGCTTTCCCATTTGCGCGTCGCATCGATGCCCATTTTTGAGCCGTAATCCTGGAGGCGCGAGGCATGATCCAGGGTGTCGGCTGGGCCCATCACAAATTCCACATCCCGCTCGGGATCGATCGCGCAGAGCGATTTCCAAACCACTTCGCGCGAATTTTGCACGTTTACGTCATGGTCCACGACCACCACGACCTTGGTGAACATGGCCTGCCCCAGCGACCAGATCGCGTGCATGATTTTTCGCGCGTGGCCGGGATAGGATTTGCGGATGGAAACAATCATCAGGTGATGAAAGACGCCTTCGGCGGGCATGGCCACGTCCACAATTTCCGGATACTGCATTTTCATGACCGGGAGGAAGACGCGCTCGACGGCATGGCCCATGAAAAAATCTTCCTGCGGCGGCGGGCCGACAATGGTGGTGAGATAAATGGGATCGCGGCGCTGGGTCAGGCAGGTGACGTGAAAAACGGGAAACTCGCCCTCCAGCGAATAGAAGCCGGTGTGATCGCCGAAGGGACCTTCCGTGCGCATTTCATTTAGTTCGACGTAGCCCTCGAGGACGATTTCGGAATTGGCGGGTACTTCCAGGTCGCAGGTTTCGCAGGAAACCATTTCCACCGGATCGCGGCGCAGAAAACCGGCGAACATCATTTCATCGAGATCCGGCGGGATGGGTAGGATGCCGGACAAACAGGTCATGGGGTCCGATCCGATGGCCACAGCGACGTCAATGCGCCCGTCGGGATTGGCGGCGCGGGCGCGGCGGAAATGCTCGGCGCCATGCTTTTGCGTTTGCCAGTGCATGCCGGTGGTGCGGTCGTCGTAGACTTGCATGCGGTAGACGCCCACATTGCGCTTCCCTGTTTCCGGATTGCGCGTGAAGACCAGAGGCCAAGTGATGAAGCGCCCGGCATCCTGCGGCCAGCACTTCAGAATGGGAAATTCAGACAGCGAGAAATTATCGCGGCGAATGATTTCCTTGCACGGGCCGGTCTTCACGGATTTGGGAAAAAAAGAACCGAGCTCGGCCAGCTTCGGCAACATCTTGATTTTGTCGAGCAGGCCCTGCGGCGATTGCATGTCGAGAAAGCCGCGAATGCGCGCCGCCACATCGTCGATGTGCGAGACTTCCAGAGCGAGATTCATGCGCCGCTCGCTGCCCAGCATATTGATAAGGAGAGGAACGCGCGAGCCTTTCGGTTTTTCAAACAGCAAGGCCGGGCCGCCGGCGCGCGTCACGCGATCGGTGATCTCGGTGATCTCGAGGACCGGATCGATTTCCGCGGCGATGCGCCGCAACTCGCCTTCTTTTTCGAGCTTGGCAATGAATTCGCGCAAATCCCGGTACGCCAAAACTTCCTCCCCATGAGGTCTGCCACCGCAACCGCAGGCGGACTTCGACAAACGCAACGCGACACTCTAGCATGAAATGGCCAACCAGGAATTCTTGCAACGGGAATGCGGCGTTGAGATGCGCTGCGGTTCGGTTCAAGACTGGAAACGGAGTCGCTCTACCAGACCTTCGCAAGATTTTCGATCCCTTTGAGATACTCTTCTTTCTCGATCCTGCTTTCTACGCCGAACTCCGTGAGGATTGTCATCATCTGGCCAACCGGGAGCCCGGCTAGCTCCGCAGCTTTGCCCAAAGAGGCTTCCCCTTTTTTATACCTCTCCACAGCGAGCAAGATTCTGCCACGAGTAACCAAATCCCTCACTGCCTTGGATAAGTCGCTGCGCTCTTTCTTGCTGATCTCGCTGAGAAACTCATAGTTCTCGCGGTCCATCCGGATACTCATCGTCTTGCTCATCTTCGCACCTCCAATTTCCGCCTCGCATCTTCGATAATGGAACCCTGGTATCGTCCGTATACAGCCAGCGCACCTAGTTTGGCCTGCGCGCTGCGGCGGTGAATCAATCCCTTCTCACAGGTCCGAATCAAAATGCCCAAAGCAGTCGTGAACCCAATTCCAAGCAGTTTGCACGCATTTATGCCGCTCTTGTCGTCTATTCCCACCAATTCAGCCCTTTCTTTGACGGCGAGGGCAATGGCCTCCGCTTCGCCTTTGCCGAGGCTGAAATCCAACGACAATTTGGCGGACAACTTCTTGTTTCTCACCGCCAGGGTTTTGATTCTCGACTCATCGAGCGCCTTCTTAATCATAAGTCCATCCAGTGTTTTCTTTACGGCAGAGCATTCCCTGGCGACTTCCCCTGGGACGGCAACTTCTTGGCCGACGCTGGCTAAGAAGGAGTCCAAGAGATCGATTTTCGTAATCAGGATCAGCGTCGATGCATCAAGGACAATCACTATGACACTTTATGACAAACGTAATTATATCATGGTCTGGCACGAATGAAAATGCCATGGAAATGCGCCTGTGTGAATCGATGGAGACTTCTTGCAAGACTCCGGCGGCTTTGGTAGCGTTAGCCTAGAGCGGGCGTAGTTCAATGGTAGAATAGGAGCTTCCCAAGCTCTAGACGTGGGTCCGATTCCCATCGCCCGCTCCATAACTCACGATGTTTCAATTGCCCTTACACGGCTAACCTACCTGAATCCAGCTTGAAAATGGACCGTTTTGGACCCCAGATGGACTCAGCTGGAATCAATTGGACCTCAACGATTTGCAGAGGAAACCGGCCAGTCATTCAATGGCCTGTTCTGGGACTAGACGAGTGCGACCTCGCGGTCGAAATTGGGCTTTTTCTCTGCATGGAGCTTGAGGGCGATGCCGCAGACCGTGGCGATGCGTTCCAACATCGTTAGCGAATGACCTGTGTATTCGGCGTCCTCCAGGCGAGCAATCACGGACTGGGTCGTGCCCACCTTCTTGGCTAGCTCGGCCTGAGTCAACCCCGCATCCTCCCTCATCTCGCGCACCAGCAGGGCTAGGTCAATCTGGTGCAGGGTGCGCCCGAAGGTCTTACGGTAGGTTGCGCTCTTGCGAGCACGCTGTTCGACAATTTCACTGTGTTTGTCGCGCTTGACGGTTTGTCTCATAGGCCCAACTCCTTCAGGATCGCTTCCCTTTCCTTCTGCGATCCCGTGTAACGGTTTCGGTACTTCATCCAAAGCTTTTTTAGTTGCTCTGCCCTTGCAATTTCGCCCTGTGGGGTCTGTTGCGTCTACTTCTGAAATCCTGACGTAATCACGATCAACATTCCTGGCTGGTAGAAGAAGAGAATTCGGAAAATCCGGTCGAATTGCTTGACCCGTAGCTCGAATAGATCATCCGTAAGCTTTTTAACGAACTTCCCTTGCATCCGGTTGCCATAGATGCGCAGGCGCTCGATGAACGCGTCTATCCGGGCCGCTGCTTTGTCGTCAAGCGAATCCACAAACTCCCGGGCAGGCGCACGGCCGTTGGGCAATTCCACATACTCAATCGTGAACTCGCCGTTCATGTGGTCCTGGAATTCCCTGCCAATCTAGGATTATCGCATTATTGCTATATAGCGTCAAGATCGGATAAAGGGTCAGCCTGTTTGTCGAGTTGCTTCCTGACGGGAGATAGCTACAACACGAGAGGCCACGCGCTGACGGAGGTGCGATCTCTCAGCCCGGCGGTGGCGTTGGGGGCGAACCCTTAACTAGATCGCGGATGTCATCGTTAGCATCAAAAGAGCATTCCAATCGAAGTTCTTCCGTCAGCGCTCCGCGTTCAATTAGCCGACGGACCGTTTTCTCTCGGCAAAACGAACATGGGCCTCGTTCGTACATAGCGAGAAGCATGGGCACTTCGGTTTCCTCATCTGGGTGCTGTTCCCAGAGGTCCGTCAAGTCCATGCCAAACGAGTGTAGCGTTTCGAGATCGTCCTCCGCTTCAAACCAGCGGAGCGCGATTACGTGATCCCCAGGGCCAAAGTTCCGCGCTAGCAACTCGATAGCTTGCCCTCTCCACTTAGCCCTCGTTTCTACGAGTCGGAACGCGAGTTGCCTGACTGCCGGATGCGTAATCTGCGAGAGAGCACGCAACGCAACTAATCCCACGCGCTCCCGGTCCTGATCGACCAAATTCAGCAGTACCTGAATATCGAGTGGAAAAAGCCGTCGCCCGAAGATGCATAAATGGCTTAACAACCAGCCAAGGTCAACTTTCTCCGTCGTAGTTGTCAGCAAGGCGCCTATCTTCTCAATCGCAAAAACCAGGCCGTCGATGCCATCCATTTGAAGGAACTCGATTGCGATGGCTTCCCCTTTCTGCGGCCCCGGATTATAGCTTTCATACATCACTCGCTTTGCCCGATCATTTCCATCAAGCGCCAGACAAGCCGCAAAGTGAAACCTTTGCGCCGCGTCCCAATCGTCTCCGCTGCCCGGCAGAGCGTTTAGTACCTCGTCATAATAAGACTCCTTGCCTGGCACGACGCCACTTCAGAGATCTTCTGATTGCATTGCATAGCAGCCTGGATACTCTAGCGGACCTTACCGCTCTCTTTTTCACTGGTCGCATTGCTGGTCTGCGCCTGGGACGTAGTCAATTCTCGCGCATTGAGGCCTGGTTAAAGCGCCCGATACCTTCATTCGGCGTGATAGTAACGCCCTACGACCAGCCGTTGCGACAGCTCTACGACGCTCTTGGCCCTCTTGTGAACGCGAGCGGGCCGGAAATTGACTGGCTGCCCTTCATGCGCTTGCTCCGAAACAAGGCAGAGCATCTAGGCCAACCCGTATTTCGGCAAATTGGTTTGCACGACGCGACACCCAAATTCTACACATTCATCCCGCGGCGGTGGCCTTATATTTGGGAACGACACATGAAGCGGCGCGGTGAGAGTGTGCCCGAAGATCCCCACTTTCTAGAGAAATTCTTTCTTGAGACTTTGGTTCATCAAGACATCGTCACATACACTCATGGGCTCCGACGGAAAGTGCAGAACGTCATCCATGCCAGAGTAGAGGTCTTAGGAAAAACATATGAGCTTGTCGAAAGTTTTGGGACCAACCATGGAGCGCTCGCGGAGCTCCAAGGAAATTCGGAAGCCTACAATTTCGAGTATTTCGTGGACAGCTAGGCGGTAGGCCGATGAGAACTCGGCGCGGCTTTTATACTTACCTGAATCGCTGCATCCCCTTGACTAAATAAGCTTTTGGAGGTATATTCCTTTGGAGGAATGGGAAGTAGAGTTTACGGATGAATTCGGGACATGGTGGGGCGGTTTGACCGAGGCCGAACAGGTGGACGTTAGGGCGGAGGTAAACCTGCTTCGCCGCTTCGGGCCGACGCTGGGCAGGCCGCATGTGGACTCCGTAGCGTCCTCAAAGCACGCCAACATGAAGGAACTGCGCGTTCAGCACCGAGGACGGCCCTACCGTGTGCTGTTCGCCTTCGACCCGCGGCGCACTGCAATTCTGCTGATCGGCGGGAACAAAACGGGCAAGGGCCGGTGGTACAAGGAGTTTGTGCCGATAGCGGATAGGCTGTACGACGAACACTTGGAAACGCTCCGAAGGGAGGGATTGCTCAATGGTTAAGAATTTTCGAGAACTGGAAGCAAAGATGTCGCCGGGGGCACGAGCACGCTCGGATGCAAAAACTCAGAAGATGATCGAGGAAATGGCTCTCAACGAACTTCGTCAAGCGATGGGCATAACCCAGGAGCGCTTGGCAAAGGCGTTGCGCATCAATCAAGCCGGCGTGTCCAAGATCGAAAACCGCTCCGACATCTTCGTGAGCACGTTGCGCAAAGCTATCGAGGCGATGGGCGGCAAGCTGGAGATTCGCGCGAAGTTTCCGGCCGGCGAAGTGCGGATTAGGCAGTTTGGAGGACTCGCCAGACGACAGCGCTCGCGATCCCGTCGCGGCGGCATCGGGCGCCGCGCGAAGGCCGCTGCATAGCGGAACAGGTCTCGGTCAACTTGTGTTAAATCGGCAACTGGAAACTTTCTGCGAGTACCCACACGAACAGCAAGGTGGTTAATCTCTCATGGTAAATGGGCCATAGGAGCTGCTTCAGAATAGCAAGTCTATTCGTTACATGAGTCGGGCTAAATTTCAGTTGTTACTCACACGCCATCACCTAC
>Ga0210384_10002163_pt1 | contig 24564 bp, 20 predicted proteins | sample IncBWH2MmetaG_FD_160574 | JGI IMG/M metagenome (GOLD analysis project Ga0210384, IMG submission 160574) | Forest soil microbial communities from Barre Woods Harvard Forest LTER site, Petersham, Massachusetts, United States - Inc-BW-H-2-M | ecosystem: Environmental > Terrestrial > Soil >...
CTCAGGTTTTGAGCTATGGGCTCACCCCGTCCGGATTGGCCCGGGGCGCGATCCTTGTGCCATAGTTAATGGTGCGGCGCAATATCAATGTTGCGATGCGATATCACGAAATCGTGATCAGCCTGATTGTTGGGCTTTCTGCCTAGCCCGCAAGCTTAATGCTGGACCGCCTCGGCCAGCCCGTAGGCCTCCAGCTGAGCCTGGACCTGCGCGACGTTATGCCCGAGCACGACGATATCGTGCTTTTTGCCGTCGACATCGCGGACATGGTCGCGCAGCAGCGCTTCTGCCTTGAACCCAAGGCTTTCGAACAGCGCGATCGCGGCCTGCTGATCGACCGTCATCTGCACCGAAAGCTTCTCCAACCCGGCGCCTAACGCGAGAGCAAACGTCTCCTGCGACAACGCCCGGCCGACGCCCTTCCCGCGCACCTCCAACGACACCACCATCCTGAGTTCGCCGACATGCGGCGACCAGGAATGCGGGTCGCGTACCAGCGTACCGCAACCGACCACCTTGCCGTCCTTCACCGCCAAAAGGCTCGTGATGTCGCCGCGCTCGATCTCATGGATCCAGGCCGACAGCACCTTTGGCTCGCTGATATTGCGCGGCAGGAACAGCAAGTCGTGCGTCGGCAGTGCTTTGGCAAAATCGAGCACGGCGGCTTCGTCGGCGCGCGACATCAGGCGGAATTCGATGTCGCCGGCGTCGGTTTTGGCGTGGCGCGGATAGGAACGCTGCTCACTCATATCGATCTTCCACCCAGCCAGGAGTCCAGTTTCGGCCACAGCCGCCGGATCGCATTGGCGCCGGCAACGAGGCTGACGTGACCGCCTTTGAGCATCACCTCCTCCTTGTCCGTGGAGCCTACCTTCGCGATCAGGGGCTTGGCCGCGTCATAGGGAACGATGTGGTCGTGCTCGGCGACCGCATGCAGGATCGGGACCTTGATGTCAGCGATATCGGCCAGGCGACCGCCGACCGACATCGTGCCGTTATAGAGCTTGTTGTCCCACATCAAATCCTTGGTGATATCGCGGAAATATTCGCCGGCCAAAGGCAGCGTGTCGGTCGCCCAGCGATCGAACATCCGGTACGATTTCACGAACTCGTCGTTCCAGATGTTTTCCCAGAGCTGCACCTGGCTCGCCGCGCGCGAGGCCGGCCGCAGCATCTCGAACGAAGACAGGATCATTTCCGGCGGCACATTGCCGACGCTGTCAATCAAGCGGTCGACGTCGAAATAGCGCTTGTCCGCAAAATTCTGAAACAGCTTCATCTCGCGGAAGTCGATCGGCGTGGTGAAGCAGATCAGATTCTTCATCGGCCCGTCGGCAAAGATCGAGCCGTACAGCAATGACAAGACGCCGCCGAAGCAATAGCCGATCACGGTGACATCGGTCTCGCCGGAATCCTGCTGCACGCGGCGGATGCAATCCGGGATGAAGTCGAGGACGTAGTCCTCCATCCGCAAACCTTTCTCTTCCGGCTTCGGCGCGGCCCAATCCAGCATGTAGACGTCGTAGCCGCGCTTGAGCAGGAATTCGATGAAGCTCTGGCCCGGCACCATATCGAGGATGTAGCCGCGATTGGTGGTCGCCATCACGATCAGGATCGGCACCCGGTAGATTTCATCCTCAACCGGGCGGTAGTGATAGAGATTCATGGTGCCGCGAACGTGCAGGATGTCTTTCGGTGTCGAGCCGAGCGACGGCCCCGAGGTCGAGAAATATTCGACGCCCTTGATGCTGCGTTGGATCGCGCGCTGGACCTCGGACTGGATGCGGTCCGGTATAGAGGCCAGATCAAGTCCCGCGGGTGCATTCATTTCTGCTCTCCGGGGGGCGATGGCGGCGGGCGGCGGGTGCGCGGTGGCTTCGGCGCTGCGGCAACACTGTCTTGCGTCATGCCGGAAATGGCGTTCATCTGTAGCAACAGCACCTTGATCTCATTCAATTGCCCTTCAATCGACTGCAATCGCTCGGCCATGCCGATCATCTGGGCCCGGCTCGGCAGGTTCATGCTGACGAGGTATTTCTCCATCAGTTCGCCGAGCTGCTTTTGCGCGCCCGCCGTGACCCCGCCGGCCTGGTTCATCACCTTGGAGAATTGCGGCGATGCCATCGCCTGGTTGGCGAAGGTATTGAATCCCTTCTCCATCTCGCCGATCATCTTCTGCCACAACGCGAGCGGATCGTTGCTGTTGTCGGCCATTGGCGTCCTCCCGCCACTGTCACCACCCGAGGGTTGGTCTCCCGTTGTTTGTCGTCATACGACACCGTTGCGGCGGGCCGGTCAACAGCGCGGGCTACGATTTGGCCGGCGCCGGTCACGTTGGAAAATCTTCTGCGCCGGCGGAAACCGTGGCATAGAGTTCCGCCTCGATCACCTTTTTCTTAAAGGAAACAACCGGTGAACCTGTCAGCCCATCAGCCGCCGCAAATCGCCCGCGCCAACGGCATCGACATCTGTTACGAGATCTTTGGCGACGCCAAAGCCGAGCCGATGCTCCTGATCATGGGGCTCGGCGCCCAGATGATCCATTGGGACGATGAATTCTGCCGCCAGCTTGCCGCGCGCGGCTTTCGCGTCATCCGCTTCGACAACCGCGACATCGGCAAATCCTCAAAGCTCAGCGGCGGCAAGCGCCTGACCGCGGTTGAACTGCTGAAACTGCGGTTCCTGAAAATTCCGGTCGCCGCACCCTACACGCTGCTCGACATGGCGAAAGACGCGATCGGGCTGATGGACGTGCTCGGCATCCAATCGGCGCATCTGGTCGGCGCCTCCATGGGCGGCATGATCGCGCAGGAAATCGCGATCTCGTTTCCGCAGCGCGTACGCTCGCTGACCTCGATCATGTCGACGACGGGCAATCCCAAAGTGCCGCCGCCGACCCGCGAGGCCTCCGCCATTCTGATGGCGCCGCCCGTCACGACGCACGACGAATACATCGTTCGTTACGCGCAGACCTGGAAAATCCTCCGCGGCGGCAGTTTTCCGCAGGACGAAGCGCTCGACCGTTCGCGCGCCGAACGCACTTTTGAGCGCGGGCTCAATCCGGCCGGCGTCGGGCGTCAGCTCCGCGCCATCCTGGCCTCCGGCAGCCGGAAGGAGCGGCTGCGCGCGGTGAAAGCGCCGACCTTGGTCATTCACGGCACCGTCGATCCCTTGGTGCGCCCCGAGGGCGGCAAGGACACCGCCGCTTCGATCCCCGGCGCCAAGCTGTTGATGGTCAAGGGCATGGGGCACGCGCTGCCGATCCCGATGTGGCCGCAGATCATCGACGCCATCGACAAGCACGCCCACGGTGCGGCGGCGAAAGCTGCGTGATTTGCCGCGCCGAGTCGTAGGGTGGGTTAGCGAAGCGTAACCCACCATTCTCCGCGAAAGGCGGTGGGTTACGCCTTCGGCTAACCCACCCTACACTCCTACCCACCCGCCCAGACATCCAGCACGTAACGATTCCTGGCGCCCATATCTTCGATCCAGCGCTGCCCCGCATCCGCATCAGCACCGCTGCGTTCGCGATAGATCGCAACCAGCGCTGCCTTGACGTCGGGCTCCATCTTGCCGCCGTCGCCGCAGACATAGACGATCGCGCCCTGCTCGATCAGGGTCCAGACCTTTTCCTGCTGCGCGGTGATCAGATGCTGCACATAGGTCTTGGGGCCGTCGCCGCGCGAGAACGCGGTGAAGAGTTCGCTCACGCCGTCGGCGGCGAACGCCTTCAGTTCGTCGGCGTAGAGATAATCCTGATCCGGATGGCGGCAGCCGAAGAACAGCATCGCAGGCCCGAGCCTCGCGCCGTTCTGCTTGCGGTCCGCACGCTCCTGCAGGAAGCCACGAAACGGCGCGAGCCCGGTGCCGGGACCGATCATGATGATCGGCAACGAGCTGTCGTCCGGCAGGCGGAAGCCGGCCTTGGTCTCACGCACCGTAGCGTGGACCGTGTCGCCGGCCCGGCGGCCGGCGAGAAAATTGGAGCAGACGCCTTTGTAGGTGCCGCGTCCCGAGCTCGCGGGCGCCTGCACCACCGCTACGGTAACGCTGCAGCGCGCGCCATCGCCCGACGGCGAGGACGAGATCGAATAATAGCGCGGCGCCAGCAGCGACAGCATTTCAAGATAAGCATGGAACGGCAATTCGCAGGCTGGATGCTCTTCCAGCAGGTCAAACACCGATTTGCGCCTGGTCAGCACCTCGGTTCGATAGCGCTCGGCGGAAGCAGCATCGTCGCCGACATAGGCGAGCAGTTTAGGCTTGGTCACCGGGCAGCGCGTGTTCTCCGACATGATCTGGATCTGCTTGCGGGTCGCAATCTGCTGTAGCTCCACGAACTCGGTCAACAGCCGCCCGACCGACACCGCGTCGCCCACCGGCAATTGCGCGCGGCGGCCTTCGGCGACATGCAGCCTGATCTGGTCCGCAGGGAGGAAGCCGAAGCGGCGCGCCACGGAATCCACCAGCGCCGGATCGTTGCGCGGCACCACGCTCAAGTGATCGCCGACGCGATAGGTAACGTGAGAGGGCAGTTGCACCTCGATGTGTCGGGTCGATCGATCGGACGGATAGGCACCTAGCTTGTTCTGCAGCTCGTTGTTGAGCAGCACCTTCATCGGTGCGGCGCCGCCTTGCACCACGATGGTATTGACCGCCGAAGGCGCCACCGGCTCGATCTTGTAAAGCGGCTCGTCGTCGGCGCTGCGGCTGAAATTCGAATCCAGCCCGAATTCCTTCACCGCGGCGGGTGCGGCCGCGGCAAACCAGCTCTCGAACTGGCCGTCGAGATCGCTGCGGGCATCGCCCTCGCCGCGCGCATAGACGTTTCGCGCGCCGCGCGCCTTGAGTTGTTCGTCGATGAAGCGCGGCACCGACTGGTAGGTTGCGGCCCAGTCGCTGTTGCCGCAGCCGAACACCGCGTAACGCAGCTTTGTGAACGCGTCCTTCGCCAGATCGCCGCCGAGCCATTTGACAAATTGCGTGGCGTTATCGGGCGCAGCCCCATTATACGACGCGCAGAAGATCAGGAGCCCGCCCTTTTGCGGCAGTCGGCCTACGAAGTCATCGAGCGGCGCCAGCTTGGTCGCAAAACCGTTGACCTCGGCGAGATCGGCGACGCGGGTCGCAAGCTCTTCCGCGGTGCCGAGGTTCGACCCATAGAGCACGAGCAGCGGCGTGTTGTGGCCCGGCCGCGTCCGCGCGCGCGGCGCTGCTGCGCCTGATGCAGCCGCAACTGGCGTTGCACCGGCAAAGGCGCCGCGGTCTTTGTCGGTGCGCGGGCGAACCCTGATCTTGAAGCCGTCAGGCTTGATCGTCAGCGTTTCCTTCAAATGCATCTGATAGCGCTGATGATCGATCAGCTTGAAGCGCTGCAGGATCATGCCGATCGCCAGCGCCGCCTCATGCATCGCAAAGCCGCGGCCGATGCAGGCGCGCTGGCCGTTGCCGAACGGCTTCCAGGCATTGACCGGACGCTTCGCCTCGGCCTCGCGGCTGAAATTTTCCGGATCGAACGCGTCGGGATTGGGCCCCCAGACGCTGGGGTCGCGATGCAGCGCCAGCACCAGCACGGTGATGAAGGTGTTCTTCCTCAGCCTGTACTTGCCGCCGATGGTCTCATCCTTGAGCGGCGCGATGCCGTAGGCCGGCGCCGGCGGCCACAGCCGCAACGCCTCTTTGAGGATCTGCGTGACGTAGGTGAGCTGCGTAACCTGCTGATAGGTCGGTCTCGCATTGATATCGGGGCCAAGCACGCCGTCGACTTCTTCGTAGGCCTTTTTGAGCACATCGGGATATTTCAACAGCGCATAGAGCGTGCACGACAGTAGTCCGCTGGTAGTCTCATGCCCCGCGATCAGGAAGGTATTGATCTGGTAGCGGATGTTGACGTCCTCAAGCTGCTGGCCGGTTGCGCGGTCGACGCCGGTCATCATCGCGCCCAGCATGTCCTTCTTGTCTTCGGCGGACTCGCCAGCTCCTCGCCGCTCGGCCACGATCTCGTCGACCATCTTGTTCATGAAGGCGACGTCGGTTGCGAGATCGCGCCTTCGCTTCTGCATCCACAGATTCTCCAGCGGCAGACCGCGAATCACCATGATGGTCTCCAGCGAGCGCACCAGCGACTCGACGAAGGGATGGTAGTCGCGCCGATAGAACGAATTGAAGCGGTAGTCGAAGCCGCACAGCCCGATGGTATCGAGCGTCAGCGCGGTCATGTCGTGAACGACGTCGATCTCGTCGTCGGCGTTGAGCCGTTCCCATTTCTTGACGAGCTGCTCGGCGATATCGACCATGCTCGGGTGGTAGGACTGCATCGCGCGGTTGCCGAACGGCTGCAACAGGATGTTATGCGCCTTGCTCCAGTTCGGCTCAGTCGTGTCGGCGGTGAATAGCCCATCGCCGGCGACGGTGCGCACGCGGCGCAGCGGCCCACGCACCGCCTTGTCGAAACGCTTTTCGTCGGATAGCTCGTCGACGAGGTCGTGGCCGGAGACGATCACGATTGGCGCGCCCATCATGTCGAGCCAGAAGATCGGCCCGAGCTCCTTGGCGAACCGCGCCAGGTTCTGCACCGGAGCGGTCGAATCCAGCGACAGCATGTTGCCGACCACTGGTTTGGTCGGCGGATGCGGGATCGGACTCAATCTGTTCTTCGACGCCATTTTTCGAATTTGTCCCCCTGCGCCGCCGTCATCCTGAGGGTGCGCTCCAGCGCGCGTCTCGAAGGATGGCCGCTTGCACCTTTCCTGTCATCCTTCGAGGCTCGCCGAAGCCGGCGAGCACCTCAGGATGACGTTCACCCGAACCGCTTTCTACGCCATTCGATCAGCTTGGCGCTGACCTCCTCCGGCTTTTCCTGCTGCGTCCAATGGCCGCTGCCGCGCACCAGATATTTCTCCAGATCGGGAATGAGCTTCTCCATGCCGTCGGCGGACGACGGCGGCAGCACCTGATCGTTCTCGGCCATGATCATCAGCGACGGTACCCGCACGGTGTGGTCGATGCCCTCCGAGCGCTGCCAGTTGCGCGACATGTTGCGATACCAATTGATGCCGCCGGTGAAGCCGGTCCGCTTGAAGGCGTCGACGAACACCTGCCTTTCCTCCGCCGACAGAATCGGCGTGCGCGGATCGTGCCTGGCGTCGTAGTTCGCAATCATCTGCGGAAACGCCAGATTTAATCGCGGCGAAGCGCCGACACCGGCGACCACCTCCTCCTTCGGCGTGGTGTCGGGGCGCGGCACCGGCTTCCGCATAAAGGCATCGAAGACCTGTTCGACCCGACTGCCGAAGATCTTGTCCGGCTCCCGCGCGGCGTCCTGAAACTGCACGATGTACATGTGCTCGCCGAAGCGCTTGCGCATCAGTTCGATCGGGTCCGCCGGCGCGCGGTTGGCGTGCGGCGTATTGACGCCAACGACGCCGGCGACGCGATCGACGTGCCGCAGCGGCATTTGCCAGACGACGAAGCCACCCCAGTCGTGGCCAACGAAGATCGCCTTGTCGATCGCAAGATGGTCCATCAGTCCGACGAGATCGCCGGTCAGATGCTCCATATCGTAATCCTCGACCGGCTCGGGGCGGTCGGTCGAGCCATAGCCGCGCTGGTCCGGCGCGATCACGCGGATGCCGGCCTCGCCCAGCGCCTTGAGCTGGTAGCGCCACGAGAACGCGATCTCCGGCCAGCCATGGCAGAGTATCACCGGCGGCTTGTCCGTCTTCGGACCAGCCTCGTAATAGCCCATGCGAATCCCATTGACGTGGGCGAACTGCGGTGGCGGCATCTCAATCATTTGCAAAACCCTACTCTGCGGCGCCCTTGATCTCGCTCGGCGGCGGCGCGAACGCGGCCTCGAGCGCTTCGAACTCCAGCGGCAGCATGTCGCACAGCACCTGGACGTGCGGAATGATGTTGGCGCCCGCAATGAAGCCGAAATCGAGCTGATCGCGGTAGCTCTGCACGGTGATGTTGAGCGCAAGCCCGTGAGTCGCGATCGACACCGGGAAGATGTGCAGCAATTCGGCGCCCGCGGCATACAGCGTCTGGCGCGGCCCCGGCACGTTGGACACGGTGATATTGGCGGTCGGCGGCAAGACGTCCGACAGGCTGGAACGGCTGTAGAGCAGCGCCAGGATCTGCACCAGGATCGGCGCGCCCAGCATCGAGATGTTGGAGACCTGCGGCATCAACGCCCGCAACGGATGCGACATCTCCTTGGATTTGGTCGATTGCGCGATGATCGCCTCGAGCCGCGCCTTGGGATCCTCGATGTTGGTGGCGATCGAGCAGATCATGCCGAACACCTGGTTGTTGGCGTCGGTATTGCCCTCCTCGCGGAGTGAGATCGGCACCGCCGCGGTCAACGATTTCGAAGGCAAGGCGCCCTTCTCGATCAGATAACGCCGCACTACGCCGGAGGCGAGCGCCAGCACTACGTCGTTGAGCTTGCCGCCGGATTGTTTGGCCAGCGCCTTCGCCCGCGACAACGGGATCGAGACGCCGGCAAAGCTGCGTTCGGAGGAAATCGATTTGTTCAAAATGCTCGGCGGCGACATCATGCTGGCAAGGCTGTCGCGTGACTTCGGATCGGAAACCTTGCCGATCACGTCGGAGACGCTCTTCAGCATGGTCGGAATATTGCCGGCGAATTTCACCGCGCTCTCGATCTGGTACATCGCATTGTCGAACAGGATCGATCCGATGTCGCTCTTTCCGGAACGCGGCAGTTCGATGCTTTTGGCGGCGGCCGCGGCATCGAGCGGCTGGGTCCAGAGCTGCTGATAGGAATCAAGCAAATTGGCGGCGATGTCGCGCGGCTCCGGCGCAACCTTCCGCGCCGCCGGCGGCTCGACCTGCCGCGGCACCGGCGAGAGGTCGTAGATCATGTTGGTGAGCGCGGCCCCCGCGCCGCCGTCGATGCAGGCATGATGCATCTTCGAATAGAGCCCGATCTCGTTGTCCTTCATGCCTTCGAAGACGTAGAACTCCCAAAGCGGGCGGGCGCGGTTGAGAAGCTTGGCATGCATCCAGCCGACGATGCGCTCCAGCGTCGCGCGGTCGTATGGCGCGGGAAGGCTGCCGCGGAAGATGTGGCGGTCGATGTCGAACTGGTCGTCCTCGACCCAGCTTGGATGGTCGATGTCGAGCGGTGCCTTTTCCAGCCGCGCCTTGAGGATCGGCGCGATGTGCAGGCGCGAGGCGATCATCGCCTTGAAGTCTTCGAAGAAGTTGCCTTTGTAGTCCTCGGGCAGGCGGAAGATCGCCATGCTCCCGACATGCATCGGCATCTCCGGCGTTTCCAGATAGAGAAACGATGCGTCCATTGAGGACAGCTTTTTAGCGTCACTCATGATTTCCTCCCGAGAAACGGTCGCGCGGCGCCTTGACGGCGCTTCTAGCGCTTAGATCGATTGTGCCTGTTCTGCGGGCGCATATGCAATGGCAAACGGCCCGGATCGGTCAAATTGCACGAATTGACCCTCGGCCTGGGCCAGGCGATCGGCCAGCGCCCAGAGCGCTGCCGGATTGACGCCGAACCCGACATGGCTTGCAAGGCGAACCTCGATATTCTCGGCGGTATCGGAGGGGTGCAGCAGGCAAGTTCGCCAGTTCACGATGCCGTCGCTCTTCGAATACATCGAGGTAGCGGGCACCGGCAGGTCGCCGGCGATCGCCTGTTGAAGCTCGGAAGTCTGTTCAACCGTTTCGCCCGACAGCGCCTCGTAGAGCCGCGTAGCATTGGTCGCCCGCACGTCGTTTGCAAACGGGCTTGCCAGCGTCACCACGCGTCGGACCATGTCGGGTGCCTGTAGCGCCAGATGGCGCGCGTAGATGCCGCCAAGGCTCCATCCGACAATCGAGATCTTGCGGCCGGTGTCGGCGTAAATTTCCTTCAAGCGATCGAGCAGCGCGCTTTGCATGCGCGCGACGCCGCCGGTGTTGCGTCCCATTCGCCAGGTATGCGTATCGTAGCCGAGCTCCGTCAGATATCGCCGCATTGGTGCCATCGACAGGTCGCTCGCCAGAAACCCCGGCAGCGTCAGCACCGGATGGCCATCGCCCCTGGGGGCGCGCATCAACAAAGGCGACAGCAACAGGCTGGTGTTGAACTCGAAGATCCCTCTCGCCTCAGCGAGCAGCAGGCCGAGACCCGGCGGACGAAGCCGGCCAGTCGTGCGCGCTCCGTCGCGGTCGGCAGGCATTATTTCTTCTTGTCGCTGCCGCGCACGCTGCCGAGACCAGCCATCGCCACGAACATGTCCTGGAACCGCTCGGCAAGTTTCGGGTCGAAGGTGAACCAGCTTTGCAGCAACGCTTCCGGAGAAACCTTTTCGATGTTGGCCATCACCTGCTGCTGTAGCCGGTCCATCACCGCCGTCTGCATCGGCGCTACATCCGGAAGTCCGAAGAACTGGCGGGCTTCAAGCGGCGTGCAGTCTATCTCGACGTTAACCTTCATGTCCGCTCCTGATCGCGTCTTGACGACGCCATCACATAACACCGCGAGTTGGAGCGCGACGCAAGCGACCTGACCCCCAAAAGCCGGCCGCCTCAGGTTCCCTTCGGCGGATATGGTCAAACGAAACGTTCGACCGCAAACGGCGCCGGATCGGCAAACGGCGTCTCGCCGGTCATCATCTCCGCCAGCAGCCGTCCGGTCACCGGGCCGAGCGTCAGGCCGTGGTGCTGATGGCCGAAATCGAACCACAGCCCAGTGTGGCGCGGCGCCCTGCCGATCACCGGCCGCATGTCCGGCAAGCACGGCCGTGCGCCCATCCATGGCTTTGGATCGACCGCCTCGCCAAGCGGAAATAAGGCATGCGCCCGCGGCAGCGCCCGCTGCAACTGAACCGGCGTCGGCGGGCCGTCGCGGCGGGCAAACTCCACACCGGTGCAGAGGCGGATGCCGCGGCTCATCGGCACCAGCACAAAACCCTGATCGGCGTCCAGCACCGGGTGGTTGAGCACGGCATTGCCGCGCGCCGCCAGGTGCAAATGATAGCCGCGCTTGACGCTGAGCGGGATCGAATAGCCGAGCCTACCGAACACCAGATCGGACCAGGGTCCGAGCGCCACCACGGCTTCGCGCGCCGTTACGGCACCTTGATCGACATTCACGCGCCAGCCGCCATTCGCCTGTTCGAGCGTTCGTGCATCGCCTGCGAGGAAGCGGCCACCCTTGCGCTTGAACAGCGCGGCATAGGCCTTGGCCAATCCGCCGGGGTCGGGCACGAATCCGGGCTGGTTAAAATGGATCGCGCCCTTGAATTCTCCGGAAAGCTGCGGCTCGCGCTGCTTGATCGCCGCATCGTCGAGAACCTCGCCCGTGACGCCATATTGCTTTGCACGTTCGAAATCGCTCAACGCTTTGGCGAAACTCGCATCGGAACGATACATCTTGATCCAACCGGATCGCCGCAACAGTTCGCCGGCGCCGGCCTCCGCGATCAGCGCTTCGTGCTCGGTCAGGCTCTGCCGGATCAGCGGCAATTCGGCCATCGCGCTCTCTTTTGCCCGCTCCGGCGAGGATGCGAGGTAGTAACGCAAGAGCCAGGGCAGGAAGGCCGGCAAATCGGCAAGGCTGTAGCGCACCTGGGGGCTGCAGTTTCGCGCGTAGCGCAGGATCTCGCGGAAGTCGCGCGGAAACATATAGGGAAAGACAGACGCGCATTCGATCACGCCGGCGTTGCCGAAGCTCGTGCCCTCGCCGGCGAGGCCGCCGCGGTCGACCAAAATGACGTCGCGCCCTCGCTTCTGCAGATGCAAGGCGGCGCCGACCCCGACCATGCCTGCACCCAATACGAGAACGTCGGCCCTGAGTTCCGCCATCCGCCACTCCGAAAGTTGAATGTCTGAACCGTCGGGCTGAAGCTAGCTATTGCCTCGTGCCTGCGCAAACCGGGCCGAAATCGCGCTTGCGCGGCGGCCAAACTCTGGCAACATGGATCGATCTTAGCCCGCCGATATCGCAGAAATTGCTCGGCGCGCCACAGCGGAGAGCGTAAACCAATGTCGGTACGTCATACCCTGTTTGCAGCGGCCGCCATCGCAATCGCCGCGACGGCCTCACCGGCATCGAGCCAGACGCTGCGTTATGCCAATCAGGGCGACCTCAAATCGCTCGATCCCTATACGCTCAAGGAAACCACGACCATCGCCCACCACGCTCATGTCTATGAAGGCCTGGTCACCCGCGACAAGGATCTGAAGATCGCTCCCGCGCTGGCGGAAAGCTGGGAAACCCTGGACCCCCTCCACTGGCGCTTCCATCTGCGCAAGGGCGTCAAATTCCACAACGGCGATCCGTTCACCGCCGACGACGTGATCTTTTCCGCCGAACGCGTGCGTGCCACGGGTTCCAATTTTCTGACCAACGTTCCGGCCGACGCGAAATTCGTCAAGGTCGACGACTACACGGTCGACGTGATGCTCGACTCGCCCAATCCCATTCTGACGTCACAATGGGACGGCTGGTTCATCATGGACAAGAAATGGTGCGCGGAAAACAACTCGGTCGCGCCGACGCCGGCCTCGGCAACGACGCCGAGCTACGCATCGCTGCACGAAAACGGTACTGGTCCCTTCTACATCGAGAGCCATCAGCCCGGCGTGAAGACCGTGTTCAAGGCCTACTCGAACTGGTGGGGCAAGTCCGAACATAATTTGAAGGAAATCGACTTCACGCCGATCGCCTCCGCCGCGACGCGCGTTGCCGCCCTGCTCTCCGGCGAGGTCGACGTCATCGAGCCGGTTCCGATCCAGGACATCGAGCGCGTCAATGCGAGCGGGACTGCCAAGGTCATGACCGGGCCTGAACTGCGCACCATCTTCCTCGGCATGGACCAGGTGCGCGACGAGCTCCTCTACTCGAGCGTCAAGGGCAAGAATCCGTTCAAGGATGTCCGCGTCCGCGAAGCCTTCTACAAGGCCGTCGACATCGACCTGATCCAGAAACGCGTGATGCGCGGTCTCTCGACCCCGTCGGCGCTGATGATCGCGCCGCAGCTATTCGCGCTTTCCGCGGACTTCGCGCGGGCGAAATACGACCCCGACGCGGCCAAGAAACTCCTGAGCGAGGCCGGCTATCCCGATGGCTTCGAAGTCACGATGGATTGCCCCAACGACCGTTACGTAAATGACTCCGCGATCTGCCAGGCGGTCGTCGGCATGCTGGCCCGCATCGGCGTCAAGGTTGAGCTTTTAGCCCAGCCGAAGCAGCAATACTTCGCCAAAGTGCTGAAGCCCGGCGGTTTCAAGACGTCATTCTATCTTTTGGGCTGGACGCCGGCATCATCGGATTCGCAAAACGTTCTGCACGACATCATGGGCTGTCGGGGCGATGAAAAGGACCCCAACCGCGGCGAAGCCAATCTCGGCGGATACTGCAACAAGGAGCTGGATGCCCTTACCGACAAGGTGCTGGTCGAGACCGATACCGCCAAGCGCAATCAGTTGATCAAGCAGGCCTTCGAAATCGGCATCAAGGAATACAGCTACATCCCGCTGCACCAGCAGGCGTTGGCCTGGGGCATCTCCAACAAGGTGAAACTGACCCAGCGCGCCGACAACGAGGTCTTGTTGTACTGGGCGACAAAACAGGAGTAGCAGCCTGAAGGCACAAGTCCCGGGAGCCCCGCGCTTTCCGGGACTTTTCGTTACGGTTTGCAACGACGCATGCGACATTTGCAGGGAAGTGAAAGGATCACATGCTCGCTTTCACTCTTCACCGGGCGATCCAGGCCATAGGCGTCATGATCACGGTCGGCATCATCGCGTTCTCGATGTTCCGCTTCGCCGGAGACCCCGTCAACCAGATGGTTGCCATCGACACCTCGGCCGCCGAGCGCGCGGCGATCCGCCAGTCCCTCGGTCTCGACGATCCCGTGCCCGTGCAGTTCGTGCGCTATTTCGCCAACGCTGCCCAGTTCAAATTCGGCGTCTCCTACCAGTTTCGCCAGCCGGTCGCCGATCTTTTGAAGGAGCGGATGCCGGCGACGCTTGAGCTCGCCACCTGCGCCACGATCTTCGCGATGGTGTTCGGCATCCTGATGGGCGTCTATTCGGCGCTACGACGCGACACGCTGCTTGCAAACGTGTTCCAGGCGATCTCCCTGATCGGAATTTCGCTGCCGACCTTCCTGATCGGCATCCTCCTGATCTATCTGTTTGCAGTGGTGCTGGGCTGGCTGCCATCGTTCGGCCGCGGCGAAGTGGTGCGGATCGGCTGGTGGACCACCGGACTGCTGACGATTTCCGGGCTGAAGGCGCTGATCATGCCTTCGGTCACGCTCGGCCTGTTCCAGCTGACCCTGATCATGCGGCTGGTGCGCGCCGAGATGCTGGAGGTGCTGCGCACCGACTACATCCGTTTTGCGCGGGCGCGGGGCCTAACCACGCGCGCGATCCATTTCGGCCACGCGCTCAAGAACACGCTGGTTCCCGTCATCACCGTGGCAGGCCTGCAATTTGGCTCGGTTATTGCATTTGCGATCATCACCGAGACCGTATTCCAGTGGCCGGGCATGGGGCTCTTGTTCGTGCAAGCCGTACAAAACATCGATATCCCGATCATGGCGGCCTATCTGCTGATGGTGTCGCTGATCTTCGTCACCATCAATTTCGTGGTCGATATCCTCTACACCGTCGTCGATCCGCGCCTGCGCTCGACCATCAGCCGGGCGGCTTGACCATGAGCGACGCCGTCGTCCCTCACAAAGCCGGTTCGAGCGCGCCGCGAGCGCAAATATCTCCAACCGGCTGGTTTGGAAGGGCTGCCGATAGCGACATCTTCTATTCCTTCCGCCGCTCCCGCCTCACCATGGTAGCGGCCGCGGTCACTGCGCTGTTTTTCCTGATCGCGATCTTTGCACCGCTGCTCAGCGTGCAGAACCCGTTCGATCCCGCGCAGTTGCAACTGATGAATTCGCGCATCGCGCCGCTGTGGACCACTGAGGGCCAAAGCCCGTTCCTGCTCGGCACCGACGAGCAAGGCCGCGACGTGTTTTCAGCGATCCTCTACGGCCTGCGCATTTCGCTGGTCGTCGGCGTGCTCGGCGTGCTGCTCTCCGGCACGCTCGGCATCCTGCTCGGTCTGATCGCGGGTTATTTCGGCGGCGCGGTCGACAGCCTGATCATGCGCATTGCCGACGTGCAGCTCACCTTCCCCGCGATCCTGATCGCGCTTCTCATCAATGGCGTCGTCAAATCCGTGTTCGGCAACCGGCTCGATGCCATGAGCATGCTGGCGGTGCTGGTGTTCGCGATCGGCCTGAGTTTTTGGGTGCAATATGCGCGCACGGTGCGCGGCTCGGTGATGGTCGAGAAGAGCAAGGATTACGTCGCGGCCGCGCAGCTGATCGGCCTGCCCGCGCCGGTGATCATGCTCCGCCATGTGCTGCCCAACACGATGGGGCCGGTGCTGGTGATCGCAACCATCAATCTGGCGCTGGCGATCATCACCGAGGCGACCCTGTCGTTTCTCGGCTCCGGCATGCCCGACACCATGCCCTCGCTCGGCACCCTGATCCGGATCGGCAACAACTATCTGTTCTCGGGCGAATGGTGGATCGTCGCTTTCCCGGGGATAGCACTCGCCACGCTGATCCTCTCCATCAACCTGCTCGGCGACTGGTTGCGCGACGCGCTCAATCCGAAGCTCAGATGACCGAGCCCGTTCTTTCCGTACGTAACCTTCAGGTGGAGTTCGCGCCCCGCCGCGGCACGCTGCGCGCCATTGACGACGTGTCGTTCGATATCGCCAAGGGCGAAGTGCTGGGCGTGGTCGGCGAATCCGGCGCGGGCAAATCGGTCACGGGCCTGGCCGTGATCGGCCTGATCGATCCGCCCGGCCGCATCTCGGGCGGCGAGATTCTTCTGTCGGGCCTGCGGATCGACAATCTGTCGCCCGAGGAGTTGCGCCGGATCCGGGGAAAGCGGATCGGCATGATCTTTCAGGATCCGCTCACCAGCCTCAATCCGCTCTATCGAATTGGCGACCAGATCATCGAGACCATCAAGACGCATACCAATCTTTCGGAGACGGCCGCGCGAAAACGCGCCATCGATCTGTTGGCCGAAGTCGGAATCCCTGCACCGGACAAGCGCATCGACGGCTACCCGCACGAATTCTCCGGCGGCATGCGCCAGCGCGTGGTGATTGCGCTCGCGATCTGCGCCGGGCCTGAACTCATCATCGCCGATGAACCCACCACGGCGCTCGATGTTTCCGTGCAGGCGCAGATCATCTCGCTGATAAAGCGCCTCGGCCGCGATCACGGCACTGCGGTGATGCTGGTGACGCACGACATGGGCGTGATTGCGGAAACTTCCGACCGCGTCGCGGTGATGTATTCCGGCCGCATCGCCGAGATTGGCCCGGTGCAGGACGTGATCCAGAACCCGCTGCATCCCTATGCCAAGGGATTGATGGGCGCGATCCCGACGCTGGCAGGCGAAGACAAGCGGCTGGTGCAGATTCCGGGCTCGATGCCGCGGCTGTCGGCAATCCCGCAAGGCTGCTCGTTCAATCCCCGCTGCGCCTTCGCGTTCGATCGCTGCCGGATCGAGCGCCCCGAACCGATCCGGCACGGCGCGCAGGCCGTCGCCTGTCACCTCTATGAGACAAGCGCAAAGGACACCGCGGCATGAGTGCGGCTCCCTTTGTCGACATCAAAAACCTGCGTCGCGCCTTCGACGTCTCAAAACCGTGGCTCAACCGCGTGCTCGAGGGCGGCCACATGGAATTCCTGAAGGCGGTCGATGGCGTGACCTTCGACATCAGTAAGGGCGAGACCTTTGCGCTGGTCGGCGAATCCGGCTCCGGCAAGACCACGGTGGCGCGGATGGTGGTCGGGCTATTGCCGCCGAGCTCCGGCGAAGTCGTGATCGACGGCGTATCGATGACCAATACCAGACAGGCGCAGGCGCGCCAGTTGCTGCGCCGCCGCATCCAGATGATCTTTCAGGATCCTTACGCAAGCCTCAATCCGCGGTTCCGGGTTGATGCGATCGTGGCGGAGCCGATCCGCGCCTTCGACCTGATCCAGGGCGAGCCTAACATTCGGGCGCGCGTCGGCGAGCTGTTGAGCCTGGTCGCGCTGCACGCCGACGACGGCCTGAAATATCCGCACGAATTTTCCGGCGGGCAGCGGCAGCGGATCGCGATCGCGCGCGCGCTCGCCTCGGAAGCCGAATTCATCGTCTGCGACGAGCCGACCTCGGCGCTCGACGTCTCGGTGCAGGCGCAGATTCTCAATCTGATGCGCGACCTCCAGGACAAGTTCGGGCTGACCTATCTCTTCATCAGCCACAATCTTGCTGTCGTGCGGCACATGGCGAGCCGGATCGGGGTGATGTATCTCGGCCGCATCGTCGAGATCGCGGAAGGGCGCGAACTGTTCGCCCGCCCACGCATGCCCTATACGAAAATGCTCCTCGGCGCAGTGCCGGATCTCGCCATGTCCGGCCGGCAGCGGATTCCGGTCAAGGGCGAGATCCCTAATCCGATCAATCCCCCGCCCGGCTGCGCCTTCAACCCCCGCTGCCCGCTGGCCTTCGAGCTCTGTCGCCGCGAGGCCCCACCGCTGATCGACGGCGTCGCCTGCCATGCGGTTAACACCGCCCCCGCGCCGGCATGATCACGGGGATGGGAGCGAGGGCTTGCGGGTTGGCAGGAGGCCCACCCTGTGGTCAAGTGCGCCCGTCCCGACGCCTAAGCCGAATGATGGGTTTTCATGAGCAACATCAATCCCGATCCGTTCACGACCAGGCCCGAGATCGAAGGCACCTTTGGCGTCGTGACCTCCACCCACTGGATCGCCACCGCGGTCGGGATGGCCACGCTCGAAAAGGGCGGCAACGCCTTTGACGCCGGCGTCGCCACCGCCTTCACCCTCCAGGTGGTCGAGCCGCATCTGAACGGTCCCGGCGGCGACGTTCCGATCATTGTACACGATACTAGGCGCGGCCGCATCGAGGTGATCTGCGGCCAGGGGCCTGCGCCGGCGCGCGCCACCATCGCGCATTACAAGAGCGAGGGCCTGGAGATGGTGCCCGGGACCGGACTGTTGGCGGCCTGCGTCCCCGGGACCTTCGAATCCTGGATGCTGCTGCTGCGCGACTACGGCACGATGCGGCTCCGCGACGTGCTGGAACCGGCGATCGCCTACGCCCGCGACGGCTATCCGCTGGTCGAGCGCGCCTCCGCCACGATCAAGACCGTCGAGCAATTGTTCCGGAAGCACTGGACCACGTCGGCCGCGGTTTATCTGCCGAACGGTGACGTGCCAAAACCCGGCACGATCTTCACCAACAAGAAACTCGCGGAAACCTATGCACGCATCCTTGCAGAGGCCGAAAGCACGGGCTCCGACCGCGTCGCACAGATCGAACGCGCGCGAAAATCCTGGTCGCAGGGTTTTGTTGCGGATGCGATCGACACATTCTGCCGGACCCAGGAAGTGATGGATGTCTCGGGCTCGCCGCACAAGGGCGTGCTCTCCGCCGACGACATGGCGCGCTGGCAGCCGACGATCGAGGCGCCGCTGACCTATGATTACGGCCGCTACACCGTCTGCAAGGCCGGCGTCTGGAGCCAGGGCCCGGTGATGTTGCAGCAGCTTGCGCTGCTGAAAGGTTTTGAGCTCGACGGGCTCGATCCGCTCGGTCCCGAGTTCATTCACCTGCAGGTCGAATGCGCCAAGCTCGCCTATGCCGACCGCGAGAAGTTTTACGGCGACCCGAATTTCTCCGAAATCCCGATCACCACGCTGTTGTCCGATGCCTATAATGACGAGCGCCGCAAACTGATCACCGAACGGGCGTCGCTCGATTTCATTCCGGGCTCGGTCGAAGGTTTTGGCGCGGTGGTAAAGCTGCGCCGCGCCGAGGGCCATCGCGAAGCCGTCGGCGCCATGGGCGCGGGCGAGCCGACGGTGGGGCGTTTCGGCGAAGTGCGCGGCGACACCGTGCATTTCGATATTATCGATCAGGCCGGCAATATGATCTCGGCCACGCCGTCGGGCGGCTGGCTGCAATCCTCACCGGTGATTCCCGAGCTCGGCTTCTGCCTCGGCAGCCGCGCGCAGATGTTCTGGCTCGAGGAAAACCATCCGGCCGCCCTCGCCCCAGGCAAACGTCCGCGCACCACGCTGTCGCCGACGATGGCGCTGCGCGACGGCGAGCCGTATCTCGCCTGGGGATCGCCGGGCGGCGACCAGCAGGATCAGTGGACAACGCAGTTCTTCCTGCGCCATGTCCATGCCAAGCTGAACCTGCAGGAAGCGATCGACGCGCCGGCGTGGCATTCGGAGCATTTCCCGATCTCGTTCTGGCCGCGCACCGCACGGCCCGGCGTGCTGGTGGTGGAAAACCGCGTGCCGAAAGCGACCGTCGACAATCTGCAACGCCGCGGCCATATCGTCGAGACCGGGCCGGACTGGTCTGAAGGCCGCCTGACCGCCGCCTCGAAGGTTGGCCGCCGCCGCCGCGCCGCCGCCAATCCCAGGGGCATGCAGGGCTACGCGGCCGGACGATAAGGCATGATCCGGACCCGAAGGGCCACGTTAGCGCAAAGTCGGAACCGGTTTTCCCTCGCGACAAACGCGGAACGCGTTTGCGCGGAGATCATGCTCAAACAGGCAGAGAGATGACCTGGTCGATCATCGCCCGCGACAATATCACCGGCCAGATCGGCATCGCGGTCGCGACGAAATTCTTCGCGGTCGGCGCGCGGGTGCCGCATATCGCGGCAGGTTTTGGCGGCATCGCGACGCAGGCGCTGGTCAATCCTTATTACGGCATCGATGGGGTAAAACTCCTGCGCGCGGGCAAGAGCCCATTTGAGATCGTGAACACGCTGATTGCCGGAGATAGCGGCCGCGAGAGCCGGCAGCTTCACATCATGGATGTGAGCGGCCACATCGCAGCCCATACCGGCAACGAATGCGTCGAATGGTGCGGACATGTCCAGGGCGACGGCTTTTCGATCGCCGGCAACATGCTCGCGGGTGCGGCCGTGCTCGAGGATACCGCGAAGGCTTATCAGGCGAACGCAACGCTGCCGTTGGCGCGGCGGCTGATCGCGGCGATGCACGCCGGTGAGCGCGCCGGCGGCGACAAGCGCGGCAAACAGTCTGCGGCGCTTCTGATCCATGGCAGCGAGGAATGGTCCGATCTCGACCTGCGTGTCGACGACCATTTCGATCCGCTGGCCGAGCTGGAACGGCTCGAACAAGTGAGCCGGGAGCGCTGGGTGCATTTCAGAAAATTCCTGCCGACGCGCAGCAACCCGGCCGGCATCACCGATCGTGCGACCATCGATGCGGGAATCGAGGCAAGCATCGAAACCTCGATCGCGGGCCAAAAATGAGCGCGGTGCCGCTGATCGAGATCGAAGGCTTGCGCGTGTTGTTCCACGGCGATAACGGCCGCACCACCCACGCCGTCGACAGCGTCGACCTCACTGTTGCCAAGGGCGCTACGCTCGGGCTGGTCGGCGAATCCGGCTGCGGCAAGAGCGTGACGTCGCTTGCGATCATGGGCCTGCTCTCGAAACAGTCCGCGGAGGTTTCCGGGGCGATCCGGTTCGACGGTTTTGATCTCCTGGAAGCGCCCGACGAAACCCTGCGCGACCTGCGCGGCAATCGCCTCGCCATGATCTTCCAGGAGCCGATGACCTCGCTCAATCCGAGCTTTACGATCGGCGATCAGATCATCGAGACCATCCTGCGCCACCGCGGCGGCACGCGGCGAAGCGCGCGGGCGCGCGCCATCGAAATGTTGCGCCGCGTGCACATCCCCTCGCCGGAAAAGCGCATCGACGAGTATCCGCACAAGCTTTCCGGCGGCATGCGCCAGCGCGTGATGATCGCGATGGCGCTGGCCTGCGACCCAAAGCTCCTGATCGCCGATGAGCCGACCACCGCGCTCGACGTCACCTTGCAGGCGCAGATCCTCGATCTGATGCGCGAATTGAAAGCCGGCAGTGGCGCTGCGATCATCCTGATCACCCATGATCTCGGTGTCGTCGCCGAGGTCTGTGACGAGGTCGCCGTGATGTATGCCGGCGAGATCGTCGAACGCGCAGCCGTCGATGAATTATTCGCAAGGCCGCAGCATCCCTACACTGTGGGCCTGCTCGGCTCGATCCCGCGGCTCGGGCGCCGCACCACGCATCTTGCGACCATCGAGGGCATGGTGCCCAACATGGCGAAGCCGCCGGCCGGCTGCCGGTTTGCGGCGCGCTGTCCGTTTGTCGGCGACGCCTGCCTCAAAACACCGCCGCCGCTGGTAGAGCTCGATCCCGGTCACTGGTCGCGCTGCATCAAGGCGCCGCTCGAGAGGCTGGTGGCGTGATGGCGCTGCTTGAGGTGAAAAATCTCGTCAAGCATTTCGTCGCTGAGCGCTCGCTGTTCGGGCGGCCGACCGCGTACATCAAAGCCGTCGATGGCGTGAGTTTTTTCGTCGAGGCCGGCAAAACGTTGGCGCTGGTCGGCGAATCCGGATGCGGCAAATCCACCGTGAGCCGGCTGGCGCTGCGGCTGATCGAGCCGGATTCGGGCCACATCCAGTTCGAAGGCCGCGACCTGCTCGCGTTCGGTGCGGACGAATTACGCGCCTTCCGCCGCAAGGCTCAGATCATCTTCCAGGATCCCTATGCCTCGCTCAACCCGCGCATGACGGTGAGCCAGATCCTGGGCGAGCCGTTGGCGCTGCACGACCTCGTGCCGCCAACGCAGCGGCGCGCGCGCGTCGAGGAATTGCTGCGCCTGGTCGGGCTCGAGCCGCGTTTCGCAGCCCGCTACCCCCACGAATTCTCCGGCGGCCAGCGCCAGCGCATCGCGATTGCCCGCGCGCTCGCGGTCGAGCCGAAACTCATCATCTGCGACGAGCCGGTATCGGCGCTCGACGTCTCGATCCGCTCGCAGATCCTCAATCTGCTGCGCGACCTGCAAGAGCGGCTGGGGCTGGCCTATATCTTCGTCTCGCACGACCTGGCGGTGGTCAAGCACATCGCCGACCGCGTCGCGGTGATGAATCTGGGCAAGATCGTCGAGACCGCCGATACGCAAGCGCTGTTCGCCGCGCCACGTCACCCTTATGGCCGGGCGCTATTGTCCGCGATCCCGGTGCCTAAACCGCAGGCAAAGCGCAGCCGCATGCTGCTGCAAGGGGAGATGCCGAGCGCGCTCAATCCGCCGCCAGGCTGCCATTTCCATACGCGTTGTCCCTATGCGATCGAGCGCTGCCGCCTCGAGGAGCCCGAACTCGTGGCGGATGGCACGCGGCATGCAACCGCCTGTCACCGCACGGCGGAACTGCCGCCGGCGGAGGCCATCATTCCCACGGACGGCGGCTTTTCGCCCGCGCTGGAGAAATTGGTCGCGGCCTTTGGCGGCCGCAAGGAAGGACCGGCATCGGCCGGGGTTGGTATAGTCGGGACCACACCAACGGCGGTGTGACCTTCGAATATGGGGACAATTCGATGAGGATGTTGCGTTTGGCGATTGTCGCGGCGGCACTGTCGCTGGCTTTCGATGCTCCCGCGCTCGCAGAGACGACGCTGCGTATCGGGATTGCCCAGGATCCCGACATTCTCGATCCTTCGATAGGCCGCACCTATGTCGGGCGAATCGTGTTCTCGGCCGTCTGCGACAAGCTGTTCGACATCGACGAGAAGCTCAACATCGTGCCGCAGCTCGCGCTGTCTTACGAAAACTCCGCCGACGGCAAGGAGATGACGATCAAGCTGCGTCCCGGCGTCAAATTCCACGATGGCGAACCGCTCGACGCCGAAGCCGCGAAATTTTCGATCGAACGCCACATGAATTTGCCGACCTCGTTCCGCAAGTCGGAGCTTGCGAGCGTCGACCATGTCGAGGTGGTCGATCCGTTGACGATCAAGCTGGTCCTCAAGACGCCGTTTGCGCCGCTGATCACGCAGCTCACCGACCGCTCGGGCATGATGATCTCGCCGAAGGCGGCGAAGGAAGCAGGCGACAAGTTCGGGCTGCACCCGGTCTGCGCGGGCCCTTACAAGTTCGTCGAGCGCGTGGCGCAGGACCGCATGGTGTTCGAGAGATTCGCCGACTACTGGAACAAGGACAATATCTTCATCGATCGCGTGGTGTTCCTGCCGATTGTCGATGCCACGGTGCGGCTTGCCAATCTGAAGTCCGGCGGGCTTGACCTGATCGAGCGCGTACTCGCCACCGACATCAAGGACGTGCGATCGGATCCGCGACTGGTGCTGTCGACCGCGCCCGAACTCGGCTATCAGGGCCTCACGATCAACATCGCCAACGACAAGAGCAAGGGCGCGCTCAGCCAGTCGGCGAAAGTCCGCCAGGCGCTCGATTTGTCGATCGACCGCGAAGCGCTCAACCAGGTCGTATTCAACGGCGAGTTCACGCCCGGCAATCAATGGGTCAGCCCGGAACATCCGTACTACCAAAAAGCGTTCCCGGTTCAGAAGCGCGACGTCGAAAAGGCCAAGGCGCTCTTGAAGGAGGCCGGCGTCACCCCACCGATCGCGGTCGATTATATGGTTCCGCAGGGGGCCGAGGACCAGGCCGTCGCGCAGGTTCTTCAATCGATGGCGGCGGAAGCAGGTTTCGACCTGAAGATACGCGTGATCGAGTTTGCGACGTCCTTCAAGCAGTCGCAGGCTGGTGAATTCCAGATTTTCCAGATCGCCTGGAGCGGCCGGATCGACCCCGACGGTAATTCCTACGTCTTCCTGCATACCAAGGCGCCGCAGAACGACGGCGGCTATTCCAACCCGGAAGCCGACAAGGCGATGGAGGATGCCCGCCTGGTCGGCGATCCGGCGCAGCGCAAGGCGATTTACGAGAAGATGACCAAGGTCGTGCTCAACGACGAGCCGATCATCTATCTCTATCACCGCAAGCTTCTCATCGCCCACACCACGAAGCTCGAGGGCTATCGGCAAATGCCGGACGGCCTGGTGCGCGTGGTCGGGTTGAAGCTGAAGTGAAGACGGTGGCGCCCGGGAAACGAACGCCATGCTGAATTTTCTCGGCAAGCGTGTCCTGCAACTGATCCCGACGCTGTTCTTCGTGTCGATCCTGATCTTCTCGCTGCAGCATCTATTGCCGGGTGACCCTGCGCTGGTGATGGCCGGCGAGGAGCGCGATCCCGCGGTGATCGAACAAATCAGGCAGCAATACCGGCTCGATCGGCCGATCCCGGTGCAGTACTTCTATTGGGTGAAGGGTGTGCTGTCCGGCGATTTTGGCGAGTCGCTTCGCGTCAAGGCGCCGGTCCTGAGCCTGATCGGGCAAAAGCTGCCGGTGACGATGCAGCTCGCCTCGATGGCGATCGTGATCGCGTTCCTGATCGGCATTCCCGCAGGGATCATCTCGGCGGTGAAGAAAGGCACCATCTGGGATTATGGCGCCAACCTGTTTGCGCTGTGGGGCATCTCGACGCCGAATTTCTGGCTCGGCATCATGCTGATCTTCCTGTTCTCGATCAAGCTCGGCTGGTTGCCGGCGTCGGGCTACGTGCCGCTTGCCGAAAACTGGCGCGCGAGCCTTGCCT
>Ga0210384_10002166_pt1 | contig 24507 bp, 21 predicted proteins | sample IncBWH2MmetaG_FD_160574 | JGI IMG/M metagenome (GOLD analysis project Ga0210384, IMG submission 160574) | Forest soil microbial communities from Barre Woods Harvard Forest LTER site, Petersham, Massachusetts, United States - Inc-BW-H-2-M | ecosystem: Environmental > Terrestrial > Soil >...
GGCAGACTATCTGATTGGGGAGAGATATCAGATCGCAATGATGCAATTCCAGGTGCTCAGCACGTTGCATGACAGTCTTGCGCGCGATGTGGCGCGGGCTGGAGTCGGCGAGGTGGGCTCAGGCACAACGGGCTCGCGCACGAATGTGGGATCGGATACGACGGTGGTGGAAGAGGCACCATTCCTAAGAAAGACGGAGTAGACCGATCGGTTGTGGCGGTGGCAAGCAACAGCAGGTGCGAGATCTGCCGAACCATCGTTCGGCGGGTCTCGGTTAATCCTGAGCATTGTCCGTTCGTGCACTCCAAGGCAGGGCTTTGGGCTTACAGCTTGTTTACATTGTCCCGACGAACACTTTACCCACTCTCACTCTCAGAAGTTCTACTCTGCTCGTAAGTGGATTCGCAGACAAATTTTTACAGGGCTTTACGCACACTTTACCCACGTCCGCATGGGTTTCGGTTAATGTCAAGAGTGGAGCAAGTTGGAGGGAAGAAATGACAATTGCGGCTAGTTACGTCGAACAAAGTCAATATTCTATTGATGGTGCCGATACGGCCAGAGTTCGAGCGGTGATGGTAGACAGCTCGCCTACTTATTTGCAAGCGGTATGCGCTCTATTGGATTTTCATGAAATCGTTGACCTAGTCGGACGGGCGGCTAACTTCCACGAGTCGGTTCAGTTGGTGGTCGATTTGCGGCCGGACCTGATTTTTGTGGATCTGAATATGCCCTGCCTGGATTTCCTCGTTGCGCTCATGGCTCTTTCCGCGGATGTTGCTGACATAAAGATAGTGGCCATGTCCCCCGAAGAATCGATTCCACTGCAAGCGCCGGGCTTAATCCTGAATGTAGACGCATTCATCCACAAAGCTAGAATCCGGCAAGAATTTCCGGCAGTTTTTAAAGCGCTGTTTGAATTTCCTCAAAGCTCCAAGCGACTTCTGATGGCGCCGGGATTTGATTCTGGGGATGCGGGGAAGTCCTGGGAGAGTCATCCCAACTGACATTACGACGCCATTGTCGCCTTGACGGTGTACCGCTCGTCCTCATGAGACGCGCATCGCCGCTTACTTCGCCTTTGCGATAGCTGCGACCGTAGCCTTGACTGCACGGATGTAGTCAGCAGGGGCGAGCAAGATCTGCAGCCCTCGTATGCCTGCAGACACCGAGATCACGTCGCAGATTTCCGCAAGTTCGTCGATGTACACAGGGTAATCCTTCTTGCACGCCAGAGCGGTAACGCCGCCGCGAATGTAACCGGTCAAGGCTTGCACCTCTTTCAAAGGAACCATTTCGATCTTTCGATCTCCTGTCTGTTTTGCGAGCGCCTTGAAATCGAGTTCCTGATCCGCGGAAATCACTGCCAAACAGATTTCATTCCGGTCCCCTCGACGGCGAGAGTCTTGAAGACCTGCTCTGGTGGTAAGCCGATCTTTGCTGCCACCGTTTCCGCGGACAAATCGTCAGGATTCACGTGGTACTCATGTAACTCGTACTTGATCGCAAGCCGATCCAGGAGTCGCGCTGCGTTCGTCTTGATCATTCAAAGCGCTCTCTTACATTTTATGCCGCCGCCGGTCGATCTTCGCCCTCGAGCACGAGGCGGTCCCACGTGCCGCCATATCTGATTCCACGAACCATTTCTCTCTGGTAAATACTTTGTGGGAATCCGGGTTCGATTTGGCTTGCTCCATCGAGGGATTTCAACTGTTCGGCGGAGAGTTCCAGATCCAAACTGGCGAGATTGTCCTGGAGTTGAGATACCTTACGCGCTCCAATGATGGGGATTACCGGCACGGTTTGATGGCGCAACCAGGCGAGCGCTACTTGCGCCATGCTTCGGCCGACCTGCTCGGAGACCGATTTCACTGCTGAGATGATCCGCGTCGCGAGTTGTTCCTCGGGAAGGAATTCCTTCATTCCCTCATTGCTCATCCGCCCGTCGGCCTTACCCTCGCCGTGATACTTCCCGGACAAAACGCCTTTCGCCAAGGGAGACCATGCCAGAACCCCCAAGTTCAAAGCTTTCGACATGGGAATCAGTTCGCGCTCGACCGTCCGCTCAATGAGGCTGTACTCGATCTGCAACCCGATGAACTGTGTCCAGCCTCGAAGCTCCGCCAGAGTGTTTGCCTGGGCGATCCACCATGCGGGAGCGTCCGAGATCCCGACATAGAGAACCTTGCCTTGGCGAACGATATCGTCCAGGCCGCGCATGACTTCTTCCACGGGTGTGATTCCATCCCAGATGTGCACCCAGTACAGGTCGATGTAGTCGGTCTGCAATCGCTTCAGACTGGCTTCCAGTGCCTGCATCATGCTCTTGCGGTGATTGCCGGCCGCATTGGGATCACTCCCGGGCCTGGCGTTGGAGTATTTCGTGGCTAAAACGACGCTCTCGCGATGGCCCTTGATGAAGTCACCCACGAATTGTTCGCTGGTGCCGTTGGTGTAGAGATTCGCCGTGTCAATGAAGTTTCCGCCGGCCTCGCGGTAGGTCTCATAGACTTTCTGCGCTTCGTCCTTCGGTGATCCCCATCCCCACTCGTCTCCGAAAGTCATAGTGCCTAGTGACGCTTCGGAGACCCGCAGTCCGCTCTTGCCTAGCAATCTGTACTTCATAATCGTTCTCCTTTTATACTCTGACTACTCACTCATCTATTAGGGTGCAACCAATTACTTCCGTGCGATCCCCGCCCAATAGATCTCAAATCCACCTTCGCGATACTTGTTTGCCATGGCGGGTTTTAACACGATCAGGTCCATGGTCGCTTCCGCGAAAGCGGCCATCGTCTTCGAAATCAATTCAATCGGAAGGCCCTTGCGCAGAAGGTGCCGCTCAATCGCGTCGCGAATCGTGTTCTGCATTTCGACGAAGGGCGCGCTTCCCGCTTCGATCGACTCTTTCGAAAGCATCCCGGACACATTCAATTGGGCCAGAACCTTGCGCTTCTCGCGATTGGCCACCCCCCAATTCACGTAGCCGTCCCACACATGTCGCAACCTAATGCGAACACTCTTCCTTCGTGGGAAACCTGACATCATCGCGTCTGCGAGTTCTAACTTGATCTCGCGGTATAGGGCATTGAGCAAATCATCCTTGGTCTTGAAGTACGTAAACAGAGTTCCCTCGGCGACGCCGGCCTGTTTTGAGATCTCTGACGTTGGGGCAGCCGTAAGACCGCGCTCCGCAAATACGCGGGTCGCGGCGTCGAGGATCGCATTTCGCTTGTCTTCGCTCTTGGGGCGAGCCACTGAGCTCCTACAAGGGAGTGTTTGCTCAATACTATACCCGTAGGCTGACCTTACAAAACAAATAAATGAGCATCCAGTCAGTCATTGCATCATCCTATGCGGAGGAGGATATTGTAATGGCAAAGGTCTGGTTGATTACGGGAAGCGGAAACGGGTTGGGGCGGGATATCGCCGAGGCGGCCCTGGCCGCAGGCGACAGCGTCGTCGCTGGAGCGCGGCGAACCCAGGAACTTTCACCTCTGGTGGCGCAGTATGGAGAACGGGTGAAGCCGGTTGCGCTGGAAGTCCGCGATGAGGCCGCAGCAAAGGCAGCCGTGCAGTTGGCGGTGGACAGCTTCGGGCGGCTGGATGTACTGGTCAACAATGCTGGTTACGGGCTGTTTGCGCCGTTCGAGCAGATCAGTGCGGAGGACTTCAAGGCTGTCGTGGACACATGCTTCTACGGGGTGGTGTATACCACACGTGCTGCCATACCGGTGATGCGCAAGCAGAAGAGCGGACACATTTTTCAGGTGTCTTCGGTCGGTGGTCGCATCGCGGTAGCCGGCAATACGCCGTATCACGCGGCCAAATGGGCCGTGGGCGGTTTCAGCGACTCTCTGGCGGTGGAAGTCGCGCCCTTCGGGGTGAAGATCTGCACGCTGGAGCCGGGAGGTATTCGGACCAACTGGCAACGGCGGGCGGGTCAGAACGCGCCGGACCTGCTGCCGGACTACGAGGCCACGGTTGGCTCGATACTCAAAATGTTGCGAAGCCTCGACGGGCGTTCGGAAGGCGATCCGCGGAAGATCGCCGATGTAATTGTGCAACTGGCAAACAGCGACGAGGTGCCGCTGCGGCTGATCCTCGGCGTGGATGCGGAAAAGCGGGTGCAACAGGCGGAAGCTGCGCGTGCGAGCGAGGCCGAGAAATGGCGGCATCTCACGGTTTCCACGGTGTTTGAAGATGGGCGCTTCGACAGTCGATTGTATATGGCAAATAGTGGAATCGATTCTGAGTTGCTGAATCATTAGCTGAAAGAGAGCCGATCCGATCGAAAGGCAGGTCCTTCGCTGAGCTCAGGTCGTAAGCTCTGGGCTTCGCGAAGGCCTCCCTTTTGATAGTTAGCTTCTTCTGGCTTAAACTGCCTTCCCAGCCCTTTTTGACCGACCAAATCCCGGTTGGTCGGCTATCCAGAACCACCAAGCGAATTCCTTACTTAATCAATCGGTGTTCTTTAAGTATGTCCACCGTCTTCTCAATCGGTAGAGCCTCGACCGTGTGTCCGTTGCCGGTCATTGTCGTCGCCTTGAACATCGAGTTGTAGACTGCTTCCTCCGTGGCTTCGATCGCGGCCAGAAACAGCGGCGACATTGCGTCATTGGTCATCACTTCCAGGTTCCGCGTCAGTGCTCTGTCATTGGCCTGGATCCGCACCTGCGGCGCCGTGGAGAATGCGATCGCGTAATCTCCGCTGCCGTTTGAGGCTGAACTCCCGGTGCGCGCAACTCCTAGCAACGCTCGCGCAGCTAGCCGCTTCAGGTTGAGCGCGTCCAGCGGCGCGTCGGTGGCGACGACGATCATGCAGGATCCGTCTGCCTTGTCTTTTCCTGTTCCACCCCCACCGCCGGCCTGCTGCAGTTCCTTACGGAGGTAGTACTGGCCGAGTTCCTGGCCCACGGGAGCGCCGGCAATCGTAAGCACGCCGCCGAAGTTGGTCTGCGCAAGGACACCAAGCGTGTATCCACCGAGATTGGCAGGCAGGCGGCGCGACGAGGTCCCGATGCCGCCTTTCCAGCCGAAGACCACCGTCCCGGTGCCCGCGCCAACTGCGCCCTCCTGGACCGGACCGCCCTTTGCGTTCTTGAGGGCGGCGAACACGTCGTCGGGAGTGATGTGGCGGCCGCGAATGTCGCTCAGGTATCCGTCATTGGTTTCGCCGACTACGGGGTTGATGGACAGCACATCGTCGTTGCCCGGCAGTGCCAACATGTAGCTGATTAGCGCGTCCGCCACGCGCGGCACGCTTGTAGTGGACGTCAGCAAAATGGGCGTTTCGATGCTCCCCATTTCATCCACCTGCGTGGAGCCCGCCAGCTTTCCGAAACCATTACCCACAAAAATCGCGCCAGGCACTTTCTCGCGATAGAGGTTGCCGGAATGTGGCAGAACGGCAGTCACGCCGGTGCGAATGTTGTCGCCACGAATAATGGTCGTGTGCCCGACTTCGACGCCGGCAACGTCGGTGATCGCATCGAGCGGCCCGGTCGGCAGGATGCCGACCTTCAGCCCCAGATCGGAAGCGCGGGGGCGCGTATTGGGAGTTGTGTTTTGGGCAGCAGCGAACGCTGCCACCAACAAGGCCATAGCGGCAGCGAAAAGCTTATTGGGCATGGGCATAGCATACGACCAATTCCGGGTCAGTTGGGATCGCCCAAGTCAGACGTCTACGCCACCGTTCTGCAGCTGTTTCCGAGTACCACATGACTTCCTGATTGTCGGCAACGCGGAAGCAACCGGGGGCCTCTAGAGCTCGCATACCGACTACGCCGCCTTCGGGGAAGGATCAAAGGCCCAGCTCGCTAGACAATTTATTCAATGGTAGAGACATGACCGGATACTTCACTGATACGAGCCAGAGTGACAAGGCGCTGGTCATCTAAACGAGAAACGTGTTAACTAGTTTCTTGAAATCTCCAGATCCCAACCGCGTGGCCGGGAAATCGCGAAAGCCGGAAACCATCCCTACCGACGACCAAGACTTGCAGGGTTTTGGATACGCTCCGCAGTTCCTCCGTGGCTTCGGAGGATTTTCCAATTTTGCCCTTTCGTTCTCGATCATCTCTATATTGACCGGCGCCGTTACCCTCTTTGACTATGGCCTGAGCATGGGTGGCCCGCGAGAAATGCTGCTGGGCTGGCCATTGGTGACCTTCGGCACTCTGATGGTGGCGCTCAGTATGGCTGAGCTGTGTTCCGCTCTACCGACCTCGGGAGGGATGTATCACTGGTCGGCGGAACTGGGCGGACCTACCTGGGCGTGGTTCACGGCCTGGCTCAACATTGTGGGTCTGATTACTGCCATCGCTGGAATTGACTATGGCTGCGCCGAGTTTCTGGTGCCGATGTTAGGTTTGCAATCCGGCCGCTATACGTTATTCACCGTGTACGGTCTCCTGCTGCTCTCTCAAACTGTGATCAACCACTACTCGACAGCCTTGGTGGCGTGGTTCAGCGATCTGAGTGTGGTGGTGCACATTCTTGGCGTGATGGTACTGATCGGGTCGCTTCTGATTTTTGCGCCCAAGCAACCCCTGGCCTTTTTCTGGAACACCAGCAATATGAGCCCGGTTCGGGCCCCGTACGCCTGGCTGTTCATGCTGGGTTTGTTGCAAGCGCAGTGGACCTACACGGGATTTGACGCCTCTGCGCACGTGGCAGAGGAGACGCGGGACCCTCGGCGGCTTGCGCCCTGGGGAATGGTCATGTCGGTGGTGGTATCTGGAGTCTTCGGCTACCTTCTGATTCTGTCGTTGGTGCTGGCGATTCCAAGTATTGCCCAGGTATTGCAGAGCACCGATGCGAGCGGCCATCCGGTTCCGGCGGTGCTGACAATTGTACGGCTCGCACTGGGGGTTCGAGCTGCCGGCTCCGTGCTGGCGCTCACGGTGCTAGCCATGTGGTTTTGCGGACTGGCTGCCATTACTTCAGTCTCGCGGTCTTTCTTTGCTCTGGCGCGTGACAATGGTATGCCGCTGTCATCCCTCTGGAGTCGAGTCGATGCCAGGCTGAAGACGCCAGTGGCAGCCATTTGGCTATCGGCAGCCCTGGCGTTTCTCGCCATGATCTACGGCGGAGCCTATTCCGTAGTCACGTCCATCAGCGTCATCGGCTTCTACCTTGCCTACATCGCGCCCGTCTATCTGGGCTGGCGAACGAAGAGTAGTTGGCTGGAGAAACGTGGGCCTTGGCATCTCGGCGGCGCGAGCAACGCTGTTAATGCGTTGGCGGTGCTTTGGACCGTTATCATTTGCGTGGTCATGGTGATGCCACCCAACACGCGGGCGGGTTGGGGCATCCTTTCAGTCATGGGTGTGCTGTTTTTGATACATGTGGTCAGCGGTAAACACAAGATGTATAAACCGCAATGGGGCCCTGAGAAGGATTCAGGCGGCTCTTAGATAAAAGTTCTTGGAGTCCGGCTGAAGATCTCAGGGATAAGTGTCTAACCAGAGCACACAAGAATAAATATAGTGGAATGGCTATGTCAGGTGATCGGCTAAGCGAAACCAAGACGCGCGTGCCCGGGATGCTGAGTGTCGAAGAACTGGGCGACCTGGTTCAGCGGGATCAGGTCCGGACGGTGATAGTCGGCTTCACAGATCACTTCGGGCGGTTGCTCGGCAAACGCTTCGACGCGGAAATATTCCTTGAAAGCGTGTGGGAGCGCGGCACGCATGCCTGTGACTACCTGTTAGCCAACGATATGGAGATGACCCCGGTGAGCGGGTATCGTTTCGCTAATTGGGCGCGAGGCTACGGCGATTTTCACCTGGTGCCTGATCCGAGCACCCTACGTCTGGCGAGTTGGCTGGAGAAAACCGCGCTGGTTCTGTGTGATGTGAAGAGCGAGAAGACCGGGCAGCTTCTTGCCGTTGCTCCCCGCTCGATGTTACGACGACAATTGGAACGTGCTGAAGAGTTGTCAGTCACGAGCGTTGTGGCCTCTGAGTTGGAGTACTACTTGTTCCGCGACAGCTATCGCGATGCCGCTTTGAAGGGCTATGCCGGCTTGGAAGAGACGGGCTGGTATTCGGAGGACTACCACATCCTGCAGGGAACGCGGAACGAGAACTTTACGGCTGCAGTTCGTCATCATCTCAAGTCCTCCGGGGTCCCGGTCGAAAGCTCCAAGGGTGAATTCGGTACTGGCCAGCACGAGCTCAACGTCCGCCACGCCGGAGCTCTCGAGATGGCGGACCGTCATGTCGTCTACAAGCAATGTCTGAAAGAAGTTGCGGAACAGATGGGAATGAGCGTGAGTTTCATGGCGAAATTTGCAAGCACCCAAGCGGGGTCAAGCTGTCACATTCATCTCAGTTTATGGCGAGACGGTGTCAATGCTTTTGCCGGTGACGAGCAGTTTGGCCCAGTGAAGTGTTCGAGCCTATTCCGATGGTTCCTAGGCGGCTGGATCGGGCACGCATCGGAAGTCATGGTGTTCTACGCGCCGACCGTGAATTCCTACAAGCGCTACGTCGAAGGCTCATGGGCGCCAACCCGACTCGCGTGGAGCCACGATAACCGGACTGCCGGATTCCGGGTGGTTGGGAAGGGGCAAAGCCTTCGCATCGAATGCCGAATCCCCGGGGCGGATTGCAATCCCTATCATGCCTTTGCGGCCGTGCTGGCTTCGGGGTTAAATGGAATTGCAGGAAAGGTGGAACCGCCGGAATGCATGTCGGGCGATCTGTATGGCGCGACTGATGTCCCGCGCGTGCCCAAGACTCTGGCGGAAGCTGTCGCGCTTTTCGCGAATAGCGCATTTGCCAAGCAGGCATTCGGAGAAGAAGTGATTGAGCACTACACACATTTCTTCCGCACGGAACAAAACACCTTCAATAGCGCGGTTACAGACTGGGAACGCCGGCGGTACTTCGAACGAATCTGATTAGCGAAGTTGCCCCGCGGATACGAGCGATTATGAGGCTCAAGGACAAAGTTGCGTTGATTACAGGTGCTTCCAGCGGCATTGGCCGCGAAGCCGCGCTCTTGTTCGCGCAGGAGGGTGCTTGCGTGGTCGTGGCAGACGTGGAGGACGAAGGCGGAAGGGAAACGGTTTCGACGATCGAACGGCAGAAGGGAAGGGGAGCATTTGTCCACGCTGATGTCTCACAAGCGGCGGAGTGCCAGCGGATGATCGCAGCCGCGGAAGAGCAGTTCGGCAAATTGAATGTCCTATTCAACAATGCCGGGATCATGCACAGTCAAGACGATGATGCGATTTCCACCGAGGAAAAGATTTGGGATCTTACGATGAACATCAATGCCAAGGGCGTTTTCTTTGGCTGCAAGTATGGCATCCCCGCCTTACGCCGCGCCGGGGGAGGCTCCATCGTCAACACCGCCTCTTTTGTGGCTCTGCTGGGAGCGGCGACACCCCAGGTCGCGTACACCGCAAGCAAAGGCGCGGTGCTGGCTTTGACTCGTGAGCTGGCAGTGGTCCATGCGCGGGAGAACATCCGAGTCAATGCACTGTGTCCGGGACCGCTGCGAACCGAGCTGCTCATGAAGTTTCTTGACACCGAACAGAAACGACAACGGAGGCTGGTCCATATCCCCGTCGGCCGGTTCGGCGAGGCAAAAGAGATCGCTCAAGCTGCGTTGTTCCTGGCGTCGGATGAATCCTCCTTTGTTACCGGTACGGAATTTCTGGTTGACGGCGGCCTTACGGCTGCCTATGTAACTCCAGAGTGAGACAGCTTATGTCAGTGAATGCGACTGCCACGTCCTCTCGAATTCAGTCCATCAGTCCTGTCGATGGCTCCGTTTATGCAGAGCGCCAGGCGGCATCTGATCTAGAAATCGAGGACAAACTATCAAAAGCGACGAATGCGCAGCGCGAATGGAAGATGGTGCCGATCAGCGAGCGTGCTTCCATCTGCCGGCGAATGGTGTCACTGCTGGTTGGACGCGCTGAACAACTTGGGACCGAACTGACCTGGCAGATGGGGCGGCCGATTCGTTACAGTCCGGCGGAGATTCGGGGCGGCTTCCAGGAGCGTGCCCTATACATGATCGATATCGCTGAAGCAGAGCTCGCTGATATTGCAATCGAGCCAAAAGACAACTTCCGGCGCTTCATTCGCCGCGATCCGATAGGTTTGGTTCTGGCCTTGATGCCGTGGAACTACCCCTACTTGTGTTCCGTCAACGTCGTAGTTCCAGCAATCATGGCGGGCAATAGCGTCATTCTCAAACCCGCAGCACAAACGCCTCTGGTTGCTGAAAGATACGCCGAAGCCTTCAACCAAGCTGGATTGCCAGAGGGTGTTTTTCAGGTGCTACATTCAACGCATGATCAGGTGGAAACGGTTATCCGCGATCCCCGCGTCGGATTTGTAGCGTTTACGGGATCAGTAGACGGCGGACACGCGGTGCAGCGGGCAGCCGCGGAACGTTTTATCGGGACGAGCCTGGAGTTGGGCGGTAAGGATCCGGCATACGTGCGGCCCGACGCTATCCTGGAGCCGACCATCGAGAACCTGGTGGACGGCGTCTTCTTTAATTCTGGGCAATCGTGCTGTGCGGTCGAGCGGATCTATGTCCATCAGGATGTTTGGCAAAAGTTCGTCGATGGATTCGTCGAGCTTACTAAGAAATACGTGTTGAGCAATCCCTTGAGTCCGGATACCACTCTGGGTCCATTGGTCCACGAACGGGCTGCCGGCTCCATCCGTGAGAAAGTAGCACAGGCAATTCGCAAAGGAGCCAAGCCCTTAATTGATGTTTCGCTGTTCCCCGAGGACAGGAAAGGGACTCCGTATGTTGCCCCACAGGTTCTGGTGAACGTTGACCATGGAATGAACGTGATGACCGAAGAGACCTTCGGCCCGGTGGCACCACTGATGCGAGTGAAAGATGATGCGGAAGCTATCAGGCTCATGAATGATAGCCACTACGGATTGACTGCCTCGATCTGGACGTCAGACGCGGACGCCGCTGTACAAATTGGCAACCGCATAGAAACCGGCACCTGGTTTATGAATCGCTGCGATTATCTTGATCCTTCGCTAGCTTGGACCGGGATTAAGGACTCTGGACACGGCTGCAGCCTGTCACGGCTAGGGTATGCATCGCTCACACAAGCCAAGTCATTTCATCTAAGACTCGCCTTTGAATAGAATTGTCCGGGAATGTTAAAGTTGAACTTCGCAAGCCAGCCAATCTAGCGCGACATGAGCCTTTCAACTTCCTCCTCAATTTCAGAAACCGCAATGGGAGAAAGATCCCTTTCGCGGAGCAACTGGTTCAGTGGGAGCAACTTCGTCTGCTTCAAAGTAGTCCACTCTCGAATGCACACTTTTACTTGCTGGCTAGACTCCTGGTAGGCAGCGATTGCCTGCGAGGGCACCGCACGTTCCCCGCGTTCGACAACTCGGAGCACTGATGCAAGATCCTTGTACGCTTCCTGCAGTCCAGCGTCGCGCTCCGGATCGTGGTCCTTCTTTGTAAGAATTTTGGTCATTTCGGATTGGACCTCCGCCAGGGCCGACTTGAGCTCTGGGTTTCGACCTTCAGATTTTTGCTGAGCATCCGAAATCTGCTTCTGAACGGAGTTGATCTCTGCCAGGGCACGCCGCGCCTCCGTGGTTTCGGCAAACATCTGGTTCCCCAGTTGCAACTGTTGGAGGAGTACTTCAGGAGTTGCGGACGAGCGCGGGTCCATTACGACTTGCAGCGGTTCGGTGTGCACTTGTCCATCCACGGTTAGGCGGACCTGATAAGTTCCCGGAACCGCCTTGGGGCCACTGGGACTGTGGAATTCGGCTTCTTCATCCGCGATCGGTCCACCCGAACTTCCCCAGGTAAGGTCCCACACGAAACGGTGCATTCCAGGCGTTTTCTCCGGGACCTCCGGCTTGGGGAACCAGCGCTCCGCCACTGGGAGTGACGCGTGCTTGGTTGCGCTTTGGTCTTCCGAAGAGAACCTCCGCACGAGCTTGTGTTCCGGGTCAAAAACCTCAAGCGTCACTCGGCTGGCTGCAGACTTAAGGAAATAGTCAATCATTGCTCCGTTCGGAGGGTTCTCTGCCGTAGGCTCTTCGGGCGGCAGTGGCGTACCTACAAAATCATCGTTGTCCACGCGGATGGCAGCAGCGGGATGATAAAGCCATGCCGCACTCGCCTTGACGGCTTCAGATATCTGGCGGAGCGGGGTAATGTTGTCGAGGATCCAGAAGGAACGTCCATGCGTCGCGACCACGAGGTCGTCGCCATGGATCGTGAGATCACGGACGGAGCTGACGGGCAGGTTCAATTGCAGGGACTGCCAGTGATCGCCGTCGTCGAAGGAAACGTAGATCCCCAGTTCGGTTCCGGCAAGAAGCAATCCTCTGCTCCGAGGATCTTCGCGAATGGCGCGTAAGAAAGCCGGTGCGGAAATGCCCTCAGTGATCGGCTGCCAGGTTGCGCCATAATCGCGGGTTCGATCGAGGTGTGGCGTTTGATCATCCAGCCGGCTGCGGTCAACGGCAGCATAGGCAACGGCAGGATCAAAATGCGAAGCTTCGATCAGCGAGATCTTGCTCCAGTCGCTCAGTCCGGGGGGAGTCACGTTCTTCCAGGTTTTGCCGCTATTGCGGGTAAGGTGAATCAGGCCGGTATTGCTTCCAGCCCAAATCAGGTCACGGTTGAGAAAGGACGGAGCAATCGTGGACACGACCCCGTAGCCTTCCTGCTTGGCGTTCTCGACGGTCGGCACCCCGCGTGGTTTATTGTCTCCCGAAACTACGGTTGAGCCGGTGAGATCGGGGCTGATGGTCTCCCAATGCAGGCCTCCGTCCACAGTTTTCATCACGTACTGTGTGCCAAGAAAAAACTCCTTCGGATCAGCCGGGGAAAACAGCAAGACGGGAGACCAGGGGGCGCGATATCTGCGTTGATCGATCTCCGAATCGAGAATTGAGACGGGCCACGGACTGATGTCCTGGCTGAGGCCAGTCCGGCGGTTGAAGCGAGCGACGCGACCGTAACTCGCGCCCAGGTAGATGATATTGGGATCGACGGGGTCGATCGCCATGTATCCGCTCTCGCTCGGACCGGCCGGAAACCAGTCTCGCGGCGTGATCTGGCCGTGATCGGTGCGGCTCAGAACCGCGGCGCTTCCGGAATCCTGCTGAGTGCCGTATACCACGTAGGGAAACTGGTTGTTGGTGACGACATGGTAAAGCTGCGCTGTGGGTTGGTTGTACCAAGTGCTCCAGGTCCGGCCGCGATCAAGGCTGATAGTCGTACCCTGGTCGGTTCCGAGAACCATGCTGGCCGAGTTCCTGGGATCGATCCAGATCTGGTGGTAATCATCTCCGCCGGGAGCGCCACGAACGATTGAAATAGTTTTGCCTCCGTTGTCCGAGCGGAAGAGAGCAACATTCGGGACATAAAGCACATCAGGATTGTTGGGGTCGATGGTGACGCTATTGAAATACCAAGAACGGCTGGTGAGACGCGAGTCGTCGTTGGCAAGCGTCCAGGTATTGCCCCCATCGTCGGAGCGGTAGAGCCCCGACTTTTTAGCCTGAATGAGCGCGTATACCCGTTTGCCATCGGGAGCGACGTCAACACCAACACGTCCCCAATCACCTTCTGGAAGGCCAGTTCCGCTGAGTCGAGACCAAGTCTTGCCGGCGTCCTGAGAGCGGTAAAGACCACCACCAGAACGATCGATTGGAGCATAGGTGCTCCAGGGAGGACGCCATGTATGCCACGTGCCGGCAAACAAAAGCTGGGGATGACCGGAACTGATTGCCAGATCCGAGACGCCGATTTCAGGACCTTGATCGAGAACTCTGGTCCAATGCGAGCCGCCGTCGATGGATTTGTAGACGCCACGTTGCTGGTTCGGACCGTAAACATGTCCCAGAGCCCCGACATAAACGACAGCCGCGTTCTGCGGGTCGACGACGATCCTGCTGATATGGCGCGTGTCTTCTAGTCCGATGTGGAGCCAGCTTCGACCGCCATCGACGGACTTGTAGACACCGTTGCCGAAGGAGAGAGATGAACGAATGTCGGACTCCCCAGTTCCGACATAAATCGTTTTTGGGTCTGATGGCGCAACTGCGAGACCACCAATCGAGGCGACGGGTTGATTATCAAAGATTGGTGTCCAGACGACGCCAGCGTCGCTTGTCTTCCAGATGCCGCCGTTGACCGCGCCGAAATAAAACGTGGTGGAGTCGCCGGGTACTCCAGCCACAGCCACCACTCGCCCGCCCCGGAACGGGCCAATTAGACGCCACTTAAGCCCATTGAACAGCTCTGACGGAACGGACTGGGCCATCGCTGAACCGGCAATAACAAGGAAAAACAGTGTGCGAAGGTGTAAACGCGAGGTGAATTTGTGCAATTGGTTAGTCACTAGTTTGGATACACAGTGTAGTGGAACAGGGTGGTTTCATGAAGCAGAACAAGACGTGACCAGGAGGAAAACCGTACCAGTAAGGTTGCAAGCGGGCCAGATCAGCTTACACTGTGATTCGCTTTTCGATGTCTGAAGGAAGTCTGTTGGAACTCACCGCAAGGAAGCGGGAATGAAAATCACTCTCGGGGCGGTTCTCCTGGTGGGCGCCATCTTGGCGGCTCCGCCGGTCTTCGGCTACGGGGTCCTGTCTCATGAGGAGTTGATCGATATCGCCTGGGATAGTGACATCCGCCCGGCGCTGCTCAGGCGCTTTCCGGAGGCAACTGCCGATCAGGTTAAGCAAGCGCACGCTTATGCCTACGGCGGTTCGGTGATTCAGGATCTCGGCTACTACCCGTCTGGCAAGCGTGAGTTCACCAACCTGCTGCACTACGTACGGACCGGCGATTTTGTGGCCTGGATGCTACGCGACGCCCGTAACATCAACGAATACGCCTTCGCGATGGGTGCGCTCAGCCATTACGCCGCTGATATCTGGGGACATCCCGCGGTTAATGCCGGGGTCGCCATCGAGTATCCCAACTTGCGCGAGAGATTTGGTCGAGCGGTTTCGTACGAACAAAATCCCGAAGCCCACCTGAAAACCGAGCTCAGCTTCGATGTCGTGCAGGTCGCCAAGAAGCGTTACATCTCCAAGCAATATCATGATTTCATCGGCTTCCAGGTTTCTGAAGAGTTGCTGGAACGCGCTTTCGAAGATACTTACGGCATTAAGCTCGATGAACTGCTTCGCTTCGACGAACTAACCATCGAGACCTATCGTTTCGCAGTAAGCCGGGTTATCCCGGAGATGACACAGGTCGCGCTGGCCACGCGCAAGGACAAGATTCAGGTGGAAAAGAATGATGCGGCGCGGAGGGAGTTTCTCTATCACCTCTCGCGGGCCGATTACGAAAGGGATTTTGGATCGAAATATCGCAAGCCTGGAATTTTCGCCCGAATCCTCGGCTTCTTCATGAGGCTACTGCCCAAGTTCGGACCGCTCAAAAGCTTGGGATACCGCGATCCCACCGCCCAGACTGAGGATATTTACTTCAAAAGCATGGACAACGTGGTCGATCAGTATCACCGTGAAGTGGAAACGCTAAAAGTCAGTAAACCAGCGTTCCCCAACCGCAATCTCGATACCGGAGCGCCTACTAGCGCAGGTCAGTACAAATTGGCCGATGAAGCCTACAGTCAGCTCGTCCGCCGTCTCGCCCACAACCATTTTGCGCGCACTACACCGGCCCTGCGGGCAAACATTCTGGATTACTTCGCAAGCGGCCCCGCTCAGAACAACATCAAGCCTCGCGAATGGCGAGCCACCCAAATCGCGCTAAAGCAACTCAAGGCAGGAGCCGCTCGGAGCCAAACCGACCGCGGACGGCAGCTTGAAGCCGGTCACATTACGGACTGGGCCACGCTTTCGACAGCGGTTAAATCGGATTTCGCTGGAACTCTTATTTTGCTCTGTTGGCTTCTCTGAAATCACGACGGACCTGCTCTTCGTGTTTGAAGACCTTGTTAAGCTCCTGGAGGATCTGCTGCAGCTCATCGGGATCTTTTGCTTCTAGTGCGGCAGTACACAACTGTCTCCAGTTCTTGTGGTCAATTCCTTCGGCCATAATGAATCTCCTCCGAAAGTTTGTCTTTCCTGTAAGGGAGATGTTGGTTGCGGTGGTCCGAAACAATCACTTCAGCTCGGGTAGCCGAACCGACCCTGGAAGGCTTGCACGGCTGACTGCTCGTAAGGCAGCAACAATAGAGCCAACTGTGCAGGAACCGATGATTAAAGTCACAGCGCTCAAGAGTAGACCGCATAGCAACTCAACCGTGCTTGTCAGCATGCGTATGTCCTTCCAATACCTTTAGGCAGCCGGGAAGATGACGGGAGGGTATGATTACCCGGCTGCCAGGCCCGCCTAAAATCGGAAAACAATTCCAGCGGACGGTTGCGCCGTGTGTGTCCAAGTGTCAGTGTTCAAAGCCCGAAGGCCGAAGTCCGGACTCTTGTACACAAAACCACGGTATTCAGCCCGCAACGAGAAGTGATGCGTCAGGACATAATCAGCGCCTACGCCGTAGAGGAAAGCGCCTCTCCCCTGACTGCTGGCGCCGGGAACAGATCCGCCAAAATTACCGGTCGGATCAAAGATCAGACCTCCGCCTCCAGCGAGTGCGTAAGTTCTAATCCTTCTAATGGGCAGTGGAAGGTTCACTACCATATCGCCAGTTACTGCGTGCACGTTGGCTTGAACTCTGGATTCTCCGAAACTGCCAAAATACTCTTGCGTATTTCGGTCGAAACCGTAATTGCCTTCCGCCGAGAGCCAACGATTGATGTGATAACGGTATCCGACTATGAATCCGCCGGTTTCCGTGCTGCGTTGCAAGTTACCGTTGCCGGTAGAGTCCCTGGTGAAGAAGCCGGTGCCCTGCAAACTGATCTCAGAACGACTTTCCTGGGCCACGGCGCCGACCGCCGACATAGCGACAGCGGCGATGATGACCAACAATCTACGCATATGTGATTCCTCCTTCATGTTTCCGCATACAAAATCTCCGCATACAAACCTCGGTCCGGTTTCGTGAAATTGTTGGATCCCTGGTTCGCGGTTTGCGGTGATTTACTGCACCGGGCTTGCCAAACACGACGCTATTGCTGCCGCATTTAGAAGTGCTTGAGTGGAAATCAGTTGAGGTGCTATTTCGAGAGGCTGCAGATAGACAAGTTGTCGAGCAGTTGACACCCGCTTCGACAACTGTCGAGCTTTTACGACACTTTCAGAACCCTTCTACGGGTTGGTTACATCACATACTGCTAGTGTCGATTTCTTCGTCTCCGACAAAGGAGAGGGCTGCAGTCTGCGGTGACGTTACGAGCTGGGGCTAACGCTTCATGGCAACGCTAGCACGAATCCTTCCAACGAATCAGACAGCGCGCTACGAGGCCCTTCTTCGGGCCGGCAGATCGATCGCGACGTGTAACGACTGTGAAAACGCCGGAAACGAACTGGTGCGGCAGTTGCGCGAGATTATTTCCTTCGACTATTTGCAGGTGGTTGCCTTTAGTGCAGAGACAAACAGTGTCGAGTGGCAGTTGCTGGAAGTGAACGGCGAGAGATTAGACGAGCGGACCCAAGGCGAAGATACGCCGGCCGTATGGGTGCATGAGCGGCAAGAACTTTACCTCGCCGATGATTGGAGCCGAGAGACGCGGTTCTCGGCGCACAAACAATTTCTGGATGAGCACGGGATCGCGTCAAGCTGCACCTTGCCACTGACGAGAGGGCAGCGCCGTCTGGGCGCGATAAGTTTAGGCAGCAAGCGCCCGCACGCATATTCTGATGAGGAAGTGGAGTTTCTCGTGCTGGTTGCAGATCAGATTGCGCTGGCCATCGATGCCGCGGTCAACCTCCACTCGTCGACTCAAGCCCAAAACCGTCTGAAGCTGATCCTTGATCTGACAAACCAGGTGGTCTCGAATCTTGAGTTCGACGAGTTGTTGCATGCGATCTCCAGCACCGTCCGAAAGGTCATGCACTGTGATGCCGCTGCCATCATGCTGCCTGATGGGGACGGCGAGAATCTCCGAGTGCACGCGCTCGATTTTCCCGAGAGCAAAGGATTTTTTGCAGAAAGCCTTAAGGTTCCGATTCAAGGAACGATGCCTGGCGAGACCTTCCAGACGGGGCAGCCCTTTGTAGTGAACAACCTCGATCCTGCAAAGGTGACTCCCGAGATGTACGCGAAGGCATCCGGCGAAGGCATGAATTCATTCTGCGACATCAGGTTGGACAGCCGCGATCGTTCGCTCGGGGTACTGGGGCTAGCGAGCCGGGAAGAGAACGCTTTCGATGAGGATGAAGTTGCTTTTCTCACCCAGGTTGCTCACCAGGTGGCAATTGCTATCGAGAACGCTCTTGCGTATGGCGAGATTGCCGAGCTCAAGGACAAGCTGGCGCAGGAGAAACTCTACCTGGAGGACGAAATCCGCGGTGAGATGGATTTCGAAGGTATCGTTGGGCAAAGTTCCGCTCTGCGCAATGTGTTGAGGCTGGTGGAGACCGTTGCTCCCAGTGATTCGACCGTTTTACTGCTGGGAGAAACCGGTACGGGAAAGGAATTGATCGCGCGTGCCATCCACGATCGCAGCCGGCGAAAGGATCGCACATTTGTAAAACTGAACTGTGCAGCGATCCCAACCGGGCTGCTCGAAAGTGAGCTGTTTGGACATGAACGCGGCGCATTCACCGGCGCGATTTCACAGAAGCTTGGCCGTCTGGAACTGGCCGATCAAGGTACATTGTTTCTGGACGAAGTGGGCGACATTCCGATCGAGATCCAGCCCAAACTGTTGCGGGCCCTGCAGGAGCGCGAATTCGAACGGCTGGGCAGCACGCGTACTAAGAGGGTAGATGTGCGCCTGGTGGCTGCCACCAACCGCGATCTCGAGAAGATGATCGAGGAGCGCGAGTTCCGCAGTGATCTTTACTATCGTCTGAATGTGTTTCCAATTCGCATCCCTCCCTTGCGTGAGCGTCCCGAGGACATTCCGCTGCTGGTGCGATACTTCGCCCAAAAATATGGGCGGCGCATGGAAAAGAAGATCGAATCGATTCCCGCGGCTGCCCTGAAAAAGCTCGCGAGTTGGCATTGGCCAGGAAATATTCGCGAACTGGAGAACTTTATCGAACGAGCTGTGATCCTTACTCGGGGCACCGCTCTTGAAGTGCCTGTCTCCGAGTTGAAGCGAAACGGCGCTGCCGTTCCGGCATCGAGCCCGCGCGAGTCGAGTGAGCACGATGAGATTCTCCGTGTGCTCAAAGAGACCAATGGCCGTGTGGCCGGACCGAGCGGCGCAGCTACACGGATGGGGATCAAGCGGACCACTCTTATTTCTCGCATGAAGAAGTTGGGGATCGATCCACGAAAAGTGTCGTAATTCCGACATGTGACGAGGCTTGCTGGCAGTATCGTCATCTGCCCACTGCAATATTTCGCCACCTGATCACGCCAATTCCTTAAGAACTGCACGCGGCAGCGAATTGCAGTTTGGCCCACTCCGTGCTGAATACTTCAACATGATTCAGATTGCACTCACGGGCATTTGCGCAATCGCGGCTGTCTTCATGCTGACGTTTCTGAAATCCCTCCTGCAGGATTCGCGACGCCACGCGCCGCGGCGCACAAGAACTGGAAGAAAAGTCATTGCTCTCCCTTCCCAGCGGGATGAACGCGAGTCCGTGACGAGACGTTCCGCATAGCGACCTCATTTCGACAAATTCTCAACGTTCACCACTCCTGATTTTCTAAACGGTGGCAACAAGTGTCGAAGATGTTATCGACAGTTTTCGACACAATCGGATCTGATGGCGACCTCTCATTGCAGATTCAATGACTTAAGGGCCGCTCGCTGGCTTCGGACTTTGGGCCTCGCGTTGCCCAACTGTCAGGCAAGGGACAAACATGTTACGGATTTCGACCATCGACACGCGGTTCCAACGCAAACTCATTCTCGAAGGAAAGTTAGTGGAACCGTGGCTGGGTGAGTTTCGGGAGGTGTGCCGCAACGCTAGCGAGACACTCAAGGACCGCAAGTTGGTGATTGATCTCAGTGACGTCACTGTAATCGGTTGCGAAGCTGAAGACACGTTGTCCGAGTTGATCCAGCAGGGAGCGAAGTTCTCTTGCGGTGGAGTCCTTGTTAAACACGTGGTGAAACGCTTGGCTCGCAGATGTCGCGGTCCGCAGAAGAATTTGGCGCAGTCAGCCAATTCGAACGATTGAAAGGCAGATTACAACGGAGGTAAATATGCCTAAAGCCATCCAGGTTCTCATGAATGGAGCTACCGCCTACGCTACGAGCGCGGATTTTTGCCGCATTTTCTCCGAAGAGATGAACAGCCTCTATTTGCTTGGTTTCCTGCTGACGGCTGACGCCAAGAAGGCGGAACAGTGCTTTGTTGCAGGTATCGGTGACAGTGTGGAGGGCAACCCTGTGTTTCGAGAGTGGGCGCGGTCGTGGGCACGGCGCACCATCGTCATGCACGCCATACGGTTGATGAAGCCGACGCAAGAGACCGTCACAATCGCAGAGACGGGGCCAGTGAAGCTGAATATCGAACCGCGGCTAAGGGCTATCCTCAAACTCGACACACTGGAGCGGTTCGTGTTCGTGATGTCGGGGCTCGAAGGATATTCATACCAGGACTGCTCCACTCTTCTGGGATGTTCCCTGGAAACTATAGTCAATGCGCGAGCTCGGGCGGTTCAGCAATTGGCGAACACCGCCGAGATCGGCGACGCGCATAAAGAAAAGCTGCAAAGTACCTACACGCTTCTTTCAAACTAGGCGAAATTCAACTTGGCGTTTTATGAGGGTTGAGATGAAGGTTTTGGAAAAAACTGTTTTTAAAACACGATACGGAATGCTTGGAGTATTTGCGCTGCTGCTAGGGTTTGCCTTGTCCGGGTGCAACCGTACTCCGGTTCAGGCCGCGCCGGCGATGCCGGCACCACTAGTGACGTTAGCTAAGGCGACTGCTCAGGACGTCCCGCAATATTTGGACGAGATTGGGAGAAACGGGGCGTTCGAGTCAGTTACCGTAACACCACAGGTGGGTGGGCGGATCACTGAGCGCCATTTCCAGGACGGCGAGAACCTGAAGAAGGGCCAAATCCTGTTCGTCATCGACCCCCGTCCGTATAAGGCCCAACTCGACTCCGCGCAGGCGACGCTGGCCCAAGCTAAGGCGGCTCTTGAGCTGGCGAAAATCCAGTTTGCCCGCGACGAGGAGGTGATAGGAACCCGAGCGATCTCGAAGCAGGATTACGACACAAAAAAGAACACGGTCGATGTGGACCAGGCACAGGTGGATGCCGCAGAGGCTGCCTTGGAAACCGCTAAGTTGAATCTCGAGTATTGCTACATTCACTCGCCCATTGATGGCCGCGCAGGAGCCCGCCTGGTTGACATCGGAAACGTAGTGCAGGCGAACAGCACGGCACTTCTGTTGATTCAACATCTGGATCCGATCTACGCGAACTTCACCATTACGGAGCGCGATCTTCCAGAAGTCCAAAAAGAGATGGCCCGGGGAACTCTAAAGGCTATGGTTCGACTGCCATCGGATGCGGAAGGTGGAGCACGGGTCGGCAAAGTTGAGTTTCTGGACAACGCGGTGCAGAACGGAACCGGGACAGTCAATCTACGAGCCACGCTTCCGAATTCCGATCATCACTTTTGGCCGGGGCAATTCGTTGATGTGAAGTTGGTGCTAGGTACTCAGAAAGGAGCGGTGTTGATCCCGAGCCAGGCCGCACAGATCAGCCAAAAAGGTTCATTCGTTTATGTGATTAAGCCGGACGAAACAGCAGATCTTCGGCCCGTGAGTCTAGGTCAACGTCAAGGAGATGAGGTTGTGGTCACCAGCGGGTTGAGCGCGAACGAGCGGGTGGTAGTGGCCGGGCAGTTGACTGTAAGACCCGGCGGCAAGGTGCGAGTGGATGCAGCGGGTGCAGCGGCCAGTCCGCAGAGTCAACCTGACCAAGCTGCGAAGAGCGGGGGAAAGTCATGAATCTCTCCGAACGTTTCATTCGACGTCCGGTCATGACCGTGGCTCTCACGGTGTCGGTCATCCTGTTTGGGATACTTGCGTACTTTCGGCTGCCGGTAAGCGATCTGCCAGCGGTTGACTATCCCGTGATTCAGGTTCAAGTGAACTATCCCGGCGCGACTCCGGAAACCATGGCGAACAACGTGGCCACGCCTTTGGAGCGCCAGTTCATGCAAATTCCGGGGCTGGAGCTGGTCACTTCCAACAACGGACAGGGACACACCAGCTTCGTACTGCAGTTTGGTCTCGACAAAAGCCTGGATGGAGCGGCGACGGACGTTCAAGCGGCGATCACACGTGCGACAGGGCAACTTCCGATCGACTTGCCGAGTCCACCTACGTTTACGAAAACCAATCCTAACGATCAGCCCATTGAATATATCGGTTTGGTCAGCGATACGGCCACTGAGGGGCAGCTCTACGATTTTGCGAACACGCAGGTGGGAGAGCGCATCAGCATTCTTCCGGGAGTCAGCCAAGTCACAGTGTACGGCACGCAATCGGCGGTGCGGATTAAAGCTGATCCTTCGGCGATGGCGATTCGCAACATCACGCTCGAAGATCTGACGAATGCCGTCAAGAACGGCACCAGCTACACGGGCGCGGGACAGTTCGATGGGCCGCACCACACTGTTCTGTTGCAGCCGCAGGGGCAATTGAGCACCGCAGACCAATATGACCAACTCATTGTCGGACAGAACAACACTGCGCCGATCTATCTCAAAGACGTTGCAACCGCCAAGGACAGCGTGCAGGACGAGCGCATTGATATGCGCTTCTGGGTTCGAGGATATCCACCCCCCGCGGCGACTGTAGTTGTAGCTGTGTTTCGGCGGGCGGGATCGAACGCCGTCGAAGTGGCTGACTCGGTACGGACTATTCTGCCGAATATCGAGTCGCAGCTGCCGACCTCAGTCCATCTAATTCCGATCTACGATCGTTCACGCACCATTGTTGACAGCGCGAGAGACGTGCAAACGACACTTTATATTTCTTTCGCACTCGTGGTGATGGTGATCTTTGTCTTTCTCGGACGCGCCACAGACACGCTGATTCCGGCGGTTGCTCTCCCGCTCTCCCTGCTGCTTACGTTCGTCGCGATGAACGTGCTCGGTTACAGTCTGGATAACTTGTCGCTCATGGCGCTCACGCTTGCCATAGGGTTCCTTGTTGATGACGCGATCGTGTTTCTTGAGAACACGGTTCGTCTCATGGAAGACGGGCAGGGGGCGTTCGAGGCGTCGTTGAATTCGGCAAAGGAGATCAGCTTCACGATTCTGGCGATGACGCTGTCGCTGGCGGCGGTCTTCATTCCACTGGTTTTCATGGGTGGCTTGATGGGGAGAATTTTCCGTGAGTTCTCTATCACCATCGTGATTTCCATCATTGCCAGCGGCATTGTTTCGCTGACTCTGACGCCGCTGATGACCTCAAGGCTGCTAGCCAATCGTGGCGCAGGGACCAAGAAGACCTGGATGGAGCGCGTCATCGGTGGGGTTGAACACCGAGTGTTGGACGTATATGGCCGCTCGTTGTGGTTTTTTCTGCGGCAACGCTGGATCTCGGCGTTGGTGTGGGTAGTTTGCCTGGCCGGCACTGGATACCTCTTTTATATCGTTCCCAAATCCTTTCTGCCGGTAGGTGACAGCTCGTTCATTCGTGGCGTACTCGTCGCCCAGGAAGGTTCGTCGCCCGATCAGATGCACGCTCTCCAAACGGCGGCGGAGAAGGTGATGCGGGCAAATCCCGCGGTAGCAACAACGTTCACCATGAGCGGGAACAGCCAGTTCATGCCCGCCAATCAGGCTTTTCTCATTGCGTTTCTGAAGGATCCAAAGAAGCGCCCCCCGATCGATCAAGTCGCCGGGCAGTTGATGGGAGCAATCGCCACCACCATTCCTGGAGCGATTGCCTTCCTCCAGCCCAACCCTGTGTTGGAGATCAGCACTGGCGCCACGGCGAACACGCAGGGGCAGTTCGCGTACGCGATTTCAGGCATCGATCCGAAGCAAGTTTATGACGTGGCCGGAAAGATGATGGCTAAGATGCACGAGTATCCCGGCTTTCTGTTCGTCAACTCCGACCTCTTCAATCACACGCCGAATCTGCAGGTCGACATTCTCCGCGATCAGGCGAAGCTTTACGGTATCTCGGAAACGCGCATCCTAACACTGCTTCACGACGCCTATTCCCAGAATTACAGCTATCTAATCAAGAAGGCAACGGACCAGTACCAGGTGATCCTCGAGGTTGCAGATGACGAGCGTTCGGACCCGCAGGATCTGAGCAAACTTTACATCAAGAGTGATGACGGCCAACGCATGGTGCCACTTAGTGCTGTTACCAGTTGGCGCGCGGTGATCGGACCACAGGCGGTGAATCATATCAATCAATTCACCAGCGTGACTCTCTTCTTCAACATGAAGCCCGGCTACACAGTGGGTCAGGCCACGCAGTTCGTCGAGG
>Ga0210384_10002167_pt1 | contig 24501 bp, 23 predicted proteins | sample IncBWH2MmetaG_FD_160574 | JGI IMG/M metagenome (GOLD analysis project Ga0210384, IMG submission 160574) | Forest soil microbial communities from Barre Woods Harvard Forest LTER site, Petersham, Massachusetts, United States - Inc-BW-H-2-M | ecosystem: Environmental > Terrestrial > Soil >...
GGACGGGGTGGAGGTCCTCCTTTCCCCCGACCCGGCCGCCGGCTTCGCCGCGTTCCTCGCCGGAGAGTACGACTTCGGCCCCGAGTACGGGATGGTGATCCGCCGCAGCGATCTGGATGTGGCCCAGGGCCGTATCAAGGGCCTCGGCACCCGCGACTACATCGTGCTGTTCGGCGGCATCACCGCGATGAAGATCGACCAGGAGCCGTTCAAGGACGTGCGGGTGCGCCGGGCCTTCGCGATGTCCCAGAACTGGCACGAGGTGCTGGAGACCAACGCGTGGTCGATGGGCAAGGGCGTGCCGAACCCGTTGATCCCGGCCACCCTCAAGGACTGGACCATCCCGATCGGCCAGCTCACGCCCGAGGGGCGCGCGCTCTACGAGTTCGATCCCAAGGGCGCCAAGAAGCTCCTCGCCGAGGCGGGCTATCCCAACGGCCTCAAGGTCCCGATCGAGACGACCCCCGGCTACGGGCCGGACTGGATGGACGCGGTGCAGGTCGCGCTCCGCAACTGGAAGGAGGCCGGGATCGAGGGCGATCTCAAGCTCAAGGAGTACGGGGCCTTCGTGACGAGCGCGATCTTCGGCAAGTTCGAGAAGATGATCCTGACGCTCCGCGGCACCACCACCGACCCCGACAACTACTTCGTGAACTACATGCCGGGCGAGCCGCTCAACTCCTCCGGAGTCAACGACCCCAAGCTCACCGAGATGATCAAGCTGCAGCGCCGGACCTTCGACGAGAAGAAGCGGCGCGACATCGTGTGGGACATCCAGCGCTACGCGGCCCAGACCGTCTACTACGGCTTCGGCCCCTCGGTGAGCGCGGTCGGCGCCTGGATGCCCTACGTCAAGAACTTCGGCCCCAACATCGGCCACGACTACGGCGGCCGCCTCATGGTCGCCTGGCTCGATAAATAGCTGAAAAGCACTACCAGAAAATGCGAAGCCACCTTACAGAGGTCGTCGCTCGCGACGACCGTACAATCAAATAAAAGGGGGCCGCACAATCTCGCGCGTCGACTCGCTGCCCGGTCGCACAATCTCGCGCTCCGTCCCCAGAACCGGTCGCATTACCTCGCGCACAGCCCACACGTCCGGCCCCATGACCCCGCGCCCAACCCCCGGCCGCCGCGAATGAAGCGCTATGTCTTCCGCCGCCTGCTGGTGGCGATCCCGTCGCTGCTGATCGCGTCGCTGATCGTCTTCAGCCTGCCGCGCCTGCTCCCGGGCGACGTGGTGCAGCTCATGCTCGAGGAGAAGGCCTACGGCAAGGACCTCGAGGACCTGCGGGCCAAGCTCGGGCTGAACCGCCCGATGTACATCCAGTACGTGGAGTGGCTCGGTCAGGTGGCGCGCGGCGACCTGGGCGAGTCGCTCTGGACCCGCCGGCCGGTGCTGGAGGAGCTGACCCGCCGCCTGCCCATCAGCCTCGAGCTGGGTGTGCTCGCGCTCGCCTTCGCGATCGTCATCTCGGTGCCGATCGGGGTGCTCGCCGCCATCCGCCAGGATACCCTCGCGGACTACGCGATGCGCAGCCTGGCCATCCTCGGCCTCTCGGTGCCCGGCTTCTGGATCGCCACCCTCTGCGTGCTCCTCCCCGCGATCTGGTGGGGCTGGAGCCCGCCCATCCAGTTCACCGCGTTTACCGTCAACCCCTGGGCCCACTTCGCCCAGTTCCTGTTGCCCGCGTTCATCCTCGGCATCGCCTCCGCCGCCGCGATCATGCGCCTCACCCGCGGCACGCTGCTCGAGGTCCTGCGCCAGGACTACGTGCGCACCGCGTGGGCGAAGGGCCTCCGCGAGCGCGTGGTGGTGCTCAAGCACAGCCTGAAGAACGCGATGATCCCGGTCATCACCGTGCTGGGCATCCAGGTCGCCCAGATCCTGGGCGGGACCGTGATCTTCGAGAGCATCTTCGGCCTGCCCGGGATGGGCCGCTTCCTCTTCGACGCGATCAACCAGCGCGACTACCCGGTCATCCAGGGCGTTAATCTATTGATCGTGAGCGTGGTCGTGCTCATGAACCTGGTCGTCGACGCGTTCTACGCCTTCCTCGACCCCCGGATCCGCTACTAGCCTTCCCGGCGCGCGACCGTCCTGTACACGCTCTGGCAGTTCGTCAGGAACAAGCCCCTCGGCGCCCTCGGCGGCTTCATCGTCGTGCTGCTGCTCACCATGGCGGTGTTCGCGCCGTGGATCGCCCCCTACAAGTACGACGAGACCATCCCGGGCGGCCGCATGAAGGCGCCGGGCGCCCAGTTCTGGATGGGCACCGACAACCTCGGGCGCGACGTGTACAGCCGCGTGGTCTACGGGGCGAGCGTGTCGGTCACGGTGGGCTTCGGGGCGGTGCTGCTCGCCAACGTGCTCGCCACCCTCATCGGCGTCACGAGCGGCTACTTCGGCGGTGCTTACGACATCTGCGTGCAGCGGGTGGTCGACGCGTGGCAGTCCTTCCCGTTCCTGGTGGTCATCCTCTCGATGATGGCGGTCCTGGGTCCGGGCTTGCTCAACCTCGTCCTCGCCCTGGGCGTGCTGGGCGCGGCGGCGGGCTCGCGGGTGATCCGCGGCGCGACCATCAGCACGATGCAGAACACCTACGTGGAGGCGGCCCGCGCGCTGGGGGCCGGGCACCTGCGCATCATGCTCCGCTACCTCCTGCCCAACGTGGCCGCCACCATCATCATCCTGGCCACCATCGGCCTCGGCGCCGCCATCCTCGCGGAGTCCGCGCTGTCGTTCCTCGGCTTCGGGGTGCCGCCGCCCTACCCGTCGTGGGGCGCGATGCTCTCGGGCTCCGGCCGGTCGTTCATGTACCGCGCGCCGTGGATGGCCATCTGGCCGGGCGCGGCGATCTCGCTCGCCGTCTTCGGCTTCAACATGCTGGGCGACGCGCTCCGCGACGTGCTGGATCCGCGCCTGCGCGGCGGGGGCGGCCGCCCGATCAGCTAGGCCGTCCCGGAGCCGACTCCGCGACCCGACCGGGCCCGCGACCCGACCGGGAAAGTCCGACGCGGTAACTTCGAGCGGTCGGCCCCGTCTCCGGTCGGGCCCGTTCGGGTGTCGGCGGGCTCTAGCTCGCCTTCTTCATCGGCTCGCCGCAGCACGTACCCGGTGTGGACGACGTGTGGCCACACTTGCTGCACTTGTACTGGTCCGCCATGGGTGCTCACCTCCCCTCGATGAATTCCTCTCGAGGGAAGGGAGCAAAACGTGTGCCGCGAAATGAAACGGGGCAGCGGCGGTCGCCGCTGCCCCGGGGAACAACCCCTCACCCTGCCCTCTCCCCAGAGGGGAGAGGGAGAGGAGAGCTAGACGAACTTGGCGTAGATGGCCTTGATCTTCTCCTCGCCCCACTTGACGGTCTGCTCGAGATCCATCTTGTCGGTGCAGAACTGGGCGAGCGCGTCCACCATCACGAACTGCTGGTAGACCTCGTCCGCGGCCGGGGTGAGCGGACCCGGGTAGCCGGTGGTGAAGTGGTACTCGGCGTCCTGCTCGAGCGGCTTCAGCTTCGGGTCCTCGCTGATGATCGGGAACGGGGGCTTCGCGTAGTTCTTGAGGAACGGCATGTTGTAGCCGGTGCTGGCCTTCGCCGCGTCGCGGTAGTTGTCGGCCAGCGCCTCGAGGAACGCCTTGGCCCCGTCCGCGTTCTTGGTGAACTTGGTGATGCCGTAGGCGCGGCAGTTGGCGAAGGACCGCCGCGTCACCGGCCCCTTGGGCGAGAGCGACACGTAGATCTTGTCGGCCAGCTCCTTGTTCGAGCCCTCGATCGTCCGGTACGCGCTGATCGGGTTGTGGATCCAGGAGCCGCGCCCGGAGGCGAGCAGCCGGTTGTTGGAGGCGTCGTCCCAGGCGAGCACCTCGGGGGTCATGCAGTCCTTGTAGAGCGCCTTGTTGAACTTCAGCGCCTCGCGGACCTCCTTGGAGTTGTAGGTGATGGTCTTGCCGTCCTTGGCCACCTCGGAGCCGCCGTAGCACCACATGATCGCCCGCCAGGAGGCGCGGGAGTCGTCGTGGTGGGCGAGGCCGATGCCGATCGGGAAGCCCTTGGCCTTGAGCTTCGCGCCGCCCTTGTGCAGGTCCTCCCAGGAGTCCGGGCCGTTGGGATAGCCGACCTCGGTCCAGAGGTCCTTGCGGTAGAGCCCGGGGAAGTCGATGAAGAAGTCGGGGATCGAGTGATAGTGCCCGTCCGCGCTCACCTTGGAGTAGTTGTCGGCGAGCGGGGTAAAGCCGCCGTGCTTCTTGGCGATCCGGTCCGCCGTGTCCTGCACGTCCATCAGGGCCTGCGCCCACTTCTCGGTGCCGGTCCCGACGAGCTGCACGATGTCGTGACCGGACTGGGTGGCGACCTCGGCCGCGATCTTGGCCGGGATCTGCAGGTGCGGGATGTGGTCGATGGTGACCTTCACGCCGCTCTTGGTGGACCACTGCTCGGCGAAGGCGTCGAACCACTTGTCGTAGGCGGGCACGAAGTGGGTCCAGGCGAGCACCCGGACCTCCTTGGTCTGCGCCCACGCCGGGCGGATCCACACGTGGGGGAACGCGGAGGCGGCGGTGACGCCCGCCGCGGTGCCGAGGAACTGCCGTCGCGAGACCTTGCTCATGCGGATGAACCCTCCTTGGGCGTGAGTTGACGGATCACTTCAGAGCACCTGCGGTGAGACCGTGTATGAAGTGGTCGAGGCTGAAGGCGTACACGATGGCCACCGGGACCGCACCGATGAGCGCGCCCGACATGAGCGAGCCCCAGTAGTAGACGTCGCCGCGGACGAGATCGCTGGTGACCCCGTAGGAGATGGTCTTGTTGGCCGAGGCGGAGATGAAGGTCAGCGCGTAGATGAACTCCTGGTACGTCAGGGTGAACGCGAAGATCCCCGCGGTGATGATGCCCGGCACGATGACCGGGAGGATGATCATGCGAAAGGCCTGGAAGCGCGAGCACCCGTCGATCTGGGCGCTCTCCTCGATCTCCTTCGGGACCGTCCGCACGAAGCCCATCAGAAGCCACGTGCAGAACGGCAGGGTGAAGGACGGGTAGACGATGACGAGCGCCCACACCGAGTCGATGAAGCCGAGACCGCGCACCACCTGGGAGAGCGGGATGAACAGCAGCGTCGACGGGATCAGGTAGGAGAGGAACATCGCGGTGGAGAGCGGCTGCGCCCCCGGGAAACGCATACGGGCCAGCGCGTAGGCCGCGGGCAGCGCGAGGAGCAGGGTGATGACGACCACCAGCACCCCGATCATGAGGCTGTTCTGCAGCCACTTGAGGAACAGCGTCCCTTCGAGCAGGAGCCTGACGTGGTCGAGGGTGGGAGGCTCCTTGAACCAGAACGGGGCAGTCTCCAGGTTGTAGAGGTCGCGGTCGCGCTTGAAGGCGGTGATGACCATCCAGTAGAACGGGAACAGGACCACGAAGAGGTACGGCGAGAGGGGAAGGTACGGCCCGTAGTCGCGCTTGATCCGCTTCCAGAGCTGGGCGTCCATGCCCTATTCCCTCCGCAGAAACCGTAGCATGAAGATCACGATCATCGCGAGAAACGGGAAGATGAACAGGGTGATGGCCGCGCCCATGCCGAGGTCGCCCGCGTTGATGCCGATGTTGTAGGCGTAGGTCCCGAAGACGTGGGTGGTGTTGTAGGGGCCGCCCTGGGTGAGCAGCCAGACCGACGAGAAGTCGGTGAACGAGAACACCACCGAGTAGAGCAGGCCCACCAGCAGGATCGGGCGCACGATCGGCACGATCACATAATGGAACCGGCGGAGGGGACCGGCCCCGTCGATCTTGGCCGCCTCGATGACCTCCTGGGGCACCGCGGTCAGCCCGGCCAGCAGGATGACCGCCGAGAACGGGAAGCCGCGCCACACGTTCATGATGATGACCGACCACATGGCCAGCCCGGGCTCGCCGAGCCACTGCCACGGGTATTCGATGATGTGCGCGTGCATCAGCATCCAGTTGATGACGCTGTAGAGCGAGTCGAACATCCACTTCCAGGCGAGCGACGACAGCGCGATCGGGATGACGAACGGGATCAGGATGATCCCCTGCACCACCCGCTTGCCCTTGAACGACCGGTTCAGCGCGAAAGCCAGCGGCAACCCGATCACGAGGCGGATCAGCTCCGAGCCCAGGGTGAAGACGAAGGAATTGCGCACCGTCTGCCAGAACACCGGGTCCGCGAACAGGCGCGTGTAGTTCTGGAACCCAACGAAGTGGCTCTCGGGCGAGCCGACGCGTGCGCTCGAGACCGAGAGGTAGATCGACATGATGAACGGGTAGGCGATGAAGAACGCGAGGTACAGGAAGGCGGGGGCGATCCACAGGAAGCCCTGGACCGCCTCGTGATGGGCCCAGCCTCCGGCGGCCGCTGCCCGGACCGCGGGGACGGTGGCGGGCCGGGCCCCCACCAGCTCCTTGCCGCCGTTGCTCACGTCAGCGCTCCGTCGGGCCGGTCGCGTGGCCGAGCGCGACGGCTGACGCGCTGCGGCTCATACTGGGCACGATCCCGTGTCTCTCGCCTTCGAGATTGGTCAATGAGGAGGTAGCGACATCGGTGCGAGGTTCAAGGTTTATACCATCGCCTCCTGCGGAGTGTCAACCTCGGGGCCCGCGCTTTTCTGATAGGGTAACGCGGTGATCATCCTCGGCGTGATCCCAGCGCGGCTGCACTCCTCGCGGCTGCCCCGGAAGGTGCTGCGGGAGATCCGCGGCGTCCCGATGGTGGTCCAGGTCTTCCGGCAGGTCCGCACCTCTCCCCTGCTCTCCGACGTGCTGGTGGCCACCGACAGCGAGGAGGTGGTGGAGGCCTGCCACGCCCACCACGTGCCCGCGGTCATGACGCGATCCGATCACGCCTCCGGCACCGATCGGCTCTGGGAGGTGTCCCGCGCCCGGAGCGCGGACGTCTACGTGAACATCCAGGGCGACGAGCCCCTCGTCACCCCGACCCACATCGAGTGCCTCGTACGCCCGTTCCTCGTCGAGCCCGAGGTCCAGGTGACGACGCTGAAGATCCGCGCGACCGCCGCGGAGGTGCCCACGCGCACCGCCAACAAGGTGGTCACCAACGTGCACGGCGACGCGCTCTACTTCTCGCGCCTGCCGATTCCCTTCGATCGCGACGGGCGCGGCGACGTCGTCTACTGGAAGCACATCGGCCTCTACGCCTATCGGCGCGCGGTCCTCGACACCTACCACGCGCTGCCCCCGTCTTCCCTGGAGCGCGCCGAGCAGCTCGAGCAGCTCCGCCTGCTGGAGGCCGGCATTCCCATCCGGGTGCTCGAGACCGACCAGCCCACGATCGGGGTGGACACCGAGGAGGACCTCCGGGCCGTCGAGGCCCTGCTGGCGTCCCGCCCCCGGTGACCAATCGCTGGGCCGTCCTGGCCCTCATCATGGCCGCGCAGACCATGGCCAACGTGGGCCCGCTCGGCATCCCCTCGATCGCCCCCCTGATCCGCGAGGGCCTCGGGCTATCGGTGACGCAGGCCGGCTCCTTCCTCTCGGCCTACTACATCGGCCCGGTGCTGATGTCCTTGCCCGCGGGCTGGCTCGCCGACCGGTGGGGCGTGCGCGGGGCGATGATCCTCGGCCAGGCCCTGATCGCGGTCGGCCTCGGCGCGGTCGCGATGGCGCCCTCCTTCTCGTTCATCGTGGTCATCTTGGTCCTGGCCGGCGCAGGCTACGGAGTGCTGAACCCCACGACGACGAAGGCGGGCATGGCCTGGTTTCCGCCGCGGCAGCGCGCCACCGTCGTCGGGCTCAAGCAGGTCGGCCTGCCCTTTGGCGGCGCGCTGGGGGCCCTCATGATGCCGCCGGTGGCGATCGCCTTCGGGTGGCGCACCGCGGTGGCGCTCGCCGCCGCGGTGGTGGGCGCGCTCGCGCTCCTGACCTGGGCGCTCTACCGGGACCTGCCGGAGCCCGAGGCCAAGGGGCCCGCCCCGGCGCGCCCCGGGTTCTGGACCGTGATGGCCAACCGCGACCTGTGGCTGGTGGGTGTCAGCACCCTCATCTTCGCGGGCGTGCAGACGGTCTTCCTCGCCTTCCTCGTCCTCTACCTGCGCGACGTCGTCCAGATCGCTCTGGTGGTGGCGGCCAAGTATCTGGTCACCGCCCAGATCAGCGGGGCGATCGGGCGCATCGGATTCGGGCTGCTCTCGGACCGGCTCTTCGGCGGGCGCCGTCGCATCGTGCTCGCCATCGCGGGGCTGGGGTCGATCGCGTGCGCCCTCGCCCTGTCGGCCACCGCGCCCGGGACCGGGCCCTGGCTGCTCGCCCCGCTCGCGGTGGGCATCGGGGTCTTCGGCGTCGGCTGGAACGGGGTGCAGCACACCCTGATGGCCGAGCTGGCCGGGCCGCGGGCGGCGGGGACCGCGGTGGGCCTGGGGCTGGCGATCTCCTCGCTGGGCGTCACGGTCTGCCCACCGGTGTTCGGGGTGGTGGTCGAGCGCCTCGGCGGGTTCGGGGCGGCGTGGGTCACGCTGGCGGTGGGCATGGTGGTGGCCCTCCTGCTGCTGATCCCGGTGCGCGAGCGGCTCCTGGCCGCAACCTCGTGACGGAGGCCTCCGGCCGGCCTTCCGGCCGGGGCCGGCGCCCTTTCCCCGTTGACAGGCCCATGGTTCTTTGTTAAGAAGTGGCCACCATTTAGCGCCTATCTCACCACTCGACTCTCATCTCCGTGAAGACGTTCTCGAGGTCCCAGCCTCGCGGCCGGGGCTCCTACCCCGAACGGGGAAAGTACGCGCGGTCGAGCGGTCGCGGAACGACAGCAGGACACCGCCGGTTGACCCGGTCAAGGAGGACCACGCGCTCATGAACAATCCGGCCATCAAGGACACGCATGTCGACCGCCGCTCGTTCATCAAGACCGCGGGCGTCGCCGCGGCGGCGATGGGGGGCATCGAGGGCATTCTCGCGGCGCGTCGAGCGCCCGCCTTCGCGCAGGGGACGAAGCTCCACTGGGTGCGCTGGGTGGACTTCATCCCCGAGTCCGACGTCGAGCTGAAGCGACAGATGCCGGAGGCGTCCAAGGCGCTCGGAGCGGAGGTGACGCTCGAGACGATCAACGCCAACGACCTGCAGCCGCGCATCACCGCGGCCATCCAGTCCGGGGCGGGCGCCGACATCTTCAACTTCCAGTACAACTGGGCGCATCTGTACCAGAACGCGGTGGCCGACGTGAGCGACGTGGCGGCCGACATCTCCAAGGGCGAGGGCGGCTTCTACGAGATCTACCCTCCCTCCTGCCAGGTCGGCGGCAAGTGGCTCGCCGTTCCGCATTCGATCGTCGGCAACGCGGTGTCCTACCGGAAGTCCTGGCTCAAGGAGGTGGGCGCCACCCAGTACCCCAAGACCTGGGAAGAGGCCCACAAGGTCTTCACCGCGCTCAAGAAAAAGGGCAAGCCCTACGGCCAGACCCTCGGCCACACCTTCGGCGACGCCCCCACCTTCACCTACACCATGCTGTGGGCCTTCGGGGGAGCCGAGACCGACAAGACCGGCAAGAAGGTCGTCCTCGACAGCAAGGGCACGCTCGATTCGGTCAAGTTCATGCAGAGCTTCTGGAAGGACTGCTGCGACGAGGGCGGGCTCGCCTGGGACGACACCAACAACAACCGGGCCTTCCACGCCGGTGAGATCAGCGCCACCCTGAACGGCGCGTCGATCTACATCGTGGCCAAGCGTCAGAAGGACAAGATCAAGGACGAGAAGGGTGAGCCGCTGTTCCAGGACATCGACCACGCGCCGCTGCCGGCGGGGCCGACGGGCGCCTACCTGCTCTTCCTCAACCAGTCCAACGCGGTCATGAAGTACTCGAAGAATCAGAAGCTCGCCAAGGATTTCCTGCGCTGGGTTCACAAGAAGGAGAACTACGGCAAGTGGTTCACCAGCCAGGAGGGCTACAGCGTGGGTGCCACCAAGTCGTGGGAGAACGACCCGATGTGGGGCAAGCTCGACGAGCCGCTCAAGATGTTCCGCACCGCGGCACGGAACACGCGTCTGTTCGGCTACGCGGGCCCGTCGACCGCGAAGGCCACCGAGGGCTTCACCAAGTACATCGTGACCGACATGTACGCGAAGGCCGTCCAGGGGATGAAGGCGGAGGACGCGGTGAAGTGGGCGGAAGGCGAGCTCAAGAAGATCTACGAGGCCTGATCGGAAGGGTCCCCGCGCGGGACCCAAGGGGGGTCGATGAAGACTCCGGACAACGACACGAGCACCGCCGCACCGTCTGAGCTCCCGGGCTCCCGCCCGGGCGTCAGCCGTCGCACGTTCCTGGCCGGGTCCGTCGCCGCGGGAGTCGCGGCGGCCGGCCTCGAGGGCATCCTGGCCGCGGGCCGGGCGCCCGCCTACGCCCAGGGCACCCGCCTCAACATCGTCCGCTGGGTCGACTTCATCCCCGCGTGCGACGTGGAGTTGAAGCGCCAGGCCGTCGAGGCGAGCAAGGCCCTCGGCGCCGAGGTGGTCTTCGAGTTCATCAACGCCAACGACCTGCAGGCCCGCATCACCGCGGCCATGCAGTCGGGCTCGGGACCCGACATCATCCACATGCTGCACAACTGGCCGCACCTCTACGCCAACGGGCTCGTCGACGTGACCGACCTGGCGGAGTGGCAGGTGAAGGAGCAGGGCGCGCTGTACGGCCAGTCGGAGGCTTACACGAAGGTGGGCGGGCGCTTCCTGGCCCTGCCCCACGGCCTCGTGCCCGGGCTCATCGCCTACCGCAAGTCGTGGCTCGACGAGGTCGGCGCGAACACCTTCCCCAAGACCTACGACGAGCTGCGCCAGGTCGGGGCAAAGCTCAAGAAGAAGGGGCACCCGTACGGCCAGACGCTGGGGCACACGTTCGGCGACGCCCCCGCCTGGGCGTATCCGCTCCTGTGGAACTTCGGCGGCACGGAGACCGACAAGAGCGGCAAGACCGCGATCGACGGCAAGGGCGCGGTGGAGGCGGTGAAGTTCATGAACGCGTTCTGGACCGAGGCCTGCGACGAGGGCGGCCTCGCCTGGGACGACACCAACAACAACCGCGCGTTCCTGGGCGGCGAGATCTCCGCCACCCTGAACGGGGCCTCGATCTACATCGCGGCCAAGCGCGGCCAGGAGAAGATCAAGGACGACCGGGGCGAGCCGATGGTGCGGGACATCCAGCACGCGCGCCTGCCCGCGGGGCCGGCCGGGTCGTGGAGCTACCACACCGCCTTCGCCCACGGGGTCATGAAGTATGGCAAGAACCAGAAGCTGGCCAAGGACTTCCTCAAGTGGCTGCACGGCAAGGAGCAGTACAGCAAGTGGTTCCAGGTGGCCGAGGGCTTCTCGGTGGGCTCGACCAAGTTCTGGGAGCAGCATCCGCTCTGGAGCACGATCGACGAGCCGATGAAGGGCTTCCGCACCGCCCCGGACAACTCGCGGACCATGGGCTTCGCGGGACCGCCCAACGCCAAGGCCACCGAGGCGTATTCGAAGTACGTGCTGGTGGACATGTTCGCCAAGGGCGTCCAGGGCTCCAAGCCCGAGGACGCGGTCAAGTGGGCGAGCGAGGAGCTCAAGAAGATCTACGGATGACGACCACATGAAAAAATCGATCGCGGGCGGGTCGGGGGGCGCGGCGGGCTTCGAGGTCGCGCTGCCCCACCCCGGCACGTCCCGGCCCCGCGGGCTGACGCGCTTCCTCGAGAGCGAGCGGCTGCTCGCCGGGATCCTGCTCGCCCCCACCGTGGTGCTGCTCGGCGTGTTCATCGCCTACCCGTTCGTGATGGGGGTGTGGCTCTCCCTCAGCAGCGTCAGCGTGGGCAACCCGGGCGAGTTCGTCGGTCTCCACAACTTCATCAAGGCGTGGAACGACTCGATCTTCCGCACCGCCTTCTACAACACGTTTTTCTACACGTTCTGGGCGACGATCTTCAAGCTCAGCCTCGGGATGTGGCTGGCCCTCCTGCTGAACCGTCACTTCCGCGGCAAGCGCATCGTGCGCGCGGCGATGCTGCTGCCGTTCATCGTGCCCACCGTCCTCTCGACCTTCGCGTGGCGCTGGATGTTCGATCCCACCTTCAGCGTGCTGAACTGGCTGCTCTACCAGACCGGCTTCATCACCACCAAGCTGCCGTTCCTCTCCGACGGCACGTACGGTATGTGGTGCGCGATCGTGGTGAATACCTGGCGCGGCATGCCGTTCTTCGCGATCTCGCTGCTGGCCGGGCTCCAGACCATCAGCCCCGACCTGCAGGAGGCGGCCTCGCTCGACGGCGCCAACGGCTGGCACCGCTTCTGGCACGTGACCTGGCCCCTGCTCAAGCCGGTGACCCTGGTGGTGGTGGTCTTCTCGATCATCCAGACCTTCTCCGACTTCCAGCTCATCTACGTGCTGACCGGCGGCGGTCCCGCCAACGCCACCCACCTGCTCGCGACCTACGCCTACCAGATCGGGGTGGCCACCGGCCTGCTCGGCGAGGGCGCCGCGATCTCGCTCTTCATGCTGCCCGTCCTCTTCATCGTGGTCTGGCTCCAGCTCCGCTACCTCCGCCGCCTCGAGGGCGCCTAGGGCCGCGATGAATCCCGCGACGGTGGGAATCGAGCGGATGAGGATCGAGCCGGCGGAGACCGGGCCGACCGGAATCGAGCTGCCCGGAATCGAGCTGCTAGGAATCGAGCTGCTAGGAATCGAGCTGGTGGGGGGGCATGGGGGAGGAGCGGCAGCGGCGCTCCCCCCCATTCAGAACAATGGTTATTGAAAGACGTTGGAAGCGCTGGGTGTACTTCTACATCCCGATGACGATCTTCGTGATCGGCACGCTGTTCCCGTTCTACTGGATGCTGATCACCTCGATCCGGCCGGACGCCGAGCTCTACCGCTCGTGGCGGGCGGTGAACAACGCGCCCTTCTGGACGACGCACCCGACGATCGAGCACTTTCGGGACCTGATGGCCAAGACCACGTTCCCCAAGTGGCTGTGGAACACGTTCTTCATCGCCTGCGTATCCACCGGGATCTCGCTCTTCTGCGGGCTCCTCGCCGGCTACGCGCTCGGACGGCTCAAGTTCCCGATGGCGGGCACGCTGGGCACCAGCATCTTCGTGACCTACCTGGTGCCGCCGACCCTGCTCTTCATCCCGCTCGCCAACATCATCCGCACGTTCCAGCTCGGCGACACCCCGTGGGCCTTGATCCTCACCTACCCCACGTTCCTGATCCCGTTCTGCACGTGGCTCCTGATGGGCTACTTCAAGACCATCCCCAAGGAGCTGGAGGAGTGCGCCCGCATCGACGGGGCCACCCGCTTCGGGGCCATGGTGCGCATCATCTTCCCGATCGCGGTGCCCGGCATCCTGTCCGCGGGCATCTTCGCGTTCACCCTGTCCTGGAACGAGTTCATCTACGCGCTCGTCTTCCTCTCCTCGCCGGAGAAGAAGACGGTCCCGGTGGGCGTGGTGTCCGAGCTGATCCGCGGCGACATCTACTTCTGGGGCCAGCTCATGGCGGGTGCGCTGCTGGGCTCGATCCCGGTCGCGGTCGTCTATTCGTTCTTCGTGGAGTACTACGTCACCGGCCTCACGGGATCCGTGAAGGGGTGACAACAGAGCCCGGGGCACCCGACCTCGGGGAACCTATTTGAGGGGGAGCGACCAATGGCACAGGTAGTCCTCAAGGACCTCAACAAGAAGTACGACGAGGTACACGCCGTCAAGGACGTGAACCTCACGATCCGCGACAAGGAGTTCATGGTCTTCGTCGGGCCCTCCGGCTGCGGCAAGACCACGACCCTCCGCATGGTCGCGGGTCTCGAGGAGATCACCGCCGGCGAGATCTCGATCGGCGACCGGGTCGTCAACGACCTGCCGCCCAAGGACCGGGACATCGCGATGGTGTTCCAGAACTACGCGCTCTATCCGCACATGAGCGTGTACGACAACATGGCGTTCGGCCTCAAGATGCGGAAGTTCCCCAAGCCCGAGATCGCCAAACGGGTGCAGGAGGCGGCCGAGATCCTCGGCATCCAGGAGCTGCTCAAGCGCAAGCCGCGCCAGCTCTCGGGCGGCCAGCGGCAGCGCGTCGCGGTCGGGCGCGCGATCGTGCGACACCCCCAGGTGTTCCTCTTCGACGAGCCGCTCTCCAACCTGGACGCCAAGCTGCGCGTGCAGATGCGGGTCGAGCTCAAGCGGCTGCACGAGCGCCTGGAGACCACCGCGATCTACGTGACCCACGACCAGGTCGAGGCCATGACCCTGGGCAGCCGGGTGGTGGTCATGAAGGACGGCTGGGTGCAGCAGGTGGGCGAGCCGCTCGAGATCTACAGCAAGCCGGCCAACAAGTTCGTGGCCGGCTTCATCGGCTCGCCGGCGATGAACTTCCTGCCGGTCACGGTCAGCGAAACCAACGGCTCGACCTTCCTCGAGACCACTGGGCTACGCACCAAGGTACCCGCCGAGAAGGCGAACGCGCTCAAGGCCTACAAGGGCCAGCCGCTGACGCTCGGCATCCGGCCGGAGGACCTGCGGGTGGGCTCCGCGGCCGACTCGTCCGACCTCGCCTTCGACGCGGTGGTCGAGGTGGTCGAGCCGCTCGGCTCCGAGATCCTGCTCAACGTGAGCGTGGGCGGGCAGTCGGTGGTCTGCCGGGTGGAGCCGTCGGTGAAGGCGCGGCCCCACGAGAAGATCCGGATGGCCTTCGTGCCCGAGCGCATCCACTTCTTCGACACCAAGACCGAAGCGGTCATCAAGTAGCGGCGTTTCTGCGGCCGGGGGGTTGACAACCGTCGACCCTCCGGCTAGAAGTGGGCAACTTTCCGACCCGACCTGACCCCACGAGGGGGTGAGACACACGCGCTAGGGTTCTCGCGAATGGCCCGAGACCTCCCGACTCCGATTGGAGGCCCTCCATGGACCAGACCGCTCTCCGCAGCATTCCGCGACGTCGATTCCTCCGCGCCGCCGCCGGCGCCGGTGCCGGGATGGCCTCCTGGCTCGCCCTCCGCAAGGCTCCCGCGTACGCCCAGAAGCGAGAGCTGACCTTCCTCAGCTGGAACCACTTCGTCCCCGCCGCCGACGACGAGCTACGCAAGCAGGCGGAGGCCTTCGGCAAGGCCAACAACTGCACCGTGCGCGTCGACACCATGGCGCATCTGCAGATGCCGGCCAAGATCGCGGCGGAGGCCCAGTCCCAGTCGGGCCACGACATGTACCGGACCGCGAGCGCCGACCCGTTCCTCTACGAGAACCTCCTCATCCCGATGGACGACCTGGTCGAGAAGCTGGGTAAGCAGGGGGGCGGCTGGTATCCGTTCGCGGCGGAGAGCTGCCAGACCAAGTCGGGCTGGAAGGCGATTCCGTGGTTCTGGGTCTCCTTCCCGGGCACCTATAACATGGCCCACTTCAAGAAGGCCGGATTCGAGCAGCCCCCGAAGACCTGGGACGAGCTCCTGAAGATGGGCAAGGTGCTCAAGAAGCAGGGCAACCCGGTCGGCATCGCCATCAGCCACTGCTCCGACGCGCACTCGACCTACTGGTCGGTCTCGTGGTCCTACGGGGCCAAGGTGCTCGAGGCGGACGGCAAGACCCCGGCGATCAGCTCGGAGAAGACCGCGCAGGTGATCGAGTGGTACAAGGAGCTCTACAAGGACGCGATGGAGCCCGAGGTCCTCTCGTGGGACGACGCGGGCAACAACCGCTTCCTCCTCTCCGGCAAGGGCTCCTGGATCCACAACCCGGTCAGCCCCTACAACTCGGCGCTCGCCAACAAGCAGCCCATCGCCGACGATATCAACCACCACAACAGCCCGGCGGGACCGGCGGGCACCCACTCGGCGCCGCCCAACCTGAGCCTCGGCATCTGGAAGTTCTCGAAGAACCAGCAGCTGGCCAAGGAGTTCATCGCCTACCTGTTCCAGAAGCAGAACTTCGACGCCTGGATCGTGGCCTCCAACGCGTTCAACCATCCGCCGCTCAAGAACCTCGCCGACCATCCGATCTGGGCACGGAACCCGAAGTTCGCGATGCTGCCGAAGGAGGCCGAGTACGGCCACCCGCGCGGCTGGCCGGCCAAGCCGAACGAGGCGGTGCAGCGCATCGACGACAACTACGTCATGGCCGACATGGTCGCCAAGGCGGTCAACGGCATGCCGACCAAGCGTGCCATGGACTGGGCCCAGGAGCAGGTCGCGCTCGCGGTAAAGGGACAGCTGAAGGTCGGCTAGCCATGGCGGTCGGGCCTCGCGTTCTGGAGGCGACCGGGCTCCCGGGGCCCGGCCGCCTCTCGCGGCTCCGCGAGTGGTGGGAGCAGGAGCACGTCTTCGGCTACGGCCTCATCGTGCCCGCGCTCGTCCTGCTCGCGACCCTCGTCGCCTTCCCGTTCGGGATGGCGATCTACTTCAGCCTCTCCGACTACTGGGTGGGCTCGCCCGGCGGCTGGGTGGGCCTGCAGAACTACCGGGACATCCTCGCCAACGAGACCTTCCGGCAGACCATCCAGAACTCGTTCGTGTTCACCGGCATCGCCCTCAGCTTCAAGATCGTCCTCGGGGTGTGGCTCGCGATGCTGCTGGCCCGCAACCTCCCGCTCAAGCGGGTGATCCGTGGGGTCGTGCTCCTCCCCTTCGTGATCCCGACCGCGCTGTCGACGCTCGCGTGGCTCTGGATGTTCGACTCGCTCTACAGCGTGGTGAACTGGACCGCGATCCGCCTGCACCTCATGAGCGCGCCCGGGCCCAACTGGCTCGGGCAGTCGACCTACGCGATGGCCGCGGTCATCATCGTCAACGTCTGGCGCGGGCTGCCGTTCTTCGCGATCACGGTGCTCGCGGGCCTCATGGCGGTGCCGCGCGAGTACCAGGAGGCGGCCGAGGTGGACGGGGCCGGCTCCTGGAGCCGCTTCTGGCACGTGACCCTCCCCCTGATCAAGCCGGTCCTCGCGGTGGTCATCCTCTTCTCCACCATCTTCACGTTCGGGGACTTCAACATCGTCCAGGTCCTGACCCGCGGCGGCCCCATCAATACGACCCATCTCTTCGCCACCCTCGCCTACCAGGTCGGGCTGCAGGGCGGCAACCTCGGCCAGGGCGCCGCGATCTCGCTGTTCATCTTCCCCCTGCTCGCCCTGGTGGTCTTCTTCCAGCTTCGCTACATCCGCAAGGAATAGCGATGGCGAGCGCGAGAAGCCGCGGGGCCCACATCCGCTCGAACGTCTTCGCGTACGCCAACCTGGCGCCGTACGTCTTCTTCGTGCTGTTCCCCTTCTATTTCATGGTGGTGACCTCCTTCAAGTCGAACGCGGAGCTGTACAACCTCAAGTCGATCCCGTTCTGGATCCAGACCGGGCCGATCATGGATCACTACGCCCTGCTGTTCCAGAAGACCGACTTCCTCACCTGGATGAAGAACAGCCTGCTGGTCGCGGTGGTGGCGACCACCGCCTCCGTGGTCATCTCGATCCTGGCTGGCTACAGCCTGGCCCGACTGCACTTCCGCGGCGCCGGCTCCTTCGGGACCGCGGTCTTCGTCACCTATCTGGTGCCGCCGACGCTGCTCTTCCTCCCTCTGTCACAGGTGGTGGTCTGGCTCGGGCTCGCCGACTCGGTGCTCGCGCTCATGGTCACCTACCCGACGTTCCTGGTCCCGTTCTGCACGTGGCTGCTCATGGGCTACTTCCGGACGATCCCGCGCGAGGTCGAGGAGTGCGCGCTGGTGGACGGGGCCACCCGCATGCAAACCCTCTGGAAGGTCGTGCTCCCGATGGCGATCCCGGGCATCATCTGCGCGGTGCTCTTCAGCTTCACGCTGTGCTGGAACGAGTTCACCTACGCGCTGACCTTCATCTCGCAGTCCGCGCACAAGACCGCGGTGGTCGGCGTCACCTCGGACCTGATTCGCGGCGACATCTACTTCTGGGGCTCGCTGATGGCGGGGGCGCTGCTCGCGTCCATCCCGATCGTGATCGTCTACGTCCTGTTCCTCGACTACTACGTCTCCGGGCTCACCGCCGGCGCCGTCAAGGGCTAGCGGCGCGGGCCGCGGCCCACGATCCGGAGGCCCGGGGATCCGTACCGGCGCGCGGCGCCGCGAGATCGGGCTCGCCTACCTGCTGCTTGCGCCCACGCTCCTGCTCCTCGGGGTCGTGCTCGTCTACCCGCTTGGCTGGGAGGTCTGGAGCAGCCTCACGAGCCTGTCGCCGCTCCAGGACGGTGGGCCCGCGTTCGTGGGGCTCGAGAACTACCGCCGACACCTGGGGGATCCGCAGTTCTGGCTCGCCGCGACGGTCACCGTCGCCCACACGGTCGTCACCAGCGTGGCCAAGCTCTCCCTGGGGCTGGGATTCGCGTTGCTCCTGGCCCGGCCGTTCCGCGGTCGCGCCCTGGTATTCCTGGCTGTCTTCCTGCCCTGGGCCTACCCGGCCAGCGTGAGCGTGATCGGCTGGTACTGGACCCTGAGCCCCCCGATCACCACCGCCTACAGTGTGTTCATGGGAACGCTCAAGTTCACGGTGGACGGGGCGCTGGGCACCGGCGCGTGGGCGTTCCTCAGCGTGACGCTGTTCAACGTCTGGCGGGGCAGCTCCTTCATCGCGGTGCTGCTGCTGGCCGGGATCAACGCGGTGCCGCCCGAGCTGTTCGAGTATGCGACCCTCGAGTCCGGCAGCGCGTGGCAACGCTTCTGGGCGGTGACGGTGCCGCTGCTCAAGCCCTTCCTCGCGCTCGGCGTCTTTCTGTCGCTCACCACCGGCTTCGCCGACCTCGCCAACGTCTGGATGCTGACCGCCGGTCGGATCGTCTTCCCGGTGGTCGGGACCCAGGCCTACTGGCTGGCCATCCACGCCGGCGAGCTCGGGCCCGCCTCGGCCCTGTCGCTCCTGCTGGTGCCCTTTCTCCTCGGCGCGCTGCTCGTGCTCTTCCGGCTCTTCGATCCGCCGGAGCGGAAGACCGCGTGAGCCCGCGAACGTGGCGGAGCCGGCTCGGGCACACCGGCCTCGTGCTGCTCGTGACCGGGTACTGCCTCTTCCCGATCTACTTCGTGCTCGTCCAGTCGCTGAAGACCGCGGAGGAGGACGTCTTCGGCAACCCGCTGATCGTGCTCCACCCCACGCTGGAGAACTTCGAGGAGCTGTTCGTGCCCCGGGGGGAGCCGAGGGGATTCGTGGGCACCGCGCTGCGCCGCTCCTACCCCTTCTTCGTCTGGCTGGAGAACACGCTCGTGGTCTTCGCGGGCACCGTGGCGCTCACCCTGGCCGCGGCCCTCGCGGCCGCGTACGCGCTCGGCCGTCTCCGGCCGCCCGGGTTCCGGTGGTGGCGGCGGGTGATCTTCGCGACCTACGTGATCCCCCAGACCATCCTGTTCGTGCCGCTCTACCACGTGGTCAACGCGCTGGGGCTCGACGACAACCTCCTGGTGCTCGTGCTCGTCTATCCCACCACCGCGCTGCCGTTCTGCGTGTGGATGCTGTCGGCCTACTTCGAGCGCCTGCCTCGCGAGATCGAGGAGGCGGCCCTCATCGAGGGCGCGGGCCGGGCCACCGCGTTCTTCCGCATCGTCCTTCCGCTGAGCCGCCCGGTGCTGGTGGCCGCCGGCATCTTCACGCTCGGCACCATCGCGAGTGATTTCACGCTCGCCTCCGTGTTCCTCCTGAGCGACATCAACCAGACCGTCCCCGCCGGGCTCGGCAGCATGGAGGTGGCGCTCGACGAGTTGCTCGCGGTGGCCGGCATCAACCTGATGGCGATCCCGATCGTGCTCATCTGCGCGTGCTTTGCCCGCGGGTACGTCCGCGGGCTCACCGCCGCGATGGTGGAGGGCGCGTGACCGCGGGCCGGATCCGGATGATCCGGTGCAGCGCGCTCTCGGCCACGTAGATGTCGCCGTCGTCGTCGACCGCGATCCCCTCCGGATCCGCGAGGTTCCCGGCGACCACCGTGACCACGCCGGCGGGTGACACCCGGTAGATCCGCCGGATCTGGAATCCGCTGCTGATGAAGACGCTGCCGTCCGGTCCCATCGCCATGTGGGTGCGGTGGTAGTGCCCCGAGGGCAGGCGGGCCAGCGGTCGCAGCAGACCGTCGTTCTCGAGGACGAGGAGCGCTCCCGCGGAGTCGAGCAGGACCACCGCCCCCGACGACGTCGTCGCCGCGGAGATGAATCGAAAGAGCGGCTCGACCCCGACCGGATGGACGGAGTGCGCCGGCAGGATCGGCACGATCAGGTCGAGCCGCCTCGGGAGCGGCACATCCTCCCGCGGATCGAGCCGGACCACGACCGGGCCGTGGTAGATGATGCCGCCCAGCCGGTCGAAGCCGTCGGGCAGCGGGGTCTCCGAGCGCTGCTGCACCTCGGGGCTCGCGTAGTCGAGCACGATCAGGCGGCCCCGCGGGTCGAAGGCGAGGCTCGACCCGCCGAGGAGGTGGTTGAGGCCGACGCCGAGCATCTCCAGCTTTCCCGCCCGAGGGAGCCGGTAGACCCGATTGCCGTTCTCCTCACCGAGGAGGACGTCTCCCGACCGGGGGTCCAGCGCCAGGCTCCCGAAGGCGATCTTGCGGGGCCCGTCGGAAAACGGGAGCACCAGCCGCGGCGCAGACGACGCGTCCAGAGGCAGCGCGGCGAGGTCGAGCCGATACAGCTCGCCGGCCGCGTCGCCGCGCCAGCCGGGACTCAGGATCACGAGGCGCGCGGCGCCGTCCAGGGCGAGCTGCACCGGCCGCGGGATTCCGACGACCACCACCTCGACGCGGAGGTCGGGCGCCACCTCCACCTCGGCGGTCGCCTCCGTCGTGAGGGCGAGCAGGCCGCCCGCCACGAGCCAGCCGCCGAGTCGGCACATCAACCTTGACATGCGCGAGCCCCGGGTGCTAACGTCCGCCCGTTCCAGCGGCGGCCGCGGCTCGTCGGTCCCGCCGCGTTCCCCGGATCAGCCGTCCACGTCTCCGCACGGGAGGTGTACTGATGATCTCGAGACTCTTGCTCGTCCTCGTCACGCTGGCCAGTCTACTCTGGGGCGCCACCGGCGAGCGTGCGTCGGCGCAGAGCGACAAGACACCGAAGGGCGTCACGACCAGGGGCCTGGTCACCTCCCTGGGCGGCTTCAAGGACACCGTGAACATGCCGGTGGTCGTGACCGGCTCCACGGTCGAGATCGCGCCGGGCGGGCAGACCGGACGCGAGCAGTTCCGGGTACCCACGTATGTCTACGTGCTCGAGGGCATCCTCACCACCGACTACGAGGCCGGTCCGGTGGGGATCAAGGGTGCGCAGTACCACGCGGCCGGCCAGTCGTTCATGGACCAGGGCGGCTGGTGGCACAACCACATGAACGGGACCGACAAGCCGGTCAAGTATCTGATGCTGCATCTTGGCTACCCCGGCCATCCCGCTCCGGTTCAGAAAGCCGAGCCCGAGTAAGCGGATCCGCTTCGGTCCGCGACGCGGCCGGCCGCGTCGCGGGCTACTTGCCGACCCCGCCGGTGATCCCCTGGATGAAGCGATCCAGGAAGAAGTTGTAGAGGATCGCCACCGGCAGCCCCACCATCAGCGCGGCTCCCATGAGCGATCCCCAGTAGTACACGTCGCCCCGGATGAGCTCCGTGGGCACCCCCACCGGGACCGGCTTCTGGTCTCCGGGCGCGACGAACGCGAGGCCGTAGAGGAAGTCCTGCATCGACAGCGTGAACGCGAAGATCACCGCGGTGAGCACGCCCGGCACGCTCACCGGGAGGACGACTCGCAGGAAGGCGCCCAGGAAGCCGCAGCCGTCCACTCGCGCCGCCTCCTCCATCTCCATGGGCACCGTCTTGAAGAAGCCCATCATGAGCCAGGTGCAGAACGGGATCGTGAAGGTCGGGTACACCACCACGAGCGCCCACCAGGAATCCTGCAGGCCGAGCGAGGCCACCACCCGGGAGAGCGGCAGGAACAGGATGATGGGCGGGACCAGGTAGCTCATGAAGATCGCGATGCCGGTATTCTCGGCCCCGGGAAGCCGCAGCCGCGCCAGCGCGTAACCGGCCGGCACCGCGGTGAGCAGCGTGATCAGGGCGACCCACACCGAGATCGTCATGGTGTTGACGATCCACGCCCCGTAGTTGGTCTGGTAGAAGAGGATCTGGTAGTGCTTGAGGGTCGGAGGGAGGTTGAACCAGAAGGGGACGTTGTCCATCCGGTACAGGTCCGGATCCTGCTTGAACGAGGTGATGAGCATCCAGTAGATAGGGAATACCGCGACCAGCACGAACGGGGTGATCCCCGCGTAGATGAGCGCGTGCCGGCGCCGCTGCTTCTGGCGGACGGTGCGGGGCCCGGGCAGCGCCCTAGTACTCACGGCGCTTCAGGTTCCGCAGGAAGACGAACATGGCGGGCGCCAGGAGCGGGACCAGGAACAGGGCGATGGCGGCGCCGCGCCCGAGGTTGCCGGCCTGGATCCCGATCTGGTAGGCCAGCACCGGCAGGACCTGGGTCGCGTTGCCCGGCCCCCCCTGGGTGAGGATGTACACCACCGAGAGGTCGGACAGGGTGAAGACGGTGTCGAAGAGGAAGCCCACCATGAGGATGGGGAAGATCATCGGCACCACCACGTTCCGGAACCGCTGGAAGAACGAGCAGCCGTCCACCTTGGCCGCGTCCAGCACCTCGGGAGGAACGGAGGTGAAGCCCGCGAGCAGGACAATGGCCGAGAATGGGAAGGTGCGCCACACGTTCACGATGACGCAGGCGACCAGCGCGAGCCGCGGATCGCCGAGCCACACCGGCCACCCGTCGGTGCCGTAGGCTCCGATGAGCCCGAGCCGGCTCAGCACCCAGTTGAAGACGCTGAACTGCGAGTCGTACATCCACTTCCAGCCGAGCACGCTGATGGCGATGGGCAGCGTGAAGGGGATCACGACGAGCGCCCGCACGAGCTTCTTGCCGCGGAAGTCCTGGAGCAGCAGGAACGCGAGGCTGGTTCCCAGGATGCTCTTGAGGATCGCGGCCGCCACGAAGAACACGACGCTGTTGCGAAGGGCGATCCAGAACGTGTCCATCTCGAGCGCGGCCCGGAAGTTCTCCAGGCCGATGAAGCTGGCCACCTGCTCTCCGACGCTCGCGTCGCTCAGGGCCAGATAGAGGGAGAAGAGGAAGGGCACCGCGACCAGCAGGGACACGTAGAGCGCCGCCGGCGCGAGCAGAGCGTATCCGAACCCGAGCCGGCGGGCGGTCTGGGTGTGGAACCAGCCGCTCGACGGCGCGGCGGCCGCCAGAGAAACGGCGACCCGGACGCTCTTCGTGTCCGGGTCGCCGGGGTGTGAGCTCGAAGTCATGCTTTCTTGTGCTTGGCGAAGATCCGCTGATACTCTCCCGTGCCCCACTTGATGGTCTCGTCGATGTTCTGGCCGCGGGCCACCCGGGTGAACATGTCGGGCAGGACGAAGAGGTTGGCGACCTCCTGGATCTGGGTGGTGTAGGGGCCGGGGTAGCCGAAGAACGCCACGATCTTCGGGAAGTCCTGAAGGACCTGGAGCTTCGGATCGGCGCCGATGACCGGCATCGGCTTCTTGGCGGTGTCGTTCAGGAAGGGCATGTTGTAGCCGGTGGACTGGACCATGCCCTCCTTGTCATTGTCCATGAGGTGGACGAGGAACTCCTTGGCCGCCGGCTGATTCTTGGAGAACTTCCACACCATGAACGCGTTGGGCGCGGACACGCTCACGCGCTTGCCGCTCGGACCGGCCGGCTCGAGCCCGATGTGCGCGTTCTGGAACACGGGCGGGTTGGTGCTCTCGGTGGTGCGGTACGCCGAGATCGCGTCGTGGACCCAGCAGGCGATCCCGGAGGCCAGGTAGCGGTTGTCAGAGGCGTCGTCCCACGAGAAGACTTCCGGGGTCATGCCCTCGTCGAAGAGGGCCTTGGAGAACCGGAGCGCCTCGCGCATCTCCTTGGTGTCGATGGTCGGACGCTCCCCGGAGGGGTCGGTCTCGGTCCCCCCGAAGCTGAACAGCAGCGAGCGCCAGTTGAGGTTGGCGTCGTTGCAGTGCGAGAACTGGATGCCGGTCGGATGCCCCGTGGCCTTGAGCGTCCTCGCCGCGACCCGCGCGGCCTCCCAGGTATCGGGCGGCTTGAGCCCGGCCTGGTCGAAGAGGTCCTTCCGCCAGATCATGGGCAGCAGGATGTAGTAGATCGGGATCCCGTAGATCCGGCCCTCGACGTCGACGGGCGACCGCGCAGCCGGGATCCAGCCGCCGTACTTCTTGCCGATCTGGTCGTAGATGTCGGTGAGGTCGGCCAGCGTCTTGTAGTAGATACGGGTCAGGATGGTCGAGCCGTTGAAGAGGATGTCGTGCCCGGCCCCCGCCGCGAACTCCGCGGCCATGCGCGCCGGGATCTCGAGGTGCGGGATGTGGTCCACCCGCACCTTCACGCCATTCTTCTCGCCCCAGTCGCCCGCGAACTTGTCGAACCACGTGTCGTAGGCGGGTATGAAGTGGCTCCAGGTGAGGATGCGAAGGTTCGTCCCCTTGATCTGCGCGGGGGCCTGGCGGGCCGC
>Ga0210384_10002168_pt1 | contig 24497 bp, 21 predicted proteins | sample IncBWH2MmetaG_FD_160574 | JGI IMG/M metagenome (GOLD analysis project Ga0210384, IMG submission 160574) | Forest soil microbial communities from Barre Woods Harvard Forest LTER site, Petersham, Massachusetts, United States - Inc-BW-H-2-M | ecosystem: Environmental > Terrestrial > Soil >...
CCATGGCGAAAGGTCTGACCATTTCGCAGAACGCGCGCTTGTTTGCCCTTCTGAATCTGGCGGGAGCCGACGCCTTTATCGCCTCGATGCGTCACTCTCAGGCAACTATGCTTGGGGAACCCTCCCTTTGCTTTCGAGCCCGGGCACGAGCCTTGCCTCCGGAGTCCTGTCGGCGGATGCCGTCGGCAACTTGAGCGGAACGCTAACGACCACCGCTGGAACCGAGACCTACACGGGAAATTACTCGGTGGCCGCGAACGGTCGCGCCACCTTGTCGATCACTCCAACTTCCGGATCGCCGTCAAACCTGGTCTTCTATTTCGTCTCTTCATCAAAAGCGCTTGGCGTCGAGATGGGGGAATTTAGTCCCGCGAATGCTGCGGTGAATGTCATAGAGAAGTAGAGCCGCCCTTAAGGCCATACGTAGGGGAACATCGAGATGAGGATCCTATATTTGGTCACATTCGCGTTCTGGCTCCCGTTTGCTAGCAGCGGTCGGTGTCAATCGGTAGGCCAAGGCAACGGTGACGGATTCTTTGGTGAATGGTTTGAGCGCGTGTCGCACACTCAAGCCGAGCAACCACACTGGCTCGCCCCTGTTTTCACCGCCACCCCGCGGCTGGAGCAGATGTTTGTCTATGACATCTCCGGTCAAAACACGGCGAAGGGTGATCTCACAAGTTTCGGAGGCACCAAAGGTCTGCTGCTTATTCCCAGCGAACACATCAACATCGTTATCACGCCTCCTTCGTACCTAATGCATGAAAGTCGCACTATTCATAATGGATTCGGAGATGCGTCATTTCTGGTGAAGTACCGTCTCGCGGCTAGCAACGAGGAGCACGCCAATTACGTCGTGACGGCGTTCTTAGGAGCCACGATTCCGACCGGGTCCCACACCAATGGCGCCCGGAATGCTGTCGTAACGCCAACCATTGGCTTGGGAAAAGGCTGGGGCAATTTCGACGTCCAGGGCACCATGGGCGTGGGCATTCCAGTTCGAGACACAGGTAGGCTTGGGACGCCCGTGTTGTGCAACATTGCGTTCCAATATAGCGTCATCAAAAAGCTGTGGCCCGAATTAGAGGTCAACTCGACGTTTTTTCCAAACGGACCTGCAGCCGGGAACAAACAGGTCTTCCTATCGCCTGGATTGATGCTGGGAAAATTCCACCTCTGGAAACGGCTTGGTTTTGCGGTAGGTGGTGGTATTCAGATCGCTGTGACGCACTTCCACACGTATACCCACAATGCCCTTTTCACGGTGCGGTTTCCGTTCTGAGTGTAAATGTTCCGAGGCGGATCCACGGGGCGGAACGCCGCACAACATTAAGGGGCAGAGTCTCCGGGATGTTTCGCGCCTCATCGTTTCGTCAACCATGGTGATCGCCCGCACGCATGACCACAAATGCTCGGAATATCGGTCTCTCAGGCTGCGCCGGATCATGGAGAACAGCAAGGAACCGCATTACTTCCTGTTTGGCAACAATTCGATTCGGTCACTCCGCAGCTTCTTGCGGGGACCACTTCTCGCGCGAGAGGATAGGCATCCTGTAAGAAAGCTTCAGAAGTGTGGTAAAAGGAGCATACTGAAACCAGTGTTGAAGTTGTTGCATCAAATAGGTAATGGTGGTTCGGACCGCTGACGAGCGGCAGGTATGCAGGTGACCAACATGGGCCGGGTACTTTTTCTTGCAGTTCTTTCGACGATTCTTTTAATTGGCAATGCGAATAAGTTGGCGGCACAAGGCCACGCTGGCGCCGGTGCGTCTGGTAACGGCGCGGGCGCGGGAATGGTTGCGCATGGTGGCGGCAGCGCGGGTGCGGGGGCGTTCGCGGGAGTGCGTGGGAGTTCGATCGCGCCTGCGAGGGCTGCCGGACACATGACAAGTTCGCCGGGAAGTCACCTGGCGATTCCGCGGTCACCCAGCGGACAGATTATGCCGCGACGCGGGAGCGTTATACGCGGAACCGTGCGGTCCAACGGAAGTGTGAGCACTCGGAGGCGACAGTTCAGAAGCCAGCGAGGAGATGGACCGGACTTCTCGGAGGATTCGAACGTGCCGGGTCTTGGATTCGATGCCGTGCATGTGGCGGCCACGCGTGGGAACCGCGGGCACGACAGGGATCGTGGCCGTGGTCGCGGAAACGAATTCGGAGTGCTGTTTCCTTTCTTTGACGGTGGCGGGTATTACGTGCCGACTGGGCCGGGTATAGCCGGAGATGTGCAAGAGGATGGGCAGCCGGTGGACGACGCGGAAGACCAAGGTCCCGGGCCGGATGATCGTCCTGCACGTAGCAGCGCGGGTCGTTTGCCGACAGAGCAGCCGGGGCCGCAGACTGATGTTCCGGAGTATGTGTTTGTGCGGAGGGACGGGACAGTTTTCTTTGCAGTCGCCTATTCGTGGGATCAAGGTTTGTTGCGCTACATTTCGAGTGAAGGAACGCGCCGTAGTGTTTCGCGCGACACGCTGGATTTAGGAGCGACGCAGCGATTTAATGAAGAACGGGGGCTGACGTTTCGTGCTCCTGCTTAGGTTTCGAGCCTGATCTGATTTTACAATTTGCGAGAGTTCTCGGAGCGCCATTCTGATGAATGGCGTTTTTTTTTGACCAATGGGAAAAACTCAGAAGTGCTAAAAAGCCACCAATCGGAAGATTGGCGATTAGGGATTAGACCGACTCGACTTTTTTGAAGGGTTCGGGCATGACGTAGCCGGATTGTGCCGGCAGGCCGGCGCGTTCGAGTTGTACGGTGGTATGGCCGATGCCGAATTTGTCGGCTACTTTTCCCTGAATGTCGGAGAGAATGCGTTCGCATTCATCGAGATGCATGTCCGGGATGCGCGCGTGGAGGCTGAGGGCGTTGTGGGCATCTCCCAGCGACCAAATATGAACGTCGTGGACTTCCTGCACACCGGGGACGGTGAGAACGGCCCGGGCTACGTCTTCCACGCTCATACCCTGAGGGCGGCCTTCCAGCAAAATATGCGCGGACTGGCGCAAAATTCCGATGCTGGACCACAACACCAGTAAGCCAATCGCGACACCCAATAGCGGATCGATCCAGCGAAGCCCGGTCATATGAATGACGATTGCGCCGACGAGGATGGCAATATTGGAAAGAGCGTCGCCGAAATTGTGAACCAGGATACTGCGCAAATTCAGATCGCCGCGGCCACGCACGAGAGCAAGAGTTATGCCGCCATTGACGGCCAGAGCGGCGAGAGACGTCCAGATCATCCAGCTTTCAACTACCGTGACGGGCGAGCGGAAGCGCTGAACGGCTTCATAACCCAACCATAAAGATAAAAGCACCAGGACGGTGGCGTTGGTGAAGGCCGCGAGAATTCCAGCGCGGTGATAGCCGTAGGTTTTTTCGTCGTCGGCGGGGCGCCGGGCCCAGCGCATCGCGAGATAGGAGATGCCCAAGGCTGGGACGTCAGAAAGATTGTGCACCGCATCGTTCAGCAGCGCGACGCTACGGCCGAGGATGCCACCAAAAATTTCGGCGACAACCAGACCCAGAGTGGCAACCATGGCCCAACCGAGGACGGAAGGCTCCAAGACGGGATGCGCGTGACCGGCGTGGTTGTGAGCGTGCAGGCCATGGGCATGGCTGTGCACATGACCAGCTCCGCCGTGAACTTGATCGTGGGACTGCGAAGGCATTGCTCCCATTCTACGCGGGTCGCGGTGGTAAACGCAGTAAAGGGGCTGCGATACGGATGAGTGAAGAGTTAACCATGCAAGAAATGGGTTGCGGCGTTCAGGCGCGAGCTGTCGAGCGGCTTAGTGGGCAGTTTGACACCCGGGTTGCGTGAATAGATTGACGGTCTGGCCAGCGACTGCCACGATGACAGCAGTGCGCGAGAGTATGTGAATTTTATGCAGGGGTCGCGTCCAGCTTGATAGCGGGATATCGCTGGTTTGCGAAGATATGTGATTTAGATAAATGAGTGAGGACGCTGCAAAATTGAGTTTTTGGGGTGTGCGCGGATCCACGCCAACGGTGGACCCCGGCACGTGGCGCTATGGTGGGAACACGCCTTGTCTCGAGCTGGTCACTCCGGACGGAATACAAATCATTCTGGATTGCGGAACTGGGCTGCGGATGCTGGGCAGCCGCTGGGCCGCGCCCAATGGGGGTAAGGCGCCGGAGACGCACATCCTGGTGACGCATTATCATTGGGATCACATCCAGGGGATTCCGTTTTTTGCGCCGCTGTATGACGAAAAAAATCACTTTCACTTTTACAGTTTCCGCTCGAAATACCTGGGACGCGACAGTTTGAAGCAAGTATTTGAGACGCAAATGGCGTTGCCGTATTTTCCGGTGAATATGTCGGCGATGAATGCCAAACGCAAATTTCAGGAAGTGGATGGAGGCGACAGCTTTCGCATCGGTAAAAACAAGATTACGGCGCACTGGCTGAATCACCCGCAAGGCTGCCTGGGTTTTCGCATCGAAACTACGGCGGGAACAGTGGTGTACGCCACGGACAACGAGCCGGGAGACGCCAAGCTGGAAAGGAGTCTGAGGGAATTAGCTGAGGGAGCGGACATTTTTATCAATGACGCGCAATTCACGCCGGAACAATTGGCGACCACGAAGAAAGGCTGGGGGCACTCGTCGTGGAAGGAAGGGGTGAAACTGGCGCGGGAAGCGGGCGCGACCACGCTGGTACTTTTCCACCATGATCCGGATTCGGCCGACCGCGCGGTGGATTCGATTTTGCGGCAAGCGCGCGAAGAATTTGATTCGGTGTTTGCAGCCAGCGAGGGAATGGTGATCACCCTTGGAGCCGCAGGCGACCGGATGCAGGCGCATATGCCCGGAACGCGCACGGCGTTGCGGCGGGAAGCCCAGTTTCGCGCGCATATTTGCGGCGTGACAGAAGGGGGCAAACCGTTTGAAGAGGATACTGTGGTGCGCGATCTGTCGCTACAGGGCGCGCTGATTTCGCTACAACATTTGCCGCGGCTGCAGTCGGAATTACAGGTGACGATGGAAACGCCTGGGCCGGACGGATTGCAGACTATGCGGTTGAGGGGTTACGTGGTGCGGATTGACGCGGGAACCGAAAAGGGGCAAAGCGCAGTGGGGGTGGTTTTTACGGATTAGCACTGGCGGATTTCGAATTCACTGAGAATCTCACAAGGCGCGGCGCGGTTTGCCGCGCCTTGCTGCTTCCTAGCAGTTTCTAAATAGAAAACGCCCATCGGAAGATTGGCGTTTCTCGCTCGTCAAAACTTGCTGCGATACTCGTTAGATGTTAGTTGGGGTTGGGGGTGGGCCCGGGTTGGTCGCTGTTGGGCGACGTGGCCGCGTTGACGCTGGATCCCGGATCGCTGGGCGCGTTGACGCTAGCGGCTACCGGCTTGGCGGCTTCGCTGCCGAAACGGGTCAGATAGGGCATGAAGGGAGTCACCTCGAAGGGCATCTTTTCGCGTTCGGCGACGTTGCCGATGGGCTTGCTCTTTAAGAGTTCGAGGCGGTCGTTCCAGGGATCAAGCTTTACCCGCCCGCCGATGGGCAGCGCGGTAATAGTCTGAGTTTTCTTGTCGGTGGTGGCTGGCGCTGGAATCTTCAGGTCGGCAATGAGCACGCGGTTTCCGAGGTGCGGGCTAATGAGATTTGGAATTTCTTTTTGCCGGGAATCGAGGGCCGCAAGGAAAAGTTTGGCGCTGACCAATTGATTGTTGTACGGAGACTTGGCAAGCAACTGGGCGGCCTTGGCGCTAGCTGCGGATTCTTCGTCCGGCGTGCGTGCAAAACCGAAATGACGGAAGGTGTCCTTGTCCTGGACCCCTAACAACTGGTCAAAAAAGGCGTAAGACGAATCGAGACGATGGCCCAAGACGATGTGGCTGAGCTCGTGAGCGATCATGGTGGCGAGGCTGGCCTCGTCGGGAAGCACGTCAATCAAACCACGGCTAAGCACAATGGTATGGCCCACAGTGAAGGATTCGAGAGTGGAAGTCATCATGACACGGCAGCGCACGTCGGGATCGATGTCCAGATTGTTGGTGACTTCGAGGTTGTTGACGACGGTTTCGCAAACTTTATCGACTTCGCCTTTGGGCGCGATGAGGCCGATGCGCTGCAAGCGGTCGATGACGTTATCTTCCGCCTGGCGATCCCAGGAACGCTGAGCCTGCACGGGAGTAAGGTCATTGGCGTTCTTGGTGTCATCCTGAACCGGAGTTTCGACCAAGATCTTGGTTAGCTCTTGCTCCTGCGCCGAGTGGCCGAGGTTGTAGCCCCACAAGCGGGTCTGCGCTTTGAAGTCGAGCTTCTTGGCTAGAGCGTAATGCAGCTCGCGTTCTTCGCTGTAAACGAAGGAGGGCAGCCAGAGATTTGGCTGCACGTTGGTGCGCCAGCTGTCAAAGTGAAAATACCAACTGGAGTGGCCGCCGCCGCCGTAAGCGCCATTGAAGCGCACCACGTGGTAATCCTGATCTTCAACCCAAATACGTCCGAGGAAGCGGCCCTTGCCGGCCTTTTCACGGGGGGTAAGGTCGAACACCAGGCAGCGCACTTCTCCGAGGAATTCGCGGCGCACGTAATCGAATTTATAGTGCTGTTTATCGAAACCATTGATGTCGATGAAAATCATCTGCAGGAAGCCGTCGGGAAGATACTGCATGGCGAAGGAGAAAAAATTCCCGATGCCGGTGAAGAGTTTTTTGCCTTTGCCGCCGGTATCAGACAAAGAGATCAGTTCGACGCCCTTGGTAAACTGAGCGCGGCCGAGGAAATATTTATCTCCGGCAGGGGCGTAGCCAAGATCCTTGTCTGGCTTCAGATTTTGGATGTAGGTTTCCACCAGCGGTTGATACTTGTAAATCTGGTTATTCAAGCGATTTTCATTGGTGATTATGCGGTCGACAACCTCGTCCATGGTCTTAGCGGTCGCTTGCGGCGGAGCGGGCGTCGCCGGAGGAGCAGCGGAAACGACTGCAGCCAAAATGCTGAAGACGAGGATGGACAGAACGGATCGCCGGATGGCGGACACTAACTTGAACATTTTCTTCTCTCCCTCAGGAAGCCATGTGGAATTCAATTCGCACGCGCGCCGGAAAATCGATGGGCTGATTGTCTTGCTTCGCAGGCTTAAATTTAATTTGTTGCGCCGCGCGAATAGCGGCTTCATCCAAACCGTGGCCTAGACCGCTGATGACGCGGTTAACATGCACAGTACCGTTGGCGAGGAAAACCAAATCCAGAACAACGTCACCTTCTAGTTTTAGACTACGCCCTTCCGCGGTGTATTCAGGACGGGGCTTGTCCAGAATGGTAACGGAGCCAGTGCCGCTAGCCACGGCGTCGGCTTTCTTTTTAGGCGCTTCCGCGATGACAGATTGATCGCCGAAACCGCTGGTTTGCACGGAGCCCTTTTTGCCGCCTCCCTGCGGAGGATTGGCGACACCGTTCCCGAATCCGGTGCTCGCTACGGTGCCGCGAATGCCTTTGTCTCCGCCCGTGCCGTTGCCATAGCCGGGGCCGCCGGGAAGCGCGGGCGAACCCAGACGATTGATGTTGGTGGATTTTTTCGGATCGCCATTGCCGGGTACGCCATTGGGATCGCCGAATCCGCCGGTCTGTACTTTATTGACGGGTGCAACCACGGTGGCGGGAGCCGCGCTGCCGGTGTTCAGATTATTCAGTTTTACTTCGTCGCGCGGGCGCTTGGGTTGATTGGTGTCGGTATTGATGTTGGCTGCTTGAAGAACGGGAGTCAGCTCCGGCGCTTTGGCGTCGAGCTTTTCGGTCTTGGGCTGAACTACTTTTTGCGTGACGAAAATGTGGGGTTGCTGAGGATTCAGCTTAATGGGCTCGACCACTTCTGGCTTCGGAGCAGGAGGAGTGGGCCGAGGCTTAATTTTGGGCGGCGGAGGCGCGACCGGAATTTCGATGGTGGGCTGCGCCAACTGCACGATGTCCATGTGCAAAACGGTTTTGATTCTTTCGGGATACAACAGAGGCACGAGCAGCACAAAGCTGATCAGTATGATTTGGACGATGGCGCTTAAGCCGATGCGATTCCAACGCGGTTTCCCTTCCGGGAGAAGTTCCAGACGAGCGGCAACCGGTTTGGTGCCAATGGCGCGGCGCCAGGCTTCTTGATTCGCCGTGGAACGCGGCCGGTTGGCGTCGAAACCAACTCCCATGGAGGTCTTCGTCGGTCGATCTGAAATCATTGTCGTCATCCGTATGCCCGCCTAAAAAGATGCCGCCTTGGCTAAGAATTAGAGGGCACAACGCCCGCAGCCAACTAGAAAGAGTGTTCTCTTTCTAGAAGTATCACAGTACGAAGCGGGCCGGGAGAGATCGAATAGGACTTTGGTACCAGAGTCACCAAGTCGCTATTGCTATTCACATCTCACAAACGCTGAGTCCGCACCATGTCCTAACCCGCCATCAGCGGTTCGGTTGCGGGGCATGGGGGCGCAACACAGTTATAGGATACAGCAAACTGGTTTAGGGGTGCCTCGCATTTGTGTATCGATTTTCCAGGGATGGGGATATTCTCGCGGGACAGCCGAATCAGATTGAATCTTATGGACATGCAGGCGAAAAAGGATTCTGCGGAAGACGCTGGAACGCGGGGCGAAATCGCCAAGATTTTGCGCAGCGACCCCGCGAGGTTGGCGCAATGGTGTGGGCTGGCGGGTACCGACGAATGGGGTACTTCGACGGAACGATTTACGCAGGAGTTGGCGCGTTGCGCGGAGGCGAGGTTTCGGGGCGAGCGGCCCAGTGCCGACGAACTACATGCCTACGTGGGCGCGCTGCGGCTGAAGGATCTGGGGCTGGCCTGTGCCTGCGCGGATGGGGTGGCGGAAGCTTGGGAGCACTTTGTGGGCATTTACCGGGGATACCTGCGCGCGTGCGCGGGGGCCATGCTCAAGAGAAGTTGTGACGCGCCGGAAGCGGAGGAGTTGGCCGATTCGCTGTTCGCGGAGCTTTATGGGTTAAGTGCTGAGAAACGTGGGTCACTGCTGCGATATTTTCATGGACGAAGCAGCCTGAAGACGTGGTTGCGTGCGGTGCTGGCGCAGCGGCACGTGGATAAGATTCGCGCGGGCCGCAAATTTGAAGGACTGGAGGATGAGGACGGAAGGGATAACCCAAAGCGAGTTGCAAGGACAGTGGTACAGGTTGCCGATCCGCATCGCGCGACATATTTGCTGACATTTACGAAGGCACTGCAAACGGCGTTGCAAAACTTGGATGCTCGTGATTCTGAGACGTTACGCATGTACTACGCAGAGGGTAAAAAATTGGCGGAGATTGGGCGACTCCTGGGAGAGCACGAATCGAGCGTGTCGCGGCATCTGGAAAAAGTGCGGGGCAATGTGCGGCGCGCCGTAGAGGAGATATTGCGCGGAGGATGTGAAGCCGTGAATGGGGCTGGCAAGACCGCAGGAATGAGCGAGGCGGAGATTGCGCTATGTTTTGAATATGCCGCGGAAGATGTGCCGATAGATTTGGGTAAATTGTTTCTGCGAAGCGCAACGTTGGAAAGTTGAGACTGGCAGCAAAGAAATTCGCGAGTCAAAACGTGAAACTTGATTCTGGGTGGTCATTGTTGTCATCGAAGTTTAGCGTTGATGCAAGAAAAGCGGCGTGGATTCGTTCTAAGGATGGGCAGGTATGGATCACGAGGAACGCGAACGGAAATTTGAGCAGGCGTTAGCGGGGCATTTGCGGCGCGACGCTGATGGCGCGCGAAATGAGGCAGGCGTGCGTTCTGACGTTCGGGGTGAGACGGGCGGGACAGCTACGTGTCCGGATGCCGAGACCCTTGCGGCGTTTCACGAGGGCCTGCTGTTGAGCGAGAAACTGAATGCTACGACGGAACACCTCGCTGGGTGTTCGCGTTGTCAGCAGATTCTCTTGCTTGTAGAAGCGACGGACGAAATTCCGTTGCAGGCCGAGGCAGAAGAGAAGTTGCAACTGCGTGAGCCGGGTCTGTCCACCGGCGCGCTGGATGTGGATCATGCTCCGAGACAAACGCCCAGCGTGACGATGGCGGGGCAGCCTAAACCAGCGTTGAGGTCGCCGAAGGCTATTTCGCACGGGCGCGGGTTCAAGGCGTTGCGATGGGCTGCTCCGGCGGGAGCGATTGCAGCGGGATTGCTGATTTGGTTTGTGGCGCGCGATACCAAAGTGAAAACGCCAAGTCAGTTTGACAACGTGCAGGTAGCGCAAGAGCAGGCAAGGGATGAGCGACTGGTTGCGCCTCGGCCGTTACCGGTCTCGCCCGCCCCTGAACAGCTAAGGAAATCCAGGCAGTCGAACGAGCTGCGCAAAGATGGCAGCAGAATTAAGCAGCCGGCCCGAGAATCTGGCGCTCTTGCTCCGCCTCAGGGTTATTTGTCGGATTCTATTTCGAGTCGCGCAGAACCCGGCTCCAGCACGGATAGTTCCGACGCGACTGCTCTCGCGGTGGAACGCGAGTCCAGGGATTACGCTTCGCGCATGGCGGGTAGGAACAAATCTCCGGAGATGACGTCCCGGCAAGCGGGCGTTTCTGTTACGGCGGCTCCGACGGCTAAGGCCCCTTCAGACAATTCACGTGCGCAGTCCCCAGCGCCTGCTAGCGAAGCGGCCAAGGCCGCTGCAAAACCGAGTCCTAATGTTACTCAGGCAGTCGTGGACGGGGACGGAAGTGCCCCACCGATACCCACAGAACAGGTGGTAACCAATGAAAAGCTCGAGTTCTCTCCTTCTTTAAGGAAGGGTACCTTTGAAAACGCGAAGATCATCATTGCACCCCAAGGGAAGGTGCGATGGCGACTGTCATCTGAGGGACGAATAGAACGCTCATCGGACGGTGGCATTACCTGGTTGCCACAACATAGTGGAGTGAATGTGGAGCTGCTGACGGGGTCCGCGCCGAGCAAGGTGGTGTGTTGGATCGTTGGACGCGGAGGGACGATTTTGAAGACAACCGATGGCGGTGGGCATTGGAGCCAGGTGGCTTGGCCCAACGCGGGAGAGATTAGCGGGATTCAAGCTACGGATGCCATGCATGCGATTGTTTACGAGGGAACGGCCGCTATCCCAGCGAGATTTGCAACGAACGATGGAGGGGTGACGTGGTTTCGCACCAACAAGTAGGATTAGGCCTTTTCGAGGGGGGTATGTCGCTGCGACCGGAATTCGCAGCTGAGCTGTATCGGAATTCTGAAGCGTAGCAGCGCAAAATTCGTGCCTGCAAGTGCGGCGGCGGGTGATGAATTCGCAAAGCACCAATCGGTAGATAAGCCCTCCGAGGTAGCGTCAACCCAAATGACACTAGTAAGTGATATCGAACATCTGCAAGAAATCCTGGTGGCGGCGTTCTAAGGGAGTACGACAATTCCAAGTGAGGTGATGCGATGAGAGCCCAGCGCCGTAAATTTCAACGGAAATTGGTTGCTACGACGATGATGGTATTGGTTGGTTCAGCAGTCGGTACAGGGATATATGCCAAGGGACGTCGTGGTAAAGGCGCCGCGGAGCAGGAAACGGAAGCAAGCCGTGAGAAGAATGCTCAGTCAACTACCCTCAGCGATCAGACCGATCTGAACGTCACGGTTTATAACTCGAACATCGCGCTGGTACGGGATGTGCGACAGCTGACGCTGCCTACTGGGATGTTCAGCCTGAAATTTGCGGATATTGCGGCCACCGTGAATCCTGCCACAGTGCATTTCCGGTCGTTGACGGAGCCCGACAAATTGAGCGTGATCGAACAGAATTACGAATACGATTTGCTGGAGCCGGCGAAGCTGCTGAACAAGTACGTGGGCAAGGAAGTGACGCTGGTGCGCACGTCTCGCGAGAATGGCGAGTTGAAGCATGAAGACGTGAAGGGCACATTGTTGGCGGATAACAACGGGCCGGTGTGGAAGATTGGGAATGACATTGTTACGGGAGTCTATGCGGAGGGGTACCGGTTCCCGGAAGTGCCTGCAAATCTTTTTGAGCGGCCAACGCTGCTGATGTCACTGGAAAATTCCGGCGGGCGGAAGCAGCAGATCGAAGCGTCTTACCTGGCGGGCAATCTTTCGTGGAATGCGGATTATATTTTGACCGTGGGACGCGAGGATAAGGCGGCAGATCTGGATGGCTGGGTGACGCTCGGGAACACCAGTGGCACGGCATTTCACAATGCGCGACTGCAATTGGTGGCTGGAGAATTGAACCGATTGCCCCAGGGGGGCAGAATGCAAGAAATGCGAGCGGACGTTATCAGCAAAGCTATGGCTTCGGCGCCGCAATTCCAGCAGGAAAGCTTCAGCGAATATCACCTTTACACCCTGGGACGGCGGACTTCGATCGAAGACAAAGAGACCAAGCAGATCAGTTTGCTGCAAGGGACTGGTGTGCCGACGGAGAAAGTCTTCATCGTGAATGGACAGAATTTTTATTACCACAACGCGCAGAACCCGGGCTCGCCGCTGAAGGATGCGGTGCTGGTGTACTACAAATTCAAGAACGAGCAGAAAGCCGGACTGGGCATGCCGATGCCCGCGGGGAACGTGCGCGTGTACCAGAAAGATTCGAAGGGCGGGGTTTTGTTTATTGGCGAAGACCGGATCGATCACACGCCCAAAGATGAAACGGTGACGGTGCATATTGGCAGTGCGTTTGACATCGTTTCGGAACGGAAGCAGACGGATTACAAGCGTATCGATAATCATACCTGGGAGATGGAATTCGAGATTACGCTGCGCAACCACAAAGATTCGCCAATAGTGGTGGAAGTGAATGAGCCGATTGGCGGCGATTGGGAGATGCTGTCGTCGACATACAAGGCTACTAAGACGGCTGCGTTTGCGGCGCAGTTTCATGTGCCGGTCCAGAAGGATGGGACTGCGGTGCTGAAGTATCGGGTGCGCGCGCGGTGGTAGACGCAAAAAAAAACTCAAGTGATAGAAAACCGCACCCTTGAAAAAACCGGAGGGTGCGGTGCCGTTTTGGCAGTCTATAGCTTGCAAACGGCCAATCGGGAGATTGGCGTAGTCGGGTGGCTTCAGGAAAGGACGGCGTCGGCTTCGATTTCGATGAGCATGTCGGGAGAGATGAGCTTGCTGACTTGCAGCATGCTGGTGGCGGGCCGGATGGCCGCAAAAACCTCCCCGTGAGCGCGGCCGATTTTTTCCCACTCAGCGATGTCCACAACATAGAGGCGGGTGCGCACCACGTCGTTGAGGGTGGCGCCGGCTTTGAGCAAGGCGGCTTCGATATTCTTTATGGTTTGCAGGGTCTGGATGTAAACATCGCCGATGCCAACGATGTTGCCGTCCGGGCCGGTTGCGGTGGTGCCGGAGACGGAGATGATGTTGCCAACACGCACGGCACGGGAATAGCCGACGATGGGCTCCCAGGGGGCGCCGCTGGAAATATTTTGACGAGGCACGTTTGTTTCTCCTTCGGTTCGATTCCTGCCGTTTTTTGGAAGCGAGGCGCGTGAGGTCATCAGGATACCCAAGTTAAGTTAAGCATGTTAAGAAACGCGATCCTTCACAGTGTGCTCCGTCACCATGCAATTCGTTACGATAATTAATACGTTGCCTGGCATTCGCAGGAGGTTGCTTGCGCGGTTGTTTTAACGATTACCATGCCGGGCCTGCTTGCGATGCCAGTTGTCGACGCGTGGTAAACTGAATAAATCATGCACCCAATACGGCGCGAATTGCGGGCCCCTGCGGCCCGAGGACGCCATGAAGTGTAACAACATTCTGGAGGCCATCGGGCATACGCCGCTGGTGCGCCTGAATCGCATCAATCAGGGGTTGCAACCGCAGATTTACGTCAAGGCGGACTACATCAATCCGGGCGGGTCGGTGAAAGACCGCATCGCGATCACGATGATCGATGAAGCGGAGAAAAAGGGCTTGTTGAAGCCCGGCGGCACCATTATTGAGGGCACCTCTGGAAATACCGGGGTGGGGCTGGCGCTGGTGGCCGCGGTACGGAATTACAAAATGGTTTTTACCATTACGGATAAACAATCCAAGGAAAAAGTGGATTTGCTGAAAGCCCTTGGGGCGGAAGTGATTGTTTGCCCCACGGCGGTCGAGCCAGATGATCCGCGCAGCTACTATTCGGTGGCGAAGAAATTGGCGCGCGAGATTCCCAATTCTTATTATCCGAACCAGTATGACAATCCAATGAATCCAGAAGCGCATTACCTGACTACTGGGCCGGAAATCTGGGAGGACAGCGAAGGCACAATTACCCATTTTGTTTGCGGGATAGGCACGGGCGGAACGGTGAGCGGCGTGGGCCGTTACTTGAAAGAGAAAAACCCCGACATCAAGATTATTGGCGTCGATCCGATTGGGTCGCTTTATTATAACTTTGTGAAGCGTGGAGAAACGATCCGAGCCAAAACGTATGTGGTGGAAGGCATCGGCGAGGATTTTTTCCCGAGCACGATGAATTTAAAGATTCTGGATGATGTGCTGCAGGTGAGCGACGAGGAATGCTTTGTGGTGGCGCGACGGCTGGTAAAGATGGAAGGTTTGTTTACCGGCGGGTCGGGGGGCGGGTGCATTTCCGCAACGCTGCGGCTGGCGAAGGATTTGGGGCCGGAGGCTTTTGTGGTGGCGCTTTTGCCGGATACCGGGATGCGCTACTTGAGCAAGGTTTATAACGATGAATGGATGCGCGAGCGCGGATACGTGGACGCGGCGGTGGCCATTACGGCGGCGGAAGTGGTGCACGCCAAGCACGCGACGCGCAAAGCGCGCGAGTTGATTATCGCTCGGCCGTATCAAACCGTGTTCCATGCGCTGAAGACTATGCAGGAGCAAGATATTTCGCAGATCCCGGTATTCGAGGAGAACTTGCCCATCGGCACGATTTACGAGGATCAAATTTTAAATTTGGCGCTGCAAGGCAAGGATTTGCGCAAGCTGGTGGTACGCGAAATGATGAGCAAGCCGCTCCCGCAGATACCAGGAAGCGCGCCAGTGGAACGGATTACACATATTTTGAGCCACGAAAACCCGGCAGTATTCGTCGAGATGGGCAACGCGCGGTTTGAAATCCTCACGAAGTACGATTTAATGAGCACGGTCGCCAGCCTGATGGAACAAAAGCGTTGATGGCGTTTTTTGCTTCCTAAAATTCAAAGCACTGGAAAAACCAATTGAAGATTCAGGAATTCAATGAACGGTTGAAGAACGCGATTCTTATTGCCGATGGAGCGATGGGTTCGCTACTTCATGAAACCGTGGGGCCGCAGCGCTGTTTTGATGAGCTGAACAGTACGGAGCCGGAAGCGGTTTTTCGCGTGCACCAATCGTACATACAGGCGGGCGCGCAAATCATCGAGACGAATACTTTTGGGGCCAACCGCTTCAAACTGGCGCCCCTGGGACTTGGCGATGAAGTGCAGCGGCTGAATAGCCGAGGCGTAAAAATCGCTCGGGAAGCGCGGGATGCGGCGAGCAGTGAAGTGCTGGTCGCGGGATCCATGGGGCCACTCGGGTTGGGCGTGCAGTCGCGGCACCCGGAGCCTGAAGAGATCAAGGAAATCTTTTATGAGCAGGCGCTCGCGCTGGAAGAGCGCGGCGTCGATCTGTATATATTAGAAACTTTTACTTATATCGAAGAGCTGCTGATTGCTATCGATGCGATTCGGTCGTTTTCAGGTTTGCCTGTTATTGCGCAACTGACGTACTCCGAAGAGGGCACTACGTATGGTGATTTGCGCCCAGCGGCGGCTGCAGAACAGGTGAAACAGAAAAACGTTCAGGTGGTGGGTGCAAATTGCACGCTAGGCCCGCAGGCTTTGCTGCCGATTTTGCAGGAACTCGTGGGCGTTGCGGATTTGCGCGTGAGCGGGATGCCTAACGCGGGATTTCCCAAGCGAGAAGGTGACCGCATTGTTTATCCCAAGTCATCGCCGGAGTATTTTGCGCTGTTTGCACGCGAGGCTGCGGCCATGGGCGTGCGCATCCTGGGCGGATGCTGCGGGACAACGCCGGCGCACGTTCATGCCATGGCTGAGTCGGTAAAGTCGCTGCGTCCAGTGAAGGCCGCGACGGTTGCACACGTGGAACACGTGGCACGACCTGCGGAGGTGGCGGAACGCGAGCCTCAGAGCAAATTCTGGCGCAAACTTCAGAATGAAGAATTTACCGTGTGCGTGGAAATCGATCCGCCAAAAGGGATATCGCTGGAACGCGTTTACGAGCAAGTGGAGAAAATTATGGCTTCGGGACGCGTGGATGCCATTGATGTGAATAGCGGAGCGATGGCGCGCGTGGGGATGGATGCGCTGATTGTTTCTGGCGCGCTGGAGGCTCGCGGCGTGGAAACTGTGCCGCACCTGACTACCCGGGATTACAACATTATTGGATTACAGGCGATGCTGCTGGGGGCGTGGACGGTTGGTGGCGTGCGCAACGTGCTGGCAATTACCGGCGATCCGCCGTCGGTGGGCGACTACCCGGAGACGAGTGGAGTCTACGAAGTCGATTCCGTGGGGCTCGTGAAAGTTTTGCACCGGCTGAATCAGGGGACGGACTGGGCGGGAAAAACCTTGGGCGGGGCGACAAATTTCGCGATCGGCGTAGCGCTGAATCCTGTGGCGGATGATCTGGACGGTGAGATTGAGAGATTCCATGCGAAGGTGGAGGCGGGCGCCCACTTCGCGATGACGCAGCCGCTGTTTGATCCGGAGCATTGGCGTGCATTTTTGAAAAAGTTGGGTGGTGAGCCAGCGATTCCGGTGCTGATTGGAGTGTGGCCGCTCAATAGTTACAAGCAAGCGCTGCGATTGAATAATGAGGTGCCGGGGATTGTGATTCCGCCCGCAGTGTTGAAGTCCATGGAAGTGGCGGGAGCGGCGGCACGAGATTGCGGGTTTGAAGTGGCGCGAAAAATGATGGAGTGGGCGCGCACGGAAGTGGCAGGGGCCTATTTGATTCCGCCGTTTAAACGGTACGAGGACATTTTGGAATTGTTGTAAGACTTTTATTTGGGAATTGGTTTCGTGGGCGAGGCGCTGGTGTGGTCGTGGATAATGCGCCAGCCTTCGGGGAAACGTCGCCAGACCAAGGAGAAGACTCCGCCAAGTTCGTCCTTTTCGCGCTTTAGATGCCAATGACCCAGCACCAAGGCTGTGTCGGGACCCAGGAAGCGAAATTCCAAGTTGGCAAAATCGAGCGTGCCCATAGCGCTGCGATCCGGGTAATTTTTTTTGTAACGCGCCAGTACGGCGTCCCAGCCCCGGGAGATGCCGTTGCTTCCGGAAAAAGTGAGCTCGGGAGAATGCCAGTAGCCGCTGAGAAATGCGTCGATGTCACCGCGATTCCATGCTTGTTGTTGGGCGTCAAGGACGGTGCGAATTGCGCTGAGATCAGCTTGGCGAGCGGGGGCTTCGTCGGCGGATCTAATATCTGGCGTTAAGGAGCATAGAGTCAGTAGCACAAGTGCGCCGAGCTTCGGTCGAGTTCGGAGGTTGTGGGACTTGGGCATATAGGCACCTGATGTCTAGCGCGGGCAGGATAATTCAAAGTGGGCGCCCCGGCAACGCGCCGATATAACTACAATGATTACAGGTAGTTAAGCCGTAGGTCCTATAGGCTTGGTACTTGCGAGCTATAGGGTAAAGCAGTGGGTAACGCGAGAATACGGGTGAGGAAAAAAGCATGTTCGCCGCTATGCTCTTCGCCATATCGACTGTCGCCATAGCCCAATTTGGGATGTATTACTGGCGCGCTGTTCTAGCGAGTGTCGCCTCTCAGCCAGTTTCTGAATCAGTACTCGCCGCCATATCCGCAGATAACCGGCCGTTACAAGCGGCTGACTTCGTGCAGTTTGCCGGGTTGCATGCATTGACACCGGACTTATCTCCACGCGGAGGAGGCCTGGGACTGGTGCGGTTTTATTATGGGCTAACCCGCGCTGTAAATAGGATGGTCGGGGTGCACGTTCCGGCAGTCGCGCAGTGGATAGAACAAGAAGGCGCAATTTGCGCGCGATACGTTGCGGTGCAGATTGATCAACGGTTGCAAGCTAACATGGAGTTGGCTGCGGCACTGCGATCCTGCTAACCGGCATTGATCGACTAAAGAACGGAATCCCCAAACGCGAATATGGCGTCTGGGGATACCCAATCAGAGAAAATCTTCTAATCCCTTCATAGCTGCGCGCTCTGACTTTTAACCAACAGAACCCCGTTATCGTTCAGGGCCATTTGGTTTCCGATTCTGAGGGAAAAGCTGGCGTCACCAAGTAACCATTCACAGCAAATCGCCAAGTGAGTTCAATAGGCCCAGCGCATCAAGACGGCGCCGGTGGTGTAGCCCGCGCCTACAGCGACAAGCAGGACGAGGTCGCCTTTTTTGAGGCGGCCCTCAGCTACGGCATCGCGCAGGCCCAAGGGGATAGTCCCTGCGGTGGTGTTGCCGTAGCGATCGATATTCACCATTACTTTCGAATCGTCGACACCCAAGCGCTCCTGCATGGCGCGGATGATGCGGAGGTTCGCTTGATGAGGGACGACCAGGGCAAGGTCGTCGCTCTTGAAACCATTGCGTTCAAGCAAATTCACGGCTACCTCGGCCATGCGGCGCACCGCGTACTTGAAGACCTGCGAACCTTCCTGGTGGACGACGTGCATATTCTTATCCACGGTGTCGTGAGTGGGAGGATGCAGCGAGCCGCCGCCGGGCATGTACAGAAAATTGCCTCCGGAACCGTCCACGTCGTGAGAGAAGTCCAGAATGCCTTCGTTAGGGGTAGCGGGCTCCAGTAAAACGGCGCCCGCACCGTCGCCAAAGAGAATCGCCGTGCCGCGATCTTGGTAATCGATGATGGAGCTCATGGTGTCACTACCGATGACCAAGACTTTTTTGTGCGCGCCAGCGGCGAATTGGGCACCGACGGTTAGCGCGTAGGCGAAACCGGCGCAGGCGGCGGAGAGGTCAAAGCCCCAGGCTTTAGTAGCGCCGAGCTGGTTCTGAACGAGACAAGCGGTGGCGGGAAACATCATGTCCGGGGTGACGGTGGCGAGGACGATCAAATCGATTTCGGTGGGATCTGCTTTGGTTTGCGCAAGAAGGGTTTTGGCCGCTTGGACCGCGAGATGCGATGTGGGCGTACCCTTTTCGACGATGTGGCGTTCCCGAATTCCGGTGCGCGTGCGAATCCACTCATCGTTGGTGGCCACCATTTTTTCCAAGTCGGCGTTGGTGAGGATTTTGGGAGGAACGCAACCTGCCACACCCGTAATTTTTGCGGCGATGCGATGAGACATGAAACTCCTTCAAGAATGACCAGGGCAGAAGAATAAGGATTTTATGCGATAGCGGAGCGGAGTTACAAGGAGTGTACGCAGAAAACGCCGCGGATTCATTCGTAGAGGAAAAAAGAAAAACCCGGGGCTAAACGAAACCCCGGGGGCTTAAACGGTTAAAGGTTTAAGATGCGGAACGCACCTGAGCTTTGGGTTCGCTGAACAGCGAGATCATTTCACGATTGAACGCCGGAATGTCGGTGGGCTGACCGCTGCTGACCCAATTGTTGTCACGCACGACTTCCTTGTCCAGCCACTTTGCGCCGGCATTGCGCAGGTCGTCCTGAATGGTGTGATAGCTGGTGATCGTGCGGCCTCGGGTCAGGCCGGCAGAGACCAGCAACCACGGAGCATGGCAGATCGCACCACGCGAAGCGCATCGGCATTCAGGGCTCCTCCAGGGAGCAGCACGGCGTCGAAATCGGCGGGGTTAGCGCTGTCGAAGGTCGCGTCCACGGCAACCGTTTCCGATTTTTCGTCGTGCTTCATACCCTGAATCTTGCCGCTCTTTGGAGCGATTACGGTGGTTTTTGCGCCAGCAGCATCCAGAACTTTGCGGGGTTCACCAATTCGGCTTCTTCGAATCCGTCCGTGGCCAAGATAGCCACGCGTAGTCCGTTTAATTGTTTATCAGTCATAACGTTCCTCGACTCATTTTAAATTGGAGCAAGTCCACACGACGAAATTAACGTCCCAAGACTCGCTGCACTGTTATGGTTGGCGCGCTAAGACAGCGGTGCAATCGGGAGAAGGCTGCAGAAAAAAAACCTCGATAAATACGCTCTTAATATCATTAACAATTCAAACTTTGTATTCATTTCGCGAATGCCGATACTGAAGGGGGATGCCATTCGGGTGAACGGTACGGCTAGTTTCAGCGTGCCGAGGCCAGGCGGGGGAAGAATTTTTTGCCGTCAAGAATTATGCGGACAGCGTCGACGAGGTCATTGCCCGCGCGTGCTTTGGCGACGTAGCCCCAGGCACCTACGTTGGAAATTTCACGCATCATTTGCGGAGAATCGTGCATGGTGAAGAAGAGAATTTTTGTGTTGGGATCATCCTTCAAGATGTGCACAGCAGCCTCGATGCCGCTCATGCCGGGCATGCTAACGTCCAGAATCAATAGGTCAGGACGCAATTCCTTAGTTTTACTGACGGCCTCATTTCCCTCGATGGCTTCCCCGCAAACCGACCATTCCTCCTGACTTTCCACGAGACCGCGCACACCGCGACGCATAACCTCGTGATCGTCCGCGATGAGGATGCGTTTACGAACATCCGGGCGCTGGCGGAGATTGGCTTGAAAATTTCCCTTATCGCGAAAAAGTTCGCCGACTGATCGCTCGCCGGATTCTTCCGTTGAGGCCACCCTGGGCAGCGTAGCGTACACGCGCGCACCTTCGTTGCTAAATTCCACTTCCAGTTGGCCACCCAACTGGCGGATGCGTTCGCGCATTCCGGGAATACCGACGCCGAGAGTTGGCGCGCCAGCAAAGGTAGAGCGTTCCGTCCCACCCTTTACGCCCTTTCCGTGATCGACAATTTCGAGGTGCACTTTGCTGGGCGATTGAAAAATCCGTATTTCCGCACTGGGACTGCCGGAGTACCTGTGCACGTTGGTGAGGCTTTCCTGTAACACACGAAACAGAGCGGTTTCGGCATCGGTGGTGAGCCTCACCAACTCTTCGTCTATGGATACGCTTAGATGAATACCACTGCGCTTTTTAAAACCTTCGGCATACCAGAGCACCGCGGAAGCAAGGCCGCATTCATCGAGGAGCGGCGGGTGCAATAGATAGGAGAGAGTGCGAATTTCCTCGCCAATTTTGCCGACCACCTCGCGAGATTCGGTCAAGGCGTCTTTGACATCAACCTTCCCGGTGTCGACGAGCTTGGCGAGGCGATCGAGGGTCATGGAGAGCACGGCAATTTTTTGGCCGGTGGTGTCATGCAAATCGCGGGCGATGCGGCGGCGCTCTTCGTCCTGGAGTTTCAAGAGGCGCGCGGAAAGTTGGCGGAGCGAAAGTTCGCTGACGCGCAAGGCTTCGTTGGTTTCGATCAACTCCGTGAGTTCCGTAGCCACCACGCAGATGGTGTGACCGCCTTGTTCGCGAACCGGGCTTAAAGTTAGACGGATGGTGCGGGGCCGCTGCCGGTGGCTGTCCAGGCGAATTTCACCACGGACAATATTAATGTTGGCATCCGCGATTAGAGAGGCCAGCAATTCACGGTCTTCGCCGAATACAAAATCATTCAGGGGGGCGCCGATGAACTTTTCGAGAGGAATGTCAAAAATTTCGGCAAAACTGCGATTGGCATAGAGAACGGTGCCGTCGTCGGCTAGAGTTGCGGCGCCTTCGTCGATGGTTTCAACCATCAAGCGGTAGGGATGTTCAGCGCCTTGCAGAGTAAAAACTTGATCGCCATGAGGGCCAGAGACCAGCACCGCGTCGACTTCGCCCATGCGGATGGCGCGAAGGGTTTCTTCCAGTTCCGCGATGCGCGCATGCAGGTCGGTTACCTGCGTGGATCGGGCCGGCTTTTTTTTCCGCTTAGGCACTTCCCTGCTCCTCATTCAACCTTATATCGAGCCCAAGAATCACGCGATTTTGATCGGAGAAATCGCCGACCAGCCGGCGCAATGGCAAGGGCATGGACTTAATCAGGGTGGGCGCAGCGATGATCTGGCCTGCCGCAGCCATGGCCGGTTGCTGATAGATATCGACGACTTCAAGATCAAACTGGTTGGGAATGTATTTGTCGCACAGGGCGCGCAGATTTTCAACGGACTGCAGGGAGCGGGGGGTTTGGCCGGTGATATACAAACGCAGGGCGTAGCGGACAGCAGAGCGTTTTGCGGTACTTTTTTGCCTGCTGGATGCGGTTCGCTTTTGCGCGGTGGTTGCGCTGTTTTTTTTCGGCTTAGTGTTTGAGCTGGCTTTTACTTTGGGTGTCATGGCGCCTGTGTTATTTCGTTTCCGGGCGGACGTCCAAGCCGACGAGGACACGCTGAGTGTCAGAAAGGTCACCGATAATTTTGCGGATGGGCTGAGGCAGATTGCGCACGAGGGTAGGAATGGCGAGTATCTGGTCGTCCTGGGCGAGTTGCGGGGTTTTTACCAGGTCGATGACGTGCAGCCGGTAACGGCCTTGCAGATATTCTTCACAAATTTTCTTCAAATTACTGAGGGCGATCAAAGATTTTGGTGTTTGTCCGGCCACGTAGAGGCGCAACTCGAGGGTGGCATTTGTAGGACCGCCGGTGGCTTCAGTCTTTTGAGGTTTTGCTTTCACCTTCGAGTCCTCATGAGTTCACCACCTGGCCGGTTGGGGTTACGCCGCGCATTTTACCCATTTCTTCGCGATCGAGCGCCAATCTTTGCTGACGTTTATTCCGTCGCTGGGTAAGGCGGGCAAATTCGGCTTCACCGGAAGACAATTCGGAGCGCAACGCGGCGATCTGCGATTCCAGAACATTACGCTTGGCGGAGAATTCCTTGCGCTTTTCCTCCAACTGCTGCTCCTCGCGCAGCGCCTCGGCTCTTTCGCGCGCTTCCTGGGCAACACGCGCGGAACCAGTGTAAACGGTCCCGGATCCGACGTAAGCGGGGAGCAAATGAACTCCGGTGCGGCTTAGGACAAATTCGCGAATCTGGTTGGAATGCGCCATGCCGCGCGATTTTAAAACATAAAGGCAGCGATTGCGTTCGCCATTCAGTTCCAAGTCGCGCAGCAGGATCCAGGTATCGGTGAGCGAGGAAATGCCCACTTCTGTTTGTTCCTCCGCGCCGCGGGTGGCGGTGAGGGTGGCGAACATGGCGGTGATCTGACGGTGCTTCAAAAAGTCCAGGAGGCGCATGAGCATGGCGTGGACTTCGTTGAGATTGGCGCTAATCAGATTGGTTATGGGATCGACGATCACGACTTGAGGATTGAATTCGTCAACCAGCTCGTGGATGCGCAACAAATGCATTTCCAGGCCATGTTGCGTAGGGCGCCAGGCGCGAAACTCGAGTAGACCTTTTTTGATGTATTGATCGAGATTGATTCCCACGGAACGCATATTGCGCGTGACTTGCGCGGAAGACTCCTCGAAAGCGATGTACAACACGCGCTTGCCACTGCGACAAGTTTCATTGGCGAAATGAGCGGCCAGGGTGGACTTACCGGAGCCAGAAGTTCCTGACACCACGATTGACGAGCCTTTGTAGAATCCCCGGCCTTCGAGCATTACGTCGAGATCTTTTACGCCTGAAGAAAGGCGGTCCTTGGAGACTTTGTGCTCCAAGCCAATGGAAGAAAGGGGCAAGACTGAAAAGCCCCTTTTGTCGATCAGGAAAGGATATTCGTCAGTCCCGTGAGAGGAGCCGCGATATTTCACGATGCGCATACGGCGCGTGGAAATCTGATCGTTGACGCGGTGATCCAAGGAGACTACGCAATCAGAGACATATTCTTCGAGGCCATAGCGTGTGAGGGTTCCTTCGCCACGTTCGGCGGTGATCACGGTGGTCAGGCCGCGATCTTTCAGCCAGCGGAACAAACGACGAATTTCGGCGCGCAACATGCCGACATTAGCAAAACCAGAAAAGATCGCTTCTACCGTGTCGAGGACGACGCGCTTGGCGCCCACCGATTCCACGGCATGCCGCAGGCGCACAAACAAACCTTCCAGATCGTATTCGCCGGTTTCCTGAATTTCGCTGGGCTCAATTCGCACGTAATCGAGGAATAATTTTTTTTGAGCGACCAGCACTGGCAGATTAAATCCCAGCGACTCCACATTGCGGCTCATCTCTTCGCCAGTCTCTTCAAAAGTCATCAAAACGCCTGGCTCGCCGAATTCCGTGGCTCCGCGAACGAGGAATTCCATGGCAAACATGGTTTTTCCGCAACCGGGACCGCCGCACACAATGGTGGGCCGTCCAGCGGGGAGGCCTCCGCCGGTGATCTCATCGAAGCCGGCAATACCGCTGGGCGCCTTTTTTAACTGCGGGAAGGCGCGAGACGCAGCTGCGGTTTTTGTGCGTTTTGATGCGCGAGCCATAACGACGTTTTGAGCCTCACAATTTGAAATCGGGCGGTATCAGAAACAAAGACGATGCAGCGAAAACTTATTATCCACAGAAATAAGCGTCATAACAATTGTGGTAGAGGAATTGAAAACTATGGCCCAGGCGGGTT
>Ga0210384_10002169_pt1 | contig 24487 bp, 23 predicted proteins | sample IncBWH2MmetaG_FD_160574 | JGI IMG/M metagenome (GOLD analysis project Ga0210384, IMG submission 160574) | Forest soil microbial communities from Barre Woods Harvard Forest LTER site, Petersham, Massachusetts, United States - Inc-BW-H-2-M | ecosystem: Environmental > Terrestrial > Soil >...
GGACGATGAAAAAAGCCGCAAAACCAAGATCGTCAGCGTGTGGGTCGAAGCGAAAGACAAGTCCTTCAGTTTCCCGCCTTAGCCCAAGATTTCACGACGTCTCCCCTTTTTTTGTCGTCGAGGGAGATTAAGAGCATCCCATGTTTGCAGCCCTGCAAGAAGCTTCAGACTGGGGTCAAGCAAAGACCGGCGGGATTACGAGCGGACATCGTCGAGTGCAGCGGCAAGTTCCATGGGATTGACCGTCGCTGTACCCAGTTTCCCCACAACCACGCCTGCCGCTGTGTTCGCCAGCGTCGCCGCGTCCACGAGTGAAGCTCCGGCCGCAACGGCGAGTGCGAGCACGCTCAGGACCGTGTCGCCCGCTCCTGTCACGTCGAATACCTGCCGCCCCGTCGCCCCGCGCTCCATCCCGGGCTGACCCACTCGCGCATACGTCACTTCAAAACTTGTCGCAGGAATATTTACGTGCCGCGGCCACGCTTCTTCAAATACGCTCAGCCCCTTTTCGCCGCGCGTGATGACCACCGCGCTGCACCCGAAGTGTGCAAGCAGTGCGCGCCCCGCTTCCTCTACGGATTTTTCGTCGCCGAGCGAGCGCGTCACGAAAAACCCCGCTTCCTTGGCATTGCACACGATGGCCCGTGCCCCGCGATACGCATACAGCCGCGACGTTTTCGGCTTCACGAACACCGGCACCTTCAACTGATGCGCGGCGCTCAGGACGCGGTCCGCGAGCGCATCGGTAATCAAGCCCTTGTCGTAATCGGAGAGCACCAGCGCGTCGAGATGCCGCAGCGATGTGAACAGGCTGCGCAGCAATTTTTCCTGGGTTTCCGCGCGCAACGCCTCCCGCCGCTCGCGATCGATCCGAACAATCTGTTGGTGCCGCGCGATGATGCGCGTCTTCACGCTGGTGACGCGCCTCGAATCGGACGGCACGCCTTTGTCACCGACGCCCGCCGCGCGCAGGCACTTTCGCAACGCCGCGCCCGCTTCTTCCTTCCCGGTGACGCCGAACGCTTCCACCCTCGCGCCGAGCGCCGCGAGATTCGCCGCCACGTTTCCCGCTCCACCGAGGCACTCGCTTTCTTCGGCGAAATCGACAATGGGCACCGCCGCTTCCGGGGAAAGCCGCGACGCCGTTCCCCAAAGATAGCGATCCAGCATCAGATCGCCGAGCACACCTACGCGCTTTCCGCGCAAACGCGGAATCAACCGTTTCAATCTGGCCGTGGAGTCAGCAGTCGTTTTCGGCATGCGCGGCTCTTTCGTGCCGTCCCTTCCTCAAATTTGACGGATTATTCCGTTGCGATTTTCGCCTCTTCTGGCAGCATCACCGGAATGTCGTCCTTCACCGGATAGACGCGCCGGCAGGTTTCACACTTCAGCCCGCTGTTGTCGGTGGTCATCTTGACGGCCGTCTTACACAGCGGACAAACGAGAATGTCGAGCAAATCCTTTGGAATAGTCATATCGTCTCCCTCATCGCGAGCGCGGAGGTTTCTTTCCTTGTAAAAAGTGAGCAGTCATTATGGCACACCCTCGCGGAAGCTTTATTCCAACCGCCAGGGCGACCGCTCTTTCCACTGCAGCATCGCCGCCGTCGCCCACCCGGTCGTTTTGTCCGTATGACACATCGTGCATGGATTCGGAATCTTGTATTTCTCCGTCATGGCCGGAGTGATGAACGCAAACGTGTGCGCGCGCACTTTCACGTCGCCGAGCGTCGTCTCGATCTTCGGCATGTGGCAGGCCACGCACTGGCTTCCGGCTGAGCCGCTTTTGTGATGCGTGTGCTCCTCCATTGTGGCCACGCGCGGACCGTTGATCGACATCGGCGCGTGGCAATCGAGGCAAAGTTTATCCGCCGGCTTTCGCAACTGCGCGTAATTCGCCGTACCGTGAACGTCGTGACAGTTAAAGCAGGTCACCCCGTGCTTGTACATCACGCTCTGCGAGAAGTCGTTTCCCTGCATGCGGTTCTTGTGCGCCGTGCCTTCCGGGAAGTATGCAAAACTCTGCGCGCCCAGCGTGCGCTCCTCGAGCTGCCAGTAATCGCTCAGCTTCAGCCCCACGCGGTAGCCCACCGGCCAGTCGTAATATTTCCCCTCGATGGGACTCGCGAGCGGCCGTCCCTGTGAATGGCATTGGATGCAACTGTCGTTCGCCTGCACGTAGTCCATTCGCGCGGGATTCAGGATATTCGCCGTCGTGGGATGATCCGCATGCTCGCTCCCGGGACCATGGCAGCGCTCGCAGCCTACGTTCCACTCCACCACTTTTTTCGCGTGAACGTTGTAATCCACCGAGTGGCAGCCATCGCACGTCGGGCCCGTCGGCCGCTGCATATTGTCTGGCGGATAATACTGCTCCCACCAATCCGTTCCCTTGGCCACAAAATACGGCTTCCAAACATGATTCGTCACATCCCACTGCGCCCCCAAGGGGAAATAGTCGTCGCCGACTTTCGTGAAGTAGCGCTGCTTCCAGACGCTTCCGTAGACCAGCGCGACCTGCTCTTTCGAAAACTTCGCCACTTTGTTCGTCGCCAAATCCGGAATGATCGCTTCCGGATGCTCGCGCGGGTCGCGCACGACGTTGGCCATTGGCGTCTTCTTCCAGTGCTCATAAATCTGCTCGTGACATTTCTGGCACGCCGCCGAACCCACGTAATGTGACGCTTGTGCCGCATGCTGTTGATCGGCGATCTCTTTTTCGCTCGGTTGCCGCAGTTCTCGAATGAACAGCACCAGCTTCCAGTTGTCTTGATCCTGCACTTCGTGGGGATTGCTCCAACCGGGCATACCTGTCAATCGCACTCCATTCTGGATGATGGCGTGAATCTCGCCGTCGCTGAGATCTTGCGTCTGCGGCAAGCGCAAATCAGGCACCTTGGGATACAGATTGCGTCCGACTTTTGATTGACCGCTCCCGTCATCGCCGTGGCACACCGCGCACCGCGCCACGAAAATGTCGCGAGCTTCTTGCAGCGTCTCCGGCATGGGTTTCCAGGGATTTTGTTCGTTCCGCGCGCTGGCGGGAATCGAAAGATGCCGCGCGGTTCGCGCCATTGCTTTTTCCAAGGCCGATGGCTCCTCACTGGTGCTGAAGCCCCGATGAATCACGATAGCTCCGTAGACCGCGGCAGCAATCGTGCCGCCGCATAGTACGAGCACAAACTTTTTCCCGCTTTTCACGTTTCTACCTCAGAAAGGCAGAGAGTGCACAGATCGCGTGCGGCGAGATTTAGTCCTCGACCTCATAGGTCCAGACCTGGGCTGGTTCGCTGCCCTTGGCTGGAACGGCCACATAGAAGCGGTCGCGCTTCGAGAAGTAATACCCCGTGCGAATACCGATCCCAGACGGAACGTTGGCGATCAATTCAAAGTGGTCGGGGTCTTTTTGCTCGAACACGCTGATGAAGCCTTCGGCACCAATGACGTAGATGCGCTTCCGGGCTGCGTCAAAGAAAACGTCGTCGCACTCTCCCGCGGCGCGCAGCCGGGCGACCTCGTTGCCTGTTTCGGTATTCATGACGACCAACATCGGCGATTTTCGCGTAATCGTAAAGAGCCGGTGGTCCTCTTCATTCAGCGCCATCGCATAATTGCTTCGCAATCCCTTGAGCGGCCACTTCGTCATCGCGCCCGTCTTACGATCAAATGATTCCACTACGTCGCCCGCGTCCGGCACGTTGACGAAAATGTGTCCTCCCGACGCTTCTACTTGAAAAGATTCGGGATGCCCTTCCGTTTTGTACACCCGGCCCACGCGTTCATCCGTCTTGGGATCGATCATGGCGATTCCGCCATCATCCTCTCCGAATCCCACAAAGACGGTCTTCGAAGCTTCGTCGTACCGCATGTTGTCGGGGTCTTTGCCGAAGTCGATGGTCTTGCGAAGAGCATAGGTCGCGCCGTCGTACACTCTCACCTTGCCGTCTTCCGCATTCGCTACATAGAGCTTGTCGACGCTGGGAACGTAGAGCGGCCCTTGCGGTTGCGCGAGCCCCTTAATGCTGTGAATGACTCTTCCCGCGAACACGTCGATGACTTCCAGCGTGTTGTTGCCGAGCGCGGAAACGAACAAGCGCCTGCGCTTGGCGTCTGAACTGAAGTGATCCAGCCGGCCAGACACGCCGGGCACGGGGATTTGCTCCTCCAACTGCAACGGAAGCAGCTCTTGCGCCTGCGTCTGCGCGACCGCGGTCTTTGTGCCTCGCATCGTAAGCACGCACGCCGCGGCCAGCGCTACCAAAATGACTGCGAACAGCTTCTTCATAACTCCTCCTCAGGCGAACCGTAATTCGCCACAAGTCTGGCCGGAGAAATCTAAACCCACGATAAATGCAGTGGAAACCTCGTTGCAGCCAGCCTAGAGCAATTAGAGACGATATTCAGCCGAATCTCGCTGCCCAAAAAACCGCTAAAGTTTCTTCCCGATCTGCCGATACAACCTCTGTATGCCGAACCTGTACTTTTGCCAGCCACGGTCCAGCTCGCAAGCCACCCTCCGCGCCGTTTTATCGGTGGACGATTGCGAAAGGCTCTTCACTCTCGAAGATGCCGTCTACGTGGGGGGATCATTCCCGGCTTCCCCCACGAATTCCGAGCATTCCACGGATTTTGCCCTCCTTTACATGGACACGCGACCCGTCGCTGGAGAGTGGCGGGAAGGATTTTACCGCCTGGACGGAGACTTGGCAGAGCTGAGCCGCCGCCTCCTCTTTATGTCGAAGTAGGCGTCCCCTTTTCCACGTCCAAGCCATTCTTCATCCATCAGCACGACGCCGCAATCTGTATGTTCCGCGAGGCAAGCCGCCAAATCCCATAGTGATTTGTTGCCGCGCGACCAAATCGCTCTCCATGCGCCAGTTTCAAATCCACGGTATAATTAAAGGCTATGCTTTCGGTAAATAACGTCTCCATGCGCTTCGGGCCGCGCGTCCTTTTCGAGGACGTCACCTGCACGTTCATGGCAGGGCGGCGCTACGCCGTCTCGGGCCCCAACGGAGCCGGTAAGTCCACGTTTATGAAGATCTTAACCGGGGAACTCGAGCCGACAAAAGGCTCCATCACCCGGCCCAAGAAAATGGGCGTTCTGCGGCAGGACCAGTTCGCCTTCGACGAATTTCGCGTGATCGACACCGTGATCATGGGCAACGCCGGGCTGTGGCACGCGCTCCAGGAACGCGAAGCGCTTTACGCCAAGCCTCACGATGACCTCACCGACGCGGATGGCATGCGCCTGGGCGACCTGGAACACACCGTGGGCGAAGAAGGTGGCTATACCGCCGAGGCCGATGCCGCCGTGCTTCTCGACGGCCTCGGCATCGAAAGCGAGCTTCACGAACGGAAAATGAGCGAATTGCAGGGTGGACAAAAAGTCCGCGTGCTCCTCGCGCAGGCGCTCTTCGGAAATCCCGCCGCGCTGCTTCTCGACGAGCCCACCAACCATTTGGATCTCGATTCCGTCCATTGGCTCCAAGATTATCTTCGTGAATACGAGGGCGTGCTGATCGTCATTTCGCACGACCGGCATTTCCTGAACAGCGTCTGCACGCACACCGCGGACATCGACTACGAAACTATCATCATGTACGTCGGCGGCTACGACGACATGGTCGTGGCGAAAACGCAGATTCGCTCCCGCATCGAATCGGAAAACGCCCAGCGCGAAAAGAAAATCGCGCAGTTGAATGAGTTCATCGCGCGCTTCTCCGCGGGCACGCGTTCCGCGCAAGCCACCTCGCGCAAAAAGGAGGTCGAGCGGCTGCAAACTTCCGAGCTGGCAAGGTCCAATATCCAGCGGCCCTACATCAAATTCGAGATGAAGCGTAATTCCGGCCGCCATCCGCTCGAAATCAAGAGCATCGAAAAATCCTACGGCGAGCAAAAAGTGATTCCGCGCTTCACTGCCAGCGTCTCGCGCGGCGAGAAAATCGCCTTGATGGGACGCAACGGCACTGGCAAAACCACCCTGCTCAAGTCGCTGATCCGCAACGCCACGGGTTTCATCGACGACGCCGACCGCCAGTTCCCCGTCAATGGCGGCACAGTCGTCTGGGGACATGAAGTGGTGGTCGGCTATTTCGCGCAGGATCACACCGACTCCATCACCAAGGGCACCACCAGCATCGAATGGCTCTGGCAGTTCGATCCCGCTGCCTCGCAACAGGAGCTGCGCGGCCTTATGGGGCAGATGCTCTTCAGCGGCGAGGACGCCCTGAAACCCACCGCCGCACTTTCCGGGGGAGAATCCGCGCGGCTGATTTTTTGCAAGCTCATGCTGCAGAAACCGAATTTTCTAGTGCTTGACGAACCCACCAACCACCTGGACCTCGAATCCATCAACGCGCTGAACATCGCGCTCCAGCGCTATGATGGCACCGTGCTCCTCGTCACCCACGACCACGACGTGATCGACGAGGTCGCCACGCGCATCTGGCATTTCACCGGCGGCAAGATCGAGGATTTCAAAGGGCCCTACGAAGAATTCGTCGCCTACGCTCAGGAAAAAGCCTCCTAGACATTTCCTTTCAATTGCCTACGGCCCTGTGGGAGAATGCACTCCCGTTTTCGGGGTTTCGTGCGCGCGGGCAAGAACCGCGCTCGAAATTTTCCTGCGCCGTGTCGGGCAGAGACCTCGCAAACACACTTCGAGGAGACGATTCATGTTCAAACGATTGGTGCTGATTTTTTCCATCGCACTGCTGCTGCAAACCGCCACTGTGGCGCAGCAATTCGCGGGGCTTCCTTCGAGCGCGGGCGCGTCCTACGTCATTCGCGCCGGAAAACTGATCGACCCGGAGACAGGAGTCGCCACCGCCAATCAGTCGATCGCCGTGAAGGACGGCAAAATCGTCGCCATCGGCGTGAACGTCGCTGCTCCCGCTGGAGCGGAAACCATCGATCTTTCGGCCTACTCCGTCCTCCCCGGCCTCGTCGACGCTCACAATCACCTTGCGCTCACCTACAAGAAAGTCCCGGAGAATTTTGAGTACTACTACACGTACATCGGCGATTCCACGCCGCTTCGCGCCATCCAGGCCGCCTCCAACGGCATGCAAATGCTTTCTTACGGTTTCACTGTCGTGCGCGACCTCGGGAACAACGGCCTTTACGCCGACAGCGCCCTGCGCATCGCCATCGAGCAGGGCTGGATCCCCGGCCCGACCATGATCAATTCCGGAATCATCATCGGCGCGTCCGGAGGACAATTCGCTCCCACACCGGAAATGGCCAAGCAGCACAACATTGTTTATCCCGAATATATCGAAGCCGACACGCGCGACGAACTTATCAAGGCGGTTCGCGAAAATATTTTGTTCGGAGCGAGAGTGGTTAAGATTTGTGTCGACTGCCAGGCGTATCCCTACACCGTGGACGACATGAAACTCGTGGTGAAGGAAGCGGCCAACGCGGGAATGAAAGTAGCGGGTCACGTGCAAACGCAGGAAGGCGCGCGACGCGCCATCGAAGCCGGTATCTGGTCGATCGAGCACAGCGTCGCGCTGACGGATGAACTGCACAAAATGATGGCGCAAAAAGGAATCTGGCGCGTGGGCACGGAAACTCCATTCACGGAATACAGCGGCTCGCAGGAGGAATTTGACCGCACGGTCGCGGGAATGAAAAGCGCTTATGCCAACGGAGTGAAGATGGCGTTTTCGACGGACGCGGATTATTACGTTCCGGGAATGACGCGCGGGCAAGTCGTTATCAACTTTTTGAAAAGCTGGAAAGCTTCGGGAATTCCCGACAAGGAAGTTCTGAAAATCATGACCACCAACGGCTATAAAGTCGTCGATATTTACGACAAGCGCGGACCGTTGAAGCCCGGGTTTCCTGCGGACATGATCGCCGTCAAGGGAAACCCGCTTGAAAATATCGATGCGCTACGCTCGGTCGTTTTTGTGATGAAGGACGGCTTGGTTTTCAAGCGCGACGGCGTGATGACGCCGGAAAAATTCCTGCACGGCGGCCCGGTGAACGGCTGGGACATTCATTAAAACACTGAAGGCTGCGCGCGCTCACGTGCTAGTTACTGCTGGGTGGCCGGTCGATGAAGCCTGCGATCTGGTTGCGCGGAGCGAGCAAGCCTGAAAACTACTGGGTCGAAGAAGTCGACAACCCCTCTGAAGCGTTAAGCCTCGGCCACACAGAAGCGTTGACATTCCTTAAGACATCGTTCTAAAACATACGCGCGTCAGGGGCCCATCCTACGTCGTGCAGATGGAGGCATCGAATATGAACTTTCTTGAGTGGATTGTGGTTGGGCTGATCGCGGGTTGGCTCGCGGGACAGGTGATGAAAGGTGGAGGATACGGCGTTCTCGTCGATATCATCCTGGGGATACTCGGAGGCGTCCTCGGCGGATGGATTTTCGGAATGTTGGGGATTTGGCCCGGCGGGGGAATCATCGGATCGCTCATCGTGGCGTTCGTTGGTGCGGTGATCCTGGTCTGGATTACGCGTTTACTGAAAAAGGCGTAAGCAAATTCTTAGAAAAAACGAAGACAAGTTGCCGGGGTAGTTCGAGCGCTCCCGGTAAATCCTACAAAGAGCTGTGAAAAAAATAGCAGTTATTTAAGTACCGGGACCAGGTGTTGAGGCGCCGCTTTAGGGTCGTAACATGCCTAATGCGAGCGAGTTATGCAAATTGGTCAGCGAGGTGCTTAAAGATTGGGGGTGAACGCGTCTGAACCGAGGCAGGAGATGAGCGAAGAAATGATAGTCACTACAGCCGTTTGCGCCGAATACGAAAGGCTCCAGGAAGAATATCAGAGTGCCTCTAACGGTTGGAACGAGGGCCGTGATCAGATTTACGAGTCTGGCCGGATCGACAGGAAAAGCGACGATAAACTGCGCCAACTGCAAGCGAAATACGCCAAGGCTTCATGGGTATTGCGGAATCACGCGCAGACCTGCGAACTGTGCCAAATGATCTCGAGAACTGTCGGACGCTATTCCGAACAGGATTCGGGCACCTATCCTGACCACCGTCTCCGGGCTTGAGAGGCGATCTTAATCGCGAGCAAGCTGTGTGACCGGACCACACGGTCGCAATTCCAAAATCAACTGTTCTCAGAACCCCTGGCAGCTCAGGTCTCATTAACCAAAAATGGAGGGCACGCCTTCCTTGCAGTGTCAGGCTATGCGCGTGTTTCGGCGGAGCTCCTTGACCAAATACGCGACGATAGCGGCATTAACCAGTAACAGGATGCCTTTCAGGGGAGTTCCGCGCTTAGCGAGCTCATAGACCTCGAGGGGGATGAATAACGACGTGGAAACAATCGTAAGATATTCGGCCCAGCGTTTTCGGAGCCCAAGTCCGATGCCTTCCGTGAGAAACAAGGCGGAGTAGAAAAAAGTGCCCACGCTGAGCTCTTTGAGTCTTCGAGCGTCGAGCTTTGATAATTTCTCCAATATTCGATGGATGTAATGATTTTGGGGATCAACCTGAAGCAGTTCTATCCACTCTTCTATCTGGGCGGCCACGTTTTTGTGTATTAGATTGAGCGTGCCGATACCGACGGCGAGCAAGGCCAGCCCCTTGAAAAACTTGAAGGCCGCGATCAGCCAAAGTCCCCGGGGGTGTGACTCGCCCGTCCGCATTCTATTGCTCCGTCCTGGGAGTCTACCTTAGCGGCCGAAGCCGTCAAATCAGAGGTCCATGTGCCTCGCTTCACAGTGGCTTGCACTTCCCTCCGGCCGATTTGGAGATCATAAGTCCGTTGAGTGATTACAGGCCTTGCGACTGGCGGAATGCGCGGACGACAGCGGCAGCGTCTTGATGCTGGGCGTCGACGGAGTAGTTTAAGAGGCGCATGTCGGCAGCGGAGATTTTGCCGGCGAGATCGGCGAGTGCGGCGCGAAGTTGGGGAAACCGCGCGAGCGTGGGTTGGCGGACGATGGGAACGGCGTCGTACGGAGGAAAATAGTGAAGGTCGTCGGCGAGTGGGACGAGACCCAGCGCGTCAATGAGGCCGTCTGTGGAGTTGCCCGCAACGATGTCCACTTGATGATCGAGAAGGGCGCGGTAGAGCAGGCCGAGGTCCATGACGCGGGGCGGAGCGGCGAAGTGGAGCGCGTAGCGCTCGCTCCAGCCGCGAAAGCCGTCGGGGCGCTCGAGGAATTCAAAGCCGACGCCTACGCGCCATTTCGGGGCGAGTGACGCGAGGTCGGAGATTTTCTGCAGATGGAGGCGCTGGGCGTCATCGGCGCGGATGACCATCCCGAAAGTGTTTTCGAATCCGAGTGGCTCGGTGACTTCGAGCTGGAAGCGCTCGGCGTAGAGCTGCTTGACGCGGCGGTAGACTGCGGCGGAATCGCCCTGCGGAGATTCGTTGAGGACGGCGGTGAGTGCGGTGCCGGTGTATTCGACGTAGAGATCTAGATCTCCTGCGAGAAGCGCTTTGTGGACGAGGAGCGAGCCACCGAGATTGGATTTGCGGACGACGGGGATGCCAGTACGGGCCTCGATGTGCTGGGCGAGAAGCTCGGCGAGAATGACTTGCTCGGTGAAGAACTTGGAGCCGATGGTGATTTTGGGCTGGGGAGAACGGCAGGAAACGAGAAACGGCGCGAGGAGGAAGAGAAGAGCTAAGCGTCGCATATCAGGATGTGGTTCGCATGGAAGAAGAAAGAATTTAACACACAGAGTACAAAGGGGAGGAGAGGAAGGAAAAAGATAACGCAGAGACGCAAAGGGCGCGGAGGTTGCGCAGAGAAGAGAAGAAAGAAAAAAGATTTAACGCAGAGTTCACGGAGATAAGAGCACAGAGAACACAGAGAAGGCGTAATTCTAAAAAGCAATAAGGTTAAGAGATCGAGAAACCGATACAAGCAAACCAGGAGTCCATGGACGGAAAATCAGGAGACGCGGAGGCGGCGCTCGAGAAAACCAAGGAGCAAGTCGGCAAGAATGGCGAGAAGCGCAGCGGGGATGGCGCCGGCAAGGATGACGGCGTCGCTGACCATGGCAACCCCGCGAAAAATGAAAGTGCCGAGGCCGCCCGCGCCGATGGCGGCGGCGATGGTCGCGACGCCGATGGTGATGACCGTGGCGGTGCGGATTCCTGCGAGGATCACGGCGAGCGCGAGGGGAAAGCGGACGCGCCAGAGGATTTGCGTGTTGGTCATGCCCATGGCTTCGGCGGCTTCAAGGACGGCGGGATCGATGCCGGTGAGGCCGACATAAGTGTTGCGAAGAATGGGGAGAAGCGCGTACAGGACCAGGGCGACGATGGCGGTGCGGCGTCCAATGCCGCCGATGAAGGGAATGGGAATAAGAAAGCCGAACAGAGCGAGGCTGGGAATGGTTTGCAGAATGCTGGCCACACCGAGGGCGAGGGTACGCAAGGCCGGGCGGTGAACGATGAACATGCCAAGGGGAACGCCGATGGCGATGGCGAGGAACATGGCGATGAGAACAAGAATCAAGTGATCGAGAGTGGTGTCCAAGATTTCGGCGCGGTGGTCGAGGAAGAAGGACCAAGCGGTCATGAGGATGCCCCCGGAGAAACGGTGAGGGAGGCGGCGAAGGCTTGGACCTCGGGATGAGGGAGATGGAGAAATACGTCGGGCGGGCCGACAGCAACGAGGCGGCCGGATTCGAGCAAAGCGATGCGCGAGGCCAGCAGCAGGGCTTCACGGATATCGTGTGTGACGAAGACAATGGTTTTGCGGAGACGGCGGGCGAGAGCGCTGAATTCACGCTGAAGCTCGGCGCGGGTGATCGGGTCGAGCGCGCCAAAGGGTTCGTCCATGAGGAGGATGGGCGGGTCGGCCGCAAGGGCGCGGGCGACTCCAACGCGCTGGCGCTGGCCCCCGGATAGTTCGCGAGGATAGCGTTTGGCGAATTCGCCGGGATCGAGACCTACGAGGTGCATCATTTCTTGAAAACGCGGAAGCCATTTCTCTGGAGGCCAATTTTCGAGTCTGGGAACAAGCGCGACGTTTTCTGCAACAGTGAAATGGGGGAAAAGGCCAGCTTCCTGAATGACATAACCGATGCCGCGGCGGAGGCGGATGGGGTCCCAATCAGAGGTAGCGCGACCGTTGACGAGGACGTCTCCCGAATCGGGGAGCAGCATGCGGTTGATGAGCCTGAGAAGCGTGGTCTTCCCGCTGCCGCTGCGGCCGAGAAGGACGAGCGTTTCGCCGGGAGAAACGGAGAAAGAGATATCCGAGACAAGGGGGCGGGAGGGAGCGCCGTTGGCAGAGGGTGCGCGACAGGTGACGCCGCGAAACTCGATTACGGGTTCGTTAGGATTTATGGGTTTCGCATTCATTTCTATTGACAGAAGCGCATCCGAGCGGGACGATAGTACCCCACTCCAGTCGCCCGGCGTTGAAATTTGGCGCAACTCTCTCCTGGAAGCGGCATCCAAGTAGGAGGGGAAGGTATATGGGAGCTCTCGCTACTGCCGTCCGCATACGTCACGACCTTCATACCAGACTGCTTGAAGCTCGTTCGCGCACCGATGAGATATTTCGCGTGGTACGGGAAGATGCGCTGCACGTACGCCCGGTGCCCGAGCGTCACCGACTGATATTTTATCTGGGGCACGTGGAAGCGTTCGACTGGAACTTGTTGGCGCAGCGCGCGTTCGGACTGCGGGCGTTTCATGCCTCGTTCGACAAGCTTTTTGCGTTTGGGATCGATCCCGTCGGCGGAGGATTGCCGACGGATGAGCCGGGAGATTGGCCGCAGCGCGGTGAGATTGAACGTTACAACCGGCAAGTGCGCGACGAATTGGATACGGCGATAGAGCACGCCCTGGGGCGGCCATCGGAGGGGCACCCCCATCTGCCGCAAATGCTCGAAGTGGCCATCGAACACCGGTTGATGCACGCGGAGACATTGGCGTACCTGGTGCACCAGCTTCCGAGAGAAAAAAAGATCGCCGGGCCGGTGGACATCGAGTGGAGAAATCCGAAGTCGCGATCTCAGATGGTGGAGATTCCAGCCGGGCGAGCGACGCTGGGACTGCGGCGGGCGCAGGGAGACGAATTCGGCTGGGACAATGAGATGGAGGAGCACGAAGTCGAGGTAGATGCGTTCGCAATTGACGCGCGAAACGTAACCAACCACGATTTTCTGAGGTTTATACAGGCAGGGGGATACGAAAACGCGTCGCTCTGGAGCAAAGAAGACTGGGAGTGGAAAGAAAAAGAGAAAATCGAGCACCCCATTTTCTGGAAGCGCGACGGAAATTTGTGGATGTACCGCGCGATGTTTGGCGAAGTGCGGCTGCCGCCGGAGTGGCCGGTATACGTGAGCCACGCGGAAGCGGCGGCGTACGCAAAATGGCTGGGAAGAAAATTGCCGACGGAAGGGGAGTTCCACCGTGCGGCGTACGGCACGCCACGTGGCGATGCGGAACGCAACTATCCGTGGGGCGACGAAGCGCCCGACGAGCGGCACGGCAATTTTGATTTTCACCACTGGGATCCTTCTCCGGCAGGCGCACACCCGGAAGGGGCGAGCGCGTTCGGGGTGCAGGACTTGCTCGGCAACGGATGGGAGTGGACGCGCACAGAGTTCGCGGCATTTCGAGGTTTCGCGCCGATGCCTTTTTATCCGGGTTATTCGGCGAATTTTTTTGACGGCAAGCACTACGTGATGAAGGGTGGCTCGCCACGAACGGCCGCATGCATGCTGCGGCGCTCGTTCCGAAACTGGTTCCAACCGCATTACCGGTATGTGTACGCAACATTCCGTTGCGTCGAGGACTGAAAAGCCCAACCCGGGAGCCCACATGCTTACTCGTACCCTTCCTGACCGACATGTGTCTGAATTCGCAGCAGACGTGCGCGAGAGCCTGACGAAAAAGGGCCAACGCGAACTTCCGTCAAAGTACTTGTACGATGAAGTGGGGTCGGCGCTGTTTGAAGCGATCTGCGTGCTGCCAGAGTACGGCTTGACGCGGGCGGACGCGCGGTTACTGGAAAAATACGCCGGCCAAATCGTGGAGCATCTGCCATTACCCGTGCACGTTGCGGAGCTCGGGAGCGGGAGCGGAAAAAAAACGCGGTGGATCCTGGAAGCGCTTTCGCGGCACCAGAAAACGTATTATTACCCGATTGAAATATCACCCACCGCGCTGGCAGCGCTTGAAAGAGAACTCGGGCACATCGAGATGGTGAGCATTGTTGGTTACGAGCGGCCGTATCTCGAGGGACTGCGGGCGGTCGCGAAGGATCGCGGAGAGTACGACCATTTGCTGGTGCTTTTCCTTGGGAGCACGATTGGAAATTTCGACCGGGGCGCCGGCGAGAAGTTTTTGCGAAGCGTGCGGGATATTCTCCGCCCCGGCGACGCCCTGCTGCTGGGGACGGATCTCGAAAAAAATGTGGCGGACCAGATTCTTGCGTATGACGACCCGGCGGGCGTAACCGCAGCATTCAATTTGAATTTGCTGGCGCGCATGAATCGCGAGCTCGGAGCGGATTTCGATCTTTCGCAATTCCGGCATGAGGCGCGGTGGAACGCCTCGGAGCGCCGCATCGAGATGCACCTGCGATCATTGAGACGGCAAACCGTGAATATTACCGCGGCGAGTTTGCGCGTGATACTGGACGAAGAGGAAACCATCTGGACGGAAAGTTCACACAAATACCGGCCGGAAGAGGCCATCGAGATGGCCGAGCGCACGGGATTCCGCTGCGAGGGGCGGTGGATCGATGAAGAATGGGCATTCGCACAGAATTTATTGATCGCAGAGTAAGGGCCGAAGCGATTCGCTAGCCGCACTCGAATTCTTAAATGTTACCCAATCGCGATTGGCAGGTCCGGGGATCTGGCCGGTTAATTCGCTCACCGTATATGTCAAACCGACTGTTCATTATTGCGCAGTAAGCTCCTATACAAAATGTCTAGAATAAGACAAGGCAACGGTTGCCTGCTCCGCGGATGGGGGCTTTTAAATGAAAAGTGAGCGATTTTTCCGATTAGCGAAGATTTCCATATCGGCGATCCTTGTAACCTTTGCAGCGGCCTTCCTCAGCAGCGCCCTGCAAACTGAAAACGGCAAGACTCCGGGCATTGCTCCCGGCAAACATTTTGAGCGTGTGCTGATCATCGTTTTGGAAAACCAAGACTACGTATCAGCGATGAGTAATGCGTTTATGGCGAGTCTGGCAGCCAGGGGAACCAGCTTCACTAATTTCAAAAATATCTATCATCCGTCCTACCCGAATTACCTCGCCATGATTGCCGGGAGTTATTTTGGGACGCGCAGTGACCACCAAATAAGCTTCCCCGACGACCCTGAGCACAGAACCATTGGTGATTTACTCGATTGGAAGAATTATGCAGAAGACTATCCCACCGGCGTGCAGCCTTATCTTAAAGCTGATGCGGGGAAATACGCCCGCAAACATGTACCGTTCCTTAGTTTTGAGAAGATCCAAAAGGAAACGTATCGCAACGTAGTTTCGGTGGATACGAAGGATCCACATAATGCCTTCGTGACAGCAGTCGAAATGTTCAGAAAAGACCCCAAGCAATTCCCATTGCCTCGCTATATGTTCTATACGCCCAACAACGACGACGATGGGCACGATCCTTTCTACTACTCCAAGAAGGGGCTGCAAAAAGCCTCGCGCTGGCTGGAAACTTTCTTGCGGACATGGTTTCCCTGGGACCAGAAGGAGATGAACGGAACCCTAGTCGTAGTAACTTTCGACGAATCCGAGGGAGAGCAGAAGAACGATCGGATCTATACCGTCTTCCTCGGAGACATGGTCAGGAACCAGACGGTGGACAAAGAATACAATCACTATAGCGTGCTAAGAACGATTGAGGACAACTTTAGTTTGCCTCAGTTGAATTCCGGGGATGCGAACGCGGCGCCTATTACAGAGGCGTGGAAGTAATCCAGGATTTTTCCTGAAGATCGAAAAAGAAAGGGCGTTCGCACAAAGCTGTGCCCCTGCGTGGCGTTCCTTGCTCATGCGCGGAGCTATTTGCAGCCTTGCTGACTTAGTTGCCCCAGCCTGGCCTTGGCCTCCCCGCTACCTTTCTTCGCTGCCACTGTGAGCAGCACACGCGCCTGGGCACAGTTCTGCGCGACCACCTGTCCGCGCGCGTACAGGTCGGATAAAATGAGCACGGCTGTTGTATTCCCCTTTTGTACGGCAATCCAGAGCAACTTCATCGCACCGGTGATATCCCGCGATCCGTCCTTGCGCCCCAGGATCCGCTGCGCCTCAGCCAATTCAGCCTTCCCGGGCTCCTCAGGCGGAGTCCTAGGAGCGGTGAGTTCCGAGCTACTGGCGGTGGTACTCGGCGCCTCCTGTATCGATGGCGCTTTCGCGGGGACAGGATTGGTATAAGCGTCGGCTGGCGACCGAGCCGGCGGATTTACCGGCGGATTTACCGTTGGCGTGACGGGCAAGGTCGCCACCTCGACGGGACGCCCAGGCTCCACAGGTTTTGTCTCCCCCGCCAGGTTTTCTCCCAGCCAAATCAACGACTCACCCACTTCCCTGCGAAAGCTGTAGATCCCCGACGAGAGCACCACGAGTATCGCCGCGACGATTCCTACTACAGCTGCGCGGCTCAACCGCGGCGGCGGCAAGGAGCCTGTTTGCACCTCTTCCGTAGTCGCGAATCTTTTCGCTTTTGCCCTCTCTACCGCGTTCAACCACAGCGCAGGCTCTCCCCGGCGTTTCGACGCGATGGCGGAAGCTCGACCAAGCGTGGATTCCTGTGGCATTTTCGGTTTCACGTGACCGGGCACGGCCTCGTCCCCCCGGGCGTCCATTGCGGGCAGCCCCGGCGCGGGCGCTGTTTCCTTTTCTAGTTCAGGTATTCCGGCGTTCGACGCAGGCGGAGCTTCTGTCTTCAGTTCCGGTTTTTCAATCTGGGGTGCTTCGGGCTGAGCTTTCTGGGGTTCCACATTTAGATCCGAGTTAGGCTTCTCCTGCGTATCGACAGGGGCTGCAACCGCAGGTATGAATACCTTCCACGAACCGGCCAAAGGCTGCGATTTCGTCAGCAACCGCCGGATTTCCCTGCGGAATTCCTTCGAAACGTCAGTGAATCGCAAACCGCCGACTTTTCCGTTTTCCCTTGCCCACTCCAGTTCGCCTGTGCCTTCCAGCCGCGTCCCGTCGATTAGAAGAGCGAAGCGAATATTTCCGTTCGGCTGGACGGGATTCACGGCGCGAAAGCTGAAGCCGTCTTCGGAAACATTCAGCATCATGCCGCCGTTATCCGGCCCGAGCTCCACGTATATGAGCTGCTCCGGTCTATTCCTTGGCGACTGTCTGCGTTCAGGCTTCTCGGTCATAAATTCCCACAAGGCTTCAGGGGATTCCAAAATGTCTGGGCGGCCAAAGATGCACCACCACGCTGTCATGACAAGAGATTAGCGCTATTCCGATTTTAACTCTCTTACCCCCTCAAAGTCTGCGTTTTGAGTCAAGGATTGGTATTGAGCGGCGATGGCCAGAAAACTCGCGGTTGTGCAGACGGAAAGTGCAGCTACGTTCTCTGTATTCTCAAACAAATGGATAGATCTCGTCGACGATCCAATAGTTGGCCAGAAGAATTGCGAAGAGTGTTCCGATCAACCATAGGCCCCAGCGCAGGCGTTTCCAGATAATGGAAAGAGGTGAGCCCTGCATCGGGATGTCCACGAGGTAAGCGGCGCAGTAGCAGGCGTTGGCTAGCAAGGCAAGAAAGGCAAGGAGCAGGAGCGAGGATAATGTCAGCGCGGGACGGAAGTGGGGCCAGGAGAAGACAATCCAGGCAAGGACCACCGCCGCGAGGACAAGATTGTAAACGATGCGGCGTGGCTCCCAATAGCGGACGGCGTCAGTGAGGAGCTCGCGAGACAGGCCGGATGGTGAAGGGCCAGAGCCTTGGGATTGAGTTGCAGGTATGGTTTCCATCTGAGCCGCTCCTGTCTCTACCGCGAGGATGCAAGAGGCAGGATAGCATTACACTTCTCAATGTCAAGTACTTTGCAATGCAAAGATTAATTGCTTTTCGAAGTGACGTGTGACCAGGTGTGCCGCACCTACGACGCTAGGCATTACCCATTTGCTGACCCAGCCCTCGCGGGCTCGGCTAACTTGTGGCGCGCCGCTGGCACTTGCTTGGCAGGGACGGAGGATTCTTCGTCCACCCCCACCCTGGCGATTTTCGCAGGGATGCAGACGGAACCTGGTGTGTTCTAGAAGGATTCGAGGCGCCAGACGAGACGGGCGGTCCAGGATTTTTGCGCGGTGAAGTCGGGAAGCCAGACAGCGAGGATTTGCGAGCCTTGGTAGACGCGCTCGAAGCCTTCTTCGGATTCGGAGACCGTTTCGATGGGAGCGATCCAGAATTTTTCCGAACCGGGGGCGTGAAGCGCGATGCGGACGCGCTGCCAGCCGTCCTCCATGCGAAGCTGCGGCGCGGGAAGGGCGCCGCTGAAGCGGAGATTTTCCGGGCCGGCAGACGTTTCGAAGAAGCGATCGGGCTCGGCGGGGGCGAGAAGATTGATGACCGATTCGATGCCGACGGCGATGGATTTCTCGAGCGGCTGCTTGAGCTTCAGATTGATTTCGCAGGCGACCTCGCAACCATGAGGGGCAGGGCCGAAGGAGAAGCGTTTGGTGAGCAAGAGGCGGGCAGGGTCCGAGGGCTTTGAGATGCCCGGCGCGAGATTGTCCGCGCGGTGCAGCTCGGCATCGTGTTCGGCTGAGGTGCGCACCTGGTAGACGCCGCCGGCAAAGCCGGAGTGCTCCTCGAGTTGAAGCGTTTCGTAGTCGGCGTGCGTGCGGGAAGGATCAAAAAGCAGAACGCGAAAGGCGTGGCGCGGCCAGCGGTCGTAGCGCAGGAAGCGCTCGAGGCCGGGCTCCTTGACGCGCGTCTGTTCGTGGATGGAAGCGACAGCGCCCGCGGGAGCATGGCTGACTTCGCGCAAGCGCACATGGTAAGCCTCCGGACGCCGGGAAATGGAATTGATGAGGGTGGCGGAGCCGGGACGGAAATCGAATGCGGCGAGCGTGCCGCCGTCAGCAGGTTTTACGAGGGCTTGATATTCAGGAGCGGTGAAGAGCAAGTCGGTGGTGCCGTCGGCATCGTAGTCGAGCAATTCCACGCGCGCGAGCATTCCGCCGGCGGTCTGGCGGTCGGCGATGGATTCGGCACGAATGAGATTGCGCCACAAATCGGTGCGGAGATGAGGCGCATACAGGCCGCCAAAAATGCCGTGCCAGTAGGCGTCGTTGCATTGCGCGCGGTGCAAGAGATCGCGCGCTTCGGCAAGCCCCTCGGAAGCTTTTGAGCCGGTGCGGCGGGAGGGCGCGGCGGCGAGACGCGCGGAAACACGAAGCATTTTCTTGTGGAGCAAATTGGATTCGGAATACTTGCGAAAGAACCCGCGCCAGGAGCCGCCGCGAAGGAAGGAAAGAACTTCGGGGCGCGAGGCGAATTCCTTCTGCACGGCTTGGTAGCGCTGGCGGACGCGCGTGGGCAGAACCCATTCCATCATTTCGGTGTAAGAAGCGGTGGGCAGGTCGGCGCGACCGAGCGGCGGATTGGAGGCGATAAATTCGCTGGGAGTGGAAACGCGAAGCCAGGAGGAATTTTCCTCGAGGGCGGAGAAAAATTGCGTGAGCCAGGACTTGCCATAGCAGTGGTCGTAGGTGCCGGGCCAGACGCCGAATTTTTCCATGTCGTCGCCCATGGCGGCCGCGCCGCCGGGATGAGCAGTGGCGGCTTCCCGAAGGTAAGTGATGACGTCTTCCGCTTTTCCGAACGGGATGAGATAACGGAGGGCCTTCTGACCGGGATAGAGCCAGACGCTCCGGCCGCGGTCTTCCGCGATGTAAGCGCCGAAGAGCTCCTCGGGTTCGAATCCGGCAGAAAGAAAATGGATGTCGTCGACGAGCGTGTAGCCAACGCCCGCGGGGGAGAGGACGGAGGGAAGCTGCGGCTCCCAGACGCGCTCGGCGATCCACGCGCCCGAGGGGCGTGCGCCAAAATGATTTTCGAGATAGCCAGCAAGGCGGGTGATTTGATCGAGCTGATCCTCGGGCGGGATGGAGATGAGAATGGGCTCGTAGAAGCCGCCGCCGACCAGCTCGACCTGACCTGCGCGCACCAGGACGCGCAAACGAGTGAAGTATTCAGGATGATGCTCCTCGATCCAGGTGAGGAGCGGGCCCGAGTAGTGCAGGCCAAGGCGGATTCCGGGATGTTTTTCGAGCTGCTCGAGGAACGGGAGATAGGAATGCTGGAAAGACTTTTCGAGCACGTGCTCGAAGTTGCCGCAAGGCTGGTGCGCGTGGATCAGGAGGACGAGATGGAAATTCTGCGGCACGGGGACGCGAGCTGGCTCCAATAAATATCATACCCTGCCACGCGGGGTTGCCACTAACACGGAGGCACGCGGAGGAGTGGAACCATTGAGATTGACAGTGGGTTCAGCGTGTGGAACGCTAGGGAAGAAGAGCGAGTGATGCGAGTAACGGCAAAAGGCGAATACGCGACACAGGCGGTACTCTATCTGGCGCTGCAGTATCCGGGTGTGCTGACGATTCACGACATCGCGCAGCGGCACCACATCCCGCTGAAATACCTCGAGCAGATCCTGGCGGAATTGAAGCGTGGTGGGGTGCTCGAAAGCCGGCGGGGCGTGAACGGCGGCTACACGCTGGCGCGGGCGCCGGAGCAGATCTCCGTCGGTGAGGTGCTGCGCATCGTGGATGGCGCGTTTGCGGAATCGAGCTGCATCCACAACGAAGCGATGGGCGGCGTGTGCGTGGAGGGCCACAGCTGCGGGCTGAAACAGACCTGGCGGGACGTGCAGGGCGCGGTGGAAAAAATATTGTTCGCGACGTCGTTCGAAGACGTGCGCAAGCGCACGCTGAACGGGAGAATGGCCGAGGCTAATTTGGCGCGACTGGGCGCGTGAGATTTTTGTTCTGAACGAAAGGGTCTAGCAGAAAAGGAAGGGCGGCACCCGGCGAGGGTGCCGCTTTGTGTTTCTGAGAGATTTTGAGAACGGGGGAGCTAGGCCTTCTTCGTGTACCAGTCAGCGTTGACGGGAGTAAAGCTCGCCCACTTTTCCGGTAGATCTTCGAGAGCGAAAATCGCGGTCACCGGGCAGACCGGGACGCAAGCGCCGCAGTCGATGCATTCGGTGGGATTAATGTAGAGCTGAGTCGTGCTTTCATACTCGGGCTCGTCTTTGCGCGGGTGGATGCAGTCCACCGGGCAGACGTCCACGCAGGCGCTGTCCTTCGTACCAATACAGGGTTCCGCAATCACATAAGCCATGCACGATCTCCTTTGTTCCAGCAGGGCCGGCGGCCTCATCCAGGAATCGGCAGAGCCGGCGAAATTTTCCTTATACCACGTGCTGCGATGGCCTACAAGCAGCACAGAAGAATTGTACGCGGCGGGGGTGGGATTCTCAACCTTGGTATGTGCGGTAGAATAAAGGGTGAGGAGAAACAATGAGAATTCGGACCAGTTTGGCGGCAGTTTTATTTCTGGCGGCAACGGGTGCCCTGACAGCACAACAAAGCAAACCGCCGCGCGACCCGCAAATAATCGACGGGGCGGGCTTTCAGAAAATACTCGAGCAATATCACGGGAAGGACGTGGTCATCACATTTTGGGCCACCTGGTGCGAGCCTTGTCGCGACGAGTACCCGATGCTGAACGATTTGGCGAAACAGTATGCGCCGATGGGATTGCATGTGGTCGGAATTAATCTTGATGACGATGGCGACATTATTCTGATGCGGCGATTCCTGGCGCGCTATAAGCCCATTTTCCCGAACTACCGGAAGAAAAAGGGAGACGAAGCAGCGTTTAGTCAGTCCGTGCTGCAGGGTTGGAATGGCGCGCTCCCGGCCACATTCTTTTACGCCAGGGATGGCCATCAGATCGCCCACGTGCTCGGCGAAGGCACGCGCGCGACTTACGAGACGGCGATACGCGCGCTGCTGGCTTCCGGAGCCCGGACGGGCGCGGCTTCAAACTCACGATAAACTCTAACCTGTCTGAAAAACTTCTTGAGAGGGGTCAGATGCTCAAGACCAAGGGCAATCGAGTCACGTATTTTGGCCACAGCACGTTTTCGTTGACGACGCCCTCGGGTCAAGTGGCGCTGATCGATCCCTGGGTGATGACCAATCCCTACTGCCCTGATGCTCTCAAAAGAGTTGCGCGGCTGGACGCTATCTTCCTCACGCACGCCCACACGGATCACATGGGCGACCTACTGGTGTTTGCGAAGCTGCACAGGCCGAAAATAGCGGCGATGTTTGAAACGAGCCTATGGATTGAGAGCAAGGGATTCGAACAGGAAACTTGTCCGATGGGCAAGGGTGGGTCGCAGAGGATCGGCGAGTTTGAGATTACGATGACCCACGCGTTTCATTCGAACTCGATCGACGAGAATGGCGTGCGGCATTACGGCGGCGAGCCGGCGGGCTACATTATCCGCATGCCTGGAGGATTCAGCCTGTACCACGCGGGTGACACGGCAGTTTTTGGTGATATGAAGCTGATCGGGGAATTGTACAAACCGGACGTGGCGCTGCTGCCGATCGGCGACCGGTTCACGATGGGCCCACGGGAAGCGGCCTACGCGATCCGTCTGCTCAGCGTGAAGCACGTCGTGCCGATGCACTACGCGACGTTTCCTTTCCTGACCGGGACGGTAGAGGAATTGCGAAAAGAAACGAAGAAGATCAAGGGGCTCAAGATTCACGCGTTGAAGCCGGGGGAGTCGCTATGAAACTCAATCCGAATCTGCGGAGCGCCTTTACGGAGGAAGCGACGGACAATTATGTCTACGAGCTGCTGCCGGAGAGGGATGCGGTGGTGGCGGAAATGGAAGCGTATGCCGAAGAGCATGACGTTCCGATCATCGGCCCGGCAGTAGCGCGCCTGCTGACGCTGCTGGTGCGAATCTCGGGTGCGAAGCGGATATTCGAGATGGGTTCGGCGATCGGTTATTCGACGGTGTGGCTGGCACAGGCTGCCGGACCCAAGGCCAAAGTCTTTTACACCGATGGAGACCCGGAGCGGGCACGGCTTGCTCGAGGATATATGCAGCGGGCGGGCGTGGCCAAGAGGATTACGGTGCAGACCGGCGATTCGATGGAACTGCTGAAGAAGGCCACGGGAAAGTTCGATCTTATTTTCAACGACGTAGACAAACATCAATACCCGGCAGCTCTCCGCGCGGCGCTGCCAAAACTGCGACGCGGGGGACTGCTCATCACGGATAATACGTTATGGAACGGAAAAGCGGCGCGGCCGGCGGCGCCGGATGATGCCAATACGCTGGGTGTGCAAGAGTTCAACCGGCTCGTTTTCTCCGCGAAAGACCTCTATACGGTATTGCTCCCTCTGCGAGACGGCGTCACCGTTTGCCAAAAGAGATAGACTAGTCGGGTGGCAACCGCTTCCACAGCCGCGCCGAAGATTTCGCTGCACTCAGCCCCGGGACCAAAGGGGCGGTTCCTGCTTGGTAATTTGATCGAGATTTCCCGCGACTGGCTGAGTTTTTACCGGCGATGCGCGGTGGAGTTTGGAGATGTCGTCCGAGTGCGTCTCGGCCACATCCCCATTTATCTGGTGGTGCATCCACGCGACATCGAAACGGTGCTGGTTACGAACGCGGCCAATTTCTCGAAGTCCGCGGACTACCGTGCGCTGGCCCGTGTACTCGGAAAGGGCTTGTTGACGAGCGAAGGCGACTTTTGGCAGCGCCAGCGAGGGTTAATTCAGCCAGCATTTCACCGGCAAAACATTCTGACGTACGCAGCCGTGATGACCAAGGCGGCGCGCGGAATGCTGGATTCGTGGAAGGACGAGAGAGAACGAAACATCCATGACGACCTGATGCGCGTGACCTTGGATATCGTTGCGCAATGTCTGTTTGGGGCGGAGGTCTCCGATGCCGCCGAGCGCGTGGGCAAGGCCATGGAAGTTGTGATGGACAGATTCATCACGAACGCCAGCCAGGCGCTCTTGTTTCCGTTTGACATTCCAGTTTTTCTCGCGCCGAAAGAACACCGCGCCATCAGGGAATTAAACGAGATTATCGGCGACATTATCCAGCGGAGGCGTTCCGTCGATGAAGCAAGGAACGACCTGCTGGACATGCTGCTCCGCGTGCGCGATTCGGACGGCAAGCCGATGAGCGACGCCCAATTGCGCGATGAAGTGATGACGCTGTTTCTCGCCGGCCATGAGACCACGGCCATTGCGCTTTCCTGGGCTTGTTACTTGATTGCTCAACATCCGGAGGTCGAGACAAAACTTGCCGAAGAGTTAAGCATCGTACTCGGGGATCGCACGCCAACGCCGGAAGACCTCGGCCAATTACGCTACACAGAGATGGTGATAAAGGAATCCATGCGGCTTTACCCCGCTGTGTGGGGAATAGGCCGGAGGGCAAAGGCAGAATGCGAGCTGGGGGGTTACCGTGTGCCCGCGGGCTCGAATGTGTTCATTC
>Ga0210384_10002170_pt1 | contig 24486 bp, 29 predicted proteins | sample IncBWH2MmetaG_FD_160574 | JGI IMG/M metagenome (GOLD analysis project Ga0210384, IMG submission 160574) | Forest soil microbial communities from Barre Woods Harvard Forest LTER site, Petersham, Massachusetts, United States - Inc-BW-H-2-M | ecosystem: Environmental > Terrestrial > Soil >...
CCGGCCACGCGCGGCCACGTCGAGCGCGCCCAGCCGGGCGAGCTGCCGCTCGATCGCGGCGCGCCCGAGCCGGTGCCCGTGGACGCGGCTCGCGTCGTAGGCCGGCAGCCCGAGGTCGAGCGCGGCCAGCGTGGTGACGGTGCCCGCGGTGCCGACCAGCTCGTCCGACTCCGCCCGTGCGATGGCGTCCGGCACCTCGTCGGCGAGGCGCCGGACGATCGCCTCCCGCATGCGGGCGAAGCGCTCCCACCGGACGGGGCCGGGCTCGCCGAACTCCTCCACGAGCGCGACCACCCCCAGCTTGAGGCTCACCGCCGCCACCGGCTCGCCGCCCCGCGCCAGCACGAACTCGGTGGACCCGCCGCCGACGTCGAAGAGCACGAAGGATTCGGGAGCTGGGGTGAGCCCGGAGGCGACGCCCTTGAGGGTGAGTCGGGCTTCGTCCTCGCCCGAGACGACCTCCACCCGTTCGCCGGCCAGCGCCTCGACCCGGCCCACGAACTCCGCGCGGTTCGTGGCCTCCCGCACCGCGCTGGTGGCCACGATGCGGACACGGCCGGCGCCCAGGTCTCGCGCGGCGCGCGAGAACTCCGCGACCGTCTCCGCGGTGCGGCGCATCGGCTCCGGCAACAGCCGGCCCGAGGCCGCCTGCCCTTCCCCGAGCCGGGTCACGCGCTGGACCTGGTGCAGCGGGCGCCATCCCCCGCCGCTCGCTTCCACCACGAGCAGCCGCACCGTGTTGGTGCCGAGATCGACGGTGGCGAGGCGCGCGCTCACGCCGGACGACGGCGCTGCAGCGCCTCCGCCACCGCGGAGCGGACACGGTCGGGCTGCACCGGCTTGACGAGCAGGACGTCCACGCCAGACTCGCGCAGCCGGTCGGCGTGGAGGCGGCGCCCCCAGCCGGTCAGCAGCACCACCGCGGTGTCGGGGCTCGCCTGCCGGATCGCGACGGCGAGCTGTAGCCCGGAGCGATCGCGGAGAGCCAGATCGGTGACCACGACGTCGATGCCGCCGTGCGCGAGCCGGGCCAGGGCGGCCGGCGCGTCGTCGGAGGCCTCTACGCGATGGCCCACCGCCATGAGCGCGTCGAGCACCGCGGCGCGGATGCCCTCCTCCTCCTCCACGATCAAGACCGCCGCGGTCCGCTCGTCCGGAACCGAAGGCTCGGGCGGGGCGGCGGCCGCGGGCTCCGGGGCCGCTTCCGGAACCGGGGCGGTCTCGGCCTGCCGCATCCGTGTGCCCGCGGCGGGCAGCCAGACCCGGACGGTGGTGGCGCCGGGCCCGCTCGTCACGTCGATGCGGCCACCCGCGCGAAGCACCGCGGCCTCGACGACCGGGAGACCGAGCCCGCGGTGGCCGGGCCGCGTGGTGAAGAAGGGATCGAAGATCCGCGGCCGGATCTCCAGCGCGATGCCCTCTCCGGTGTCGGCGACGATGAGCTCGGCGGCGTCCTCGGCCTCTCGGGTGAGCACGGTGAGCGTACCGCCGGCGGGCATGGCCTCCATCGCATTGTGGATCAGGTTGATCACGGCCTCGCGGAGCGCGGTCGCGTTGCCTTCGACGGGCGGCGTCGGTGCGAGATCCACCGCCAGCTCGAGGTGGCCGGGCAATCCCGACGCCGCGGGCGCCCGCCGGGCGGTCAGCCCGAGAGCCTCCTGGGCGATCGCGGCCAGATCCACCGCCCCCGTCCCCGGCTGGTCCGCCTCGGCCAGCCCCAGCAGCCGCTGGAGCAGGTCGGTCCCGCGCCAGGCCGCCTCCTCCAGCGCGGCGAGTCCGTCCCGCAGCGCCTCGTCCTGGGCCCGTGCGAGCACGAGCTGGGACTTGCCCAGCAGCACCGCGAAGATCGAGTTGAGCTCGCGCGTGAGGCCGGCCGCGAAGCCCGCGAGCACGCGCGCGCGCTCGCCCTCGACCCGCTGCGCCTGCTCGAGGCTCGCGGTGGCGAGCGCGCGACGCACCTCGCGGAGCCGCCGCTCCATCTCGAGGGCGGAGGCGATCAGCGCGGCCAGGGTCTCGACCGACTCCACCTCGTCGGAGGAGAACTCGCGGGGCTCGGTCTCGGCCAGGCATAGGAGCCCGATCACCCGGCCGCGCGCGCGCAGCGGCACGAGCAGCGCGGCGCGAAAGCCCTCCTGGTCGAGGAGGCCGGGCGCGCCGCGCCGGCTCCGGAGATCGCGCACCGCCAGGGGCGCGTCGGCCGCGAAACCCTCCGCGAGCAGCGCGTCGGTGACGCGGACCTGCCGCGAGCTCACGCTGCCCAGCAGCCCGGCGCCGGCGACCGCGCTGAGGTCGGCCAGACCCGAGCCGGCCACGGCCAGCGCGCCGCGCACACCGGCGAGCCGGCGACCCGCGTCGGCCGCGCGCGCGAGGATCTCGCGCGGCTCGCGCTCGGCGAGCTGGGCGTCGGCCAGCTCGCGCAGCTCACGGAGATGCGCGAGATGATCGCCGCGCCGCGCCAGCAGCCGCTGATGGACGAGCGCCGAACCGACCCGGTCCGCGATGACCAGCAACAGGAGGACGTCGGTCGTGGTGAACGGCGCCCCGAGGGCGCGGCGCCCCGCGTACAACACCCCCACCACCTCGCCCTCGGCCCGCACCGGCACCGCGATCGCCTGCCGCACCGGGAAGCGGTCGCTGAAGGGATCGGCGGCCCCGGGCTCCGGCGCGCCATCGCCGGTCAGCACGCGCTTCTCCCTGAAGACGCGGCCGATCAGCCCCTGGCTCGGATCGAGCGACACCGACTCCATGTCCTCGTGCCGGAAGCCGCGGCCCGATCGCACGTGGAGACGTCCGGTGGCCTCGTCCGGCACGAGGAGCAGCGCGCGGTCGGCCGCGAGCAGGCGGGAAACCCGATCCATCGCCAGGCCGAACAGCTCCCCCGGCGGAAGCCCGATCGAGGGGATCGACAGGATCTCCTGGAAGAGCGCGAGGGCGTGGTCGTCGCGGTCGGCGAGCCGCGCGCGCTCGCCGTCGGCGTCCGCCGCGGCCGCCGCGTCGGAGGCGTCGGGGAGGTCCTTCAGTCGCTCGCGCAGAGCATCGAGCAGCTCCGCGAGCTCGGAGAGCGCGGCGCGCGCGCTGATGGGACGCGTCGCCGCGGGCGGAATCGATTCGCCACTCATGGTCGGCTGGATCTGGTCACTTGCCTCGAAGTGTACGGATGTACCGCACCACGGCCCAGCGATCGCTCTCCGGCAGGTGACGCCAGGCCGGCATCGCCCCGCGCCCGTTGGTGATCTTCCAGAACAGCTCGCCGTCGGTCTCGTCCTGCACCTTCGCCGTCGTCCAGTCGGCCGGCTTCGGGTTGAGCGCGATGGCGGCGGCGCCGTCGCCCTTGCCCTTGGCCCCGTGGCACGAGACGCAGTTGACCTTGGCCACCTTCTCGCCCTGGTCCGTCGTCTTCTTGTCGCTGGGGACCGGGTTCGGCTTGGCCTTCTCGGACGCCGGGGCCATCCACGGGGCCTGGGCGCGCGCGGTCTGCGCCCAGAGCAGCGCGCCGCCGACCCCGAGCAGCAGGGCCGCGGCCAGACCGAGTCCTGCGATGCGGGTGACCGAATCGGACATTGAATCCTCCTGGGAATCGTCCTGGGAGTCCTCCTGGTGAGCCAACTGGAGAGCCTCCTGAGGTTATCGCCGCATGAAGATTGACGAAACGCACAATCATTTAACACCTCCGCACGCGCGAGGGTCAAGGTATTTCGCCGATTTCAGCCTCGCGGGGCCGTGTGTTATCGTCACGGGTCATGACGACCGACAGCCGTCACGTGGTCGCGGTCATCGGCGCAGGTCCGGCCGGGCTTTTCGCAGCGCGCGCGCTTGCCGGTCACGGCTGCCGGGTGGCGCTGCTCAACCGTGACATCAAGCCGGGCGGCCTCGCGGAGTACGGCATCTTCCTCAACAAGTACAAGATGAAAAGCGGTCTGCGCCGGCAGTTCCAGAAGATCCTGAGCGACCCGCTCGTGACCTATCTCGGCCACGTCACGGTCACCCAGCGGGGCGATCTCACCGTCCCGGACCTGGCTGCCATGGGCTTCGACGCGCTGGTCTTCGCCATCGGCGCGCAGGGCACCAAGTACCTCGGCATCGAAGGCGAGCGCCTGGACGGGGCCTATCACGCCAAGGACCTCGTCTATCACTACAACCGCCTGCCGCCCTTCAGCGAGCGGCCCTTCCCGATGGGCCGGCGGGTGGCCATCGTCGGGGTGGGCAACGTGATGGTGGACATCGCCAACTACTGCGTCCACTTCTGCGACTGCGACGAAGTGGTGGCGGTGGCGCGCCGCGGGCCATACGAGAAGGCCTACGACGACCGCGAGTTCGAGGACGTCGAGGACGCCTTCGACCATGCGCTCTATCGGGAGGAGCTCGAGCGGATCCGGCCGCGCCTGCAGGCCGCGGGACAGAATCCCGACGAGCTGATCGCAGCGCTCGCGGCCAAGCCCGAGCCGTCGCCGCGGGCGCGCACCCGTCTGCGCTTCCGCTTCCTCGCCTCGCCGAAGCGCGTAGTGGCCGAGGGAGACCGGGTCGTCGGGCTCGAAGTCGAAGAGACCCGCCTCGAGCGCAAGGGCGATCGGATCGCGGCGGTCGGCACCGGTCAGATCTCGCTCATCCCGTGCGACACGGTGGTGTTCGCGGTGGGCGACCGCGTGGACGAGGACGCAGGCCTGCCGTACAAGGACGGTCTATACCTCACCGTCCCCGGCGAGGATCCGGCGTGCGCCTATCAGGTCCTGGATCCGGCCGCCGCCAAGCCCATGCCGGGAGTCTTCGTCGTGGGCTGGGCGCGTCGCGCGAGCGACGGCGTGGTGGGCCGCGCCCGGCTCGACGCGGAGACCGGCATCAAGCACGTGGCGGGCTATCTCGCCGAGCGGCCGACCCGGCCGGCCGTCGAGGCCGAGCGGGTGATCGAGTCGCTGCGCGAGACGCTCCGGCGGCGGGGCACCGCCGTGGTGGACTACCCGACCGTGCAGCGGCTGGAGGCCGCGGAGCGCGCGCGCGCGGCGGCGGACAAGCTCGAGGAGTTCAAGTTCACGAGCGACCGGGAGATGTTGGACCTGTTACGCGGCTAGCCGGCCCGGCTAGACGTCACGCCGCCCCAGGAGCAGGAGGATGCCCGCCGCCACCCCGTAGGCCGCGGCCAGCGTGTGCGGCGTCGCGCTCTCGACCGACCACGGCCAGAACACCGCGCCATCACGCAACGGGGAGTGGATGACGCCGAAGAGGGTGGCGGCGCCCGCCACCGCCAGCACCGCCCCCCCAGCGCGCAGCCGCCGCTCGATGATGGCCACGAGCGCGGCGCCCCAGAGCAGCGCGGTGACGATGAAGCCATTCCCCAGCACCAGAAGCGCCGTCCACGCGACCCGGCTCTCGCCGGTCAGGTCGGCCGCGATCTTCCCCACCCCGCCCAGCAGCAGGTTGCCCTGGATGAGCACCAGCGCGGCCACCGCGGGGAGAAACGACAGCGCCACCGCGGGGGCGTGGGCGGGCGGCGAGGCGAGGAAGGCCTGCGCGGTGATCTGCAGTCCCACGAAGACCAGGATCGGGGCAACCGCGGCGTCCGGCAGGAGCCCCACCAGCAGCGCGACCACGCCGACCGCGGCACCCAGGCCGATGAGAAGCCCGGTGGCCAGCGTGTAACCGGCCCGCGCGCCCATCGCCTTGTAGGCGGGGTGCCCGATGTAGGGCGTGTTCTGCACCACGCCGCCGCAGCAGCCGGCCACGATGGTCGCGAGCGCCTCGGTGAGCAGGATGTCGCGCGTCCGGTACTCGTCGCCGGCCACGATCGCGGACTCGGTGTTATCGATGCCTCCCACCACGGTGGCGAGCGCGAAGGGCAGCGCGAGCGGCAGGTACGGCAGGGTGTCGTCGAGTGCGCCGAGCCAGCCGAGGGTCGGGAGGGGCGGCGCCCAGCCGAGCGCCGCGACGGCCAGGGCCGGATGGGCGGCGGTGGCGCCGGTGGCCGAGGCGAGCGCCCAGCGCCCCCAGAAGATCGCGCAGCCCGCGAGCACTCCGGCGAGCGCCCCGGGCAGACCGAACGGCATGCGCACGCCGCCCACCAGGGAGGCGAGCACGACGGTGAGCGAGACCACCCCCACGAGCGGATCGGCGAAGATCCGGAGCGCGGGGAGAAAAGCGATGAGCAGGATCGCCACACCCGCGATGGACCCGAGCAGCGCGGCCCGCGGTACCGCGCGCCGCACCCAGTCGCCCACGAGGGCCAGGCCGAGCTTGATCACGCCCATCGCCACCGTGACGCCCATGCCGACCTTCCACGCGAGCACCGGGTCGCGGGTGGCGATCATCACCGGCCCGAGCACGCCGAACACCATCGCGAAGAGCGACGGGGTGTCGATGCCGAAGGGCATCGCGGTGACGTCGCTCCGTCCGGTGCGCCGCATGAGCCGGATCGCCAGCCCGGTGTAGACCAGATCGCCCAGGAGAACCCCCACCGCGGTCCCCGGGACCATCACGCGCAGCACCAAGTCTGAGGGAAACGCGAAGACCCCGATCAGGAGACTCGACAGGATGACGAACAGGCTCAAGTTGTCGAGCGCGAGCCCGAAGAAGGCGTTCCAGTCGCCGGGGGCCCACCAGCGGACGCCCGGCGCCGCCCTCACCGGTCAGGCGGAGCGGAGCGGGGTAGATCCGGTGGCGGAGAGCTCGCGCGCGAGGGCGCGGATGCGGCCGGCCAGCTCGCGGCACCACGCGAGACTGCCGCGATTCTGCGAGACCTCCGGATAGCCGAGCTCGAGCGCGGGCGCAGGCGGCGCCGGCCGCTCGGCCAGGCCGAGCCGCAGCCGCACGCCGTAGCTCTGGCCCTCGCGCGGTCCCTCGCTCTCGAGCACCGCCTCGACGCGCAGGTTCTCCCGCTTCGCGTGCGACGCCACGAAGTTCCGCAGCCAGCGGGCGACTTCCTCGTAGTCACCGCCCGAAAACATGGACGCTCCCTAGCACTCGTTGAAGCCGCAGGAGAGACATTTCTTGCATCCTTCCTCGTAGACGAGCGTCGCCTGGCCGCACTCGCGGCAGAGATCGCCGACGCGGCGGAGCGGGTCCGTTGGAAGCGCCGGGGGATGCGCCGATCCGGGGGCCGACTCGGGGAGCGCCGCGCGCGCGGTCCCGATGTGCTCGGCCAGAGTGCGGGCCAGCGCGTCGGGCAGCGAGAGCACCTTGGCCGCACCGAAGCCGGTGGGCTGCCCGCCCCCGATCCGGGAGAGCTGGCTGATCACCTCTTCGAGCCGCCGCCGCGCCGAGAGCGGCGAGGGCAGCCGCAGCGTCAGCGAGATCAGGCGGCCGAGCGCCTCGGCCACCGCCATCGTGTCGGTTCCCGCCTTGCCCACCTGCACGAACACCTCGAACGGCTCGCCGCCGCCGTTGTGGTTGACGGTGATGAACGCGGTGCCGATCGGCGTCTCCATACGGTAGGTGGCGCCGGCCAGGCTGTGCGGCCGGGGCTTGACGCCGCGCTGGGCGCCCTCAACGGTCTCCCCGTCACGGCGGAGGCCCACGTTGAGCACCTGGCTGCCCTTGGAGCCGTCGCGGAAGACCGTGATCCCGAGGCAGCCGAGATTCCACGCGAGCTGGTAGGCGGCGGCCACATCCTCCGCGGTCGCGTGCTCGGGGAGGTTGATGGTCTTCGACACGCCGTTGTCGGTGTGCTTCTGGAAGGCGGCCTGGTGGCGCACGTGCCAGGCCGCGTCGATCTCGTGCGCGGTCTTGAAGATCGCGCGCGCGCCCTCGGGCACGCCCGCCACGTCCTTGACCGAGCCGCGCCGGGCGACCTCCGCCATCAGCGACTCGGAGTGAAAGCCGTGGCGCCGGGCGAGGCGATCGAACGTCTCGCTGAAGAATGGCAGCACGCGCTCGCCATCCGGCCCCTTCACCCGATGCTCGAAGGCGAGCGCGAACACCGGCTCGATGCCGGACGAGCAGCCCGCGATCATCGAGATGGTCCCGGTGGGCGCGATCGTGGTCACGGTGGCGTTGCGCATCGGCCGGCCGTGACGGTAGATCGAGCGGCTCCAGTGCGGGAAGGGCCCGCGCTCCTCCGCGAGCTTCATCGACTGGTCGTGGGCCCGGTCGTTGACGAAGGCCATCAAGCGCTCGGCCAGCTCGAGCGCGTCCTCGCTGTCGTAGGGAATGCCGAGCGTGAAGAGGAGATCCGCCCAGCCCATGATCCCGAGGCCGACGCGCCGGTTGGCCTTCACCATCTCGTCCACCTGCGGTAGCGGATAGGGATTCACCTCGATCACGTCGTCGAGGAAGCGGACCGCCAGGCGCACCACCCGCTCGAGCTCGCTCCAGTCGATCTCCCAGCGTCCCGGCGTGCGCTCGACCGCGAACTTCGCCACGTCGACCGAGCCCAGGTTGCAGGCGTCGTTCGGCAAGAGCGGTTGCTCACCGCATGGATTGGTCGCCTCGATCAGCCCGAGCTCGGGCGTGGGATTTGCGGGACTGCGGTTGATCCGGTCGATGAAGATCATGCCGGGGTCGCCGCTGCGCCAGGCCGCGCGCACGACGCGCTCGAAGACGTCGCGGGCCAGGAGTCGGCCGGTCACCTGCCCGGTGCGCGGGTTGATGAGGTCGTACTCCCCGTCGCCGGCGAGGGCCTCCATGAAGACGTCGGTCGCGGCCACCGAGATGTTGAAGTTGGTGATACCGCCGTCGAGCTTGCACTCGATGAACTCGAGGATGTCCGGATGATCGACCCGGAGGATGCCCATGTTCGCCCCGCGGCGGGTACCGCCCTGCTTCACCGCCTCGGTGGCGGCGTTGAACACCCGCAGGAACGAGACCGGTCCGGACGCCCGCCCGCCGGTGGAGTGGACCACGTCGTCCTTCGGACGCAGGCGCGAGAAGGCGAACCCGGTGCCGCCCCCCGACTGCTGGATGATCGCCGCCGCCTTCACCGACTCGAAGATCTCCTCCATCGAGTCGCCGACCGGCAGCACGTAGCAGGCCGAGTACTGGAGCGCGTTCTCCTTGCCCGCGTTCATCAGCGTGGGGGAGTTCGGCAGGAAGTAGCCTTCGACCATCATGTCGTAGAAGGCCTCGGCCACCTCGGCCACCGCGGCCCGGCTCCGCCCGAACCGCGATTCGGCGGAGGCGATGGTCAGCGCCACGCGCCAGCACATCTCCTCCGGCGTCTCCCGTACTTGCCCGTGCTCGCGCGCCAGGTAGCGCTCGCGGAGGACCCGCAGGGCCGGCTCCGACCAGCGGCCCAGCTTGGATGGTCTCGTTTCGGATGGCATGACGTTCTTTTCCTACCCTCTCCCTAGTATCCCTCGACGCAAACACACCTGCACGTAGCGTAGCTCGATGACTATCTCACAAACTTGACTATGGTCCAAAGGTCCTTACAATTGGCCGGAATTGACTCGTCGACGCGGCTTCCCGGTCACCGCCCCCGGCGGGCCACCCGTACTCATGCGATTCCCGAGTGGCCCTCCCCCCGCTTTTTCGGCGCCGCCGGGCGACGCCGACCCTCGGTCCAACGCGGTACGACCACGCTAATGCAGGGAGATCCGGCATGATGTGGTGGCGATTGATCCCGATCCTGGTGCTCGTGCCCGCGCTGGTGGCGTCGGCCGGCCCGGTCGAGGCCCAGACCCCGGTCCCGGCGCCGGATCCGTCCACGCCGATGACGCTGACAACGCCCGCCGCGCCGCCGCCCGCCGCCCCGGCCATGCCGATGCCGACCCGCGCGCCGCTGCCCGCGCCGCCCGGCGTCCGGCCCTTCCCGACGCCGCAGGAGCTAGTGGGCCGCGAGCTCGGGCTGGAGGAAGCGGTCAACATTGCGCTCGAGAACGCGCCCAAGATCGTGGCCCGCATCGGGGACTACGTGGCCGCTCAGCAGCGGGTGAACCAGGCCCTGGCTCCGCTCCTGCCCCAGCTCACCGCCCAGGGCGCCTACGGTCGGCAGCGCACGCTCAGCAGCGCCGGCACCGGCACCGCCTTCTACACCGATTTCGGCGCGGCGAGCGCCACCGCGTCCCAGCTTCTCTTCGACTTCGGGCGCACGTGGGCCGCCAAGGACGTGGCCAAGTCCAACGCGCAGGCGACCAAGGAGCTGCTCGAGGGCCAGAAGCTCGACATCTCCCAGCTGGTGAAGACGCAGTACTTCACCCTGCTGCTCTCCAAGCGGCTCGTCGAGGTGAACTTGGCCGCGCTCGATCGGGCCGAGGTCAACCTCCGGAGCGCGCAGGGCTTCTTCCAGGTCGGCACCCAGCCCAAGTCCTTCGTCACCCGGGCCGAGGTAGACGTCGCCAACGGGCGCGTCAACGTCATCGTCGCGCAGAACGCGGTCAGCCTGGCCCGCGTGGCGCTCAACACCGCGATGGGCATCGCGGTGAACGCGCCGACCGAGGTGAAGGACCTGCTCTCCTATCGGGAGTTCCCGGTGGATCGCGACACGCTGGTGAGCGAGGCGCTCCAGAACCGGCCCGAATACCGGCAGGCCAAGGCGCAGGCCGACGCGGCCGACGCGTCGGTCCGGCAGACGTTCCGGGACTTCTTCCCGAACCTCTTCGGCAGCGGGACCTACGGCCTGGTGGGGGTTCCCGGTCTCGCCGCGTCCAGCTCCCGGAACGTCAACGGCTTCAACGAGAGCCAGAACCAGTGGAACGTCGGCCTCAACCTGACGTGGACCATCTTCGACGGCGGCGGCAAGATCGGCCGCTACAAGGAAGCCAAGGCCAATCTCGAGGCCGCCCAGGCCCGCGTGCGCGACACCGAGCTGCAGGTGTGGCAAAATGTCGAGCAGGCGTATCTCAACCTCGGCGCGTCCGCGGAGAGCATCGGCGCGGCCTCGAAGGCGGTGGAGTCCGCCGACGAGAACTACCAGCTGGCGCGGGGCCGCTTCGACGCGGGCGTCGCCAACATCATCGAGCTCACCGACGCGCAGCTCGCGCTCACTCAGGCGCAGTCGACCCAGGCACAGGCCCTGTCGGACTACCGCATCAACATCGCGAATCTGGAGCGCGCGCTCGGTCGCCGCTAGGGGGACGCCCGTCAGCGTGATGCGCCGGCTCTTCCGGACCCTGGTCGTCGCGTCGATCCTCGTCGCGCTGGGCGCGACGGCGGGGGCGCAGACCTATACCCCCCAGTCCTCCTCGCGCCTCAGCGTGAGCTTCACCACCGACCGCATTGGCGGGGGCCGCGTGATGGTCTACGGCGAGGTGCGCAACGGCACCAACGCGCCGTGCGACCACGTGATCGTGGCGGTGGAAGGGCTCGACGAGAGCGGCCGGGTCGTGAGCCGCGGCCGGAGCTACGTCTTCGGGGTCGTGCCGGCGCGGGGCTCGGCGTCGTTCGAGGTGAAGCTCACCTCTCCCGGCTCCGAGCGGCGTTATCGCGTGGAGATCGAGTCCTTCCAGTTCGCCAACTCCGGGAGCTGACGTAGCTCCGGAGTGAGCCCGCGCGCCGTGAGCAAGCGCAAGCCCGCCCGTCGCCGGCGGCGGCCCCGCGCCCGCGGGCGGCGACCGGCGGCGGCGCCGGCCCCGACGCCCACCGCCGGCGGGCATCTCGCGCCGGTGGCCGCCGCGAGCCAGGTCGAGCAGCGGGGGCTGCCCATCGTGGCGGAGCTGGCTCGAGTGGCCCGCGGGCCCGGCTCGCCGCGCCTCAAGCTCGAGGGGGCGATGGAGGTGCTCTTCGGTGCGTACGGCGAGAGCGATCCCGACTTCTCCGGCCTGTTCCTGAGCGGCTGGGTGAGGGCGCGACACGACAAGCAGTTCCGGATGACGCTGGCGTGGCAGCGGGAACAGATCCGCCTCTCGATCGAGGACATCCTGGTCGAGGGCGTGCAGGCCCGGGCCTTCCGGGCCGACCTCGACGCGGGCGCGGTGGCCGCGGTGATCGTGGGCGCCGCCGAGGGATGCCTGCTCCAGGCCGCCACCGACGGCGGCGCGGTCTCCGCGGATCAGCTGGTGCGGACCCTGCTGACCCTCGCGATCAGCGGGGCTTGAGCTCGATCCGGTAGCCGTCCGGGTCCTGGATGTAGAGCGACGGGCCGCTTCCGAAGGCCCCGCGCCGCTCCACCACGTCGCCGTCGACCGTCACGCCGCGGGCCCGCAGGTCATCCCGCACCCGACCGAGATCGGCGCACCGGATCGACAGGCAGAAGTGGTCCAGGCCCCCGCCCTCTCCCCGCTCGCCGGGCAGAAGGTCGATGAGCTGCTCGCCGAATCGGAGCTGCATGAGCGAGATGCGCTCGTTGAGATGGTCGAGCGTGCAGCCGAGCATCTCCACGTAGAAGCGCTCCGACACGGCCTGGTCGCGGACGCGGAGCACCACGTGGTCGAGGCCGAGCGGCTCGAATGGACGCGTCATCGTCTGACCCCCAGGGCGATGAGGACGAGAACTCCCGTCAGCATGGTCACGCCGTTCAGGATACCCGAAAGGCGGTGAAGCCGCGCGAAGGCCATGGCTGGGCCGGAGGATGCGGCGGCGGGCGCGGCCGTCCGGAGGGCCTCGCGCGCGGCGTGCGCGGCGGGCAGCACCACGAGCCAGGCGTAGAGGGTCGCGGCCAGCATGACGAGCAGGAGCAGCAGCGGCAGCCAGTCCCCCGGCCGCCCCCGACCCGACAGCGTCCGGGCCACGAGCGCGGCGAGGGCGAGTCCGCCCAGGGCGGCGCCGACGGCGTAGTAGCGCGGGAAGATCGCGCTCACGAATCGCCCGGCCGCCTCACGGTCGAGCGTGGCGAACGCGGCGGGCGCGACGACCGCGGCGAAGAAGGCCATCATCGCGAGCCAGACCAGGACCGCCGCGGCGGGCAGGAACCTCATCGCGCCCTACGATACGGGCCGCGGCCCGGCATCGCAAGGCGCGAACCGGTTGACAGTCCGGCGAGGGCCCTCTAGCATCGGCCGCGATGCGCGCGCGACTCGCCTCGGGACCGAGCGTGAAGATCGCGCCAGTCATTCGCACGCTGCGCAAGCACGCGCCGGCGTGGCGGGCCACCGCCCTGGCCGAGGTCGCGGTGCACTGGCGCAACCCCTTCTGCGTGTTGATCGCCTGCCTGCTCTCGCTCCGCACCAAGGACGAGACCACCGGCCCCGCGGCGGCCCGGCTCTTCGCCCTCGCGGACACCCCGGAGGGGATCCGCCGCCTGCGACCGCGCACCATCGAGCGGGCGATCTATCCGGTGGGCTTCTACCGGACGAAGGCGCGCGTGCTCCGCGAGGTCAGCCGGGATCTCATCGCGCGGTTCGGGGGCGCGGTGCCCGACGACGTCGACACGCTCCTGACCCTCAAGGGCGTGGGCCGCAAGACCGCCAACCTAGTGGTGACCCAGGGCTTCAACAAGCCCGGCATCTGCGTGGACGTGCACGTGCACCGGATCTCGAACCGCTGGGGCTACGTCACCACTCGAAACCCGGAAGAGACCGAGATGGCGCTGCGCCGGCGCCTGCCGCGCCGCTACTGGATCGGCTACAACGACCTGCTCGTCTCGTTCGGCCAGAACGTCTGCCTGCCCGTGTCCCCGCGCTGCTCGCAGTGCCCGGTGCGACCGGGCTGCCCCCGCAAGGGCGTCCGCCACTCCCGCTAGCGGCGCCGGGGGGCCGGCCGGCGGCGCAGGCGCCGCAGCAGCGTGAGAGCCTCCCGGTCGGCGCGAGGCTCGGGATCCTTCGGGGTCTCGAGCGCCATCGGCACGCGCGCGAAGCGACGGTCGTTCATCAGCAGGCGAAACGCCGCGACGCCCAGATGCCCGCGGCCGATCTTCTCGTGCCGGTCGAGCCCGGAGCCGAGCGGGCGCTTGGCGTCGTTCAGGTGGAACGCGCACACTCGCCCGAGCCCGAGCAGGCGACGGCAACGCGTCATCACGCCGCGATAGCCGTCCGGCGAGCGGATGTCGTAGCCCGCCGCGAAGAGATGGCAGGTGTCGAGGCAGACCCCCAGTCGCTCCGGCTCGCGCACCGCCCCGATCATCGCGGCCAGCTCCTCGAAGCTGCGGCCGAGACTGTCGCCCCCGCCCGCGGTGTTCTCGAGCACGATGCGCACCCGGTGCCCGCGGGTCCGCTCGTGCAGGAGATCGACGGCCCGCGCCACCCGACGCACGCCCTCCTCCACCCCGGTCCCGCGATGCGAGCCGGGATGGATCACCACGAACGGCAGGCCCAGGGCTTCGGCCCGCTCCAGCTCGTCTGCGAACACGTCCACCGCCCGGTCCCACTCCGCGGGCACCGGCGTGGCCAGGTTGATCAGGTAGTTGGCGTGGGCGAAGACCACTCGGATCCCGGTCGCCTTCCAGGCAGCCCGGAACTCGCGCACCTCGCTGTCCGAGTAGGGGCGGGCGGTCCACTGCCGCTGGTTCTTGAGGAAGATCTGGACGACCGAGCAGCCCACTTCGAGCCCGCGCTCCAGCGCGAGGTGCAAGCCTCCCGCGATGGACATGTGGGCCCCCAGCAGGTCACGCGTCGAGCCGCCGGGCGACCTCACGAAGCTCCCGCTCGAGGCGCCGCAGGCGTCCGCTGAGCGCGGGGCCGCGGCGACGGATGTGCAGCAACCCGCCTTCGATCAGCGACAGGAAGGCGGCCGAGATCTCCTCGGCGCCCCATCGCCCGCGCGGGTTGTACCACTTGTGCACCCAGTTCACCATGCCGAGCACCGCGAACACCACCAGGCGCGGGGGCACGTCGCGAAACGTCCCGCTCCGGATGCCGTCCTGCACGATCCGCTCCACCCCCTTGTCGTAGCGATCCTTCTGGGCCGCGAGCGCGCGGGCGAAGCGCGGGGGCAGGTTGGCTTCCTCCCCGAAGAACACGGTGAGGAACGAGCGGTTGGCGATGACGAACTGCACGTGCTGGCGGACGACCCGGCGCAGCTTGTCCTCCGGACTCAGGCGCGAGCCCAGCACCAGGCTCAGGTCGCGCGTGAAGGCCTCGATGGTCTCCCGGGAGATGGCGGCCAGCATCTCTTCCTTGGCCCGGAAGTGGGTGTAGAGCGACGCCTTGGACATGCCGAGGCGGGCCGCGATGTGATCCACTGTCGAGGCCTGATAGCCGCGCTCGCGGAAGAGGTCGGCGGCGGCGCGCAGAATTTGGGCTCGGGTCGCCTTGCGCCTGGCGTTCATCGCGCGGTCAGTCTACTTGACACCCCCCGGGGGCCGTGCTAGAAAACCAGAGAGTCCAGAAACCAGACTGTCAGGTTTTTAGTCCCCTCAGGAGGCCCCGCATGGAACCTCGTATGGAACGTCGCGTGATCCCCGGCACGATCGAGACGGTGTTCGAGTTCGACTACTCCGTCCAGGCGGAGGACATGCGCAGCCTCTACGAGAAGGCCAAGCGCGATCAGTGGAACGCGAGCCGCGACATCGCTTGGGACACCCCGGAACCCTCCGACGGGCGCGTGCTCTCCGACGAGCTGGTAGACATCTACGGCAGTCCGATCTGGGCGAGCCTCTCCGAGAAGGACCGCGTCGAGCTGAACCGGCGCATCGCCGCGTGGCGGCTCTCGGTGCTGGTGTACGGCGAGCAGGGCGCGATGCTGGCCTGCAGCCAGATGGTGGACATCGTCCAGGGCACCGACGAGAAGTTCTTCCAGGCCACCCAGGTCATGGACGAGGCCCGACACAACGAGGTCCTGGAGCGCTACATCCAGACCCGACTCGCCGGGCTGCACTACCCGATGCCCGACAACGAGCGGGTGCTCTTCGACACGATCCTCACCGACTCGCGCTGGTACATCAAGACCATCGCGCTCCAGCTGGTGGCCGAGACCTTCGCGGTCGCCATTTTCAAGATGATGGGCGAAGCCGCCGCGGATCCCCTGCTCCGCCAGGTGTGCACGCGCATCCTGCAGGACGAGTCCCGCCACATGGGCTTCGGCATGCTCGCCCTGCCCGACATCGTCCGCGAGGCGAGCGACGCGGAGCGCCGGGAGATGGAGGACTTCACCTGCGTGGCGCTCGAGAAGGTGTTGACCGGCTTCTTCCCGCTCGAGGCCTATCGCGACCTCGGCTTCTCGCGGGCCCAGATCGAAGAGGTGAAGACGTATCGGCGGGACGTGGCCGCCCGCAACGACTACGCGGTGTACCGCAAGTACTTCAAGCGGGACATGCACACCTCGATGGTCACCAACCTGGCCCGGATCGGCCTGCTCACCGAGCGGGTGCGTCCGCGGCTGGCCGCCCTCGGCATCCAGCTTCCCGCCGCCGCCTGATCCGGGCCGGGCGCGCGAGCGCCCGGGCTACCGCCGCGCGAACAGCTCGCGCAGGCGCCGGTCGCGATGTTCGAAGAGCCGCCGGATGCGGCGGCCCGCGCCCAGCGCGTGGGCGAGGCGACCCAGGGCCGCGCCCGGCAGCCGATAGGTCACCCGATCTTCCACCCAGGTGCCGAGCGGCGTCGCCCCGGTTGTCGTCCCTGTGGTCGACGGCGCGCCGTCCCGCTCCTGCTCCGGCCCCTCCACGAACCGGTGGCGGTGCTCCCACCGGGCGAACGGTCCCCGAAGCTGCGCGTCCACGAAGCGATAGGGCGGGTCGAACTCGCGGATCATCACGCGCCATCGCCCCGGCAGCCACGCGGACCGGAAGTCGAGGATCGCGCCCGCGGCCAGCGGAGTGGGCGGCGGCGTGATCCAGCGCGGGCGCGCCCAGGCCGGGTGGATGCGCGCGAGATTTCGGGCGTCGGCGAAGAACTCGAACACCTCGGCCCGCGGCCGCGGGAGCCACACGCGACGCTCGAGAATGTGGTCGGGCATGGCGGCGGCGCTATCATAGGCAGGTGCCCGGCGCCGGTCAAACCCAGGCGTACCTCGCCCTCACCCTGATCTCGGCGCTCTGGGGCTCGTACCCCGCCTTCGCCAAGCTCGCGCTCGCCCACTTCCCGCCCTACGTCCTCGTCGCCCTGCGGTGCAGCCTCGCCTCCGCCTTCCTCACCGTGCTGCTCTTCCGGCGGGGCTGGGACGAGTTCCGCGAGCTGCGCTGGACGGACCTGCGCACGTTCGCGTTCCTGGGCTTCACCGGGCTCTTCGTCTCCACCGGCGGGACCTATCTCGGGATCGCGCTCAGCACCGCGGCCAACGCGGCCATCTTACAAGCGGCCACCCCGGTGATGGTGGCCCTCGGGGCCCGCTTCTACCTGAAGGAGCGGCTGCGGCGGCGCCAGTGGGCGGGCGTGGCCGCCTCGATGGCGGGCGTGCTGCTCGTCATCGCCCGTGGGAGCTGGCGGACCATCGCGCACCTCGAGCTGCTGCCGGGTGATTTCATCCTCATGATCTCGCAGGTGGGCTGGAGCGCGTACACCATCTACGGCAAGCAGGTGCTCGCGGTGCACTCGCCGGTGGTGGCCACCACCGCGTCCTACATCCTGGGCTCGGCGATGCTGATCCCGATGATGGCGGTGGCCGCGCCGTTCTTTCCCCGACCCGACTTCACCTCCCAGACCGCCTGGCTGGTCGTCTTCTACCAGGCGTTCCTGGGCGCGGTGGCGCACGTGTGGTGGTACGAAGGGGTCCGAGCGGTGGGCCCGAGCCGGGCCGCCATCTTCTTGAACCTCCAGCCGGTGGTGGGCGTGCTGCTGGCGTGGGCGATGCTGCACGAAGCGATCGCATGGCCGGAAGTGGCGGGGGGCCTGCTCGTGCTGCTGGGCGTCGCCCTCACGACGCGGGCGCCGTTCACGAAAGCTTCTTGATCTCGGCGAGTATCTTGTCGGGATCGGGCAGCTCGCCCCGGCCGTAGCGCTCGACGAACCGGATCGTGCCCTGCGGGTCGATCAGGAAGGTGGCGCGCACGTTGGCGTTCCAGTCCGGCCAGTAAACGCCGTAGTCGCGACTGGTGGTGCGATGGATGTCGGAGAGCAGCGGGTAGTGGGAGATGCCGACCGATTTCGCCCAGTTCTCGTGACTGAACGGGCTGTCGGTGCTGATACCCAGTACCTGGGTATTCGCCGCCTCGAAATCCCGGATGCGCCGGTCGAAGGCGGGCATGCACGTGGAGCAGCCGGGGGTCCAGTCGAGCGGGTAGAACAGCACAACCACGCGCTTGCCCCGGAAGCTCTTGAGGCTCACGTCCTTGAGGCCGATCGTCTTCAAGGTGAAGTCGGGCGCGGGGTCCCCCACCCCAGGCGCCTTGCTGTCGCTCACGCGCTATCCCTCCCTCGCTCGCCCGAACCGGCGGCGAGGGTCGATCCTGGCGCGCGCCGCCGGGCGCGTCGTCTCGACGTCGCCCGCTCCGCGGGCCCGTGAAGGGCGAACCGGCATCGGCGGCTTGCGCCCGCTCCGCCACAGATCGCGCCGGCGCGCCTCGAGCGGGGTGTCGGCGAGTCCCAGGTATCCGGCCGCGGTGACCACGCGCCCGGTCTCCCACAGCCGCCGGAAGCGTTCGGGGTAGGCCGCGTCGCGCAGCGCGTGGTGGTCGAGGATCACCCGGCAACCCGTCTGCTCGATGATCCGCAGCAAGTGCTCGATGCCCCGCTCGATCAGGTCGGCCCCGAGCTGCGACTCGAGATACGCGGGCGGACCGGACAGGTAGAGGAGCGTCGGCCGCTGACGGGCCAGGTACGCGGCGGCGACCGGCGAGAGCGGCCCCTGCACGTCGGAGGCGTGGACGAACCGGGTACCCTCGCGCCGGTCCTCGATCGTGAGGGCGACCACGTAACCGAGCCCGGTGCCGTCCGGTCCGTGACTGAGCGGCGGGGAGGCCTGTAGCACCGCGTCCACCGTCTCGAGCCGGCGCCCCTCCGCTGCGTCCGGGCGACCGGTCGAGGCCAGCGCGGTCCAGAGCGTGGCCGCGCGCTGAGCCTGGCGCCCGGTGATGTGCCGCTTCGGATCCTTGGCCCAGAGCAGCCGTCCCGCGTAGAGGCCCGGGTCGTAGCGGAAGTGATCCTCGTGGTAGTGGCTCACGAATACGAGAGACGCTCGCGTCGCGTACGCGGAGATCCGGTCGTTGGCGCGACGCAGCGCTTCCCACTCCTCCTCCGCGGGGGGCAGGCCGAACCGGCTCGCGCCCAGCATCGCCCCCGGATCGATGAGCACCCGGGTCGCTCCGCACTCGACGTACGTCGCCACCGACCGGACCCCGAACGACTCCGCGGCCAGCGGGGTGACGATCAAATGCAGCGCCCGCCATCGACCGGGAACACGCTGCCCGTGATCATCGCGGCCTCGTCGGAGGCGAGGAACAGCGCGGCCCGCGCGAGATCCTCCGGCTGGTTGAGGCGCCCGAGCGGCACCGTCGCGCGGTAGCGGGTCATGCCTTCCTCGTCCACCTGCTTCTTACCCATGAAGGTAGCGAGCATCGGAGTCTCGGTGGCGACCGGCGCGATCGCAACCACGCGCGCCCCGAAGGCCGCGAACTCGATGGCCAGGCTGGCTGCCATCGTGTGCACCGCACCCTTGGAGGCCGAGTAGCACTGCACGCCCGGCCGCGGACGGATCCCGGAGGTCGAGCCGGTAATCAGGAGCACGCCGCTCTTCTGCTTCCGGAACACCGGCATCAGGTGCTTGGCGGCGAGGAACACGCCCTTCACGTTCACCGCCATGATTTGATCGAAGACCGCCTCGTCCACGCTCTCGACCGGGGTCGGGAACTGGGGCACGCCCGCGTTCGCGTAGAAGACGTCGACCCGGCCCCAGCGCGCGAGCGTCTGCTGCACCGCAGCCTCGTTGTCCGCCGATCTAGAGACGTCCGCCCGCACCGCGAGGGCCTGCCCGCCCGCCTTCTCGATCTGCTCGGCGGTCGCCTTCGCCGCGTCCTCGCGCACGTCCACCGCCGTCACCCGCGCTCCCTCGCGCGCGAACAACACCGCGGTCGCCTGCCCGATCCCCGAGCCCGCCCCCGTGATCACCGCCACCTTGCCCTCGAGCCTCATGCCGGCCCTCCTTTGGGATCTCTCCCGGCTTCCTTGATGTCCACCACCTGACCGCGGGTCGCCCGCACCAGCTCGGCGGGCGAGATCGGGAACACGCACTCGGGCAACCCGGCCGCCGCGTAGACCAGCTCGTAGCCGAGCAGGTCACGGTCCACGTACACGGTGAGCTCGGACTGGAGCCCGATCGGCGGCACGCCCCCGATGGTATACCCGGTGGCCTGCTTGACCAGCTCGGGGTCCGCGCGGCGGATGCGCCCGCCCGCGACCTCCGCGAGCCGCCGCTCGTCCACCCGGTTCGCTCCGGAGGCCGCCACCATCAGCGGCTGCCCGTTCACCGTGAAAACCAGCGACTTCACGATCTGACCGACCGCGACCCCGAGCGCGTCGGCGGCCTCCTGCGAGGTCCGGGCGTGCACCGCCAGCTCGATCACCTCGCGAGGCAGCCCGTGCTCGGCGATGGCCGCCGCCACCCTCTGGACCGCGGGCTTCACGGGACTAGAGGACCAGCTCCGCCATCAACTCGAGCGCCTCGCGCTGCACCGCGCCGCAGATGAGCGTGGTCACTCCCGAGCTCTTCCAGCGCGGCAGGCGCTCGCGGATGCGCTCCTTCGGCCCGCAGAGCGCCACCTCGTCCACCAGCGCGTCGGGTACCGCGGCGGCCGCTTCGTCCTTGCGCCCGGCCAGGTAGAGATCCTGGATGCGCTTGGCGTCGGCCTCGTAGCCGTAGCGGCTCACCAGCTCGTTGTAGAAGTTCTTGCCCCGCGCTCCCATGCCTCCCACGTAGAGCGCGAGCCGTGGCTTCACCGTCGCCCGACACGCCGCCGCGTCGTCGCCCAGCACCACCGGCACGGTGGGGGCGAGATCGAAGCGCGCGAGCGACTTGCCCCCGCCCGCGGCGCGGAAGCCGGCCTCGAGGCTCGGGGTGAAAACCGCCATGCGGTCCGGCGAGAAGAACACCGGTAGGAGCCCGTCCGCGATCTCCGCGGCGAGGGCCACATTCCGGGGACCGATCGCGGCCAGATAGATCGGGATGTCCGACCGGCCGTGGAGGATCGACTTGAGCGGCTTGCCGAGCCCGGTGGCGTCGGGACCCGCGTAGGGGATCTGGTAGTACTCGCCCTTGTGCTCCACGGGCCGCTCGCGCCGCCAGACCATCCTGACGATGTCGACGTATTCGCGAGTCTTGGCGAGCGGCTTGCCGAAGGCCACCCCGTGCCACCCCTCCACCACCTGCGGCCCCGAGACGCCGAGCCCGAGCAGGAAACGGCCGCCCGAGAGCTGGTCGATGGTCAGCGCGGTGGTGGCGGTGAGCGTCGGGGTGCGCGCCGGGATCTGCATGATCGCGGTGCCGATCTTGATCCGGGTGGTCTGGGCCCCGATCCAGCAGAGCGGTGAGACCGCGTCCGAGCCGTAGGCCTCGGCCGACCAGACCGAGTGGAACCCGAGCCGGTCGGCGTGCTGCACGAGGGAGAGATCGACGCCGAGCTGGGATCGCGAGTAGCCGATGTTCAGTCCGAGCCGCATGTCCATTCCTCCGATCTAGAGCCGCTCGAGCGCGGCGATCGCGAGCGGCCGCGTGCGCCCGGGACCCCGCCAGCGGTACTGCGGGAGGCGGATCCGGCCCCGCCGCACCACCACGCCTTCCTGTTCGAGCAAGAGCCGCTGGGTCAGCATGCTTCCCACGTTCCGTCGGAGGCTGATGCCGCCCTGGGCGTTGACCACGCGATGCCACGGCAGCATCCCCGTCGCTGACACGCCCCGATTCCGCCTGCCCATCGAGGGCCGGCTCCCGGTGGCCGCATGAGGCGGCACGTCCCGCATCGCCTGCCCGACCGCTCGGGCCGCCCGCGGGTAGCCGAGCAGGGCCGCAATTTGGCCATACGTTGCTACCTGCCCTCTTGGGATCTGTCGCACCAGCCGGTAGACCGCCGCCTGAAACGCCTTCATGTCCTCTCCGGTTCGAAACCTGTAGAGGATGCGCCGGCTCGGTGCGGCGGTCAAGCAGGATGAGCAGCGGTCGGTTCTACTGAGGAGGAGACCCATGCCGACGTTGCTGGAAGCCGCCCTGGACGCCGAACACCGGGGCTACAGTGTGATCCCGGTCAATCCACGCTCGAAACATCCCGCCGTGAAGTGGAAAGACGCCCAGACCACGCGGGCCGCTCGAACCCGAGAGGGCGGCCACTAGAGGGCGGCCCCTCCCTCTCGGGCGAGTGCGTGGGCTACGGCAGCGAGACCGTGGTGCCGTCGCCGCTGTTGCTGACCGTGAAGACCCCGGACGCCGTGGAGGTGTAGGTGTACGCTCCCCAGCCGGACGGGCCCGTCGGGACCGACGCCATGAAGGGGCCGCCCGCCTGCCCCTGCGAGTTGGTAACCACGGAGGTGAGGTCGGTCAGGGCGGTCGGCAGCGTGCCCATGTGCGCGGAGTAGATGCTGACCGCGGAGGCGAGGGCCCGGGCGTCGGCCTGGGCCTTGGCCAGCCGGGCGCGGGCCTGGACGTTGGCGAAGAGCGGGATGGCGATGGCGGCGAGGATGCCGATGATGGCGACGACGATCATCAACTCGATGAGCGTGAAGCCGCGCTGCTGGTGTCGACGCGTACTCATGTGGGTGTGCTCCTGTATAGAGAGATTGGAAGGTACTAAGGCCGTCTTGCTCATCGTCGCCTCCGAGAGATTAGAGTCGGACGTTTCCAGCATGGGCCACTGGAATTTTCGGAACAAGCCGGGCCGTAACGTGTAAGGACAGGGCGGGCTTGGTAATAAAGTTGGGCGAGACTACTGGCGGTGTGTGAAGGAGCCCGGCCTCTCGAGGCGGCCCCTCCCCTTCGGGCGAATGCCGGGTGTGGTGGCGAGCACCCGGTGGCCTGAGTGTATCGCGTTAGATCAGCGCGAGCTGCGGCCCGTCTGAGCCCTCAGCTGGCGGCCCCTCGATCGTGACCGTGTGTGCGATGCTTGCCTCCCCGAGCTTCGGGTGCAGCTTCGCCACGCTCTCTGCGTGCCAGCGCTGGGAGAAGTCGCTGGACCAGCCGCAGGAGCAGGTGACGAGCCAGCTGGGCTCTTCCACGCTCATGCACCTCCGGGAGTGGTGCAGACGCCGGCCGTATATCGGAAGCCATGCCGCTGGCATGCCTGAGCCCGTCGGGCTTCTCCCTCTGCCCAGGCCCGGCGGAGAGCCTCTTGCCGTTCAGGCGACACCGAGCACCCGGACAGGATTCCGGCCAGGAGCAGAGCAACCATCGCCTCACACGCCACGACTCGCACGGCGAGTACGATTCCCCTAGCGCCGCGGGCCAGACTCCGCAGGCTCAACCGGGTGCGCGATCCCCGCCCCGCAGTCGCGCACCATCCAAACCAGTCCATCCTCTACGCCGCGTCGAGATCGCCTCAGCGCCGGTGCTCCTGGAGAAAGGCGCGGTTCATGGTCTCGTCTCCTTGTAGCGTGGTCATGGTTTCGGCCCCCAGCGGTCGAGTATCTGGCGTCGGGCTTCGTCGAGTGTCATCCGGCCAGCGCAGACCGCATAGTAGAGGGCTAGTTCCTCGTCGTCCTTCACTTTGGCTTCGTCCCAGCGTTGCATCCACACGTTACGAATGTCTTGTGGGGCGCCACCGAGGTTCAGCGGGATCAGGTGGTCTAGCTCGTAGTCCTGCACCCGGCCCGGGAGGTGCTGCTCGGCCAGATAGCGGGCTTTGATCTCGTGGGACCACTCCCGAGGCGGTCGGACGGTGAACGTATAGCCGAGCCGGCAGACCGTCTGCCGCACGGTGGCCTGCGTCACCGCCGGATCGACCGCGCCGGGCACCGGGGCCCGTGTGGTTGCGCTGGCTACGTTGTAGGCGGTGAGCAGCCCGGCCAAGCACAGGATCGTTCGGGCGATCATCCGGCTACCTCCTGTTCTCCACCGCTGAGGGTCTCACCGCGCACGATGCCGACGGAAAGGTATCCTAGCTCGCGGGCGCAGGGGCGGCACAGGTAGGTGACGGAGGGCTCACCCGGCCACCGCTTCGTCACGAACATCTGGCACCGCTTCACCGCGCCGTCAGCTCGGCCAGCGTCCCGAGGCGTCGATTCGGCACCCCATACGCCTTGATCGAGTAGACCTCGCCGATCGCCTTGTCCACGAGGTAGACGCCTGAAGTCTCGTTATCAGCCTCTGCCCGATCCGGCAGGCCGCCGCCCGCCTCGAGCACGCAGGGCGTTGCCGCCAGCTTTGACCCAGACTGGCACCACCGGGCCGCCAAGCTGGCGCACACGGTCCTGACCGACCTACGGGCGACGCTGGAGCGGCGGGACCGAGACGGTCAGGAGATCCTACGGGCGTTGATCGTCAAGCCCATCACGGTCACGCCGACCTACTGGAACGGGATCTTTGCGAGGCGTCCCTATTCGCCCGGTTTGGGAGGGTCGGCATTGGGAAAGGTCACGAGGAGGAAGGGGAGCTAGAACCGTGGCAGATTCAAGCGGAAGAGGGCCCGTGGGACACGCTGCATGAGGAGTTTCACCGCGCGAGCCGCCCGCGGATAGCCGAGGAGCGCCGCGATCTGACCGTACGTCGTCTCCTGCCCTCTCGGGATGCGCCCGACCAGCCGGTACACCGCCGCGTGGAACGCCCTCATGTCCGCCCCAATCCGAACTGGAGCTCGTAGAGCCGCGAGTACAACCCACCCTGGGCCAGGAGCTCCGC
>Ga0210384_10002173_pt1 | contig 24477 bp, 24 predicted proteins | sample IncBWH2MmetaG_FD_160574 | JGI IMG/M metagenome (GOLD analysis project Ga0210384, IMG submission 160574) | Forest soil microbial communities from Barre Woods Harvard Forest LTER site, Petersham, Massachusetts, United States - Inc-BW-H-2-M | ecosystem: Environmental > Terrestrial > Soil >...
GTCGCTTCCTGGCAGTGGGTGGAGACGGCACGGCACACGAGATCATCAACGGAATTTTTTCGAGAACGAGTGGCGCAGAGCGCGTGGAACTTGGATTTCTGCCGATGGGCACGGGCAATTCGTTCCTGAGGGACTTTTCATCCGACGGCGCGGCAAGTTCGATGGATGCGCTGATCGCGGGCCGGAAACAGCGTGTGGACTTGCTGCGGCTGCGTCACGCGACGGGCACCGTGTTTTCTTTTAATCTCTTAAGTGTCGGATTTACGGCCGATGTTGCGGCCATTACCAACCGCATGTTCAAACCCTTCGGGCATTTGGGTTATTTGCTCGGCGTATTGGTTCGCGTGGCACAATTGAAGCGCCGGCCCTTCAAGATAAAAACCGACGCCGAGAAAGAGTGGGACGAAAGGCGCTGCTTGTTTCTGAGCTTCAATAACAGCAAATACACCGGCGGGACTATGTTGATCGCGCCCAACGCGGATCCTACGGATGGCTTGATCGAATATGTACGTTGGGGTCCGATCGGACGGCTGGGTCTTATCAAGATGTTGCCGCGTCTTTACGACGGGACGCACATCGAACACCCGCTGGCATCACGGAAGCCGGTCAAGTTGGTGGAGTTCGCTCTGGACGCGCCGGTTGACGTCATGATTGACGGAGAACTCGCAACTCTCGACTGCAAACAACTTGATATTTTAGCTGGCGCGATGGACGTTTACGTATGAAGAGGTTTTGGGAGATTCTGCGCAGTATTTGTTTATGGGGAGGGAGCTGGCTGCATTTCCTGATCGCCGTACCGATTCTGATCGGCCTGGCCGTGGTGCTTGATCCGCGCAAGCACGACTGGCTGCAGCGCGGGTTGTGCAAACGCATCGCGTTTTTCTCCGGCGCCAAAGTCGTGTTGAAAGCGGGCTCAGGATTTGACGCCCAGCGCACCTCGATCTTCATGGTCAATCACGTAAACCTCCTGGACCCGTTCATGCTGTATTGCGCGGTGCCACAACTGGTGCGCGGGTGGGAACTGGAATCGCATTTCCGCATTCCCATTTATGGCTGGCTGATGAAGCGCTTCGGGAATGTCCCAGTACCGGACGTGCGCAGCCCCAAGGATTTGAAGCGGTTGTGGCGTATGACCAAGGAAGCCATCGACAGCGGCGTCAGCCTCATTATTTTTCCGGAAGCAAAGCGCACACGCGATGGGCATGTGAGCGCGTTCGAAGAGGGCGGTTTCCGGTTGGCGCAGCAATTGGGTGTGCCGATCGTGCCGGCCAGCCTGGTCGGCTCCTTCCATCATTTGCGCACGGGCCATTGGCTACTGCGCCCAACAACGATCACAGTCGTTTTGCACGAAACTATCGAGACAAAAGGGATGAAGAAGGAAGATTTGCCGGCATTGATCGAACACGTGCGGGAACTAGTCGCTGCGCCGGTGGAAGAATATCTGACGGAGATGAACGGAGAGAAGACGCGCGTCGCCATGGAAGCTGTAGAGTAAACGAACACCCACAAATCAACCTGGGGTCTTTGTCCCAACATCGACGGTGGGCTCTGACGATCAAACGGCGCAGTGCTTCCGCTCTTCGCTTTCCTCTTTTAGTTTTGTTCTTTGTCCACACTGGAAAGCCTCAATCCTCGCTAGGATTGGGGCTTCAAGTTGGGCAGTATCCGTCCCGCTCGTGTTTCTTGCCAGGTGAACACGATACGGTGAATCACCGTGATCGTGGAAATAACCGCGATCACCCACAGCACCGGCCCCATGCGGTTCATCAAGCCACCGATAATTAGCAACACCAGGCGTTCAGGGCGCTCCATGAAACCAACCTTGCAAAGCGGTATAAGCGACTCTGCGCGTGCGCGCGCGTAACTGACCATCACCGATCCCGCCGTAGCCACCGCTGCAAGCACCACATACGGCGTGCGTCCGCTGACCGAATAGTAGACCAGCAACCCCATATACAGAGCCATATCCGCGTAGCGGTCCAGCGTGGAATCGTAGAATGCGCCGAATTGCGTCACGCGATTCTGCCTGCGGGCCACCTGGCCATCCAGCATATCCAAAAATCCCGCGAAAAAGATGATGATCGCTGCAGTACGAAAATTCCCAATGGCGAAATTGGCGGCGGCCCCGAAATTCACCACTAGGCCGAGGAACGTGAGCATGTTGGGATTGATGCCGGTCGCGGCCAGCGCGCCGACGATGCGGTCGAGCAGCCACTTGCTACCGATTCCAATTGCACCAGTAAATGTCGCCATGATTTATGCTTAGTCGAAATGATACTTCAGCCGCCAGTGATAGCCAAATTGGCGTGTATTGTGAAGTCAGGAATCGCTTGACGAACTTGGCGACAATCCATACAGTCAAAAGTACTTCGAAGACCATGGACCCATCCTGTAAACCACGACGCGAATTTCTTTTGCAACTGGCGGGGACCGCGGGAGCGGCGCTGATCAGCGCACAATGGCCGGCCATGGCCGCGGCGGCACAACACGCGCACGAAGCCAAGAACTCCCCGAAACCGTACAAGTTCGAAGTGCTGAGTCCGGAACAGGCCAAAGAGGTTGAGGCCATCGCGGCTAGAATTATCCCGACGGATGAGTTGCCAGGGGCAACCGAAGCGGGCGTGGTGTACTTCGTGGACCGGGCGCTGAAGACATTCGCCGCGGATTCGCGGCCCATATATGAAACCGGGCTGCTGCACGTCAGTGAAGTAACCTCGAAAACATTTCCCAGCCTGACAAAATTTTCCGCCGCGACCGCAGACCAGCAAGACAGAATCCTGGAGATTCTTTTCCAGCCGGAGACGTCGGAAAAAACTCCCGGCCGGCACAGACCAGACGCGACCACCACTGATTTCATGCAAACGATCCGGCTTCATGTGGTTGCGGGTTTTCTGATCGACCCGGAGGCCGGAGGCAATCGCGACTACGTCGGTTGGAAAGTAATCGGCCGCGACCCGGACCACAGCTTCACTTCGCCATTTGGTTTTTACGATAAGGACTATCCTGGCTGGCTGCCCGCCACAGGCGGAGCTGATAAGAAATGACTCAAGCCCATGTGTCTTACAAGCCCAGCGATGAAGTCGATTTCGTAATTGTGGGATCCGGCGCAGCGGGAGGAGTTCTCGCAAAAGAGCTTTCCACCAATGGCTTCCGTGTGGTGGTGCTGGAGCAGGGCCCGTACCTCAGAGAAGCCGATTTCAGCCACGACGAGGTCAAGGTTTTTCAGCAACATCAGATAACGAATAATCCCAAGCGCCAGCGGCATACCTTCCGCGCCACCCCGCAGGACAAAGCAAAGGAACAGCTCAGCGTGCTGTACGGAAACTGCGTCGGCGGCAGCAGCGTGCATTTCACGGCCAATTTCTGGCGGCTGCATGAAATCGATTTTGTCGAACACAGCAAGATCGGCGATATCCCCGGCACCACATTCACCGACTGGCCGATTCGCTACGCCGATCTCGAGCCCTATTACACCAAAGTGGAATGGGAAGTGGGCGTCAGCGGGCTGGCGGGCGCTAGTCCCTTCGATCCTTGGCGCTCCAAGCCGTATCCCATGCCGCCGCTGCCGGTGAAAGGTTCCGGCGTGATTTTCGAACGCGCGGCGAAAAAACTGGGCTATCACCCATTTCCCGCGCCCATGGCAATTCTTTCGCAACCGCACGCTGGGAGAAGCGCCTGCGTGGCTTGTGGCTTCTGCCTGGGCTTCGGTTGCGAGGTGGGCGCGAAATCGAGTTCGCTTTCCAGCATGATCCCCGCGGCGGAAAAGACCGGACGTTGCGAAATTCGCCCCAATTCGTACGTACACAAAATTGAGATCGATGATAACGAACGCGCGACCGGCGCCGTTTATTTTGATGCCAAGGGTGCCGCTCATTTGCAGAAGGCTAGAGCGGTAATCCTGGCAGCGAACGGAGCGGAAACCCCGCGACTCCTGCTGCTCTCGCAATGCAGGCAATTTCCGAATGGCCTGGCGAACTCCAGCGGCATGGTCGGCAAGAACCTGATGCCCAATACCGGCGCTATCGGCTTCGGTGTCTACGAGGAACCGCTGAACGATTACAAGGGTTTTGCGGTCAGCCGCATTCTTCACGATTTTTACGAACTGGACATCCAGAAACTCGGATTCTATGGCGGCGGCGGCGTGGACGCGCGCTTCGACATGACCCCCATCAACTTCGTGGCGCAAGGCCTGCCTCCCGGAACACCGATGTGGGGACCCGGCTTCAAGAAAACGCTCCACAACAATTTCACCAGAACCATGCAGATTTTCTTTCACGGAACTTCTGTACCGGTGGAAACCAATGCGTTTTCACTGGACGACGAAGTGAAGGACGCCTGGGGCCTGCCTGCGTTGCGCATGACTTTCAAGGATCACGACAACGATTTGAAGTACATGCAGTGGATGACCGAGCGGGTGATGGAGATTCTGGATGCGTCGGGCGCGAAGCAAAAGTGGCATGCGCCGGTTGGGCCGCAGCAATTTGCCGTGCACCTGCTGGGCACCTGCAGGATGGGCGACGATCCGAAAAAGTCGGTCATCAACATCGACCACCGCACGCATGACGTAAAGAATTTGTTTCTTTGCGATGGCAGCAGCATGGTGACCTCCGGCCGCGGACAGCCGACCATGACCATTGAGGCGTTGGCATTTCGAGCGGCGGACCGCATTACCGCTCTGGCGAAGAGCGGCGAAATTTCCGGGTAAGCGAGTTTCAATCCGGATTACTCGATTCAATGCGGTGCGTATTTTAGTTCCCGCCACAATTCATCGGCCTCAGGAGCATTCATGCATTCCAACTCCCCTGCATCGCGGTTCATTCTCTTCGTTGCGGCCGTCTGCGTGGCGGGAACTGGATTCAAATTGATCGGGCAGGATCCGGCACAAAAACCCACAACCCAAAAGGAGGCCGCACCCGCGGTGAAAACCGCCGAACAGCAATTTAAGAATATCCAGATATTGAAAGGTATTCCCGCCGATCAACTGATTCCATCCATGCAATTCATCTCCGCTTCACTCGGTGTGGATTGTGAGTACTGTCACGTGGAGCACCAGATGGACAAGGACGACAAGAAGCCGAAAGTGGCAGCGCGCAAGATGATGACCATGATGTTCGAAATAAACACCGGCAATTTCGACGGGGAGCGCAAAGTGACCTGCAACTCCTGCCACCACGGTTCCCCTCACCCGGCCAGTACGCCGTCGGTTGCGTCGGGAACCTCGATGAGCGCCGTGCGTGAGAACGCAGCAGACCACGAAAACGCGGCGAGCCAACCGAAGGCCGCGGACGTCTTGGATAAGTATCTCGCCGCGGTAGGTGGCGCCGACTCATTGAAGAAAATCCGTTCCAGGATACAGAAGGGAAATCTTGAGGCGATGGGAAACACTTATCCCGTCGAAGTGTATTCGGTGGCCCCGGACAAAAGGATTTCGATTTCGCATCCACCAAACACAGAGAGCGTTACGGCGTATAACGGGGAAGTCGGTTGGCTGACCCTGCGTGGCGCGATTCACCGGATGAACGCTGCGGACGCGGCGGCGGCTAGACTGGACGCCGAAGTATATTTTCCAGCTCGTGTCCGCGAAATGTATTCCAAGTTCGAGGTGCGGCCCAGCGAGCCAATCGCGGGGCACGCAACGGTGCTGGTGACCGCAGTCGGAGAAGGAAATCCGCCGCTGGAACTCTATTTCGATGCGGACAGCGGCTTGCTGCTGCGACTGGTACGTTATGCGGATACGCCTCTTGGCCGCAATCCCACGCAGATTGACTACGCCGATTACCGCGTCATTGATGGAGTGAAGATTCCGTACCGATGGACGGTGGCTCGGCCGAGTGGAGCTTTTACTATAAAAATAGAAAAGGCCGAGCAAAATGTCCCGATAGAGGAGAAATTGTTCGTGGCGCCAGCCGAACAACCGCCGCAGGCCCCGGCGCATTAGCGAATTTCTAGATCATCTTCTCGGCCGCTATTTCCCAACGTCGCGAAACCGCAAGGACTCCTCTTTCTGTTGTACGGACTGCCTTCTGAGGCGGTCCGCCAATGTCACGGCACCACCGCTGAATGTGGGCGCTGGCCCTACGTCCCGACACGACGCCAGCAAACTAGAACCGCAAGATCAACCCCCCCGTGAAGCTGCCCCGGTTCAAAAAGTTCGGCGATTTGGCGGTGTAGCAACCAAAAAACGGGTCGCAGTATGCGTAGTAGGAAGAGCTGCCATAGGTGGGCAGGTAGCGGATATCGCCACGAAAACCCACGTGACGATTGACATAGTATTTCACGCCGCCACCAATGCTGTACGAGAATGCAGTGCGCGTGCTGCTGGCTCCGACTACCCCGGCAAGGTTGCTGTTGTCGTCGTGCGTGAATCCCACACTGGCGGCGATGTACGGACGCAAGGCATGATCGCTGCTGCGGAACATGTACAACCCGCCGAATTGAAACTGGTCCACGTCGGTGTCGAAGGCCTTGAAGTAGCTGTTTGTCAACGTGTCGCGCGCACTGTACGAAGTATTGTTGCGATTCCACATGAATTCGGCTTGGAAGTTTTCCGTGATGTTGAAGTCCAGGAATGTTCCGTAGGCCACAGCATCGTTGATGCGGAAGCGATCCACCTGCGCGGCAGAATTGAAGGCGCTGACAGGATAGGAACCGCTGGTTTCATAACCGACGAAGGGGGTTGCTTCGAAACGGCCTTGGGCGCGAACGGAATTTCCGGCGAGCAGGAACAGCATGGCAGCCACGAACCACAGTAAGCGGACCTTCATGAGATGATCGCTCCTTAACAAGAGAATTTACAAACGACAGCGCGCTGTTCCCCGTTCAACGCGCACAGAACACCTGGCAACGGACGCCTCAATAGGCTTCCTGCCTATGAACACCGGAAGACAGGCCAAGTTGCAGCAGTCGCTGCTTGCCGCGCCTACCGACCAAACCATTCCAGCTATTAGACGCAAACGGAGTGGGTGGAAGTTGCGCTTTGCCTCGCCGGGGAGCTAGGGGAATTACCGTTTTTCGGCTCTGTTTTACCCGATTCGGACTTGGAATCAGTCGGCTTTTCCGAAGACCCCTTCGGCGGCGCCGCTTTCTCGTCCGTCTTTTTGGCTTCTGCTTCGCCCGAGAAGCCATAGCACGTTTCAGGCCACGGAATCGTCAACGAAAGTTCGATAAATTGCTAGGAAGAGCAGAGACACACCGCCTAAGGCGATTGGCCTCGAATTTCATTCAGTTTCGCCCGCCCATTTTGAAACGTCCTTCAGTGTGCCTCTCCCTTAGACGGACGATTGCTTCCGGCGGGTCCAGAAGAAATAGGCCGGGAGGCCCAGGAGCAGCAGGACGATCGCGACTAACAGATAGTTGAATTGCGAAGGGTCGGCGAAAGCAGCGTAGATCGCGTTGCCTACCAGCGCGAGTGCCGCCAGGACGAAGAGAATCGGAGTGAAAGGATAGCCAGGGACACGGTAGGGAATAGCTTGGCCTTGGTTGGCGCGGCGGATGGGAAAAATGCTGGCGGCGCCCAGCCCGTAGAAAATCCAGCCGATGAAGATTGCGCCGTTGGCCAATTTTGCAAACCCGCCGGCGGACGCCAGCACGCAGGACCACCCACCCAGCGCGAGCACGGCCGCGGCGGGCGTACCGAAGCTCGGATGGACGTCGGCGAGTTTCTTGAAAAAAAGCTTGTCGTTGGCCATGGCGAAAAAAACACGGGGAGCGGTTAGGACGACACTGTTGGCGGAACTGAACGTGGAAATCAGGATGGCGAAAGCGACCAACTTCGCTGCCCATGGACCAACCACCTGACGTGCTGCAGTGGAAGCGATCGTATCCGTTGCGGCCGCCTGCGCTGGTCCGAGCGCCACGAGATACGCAATCACTGCGAACAGATATAAGCCCGCCAGCAGCAGCGAACCCATCAAGAATGCCTTCGGAAAACACTTTTGTGGATTTCTTACTTCGCCGGCGCTATAGGTGCCGAATTGCCAGCCTTCATAAGCCCACAACACGCTGATCATGGCGAAGCCGATTCCAGAAAAAAGAGCGAAGCCAGTTAATGACGTAGCCATGGGATGCGCCAGTTCGCGGGTGTGCGTGCCACGCCAGAGTCCGAGAACAAGAAGAACGCTCCCGAGCACGACGATGATGCCGACTTTGATTATCGTTGTGACGTTGTTGAGAGCGGAGCTTTTGCGCGTTCCCCACACGTTCACACCGGTGACTACGGCAATAACGAGCACGACTACCACGGACGATTCCACCTGAGTCAGCGGAAGAATTTCCTGAAGGTAACTAGTGAAGGCGTGCGCCAACGCCGCGATGGTGCCGCTCGCAATTACGAAGAAGAGACACCAGCCGTAAAGAAAAGCCGGCAGCCGACCGAACCCATCTCGAATGTAGCAGTAAAGTCCGCCCGCTTCGGGATTGGCGGCGGCAAGTTCAGCATAGGTTAGCGCACCAAGCAGCGAGAGCACGCCGCCCGCAAGCCATATCAGCAGCGTGTAACCGGCCGAGCCGCCGACTTGCCGAAGGATCAGACCGGGCGCGACGAAGATTCCGGAGCCAATCACCGAGCCGACGAAAAGGAACAGCAAGTCGCCCTGGCTTAAGCTACGGGAGAGCTGGTTCTTTTCTGCCTGACCCATTTCGAGAGCTCCTGAAATCCGCGGACTACAGTGGCTTGGGCATGAAACAGAGAATGAAGACGATCAAAGCGATGGCAACACCGAAGCGGCGATTTGGATCAAGCGGCGTGGGATCGTAAATCGGCGCGGCGCGAAAAAACCGCAAGCCGAAAAGAAGCGCAGCCCAGAAATACCAGCCGGACCACTGCCAGACTGCCAGGGGAATCAGCGCGATGGGCAAGAGCAAGGAAATCACGCGGTGCGCGCGAGGACTGACGGATCGGACGATGTGGCCGCCATCCAACTGGCCGACGGGAAGTAGATTCAGCGCGGTAGCAAAAAGTCCGACCCACGCCGCGCGAGCAACTGGATGCAGAAGCAGGTCGTCGACATTCGCGTTGGGATGCACAATTGCGGAAACGAGTCGCACGATCACGGGAGTCCCGAAGATCACATCCGAAGCGGAATCGCTGGCGAACGAGGGAATCACTTTGGCATGCAGGACGCCATAAAAGAGTGCGGGCAACGCTACCGCGAATCCAACGAAGGGACCGGACGCGCCGACATCGAAGAGGGCCCGCGCCGATCGGATGGGCGAGCGAATCAAAATGAACGCACCGAAGGTACCGATGAGCGTCGGACCTGGGATAAAGAATGGGTAGCTGGAACGAATGTGATGATGGCGGCAAGCGTAGTAGTGCCCTAGTTCATGTGCCAGAAGAATTGTCAGTAACGTCAGCGCAAAGGGAAAGCCTGCCACCAACGCAGTAGGATGGCGATAGGCGATGCGGAACATCTGCACGAAAGCGTCGAAAGAAGCCGACTGATTGTGAGCATATGCGGTGGCGAAATGCGCGCCGGCGATCAGTGAGGTAAGGAGTGTGAGGAAAAAAAGCCCAAGTGCGATAGCAAGGGATCGTCGAGAGGAGTACGAGTGCGACGTAGGTCGAGCGCCTTCGCTCGGCCATTGATATCGCCAGGGCTCAGACGCGAGAGAAATTTCTGCTTGCCCATCTGTGTCTGGCGAATTCACCGGGTCTATTTGGCCTGGGTAACAGTCGTGTCTTCGAGTCCCTGAAGTTCCTTGCCGGGCTTGAACCGAACGGCTTTTCCCGGTGGAATGCTGACTTCTTCACCGGTGCGGGGGTTGCGGCCGATGCCGGTCTTTCGCGGCTTGACACTGAAGACGCCGAATTTGCGGAGTTCGATGCGCTGCCCGCGGCCCATGGCATTTTTGAGGGATTCAAAGACGGTTTCGACGGCCTGCTCGGCCTTGGTACGGCTGATATTCGTCTTGGCAACCACAGCGTTTACGATGTCGAGCTTGATCACGCCGGCCTCCGGCTTTACGTTGCCCGATGCTAGAGGGTGCGGCTCGGGTTGTCAAGACGTTCCGGGTCAACTACACTCTGTACTTTTGGCACAACCAATTTTCGAACGACTGTGGAGGCGTGGATGTCTGTAAAGCCAGATCATTGGATTCGGCGGATGGCGTTGGAGCACAAAATGATTGAGCCGTTCACCGACCGGCAGGTGCGCGAAGGGGTAATCAGCTACGGTGTGTCGTCCTATGGCTACGACATTCGCGTCGCCGATGAGTTCCAGATTTTCACGAACGTAAATTCCACGATTGTGGATCCCAAACATTTCGATTCTCGGTCGCTGGTAGCCTACAAGGGCGATGTGTGTATCGTGCCGCCCAATTCGTTCGCTCTGGCGCGATCCATTGAATACTTCCGGATTCCGCGAAATGTGCTGACCATCTGTCTGGGGAAATCCACGTATGCACGCTGCGGTATTATCGTGAATGTAACGCCATTCGAGCCCGAGTGGGAAGGGTTTGTGACGCTGGAAATCAGCAATACCACTCCACTACCGGCGAAGATTTACGCGAATGAGGGACTGTGCCAGGTGTTGTTCTTTGAGAGCGACGAAGATTGCGAAGTCAGTTACAAGGATAAGAAGGGAAAGTATCAGGCACAGTCTGGAATTGTTTTGCCGCGGTTGTAAAACTGCCGAGATTGCCGGAAAAAAGAACTCGCCGCGAAAATCGCGGCGAGTTCTTTTTTTGCACCAATCTCCTCCTCAAATTTAGGGCGGTTTTAGGCTTTGCCAGAAAGCCATTAACGCGAAAGTTTGGCGGCGATTTCGGTTACGTGCTTGCCTTGGTACCGAGCAATTTTCAGTTCGTTTTCGCTTGGTTGACGCGAACCGTCAGAGCCGGCGATGGTGGTGGCGCCGTAGGGCGTGCCGCCGCTGACTTCGCTCATGTGCACCAGGCCGGACTCGCTGTAGGGCACCCCGACGATGACCATGCCGTGGTGAAGCAGTGTGGAGTGGAAGCTCGTCAGTGTTGTTTCCTGGCCGCCGTGTTGCGAAGCAGTGGAGGCGAAAACGCTTCCGACCTTGCCGATCAGCGAGCCCTTGGTCCAGAGACTTCCGGTCTGATCGAGGAAATTACGCATCTGCGCAGCCATGTTGCCAAAGCGCGTGGGCGTGCCAAAAATAATCGCGTTGGCATCGGCCAGCTGATCCACGGTAGCGACGGGAATTTTCGAGAATGCAGCTTTCGCAGCCTTCGCGCCATATTTCTCGAGAACTTCATCGGATATCAATTCCTGCACTTGATACAGCGAAACTTCAGCGCCGGGAACCTTCTTGGCGCCTTCCACGACGGCCTGCGCCATGCGATAGACGTGGCCGTACATGCTGTAGAAAATAACTTGCACTTTGACACTCATTTGAGCCTCCCTTTCGTTTATTTAATGTTCTGGATTCCGGGAATGTTCTGGCTGCTAAGAATTCCGCGAACCAGTGCTAAGCGTCTTCCTTCAGCGCGAGGGTTTCAAGAGGGTAGCCACGCTTTCGCCATTCCTCCAAGCCGCCCTGAAGCGGCCTGATGCGCTTGATGCCTTTTTTTCGAAGGAGCAGCGCCACACGGGCGCTGGTGGCTTCGTTCGGTCAAGTACAGTAAAGAATGATGTCGCGGTCGGTGGGAAGAGGATTGTCCTTTTCCTCCAGTTCACGCGCATCCATCCGGAACGCGCCGGGGATGGTTTCGGGATCAGCTTCGAAGTCCATCGAATGGCGCAGATCGACGATGGTTAGGTCTTCTTTCTCATCCAGCTTCTGCTTTAGCTCCTCGACAGTGATGCGGCCGATCCGCAGAGCGCGAAGAAATTTTTTGCGAGCGATAAATTTGTAAGTAATATAAATCGCCAGCAGACCCACAATCAGGACCGATGCGCCCGCCCCTAAAGACGCGATGCCTTGCGCCAGGCGCTCCAGTTGGTCGCGGAACACAAAGCCAAGTCCCAGGAATGTGCCAGCCCAGATCGCCGAGCCGAGCGCGTCAAACAAAAGAAAGCGGCGCAGCCGCATATGGAAGATGCCTGCAAGAGGCGTGGCCACGGTGCTCAAGCCGGGAATGAATTTTGCGAAGAGCAGGGAACGCGCGCCTTGCTTCTCAAAAACTCCTTGCGTGCGGCGAACGCAAGAATCCGGCTCCAGAGAAATCCGGCAGAGCAGCTGGATGACCCGCACTCCCTTGCGCTTGCCGAGTTGATACCACATGGAATCCGCGACCACGGCGCCAATCAGACAAGCGGCCAGGGCAACGAAGAAATTCATTTTGTGAATACCGGAAAGCGCTCCCGCAGCCAGAAGCAATGGCAGCGAAGGAATGGGGAGGCCGGCCTGTTCGACGAAGACCCAGACCAAAACGACCAAATACCCGTGCCGCACCAGAAATTCCAGAAAGTTGTGCATGCGAGAAAATCCCCATGCCTATTTTTGCAGAAAAGGTGCTTGCTGTCCCCACCTACCGGACATAACGAAATCCGAGAGCGGCTTGCGTGTGCGCGGAGCTTGTTCGCGTTGCCGTAATGTTTCCGGTAACGAATCAGGGTCGCCAGGATGACCGATGGTGAACGCGGAGATAGCCTCCCAGCCCTCGGGGATCTGGAAAGCTTCCCTGGCCTTTTGTGGATCGAAGCCTGCCATCTGGTGAACGAACAATCCTTGCGCTGTAGCTTCGATGCTGAGCAGAGCGACGGCCGCGCCGGTGTCATAGAATGCGCTGCGATTGGGAGTGCCGTTTTTCGCGAAAGCCAGTGCGGAGACGGAAATCACCAACACGGGGGCGTTCTTGGCCCAGGCTTGATTGAACTCCACAAGCGTGCTCAACATTTTTTCGTGATTTGCGCCGTCACCTTTACGAGAGACCAGAAATGCCCACGGCTGCTCGTTGTTGCTGGATGGCGCCCAGCGCGCCGCTTCGAAAAGACTGCGCAGCGTTTCATCGGAGACGGGCTTGTCCGAAAAAGCTCTCGGGCTCCAGCGCGTACGTATCAAATCGTGAATCGGATGGTCGGCAGGTGCGGCTTTTTTCATGATTTTCCTCGGTAGATACCCAGGCAGAGGTTAGTACAAAGGAGGCGGCGAAGCTGCCTCCTTTGCAGAACGAATTGACGACGGGACGACCAGACTATTTCGCCGGAGGAGGAATGATCATCTCTACGTCGAGATTGATATTTACGTCGTCGCTGACAACCACGCCGCCGCCATCCAAGGTCTTATTCCACTTCATGGCAAAATCTTGCCGACTGATTTTTGTGGTGGCAGAGACCGCGGTGCGCTGCAGTCCCCACGGATCCTTAATAGGGGTTTTGGGAACAGTGGCATCGAGCACGACCTGCTTGGTTACGCCATGCATGGTGAGATCGCCCGTGATCTTCAGCTTATCCGCGCCGTTCTTTTCTACTTTGCTGGACTTGAAGGTGATGGTGGGATACTGAGCGACATCGAAAAAGTTCGGGCTGCGGAGATCCTTGTCACGATCGGGCTCGCGGGTGTCCACGGTAGTGGCGTCAATGGTCACGTCCACGCTCGATTTGGTGATGTCCTTGTCGTCGACGATGACCGTGCCTTTTACGCCGTGAAATTCACCGCGCACCGTGGAAATCATCAAGTGTGTTACAGCGAATTGCGCCGCGGAATGCTTTGGGTCGATCTGATACGTTTCCGTTGCTGCCGCCGCAGGCAAGCACATGGCCGCCGCCAACGCTCCTGTAGCCATCCATCGCGAGAAGTTTGCTTTCATTTTCGATGCTCCTGACCTTTCATTGTTCGTTCGTTTCGTTCGTTCGCCCTTGTGATTAACTTGGCCCTTGATGCGCGGAATTTGATGCGCAGAACTACAAAGCCGATTCGCGATTACCCAATTCCACCAGGAGTTGTTCGAGAGCCCTCAGCTTCGACTGGCTGAGGTGCTGAAATGTCCGTTTGTGGTGTTCACGGATGGGCAGGTCCAGCTTTTTCAGCAGTGCCAGCCCCTCTTCCGTGATGTGGGTCTTCACGACGCGACGATCGTCTTTCTGTCGTTGACGAGTGATCAAGCTCCGCTTTTCCATGCGATCCAGCAGACGAGTCATGTCCGGGTCGTGAGAGATCATCCGTTCCCCGATGCCGCTACACGCCAGTCCTTCCGGTTCGGCGCCACGCAGAATACGCAGCACGTTATATTGCGCGGCGGTGAGGCCGGAAGATTTGATCAACTGCTCGGAGTCCTGCGAAAGAGAATCCGCTACCTTGAGAATGGTGACGAAGAGGCGCTCCTCGAGGGTGACCGAGTGGCACGAGTCTTTGCGTTTGGAATCCATGCCCAAAGTATGGTCGTTATAACAACTATTGTCAAGACAAAAGGTGTAACGATTTCCGCCAGTGGGAGTAAAGGAAGTAAGCCCAGCACCCTCGTCCAGAACACACCCTGGTAGGAAAACCGGCCTAGGGTTTGGTCAGCGGGCGAAGATGGACCTCGCTTATAAAGCTTTGCGGGCCTTGCAGCAGCAGCATGGCGACAACGTGGGCCACATCGTCCGGGGTTAGTATTTTCTGCGGATCTTTGGCCCCGCGCCCGGAAAATTCCGTGGCCACGCTTCCGGGACAGATTGCACTCACGCGAATACCGTCGCCACGAAGATCTTCCGCCAGGCAGCCCGTCAGGCCCTGTACGCCCCACTTGGAGGCGCAATAAATTCCACCACCAGCGAAAGTATTCTTCCCGGCCAGCGAACTTATATTGACGATGTGGCCTTTACGCTGCCGGATCATGGACGGCACAACCGCACGCGAAACAAGGAAAATGCTTTTCAGATTTGTGTTCAACACCAGATCCCATTCCTCTTCACTTTTTTCCTGAATGGGTCCGAAGCGGCCGATGCCGGCATTGTTTACGAGAATGGAGATGGGACCGAGAGTTTCTTCGGTGGTCTTGACCAGAGATTCGATGTCGGAAGCCTTGGTCACGTCGGCGATTTGGGAATAAACGGGATGACCGAGTGCGCGAATTTCATTGTCGGATTCCTCTAGTGCCGACCCGTCGCGGCCACAGATGCCCACTGCGGCGCCAAGCGATGCAAGTTTCCGTGCGATGGCTTTGCCGATGCCGCGGCTGCCGCCGGTAACGAGCGCCACCTTACCTTTCAAGTGAATTTCCCCACTCTCTGAAGTATTTGCAGTACTTATCCCAGTCATTTGTTTTCTTCCTCGCACAGGCTACGTTTTTTATGCGAAACTCATCCAACTCTCAAGGATACCGCGCAAGCTCAAGAACCTTTGAGACGCACATAAGGTTTAACTTGGATTGCGCAAACCCTCAAGTGACCAGGAGAGTTTACTTTGCGTCAGCCCAATAGCGGCTTGCGATTGGGCATGCGCTGCACCTATAATTTCAGGGTTTCCGATACAGGTTGTAAGTTCGCAGGGTTATTCAGTGTAATCCGGCCAGCAATTTGCTTGCGGGATGAATGAACTAATTCCATTTCAGCGGTTGCCGCGAGGAGAAAAGGGAATGAACGGAAAATGTAGAATGGCAAGCATGGTGGTGCTTGCTGCGCTGGGCCTCTGTTACCTCGGCGCGATGCCGGCAGTCGCACAGGAACCGGCCCCCGCCGCGGGCGCGGCTGGTGCTCCGGCTGGGCAGCAAAAGTACACCATGGCGGAATACAACGCGTATCAAGCCGCCGCCGCGGAGAAAGATCCCAACGCGAAGATCAAGCTGTTGGACGATTTCGCTTCCAAGTATCCGAATTCCGCGCTACTGAACTACATTTACCCGCTGTACTATCAGGCCTACGCGGAGCTGAAGAATTGGCCGAAAGTAATTGAGTACGCCGACAAGGAGATCGGACTGGGCACCAAGCTTACACCCAACGAGCGCTACCAGGCGTATTCCGCGCGCGCGTTCGCATACAACAATTTGCAGAATCCGGATGCGGCGCAGGCCAAAGCGGAATATCAGGCTGCACTGGATGGCATCAAGTCGCTCGACGCGTTGCCGAAGCCAGATGGCATGGACGACGCCAAGTTCGCCGAAGAGAAAAAGAAGACCGCGCTGAGCCTGGAAACGACCGCTGCGAACGCCGCGATGGCCGGAAAGGACTATCCCGACGCGATTGCGGCTTACAAGACCGTACTGGTCAGCAACCCCGACGATTTCATCACCAACTATTTCCTGGGAAGAGCCTATGCGGCGATGACGCCACCGCAAACGCTGGACGCCATGTGGTCCTTCGCGCGCGCGGCGAGTTCGAAGAACGCCAACGAAAAACAGTCCAAGCAAGTGAAAGACTATCTACGCAGCACGGTGATCCCGAAATATCAGGGCGGCACGGTTTGCGACCCATTGACGGATGCCGAGTTCAACGAACTGCTGCAATTGGCGTCCTCGTCAGTCGACCGCCCTGCCAGCTACAAGATCCCCAGCGCAGCGGACCTGGATGCGGTGCGGAAAGACATGACCATCGCCTCCGTGGTGACAGACCTGAAGGCTGGCGGCGAGAAGGCCAAGTTGACATGGGCCGCCGCGTGCGGACTGGAGTTTCCGGAAGTGCCGACAAAGGTTCTAGAGGTGAGCGGAGGCCCGGACCCGGCGCAGCTCAAGGGCGCATTCGTCACCAGCGAAGCGGAGTTTGACGCAGCAACAACGCCGAACATGGACTTTAAGATTGTTGGACAGCCGGAAGCCGCGAAGTTGGAGAAAGACGCTTTCGTGCACATCACCGGGACGCTAATGAGCTATGACCCAGACCCGAACTTCATGCTGCATTGGGACAAGGCCAAGGTGAAGGAAGACGATTTGCCGAAGGAAAAGACGCCGGCGAAGAAGCCGGTGCCGAAGAAGCCGGCGGCGAAGAAACCATCCTAAGCCCGAATAGAGTTTTCGAGAGGCCCCGAGAAATCGGGGCCTTTTTTGTGCCAGGGGTCGCATGAGCACTCTGTGTAGGGCCGCAGCACCGCTGCGCTACAGGTCCGCACGATGTTAACTCTCGCGACGTTTTCTCTCACCCTGAAGATGCGTTAGCGGGAACGCCCGCGGCGGTGGTCGAGTTTGTATTCGGTCATTTTGCGGCTCAGGGTATTGCGGTGAATGCCGAGGACTTCCGCGGCCCGCGACTGATTTCCCTCGGTGCGCTCCAGGACACGTTTGATAAACCGTTTTTCGAATTCACCAACGGCTTCGTCAAAGAGAATGCCGCGCTCGACCATTTGCACGATCAAACCTTCCAATTGATCTCTCATCACGTCCGCACTCTCCGCTGTTTGTATTACGTGCTGGGCCGGTAAGCCTTAATCCAGTTCGCGGCCGACCAGAATGCGATAGGCTTCCCGGTATTTGGCGCGCGTAGCGGCGACGACATCGAGAGGCAGCTCCGGGCCAGGCGGGGTCTTGGGCCACTGGATGCGCTCGAGGTAGTCACGCACAAATTGTTTGTCGAAGGACGGTTGCGGGCCCCCGGGTTTGTAAGCGGCGGCAGGCCAGAAGCGGGAAGAATCGGGAGTAAGCGCTTCATCGATCCAGATCAATTCGTTATTCAAAAGGCCGAATTCGAATTTCGTGTCGGCCAGCAGGATTCCGCGCGGCTCGGCATAGGCTGCCGCTTGGCGATAAATTTCCAGTGTGATGGCGCGAACTTGTTCGGCGAGGGGTTTGCCGATGAGGGAGGAGGCCTGATCAAAGGAAATGTTTTCGTCGTGTCCGGTGACGGCTTTAGTGGCGGGCGTAAAAATTGGCTCGGGTAGTTTGTCGGATTCGCGCAAGCCCGACGGCAGAGCCATGCCGCAAACTTCTCCGGTGGCGACATATTCTTTCCAGCCGGAGCCGGAAAGGTAGCCGCGTGCCACGCATTCGATAGGGAGCGGGCTAGTTTTCGTCACGAGCATGGCGCGGCCCACAATATCCGCTGCGTATTGATCGAATGGCGCGGGGAAATCCGTGGCGCTCACCACGTGATTGGGAATGACGTCTCGCAACAAGGTGAACCAGAAAAGAGAAAGCTGCGTAAGGATCAGGCCTTTGTCCGGAATGGGTGTGGCCATGATGACGTCGAACGCGGAAAGGCGGTCGGTCGCGACGATGAGCAGTTTATCGCCGAGGTCGTAGATGTCCCGCACCTTGCCGCGCGCGGACGGCGAAATGCCGGCGAAATTCGTTTCGCGAAGGACTCTCATTTGTGACGCGGCGCTCACAGCCAACTTTCCCCTGACAAAGTGCTAGGCATTCTAACGCACTGCCGGGTGAAGTCAACGACGGCGAAGTACAGCTTTTGCTGGGTTGAATTTCAAGAATTGCTGGTGAGAAAAATAAAAATGGGACGGAACGAATCCGCCCCGGTTGAGAAAAATTCTAAAGAAATTACGCTGCGGTAGCGGCCCGGCGTTTTTGCGTTGGAGATTCGTCGCCCTCCCAGCGGACGCTGACCAGTTTGGAGACGCCGGGTTCCTGCATAGTGACACCATAGAGAACGCTGCCAGTTTCCATGGTTTTTCGATTGTGGGTGACCACGATGAATTGCGTTTGCTCGCTCATTTCGCCGATGAGCCGGGTGAAGCGGCCGACGTTGGCTTCATCGAGCGGCGCGTCGACTTCGTCGAGGATACAGAAGGGACTCGGCTGATAGCGGAAGATGGCGATCAACAGTGCCAGCGCGGTCATGGCTTTTTCTCCGCCGGAGAGCAGCAGTACGTTTTGCAAGCGCTTGCCCGGGGGAGACGCCACGATGTCGATGCCCGCGTCGCCAGAACTATCTGCCTCGGTAAGGCGCATCTCCGCAGTGCCGCCGCCGAAGATAGTATGGAAAGCGGTGGTGAAGTTGGTGTTGATGGCGGTAAAGGCCTGCTCGAATTTCTCCTTGGTGATCAGGTCGAGTTCCTTGATGGCCTGCTGCGTATCAGCGATCGATTGCAGCAGGTCGTCACGCTCGCGGGTGAGGAAGGTGAAGCGCTGCTCGCACTCGTTGAACTCCTCCAGAGCCATCATGTTCACGGCGCCCATGTTTTCAATGCGCTGCTTCATTTCGCGATAGCTGGCTTCCGCGGCGGTCAGTTCTTCGCCGGACATGAATGCGGCTTCGGAAGCGATCAGATCCTCGGGTTGAGCGTTTAGTTCCGCGAGGCATGTTTCACGCAGGTGCTGGCGATCGGAATCGTTGCGGGCCTTTTCAATTTCGAATTTGCTGCGTTCGTCGCGCATTTCCAGAAGGGTCTGGCGAGCCATGCGGAGATGATCTTCGGACTGTGTGGTGCGTGTGCGGGTGGTTTCCCACGCGAGCTCAAGTTCTTTCTGCAGTTCTTCCAGGCGGATTTTTTCGGCCCGCAGGACGGTGAGTTGCTGCGTCGATTCTTCGGTTTGTTTCGCAAGCGCCGCGGTCTCTTCGCTGATGCAGGCTTCCTGCTGCTGCAAAGCCAGTTCGCGGCGTTCAAGTTCCGCCTGCTCGTCGGTCAGACGCTTTGCCGTAGCCTCGGCCGAGGCTAGGCGTTCGTTCATGGCGGCCAGTTCGGCGCGGGCGGTGGAAAGTTCTTCCTGTTCGGTCTGAACGGCGGCGCGAAGTTCGGCCACTTCCGCGGTGAGCCGGGCGCTTTCCGCTTGGGCCTGGGCGCGGCTAGCGGTGGCTATCTCGTGCTGCAATTTGGCGCGTTCGGCGCGTTGCTGGATGGCTTCGATGTCCTTGCGAATTCTTGCAAGCTCGTTCTGACAAAGGTTCAGATCGAGGCCCATGCGCGCCAGATCGCTTTGCGTGCGTTCGTGCTGGTGTTGCGCGGCGAAGAGTTGGCGCTCGGCTTCGCGCAGTTGCGTGTTGAGCTGGTCGAATTCGGCTTCACCGTCTTGCAAAGCGGCGAGCACGGTTTCGAGTTCGGCTTTGGCGACACTGGCGCGCTGTTCAAGTTGAATCACTTCCGATTCGACGGCGCGCAGTTCGCGTTTCATACCCAGCGGGCCCGCTTCATCGGGACGTCCGCCGGTGACCATGCGACCCTGATAGCAGGTGCCTTCAGGTGTGACGAAGGAGTATTGCGGATATTCGCGAGCAAGTTTTTCGGCAGCAGAAGCGCTGTTGGTCAGGTAGCCGGAACGGAGACGTGGCAGAAATTGCTTTGCCGCAGGGCCTAGCGGATCGCGAAATTCGACCAGTTTATCGAGCCGGGAGATTACGCCATCTTCAGAGCGGAAATGAACGATTGGCTCGTACTCTTCGAGTTTCAAATTGCGCAGGGAATCAACGAAGAAAGTAGCTCGGCCGCCGACTTCGTTGCGCAACAGTGAGACACCCGCGCGGGCATGATCGTACGTTTCAACCACGACATATTCCAGTTCGTCGCGCATGTATTGTTCGAAGGCAGCTTCATGCTGCTCGTGGACCTCGGCATAATCCGCGAGAACGCCGACCGCACGGAAATCACCGCCGCCGTGCCGTTCGTTGGCAGCAAAAAGTTTCTGGACCGCTTCCCCCGTGTAGGAGTGGTCATGCAGGATTTGCGTAAGCGTGGAGTGACGGGCGCTGACCCCTGCGAGGGAATTGCGAAGCGCCTCGGCTTCGCGGGAAATTGCTTCGCGCTTGTTTTTCAGCTCGACGACACGGACTTGCACTTGCTGAGCTTTCTGCTGCAGCGAGGCAACTTGGTTGGAGGCGTTCTGCCATTCCTGCGCGGCAGTTTCGGCGTCGTCGCGAACGCGAATGGAAGCTTCGAGCACGGCCGTTTCGCGCGCTTCCTGTTTGTGGAGCGCATCGGTCTGGTGAATCAGCGCTTCTTCGGCTTGTTTTTGCTCGCCGTGAAGGCGGAAGAGATCTTCGCTGGCTTCGGACGCGGCGCGACGCAGGGTCTCCATCCGGGTTTCGGAGCCGGAAATCTGGACGGCGCGCAGAGCCGATCGCGCACTCATTTCTTCAAGGCGAGCTTTGGCCGCCGAAGTTTCCGTGCGCACGGACTCCACAGTGTTTTGTTGAGCGTTGTTGCGGAATCCCCATTCCAGGGACTGTGCATTCAGGGTGGCTCGTTCGGCCGAGAGTTGTTCGTTGCGGCCGGAAAGTTCTGCGACGCGCGATTGATTAAAAGTGATGCGATTTTCGCTGCGGTCCACTTCGAGCGCCGTGTGATTCAGGACGTTCTGGTTCTGGCGAATTTCGGCATCGAGGGTGTAGACACGCTGGCTCAAACGGTCTTGCTCCGCTTCTTGCTCATGGATGGATTGAGCGTATTGCGTTTCCGCGGCGGTCAGCTCTGCCAGGCGCGTTCCGACGCGTTCGGCTTCGGCGTCCAGTTCACGCGCTTTTCCGGCCAGCATCTGGCGAACGATGCCGCGCATTTGGTCGCGAATTTCGGAATAGCGGCGGGCTTTAGCGGCCTGACGTTTCAACGTGCCCAGTTGCTTTTCCACTTCGACCACGATGTCGTTGACGCGCGCCAGGTTCAGCTTGGAGGATTCCAGCTTGGCCTCGCTGAGGCGTTTTTTTGTTTTGAATTTGGTTATGCCCGCGGCTTCTTCGATGATGGCGCGGCGCTCCATGGGCTTGGTGGCGAGGATTTGGCCGATGCGGCCCTGCTCGATGATGGCGTAAGAATCCGGGCCCAGGCCGACGCCCATAAAGAGTTCCTGAATGTCGCGAAGACGGCCAGTACGGCCGTTGATCAAATATTCGCTTTGGCCGCTGCGGTACAAGCGGCGGGAGATCACCACTTCGCCGGGCTTGGCGACCAGCGCGGGCTTTTCATTTTTCTTTTTGCGCTTGCCTTTGATGAAAGACGATTCGGATTCCTGGGCAACTTCGGACGGGTTTGCATCCTGCGCAACTTCCGCGACAGGCGCGGCTTCATCCGATTCAGCCGACGGTTCAACGGTCAGATGCTCGATGGGGGCACTGAGATCGATGATCGCGTCGGTGGTTTCCTCTGCGGATTCCGGAGCGGATTCGGGTGCGGCGTTTTCCAGAACGAAGCGAGCGGCTTCGGCAAGTTCGGGATCTTCCATGGTGATGGTGACTTCGGCGAGGCCCATCGGCGGGCGCTTCATGGTGCCGTTGAAGATGCAGTCGGACATGCGACCCGCGCGCAGCGACTTGTGGCTCTGTTCGCCGAGCACCCAGCTGATGGCGTCAACCACGTTGGATTTGCCGCAACCGTTTGGCCCGACGATGCAGGTGGTCCCGTTGCCGCTGAAGGTCACCACGGTCCGGTCGCAGAAGGACTTGAAACCTACGATTTCGACTTTACGCAGCTTAAGCAAGGTGTCCCCTTTTGTCGTAAATCCACTTCGCGATAAGTTTGGGCGCACGTGTGTACGCCCACAATCAAATAACGAGCCGAGGGAAGACGCGAGGAGAGACGACTTTTCTTTCCTCGAAGGGAGGATTTTTCTCGCAACGCTTCTGCCTGTAACAGACAGAAGACACACACGTTTGGCAGGTTCTCTATCAGAGGCCCAGCCGCCTGGCGCTTGGATGGCGGTACGGGAAAAAAGCGTAGCATGGGGCGGAAAAGCTGTAAAGCACTACTCAAGATGTAGGGGCTGAAAACGACAGACCACAATGTAGTTTTCCAAAGCAAGCAGGTGGACCGGAAGTTTCCGGCTTGGCGAAGACGGTGTAATTGCACTCCTGTCTGATACCCGGCTTTGGCCGGCTAGGTCTTCTGGGGAGCGACGCTTCCCTTCCGACATTTCTAGTTCCGACACTCTAAATAGTGACGCAGGCGGGCGAAAATAGAGTCCCTATAACCCGACACCAAGAAGCTCCGCGAGGTTTCCTTGCCGAATCTAGCTGCGCCTAGGGTTGATTTCGCCAAAGCAGCGGCAGGTAGTAGACGTCGAGATACCACGATAGAGCGAAGAGCACCGAGGCACCCAGGAGCGTCCAGAGGAAAAGGCGGACCGGCAGCGTGCGCACCAGCGGAACTTCGGGAAACGTGGATTCGCGGAAAAGCAGTCCGCTGGCCATGCATATGCAAGCGGCCAGAACGACGCGGGAAAAGGAGGCGATCAGCCGATCCTCCCACCGGGTGCCTGGGACAAAAAATGCCGAGTCCAACAAAGCATAAAGAGAGATGTAGGTGAGGATCAGCGAAACGGCTCTGCCGAGATCGAGAAGCATCGCGGAGCCTCCGGCAGCCGAACTCGTGGCGGGAACAAACGCTCCAGCATGCACCGATGCGAACAGTATAACGCTGATGGAGAGGCGCGTCATGCTCCGCACCATGGCGACTTGTACGGAGGCCGGTAACGGATCGTTGCTGGGCGCGAAGGTTGCGTTTGACGGTGGATACGTAATGCAGGATCCTGTTGGCCGAGACGTCATTCCGAACAAGTATTCGCGAGGTGTGCAGGCATGGGGGGATTGAGTTTCCTCGTCTATCCATGGGGACTGATTGTGCAGGGAATCGCGCTGTGGCACTTCGTAAAGCGGCGGCCCGAAAATTATTGGCTGTTCATCATTATTTTTGGAGGCGTGCTGGGCGCCGGCGTATACGTGGTTGTGGAGATGATCCCGGACATGGGATTGCTCCGCGGCGTCTTCCAGGGATTCGGGAAGCGCTCGCGGATACAGTCGCTGGAAACGCAGATTCTGGACAATCCTTCGGCGGGAAATCTGGAAGAGCTGGCCGAACTTTATTTTGAGCAGAAGAAATATGAGAAAGCGCGCGAAGCGTTGAACCGGGCGATCGCGGCGCGAAGCGATTCGCCGCATTCGTTTTACCTGCGGGGAAAATCGGCGCTGGGCATGGGCGACTATGCCGGAGCTATCCCGGACCTGGAGTACGTGGTCGGAAAAGACCCGAAATTCGATTACTACCGGGCCACAGGGTTGTTGGGCGACGCCTACGCGCGTACGGGAGATCTGGAACGGGCGGCGAACTATTTCGCGCCAGCCGCGCAGTATTCCACTACGCCGGAGACGCTGTACAACTACGCAAATTATTTGAAGCTGGTGGGGAAGAAGGACGAGGCACGGGAATGGGCGCAAAAATTAGTGGCCAAGAAGCGGACACTGCCGAGGTACATGCAAAGGGTGGAGCGGCCGTGGTTTCGCAAAGGCAAAGCGCTGCAGAAAGAATTGGCACGCTGAGGCGCCTGCCGGAGGCACCCGGATGGGCTTTCACGTAGCCCTCCGGCTCGCTGTTGACAGCGTTCTAACACGCGCCAATACCGCGCTGGTCTAGGGAACGTGAGGCTCACGATGCTGAACCAGGTGCTCAAGAAAGTCAGGGAATTGTTGAACAAGGTGCAAGATTGGAAGCCGCTCGACCGCCCCCCACTCTGCCGAGTAATTTACACAAGCGCCCCAGTATGGAAGCCCTGGCGGGAGTACTGACGCAATTACGTATCGAAAAGTGCCCACCTCGGAAAGGCCGCCGCTACACAGCAGCAACTGCTGGGAAAGAGTCTACGCCGGAGCGAGAGACGCGGGGGGAGATTTGTGGGCGACGATGCGGAGGCGGCGGTAGTCCATCACCCATTTATCGAATTGAAAGAGTTTGCAGCGAGCTTGGGTTTCGATTTCGTCGCGCAGCGCGGATTTTTGCGCTTCCGAGA